>Ga0209123_1000158_pt1 | contig 105322 bp, 100 predicted proteins | sample BarGraIncu00431A_FD_184500 | JGI IMG/M metagenome (GOLD analysis project Ga0209123, IMG submission 184500) | Arctic peat soil microbial communities from Barrow, Alaska, USA - Barrow Graham LP Incubations 004-31A (SPAdes) (version 2) | ecosystem: Environmental > Terrestrial > Soil > Wetlands >... | reverse complement strand
GATCTTGATTGCTAATGCCGATCGGGCCAATTTGGGAGTAGCGCTACCCTATATGAGAAAAGAGTTTTCTCTCAGCAACACAGAGGCTGGTGCTATTATCAGTCTGTTTGCTTTTGCTTATGCATTTGTTCAAATTCCTACAGGACTATTTTATAAAAAAGTAAGCCCTAAACTATCGGGGCGACTGTTGCCCGTGTTCCTCCTCCTTGTATCGGCGTTTACCGGACTGATGGGTACTACGGCGTCACCACTGTTGCTCAAAATATGGCGTATTGGATTAGGTGTTGCCGAAGGTCCCTTGGGGATCGGTTGTACTAATGTTATTAACCGTTGGTTTCCACCTAAGGAAAAGGGGACGGCAACAGGGTTGTATATTGCGGCATCTAAGCTTGGGCCAGTTATGGTGCCAGTGATCTCGGTGGTTATTATTGAAATGTATGGTTGGCGAGAAGTTTTCTACTTTTTTGCCATACCTGGCATCATTCTTGCCGTGTTATGGGCATTCTTAGTCACAAATTCCCCAGCCGAGAACAAATTTTGCTCGCCTGCTGAAGTGGACTATATTCAAAATAATGAACAAACGCCTGTAAATGTGGCAAAGACCTCTCCTGGTATTCGTAAGGAATATGATTTAGGGTGGCTTGACAAGTTGATTTTAACCCGTAAAGTGAAACAACTGGATACCATCCGTCAGATCTTTACCTCATGGAATATCCTGGGTAATGCCATTGCTTATGGTTGTATGATTGGCATTAGTAATACATTCATGGCTTGGATTCCTACCTATCTTATGACAGTAAAGGGGTTCACCTCGATTAAAATGGGCTTTATTGCATCGGCTCCATTTATTGGTTCTGTAATAGGGAATACCATTGGTGGTCTCATATCCGATCGGATTCTGAATAAACGCCGTAAACCGCTCATGATGGTTGGTGCTATATGTACTGTTTTTACGACCTATGCTCTGGTTTATGCACCAAATAATCCTGCTTATTTAGGAGGCATGCTCCTTTTGGCTGGTATGCTTCTTGGTCTTGGTTATGCGGGTTATACTGTTTATCCTATGGGTTTGGCAAGTAAGGAAGTTTATCCATTGGCCTTTGGCATTGTCAATACAGGAGGACAGCTTGGTGGCGCTATTACTCCACTGATTGTTGGTATGATTCTGGATGCTTATAGTTGGGATAGTGTTTTCCTTTATTTGGCCGTCAGTTCAATTTTGTGCTTTCTAGTTCTTGCCACGATTGCTGAACCTGTTATCGATACAGGGGTTAGTGAAAAAGCTTCTTAATGCATTAAAGACTGTTAATCAAGGTAATAAAAAATTTTATTGAAACACAATAACGGAGGTAGTCATTACTATGTTAAAACCAAGTGTATTTGTAACTCGTGCTCTGCCAGACCAAGCCTTTGCTCTTCTTAGAGAACGGTGTGAAGTAGAAATCAGTCCTCGTGCTTTATCGAAAGAAGAACTATTGGAGAAACTAAAAGGGTGCGATGCTGTCATGGTCGTTTCTGGGACACCTATTGATGACGAAGTATGCCAGGCCATTAAGTCTCATTGCAAAATTATCGCCGGTCACGGTGTAGGCTACAATAATATTGATGTGAGTGCTGCCACTAAACATGGCATGTGGGTTAGTTTTACGCCAGATGTTGTAACAGATGCGACTGCTGACCTAGCCTTCACTTTACTGGCGGCTACTGCCAGAAGAATCGTGGAGTGTGATAAATTCGTCCGCTCAGAGGAAAAAAGCTGGGGTCCCAATAATCTGATTGGGACTCAAATCAGTGGTAAAACCTTGGGGATTATTGGTGGAGGACGTATTGGTGGCGCAGTGGCGCAACGCGCTAAGGGATTTAATATGAATATTATCTACACGGATGTTCAGCCCAATGTAGAATTTGAAAAGCATTGTGGTGGGCGCTTTGTCGATAAGGAGACTTTGTTAAAAGAAGCTGATTTTATTTCTCTTCATATTCCTTTATTGCCTAGTACTCGTCACTATATTAGCACGAATGAATTGAAGCTCATGAAAAAGACGGCTATCTTGGTTAATGCTTCCCGTGGCCCGGTGGTTGACGAGAAAGCGCTAGTAGAAGCTTTGCGTGCAGGTGAAATCGGAGGCGCAGGCCTTGATGTGTTTGAGTGTGAGCCAAAATTGGAACTAGGTTTGGCCGATCTTCCCAATGTAGTGCTGACTCCCCATGTTGGGACTTCTACCCTGGATACTAGAATTGAGATGGTAAATGCCTGTGCCCGCAGTATCTTTGCGGCACTTGACGGTAAAATGCCCCCTAATTGTCTTAATCCTGAAGCTAGAAAAATATAGGCTGACTCGGGTAATTTTATTGACGATTGTAGCAAGGAAATGAATGTAAAGGCGAAAAAACCTATGAAAATTCTAAGGGGAATTTTTTTGGGAATTTTCGCCTTTATTGCGAGGAATGGGATTATATGATACATTAGTAGAAGTTCAGAGTTGGGTTAAATTGAGGTGGAAAATCATATTTAAAGTTATCGCTTTTAAATGCAGGATAAATTCATAAAATAATGAATTTAAGGGTAATAATAAATAAAAATTTTGATATATGAAATTTGGAGTGATAACGATAATGGATATTAATAAAGAATTATTAAATAATAGTATTATGAAGGCTATAACGATCCTTAATTGCTTTTCCTACGAGAAACCAAGATTGCGGTTAAAAGATATAAGTGCAATAGCAGAAATCAATCAACCCACTGCCTACCGCTTGCTCAATACCTTGAAAGAATGTAATTTGATTGAACAACACGAGAGCAATTACTCATTAGGCCGTGGGTTTCTTAAATATGAGGGCATCGTTCTCAATTCTATGGAAATTAGGCGTATCTGTTTGCCATATATTGAAGAGCTATCAAATAATTTGAAAATAAATGTGAATCTTGCAGTACTTGATGATAATGAAGTCATTTATGTTGCAAGGGCTGAGACACCTTATTGTGCTTATGGCTATTTTCATTTGGGAATGAGGCGTCCCATTAATTGTACAGCCCTAGGAAAAGTTTTAGTTTGTAAGTCTCCCGAGATAGTAAATGAGGTTTTTAAGCGTGGTGTGCGTCGGTATACTTTGAATACAATAACTGATGAAGCAAAATATTTGGAAGAAATCGAGCAAGTGCGCTTGCAGGGATATGGAGTTGATTTTGAAGAATGGAGTAATGGAATTAATTGTATTGCTGTGCCAATTTGTGATTTGGTGGGGAAAATCATTGGGGGAATCAGTATTTCAGGACCAACAAGTATCTATTCCAGGGAAAAAATCCTTGAGTATGTACCCATATTGTTTGAATATGTGAACCGAATAACGGGGCGCATGGGGTGAACGGGCCGGCAGGTGACAGAATTTTTATAAGCGGGCACATATTGAACGATATACGAGTAAATCCATGTACGGAAGACTGGGCGCATGAAGTAGTTGCCGCCTAGCCTTCTTTTTTTACGATTTTATCCGGCAGCTAGGCGACGATGAGGCTTTTGTCAAATTGATAGAATTAAAGATGGTGTTCTGATTGGGTACACTATTCTTAGAAATAGAAAAAATATCTAAAACGAAGTGGGGGAAATAAATAGGTCAGATTGTATCCGACTCTAAAGCGTTGTATGTTCACCTAGACTTGGGTTTAGGTGAACTTTTTTTAGGGTGCATACGATCAAAGGCAAATTGCCAGTACTTAGCCTTTGAGTCGAAGTGATGTAATTTATTAATTAATTATCATTTGTATGAATTTAAAAAATATTTATTAATAACAGAAGGTTTTTTCAAATAAAAGAAGAATATATTCATTATGAAAAAAAATATTTCAATATATGAAATATTTTAATCAAAAGGATGGATTTTCAATACTGTCTACGATAACTACTAGAATTATATAGAGGAATCAGAAGAGTGAAAAAGGGGGAAGTTAAAAAGACAAAAGATTTGATAATTGGTGAGAATCTTATCTTATCTTATCTGTTGCAAAGGAGGAATATGAACAATTCTTAACATAAGTGAGTCAGCCAACTGATTTCCATATAATAATGAAGAAAGGGCAAAGTGGATTTATTTACTGATAAATCTACAAGGTGATTGTATGAGTAGTAACAATCTTACCACAAAGAAAACAAATGTCCGTTGGATCGTTGTAGCAGTATTGTTCTTTATTACCGTAATTAATTACGCTGATCGGGCTACGATTTCCCTTGCTGGTCCGGCAATTTCAAAAGAATTAGGGATGGATTCTATATCAATGGGTTATATCTTTTCAGCCTTTGGTTGGTCCTATGTCATTGCTCAGTTACCAGGAGGTTATTTATTAGATCGATTTGGTTCAAAAAAAGTATATGCTTTTAGTATTTTTTTCTGGTCTTTATTTACATTATTCCAAGGCCTCGTTGGTTTTCTTGTTGGAGCTACTGCGATTATTACCTTGTTTTCCTTACGGTTCCTGGTTGGCGCTGCTGAGGCTCCGTCCTTCCCCGCCAATAGTCGGATTGTTGCGGCTTGGTTTCCTGCTACAGAACGAGGGACGGCATCAGCTATTTTTAATTCGGCCCAATATGCTGCCACAGTCATTTTTGCGCCGCTCATGGGTTGGCTGATTCACTCTTTCGGTTGGCACTATGTTTTTGTAGTCATGGGCGCATTGGGAATGCTCTTCACATTGATATGGAACAAGTTTATTCATAACCCTAAAGATCATCCAATGATTAATCAAGCTGAGATTGACTACATTGCTGCAGGTGGTGGCTTAGTTGATATGGATCAAGGAAAGAAAGAAGTTTGTAAGCAAGACGGGGCTGATATGCAGTGTGATCTGGATCAAGCAAAAAAAGATGTTGCTAAGCCAGAAGGACCTAAAATGCAATACATTAAAGAACTGCTCAGCAATCGCATGATGGTCGGTATCTATGTTGCTCAATATTGTATTAATGCAATTACTTATTTCTTTATTACTTGGTTTCCCGTTTATTTAGTACAGGCCCGGGGCATGACAATTCTTAAAGCTGGTTTTGCGGCCTCTGTACCGGCAATTTTTGGCTTCTGTGGGGGAGTTTTAGGTGGCATCATCTCCGACTTTTTGCTGAAAAAAGGTTATTCCCTTACTGTTGCGAGGAAAGTGCCAATTGTACTTGGTATGATATTATCCATGAGTATGCTGGCTTGTAACTATGTGGACGTCCAATGGATGATCATCGCCATTATGGCTCTAGCCTTCTTCGGCAAAGGTCTTGGTGCCCTTGGCTGGGCTGTTAACTCTGATACGGCGCCTAAACAAATCGCTGGCCTAAGTGGGGCTTTGTTAAATACTTGTGGCAATCTATCGAGTATCACCACCCCCATTGCCATTGGTTATATTATTCAATCAACAGGATCTTTTAATGGTGCGCTGATCTATGTTGTAGTACATGCCTTTATTGCCATTGTCAGCTACCTGTTTGTTGTTGGGGAAATCAAACGAGTGGAACTTAAATAAATCATACACAGAGTATCATTCTTGCTAGCTTTCTAGTATTTTAGGAAGCTAGCAAGAATAAGTCATTTAATAATAGTAAGAGGAGGTTTTTTAACAATTATGGCTAAGCAAATAAACAGTAGTGCTTATTCTGGGACACCAATTATTACAGAAATGAAAGTCATACCCGTCGCTGGATATGACAGTATGTTACTTAATCTTTGTGGTGCCCATGGCCCTTACTTTACTAGAACCATCGTGATACTTAAAGATAGCCTAGGACATACAGGCATCGGTGAGGTCCCAGGGGGCGAGAGCATTCTTCGCACATTAGAAAAAGCCCAGTCACTCGTCGTTGGGCAATCCATCGGTTTATATAATAATATTCTCAATACCATACGGCAACAACTATTAGGGAAAAATACAGCAGGCCCTCAATCTACGGTGCACAAAGTTACCTCGGCAGCCGAGGAAGCGGTACTCAAACAGCCTCATGAAATTAATCTGCGGGCTGACAATGTACTTACGGGGATCGAAGCACCTTTGCTAGATTTACTTGGTCAGTTTCTCAACGTGCCAGTGGCCGCCTTATTAGGGAGTGGACAGCAACGTGATGCTGTCAGAACCCTAGCTTACTTATTTTATGTTGGTGATCGCACAAAAACAGATTTACCATACCTTAGTAATCCTAATGCTAAAGATGATTGGTTGCGTTTACGCCATGAAGCAGCGTTAACACCAGAAGCTGTTGTCCGTCTGGCCGAAGCGACAACGGCACGGTATGGTGTTAAAGATTTTAAATTAAAGGGTGGCGTCATGAGTGGTGATGAAGAAATGGAAGCCGTGGCGGCGATTGCCAAGCGTTTTCCTGAGGCCCGCATCACTCTTGATCCTAATGGTGCCTGGTCATTAGCGGAATCCATTCGTCTGTGCAGCAATAAACGGGATGTAATGGCCTATGCCGAAGATCCTTGTGGCGCAGAAAATGGCTATTCTGGACGAGAGATCATGGCAGAATTTAGGCGTGCTACGGGTATGCCAACGGCGACAAATATGATTGCCACTGATTGGCGGCAATTAGGACATTCATCCAGTCTCCATGCCGTGGATATCATTTTGGCCGACCCTCATTTCTGGACCATGCAGGGCTCAGTACGTGTTGCCCAACTGTGTAATGAATGGGGCCTGACGTGGGGATCTCACTCCAATAATCATTTTGATATTTCCCTTGCCATGTTTACTCATGTAGCGGCCGCGGCGCCGGGTAACGTTACGGCCATTGATACTCATTGGATTTGGCAAGAAGGCCAGGAACATTTGACTAAAGAGCCTTTCCAAATTGTTGATGGATTGATTGAAGTACCGAAAAAATCAGGCCTAGGCGTGGAAATTGATATGGCCCAAATCGAAAAAGCCAACAAGTTGTATCAAAAAATTGGCCAAGGTGCTCGGGATGACGCCATGGCCATGCAGTATCTAATTCCTGGTTGGAAATATGACCCTAAACGTCCTAGTATGGTGCGTTAACACTCTATCCTAATAAAAAATACTTAATCAGTAAAAAGGAGAAAAAAATGAGTTTAAATAAAAATGTAGGATTTACGCCTAAAGGAATTATACCAGCTGTCATAACACCGCTGACGGCTGACGAAAAATTTAATGAAAAAGGTATGCGTAAGCTGATTAATCATCTGATTGATGGTGGTGTTCATGGTTTATTTGTGATTGGTACGACCGGTGAATTTTACGGTCTGACGCCAGAAGAAAAACGGGAAATCTTGCTGGTCACCATGGACGAGACACGAGGCCGGGTGCCCGTTTATGCAGGTACGAATGGCATTACCACTCGGGAGAGTGTTATGTTGACGCAATTAGCAGAAGAATGTAAAGTAGACGCCGTATCGGTGCTCACGCCTCTGTTCGTGACTCCGAACCAAGATCAATTAATTAAACATTACAAGAGTGTTGCTGCCAACACGTCCTTACCTGTGATTCTCTATAATAATCCTCCTAAGACTGGTGTGAATATTACGGCCGCTACAGTGGCAAAATTAGCTGAAGTATCCAATATTGTCAGCGTCAAAGATTCCAGTGGGGATTTGACGTTAACGGCTGATTATATTCGTTTGACAAAAGATCGAGATGATTTTTCCGTGTTAATGGGACGGGATACGCTGATCTATGGAGCACTTTGCTACGGCGCTACAGGCTCCATTGCATCCTGCGCTAATGTGGCACCTAGAATGTGCGTGGATATTTATGAAAAATATATGGCTGGTGATTTGGCCGGTTCTCTTAAAGCCCAATTTAATTTAGCACCCTTACGTAGTGCCTTCACCATCGGTACTTTCCCTGCAGTGATTAAGGAATCCCTCATCCTACTAGGAATTGATGCCGGTCCATGTATGGCACCAGCGGGTCCTATGACTCATGATGAAAGAGAAAAACTTTGTAAGGTCCTCATAGAAATGGGATTAATTCAATAAAGAAAAAATACCCTAGGAAATAAGGAGGATAAGAATATGAAAATAGGATTTATTGGTCTTGGTATAATGGGTAAACCCATGTGCAAAAATTTATTAAAAGCTGGGTATGAGCTTATTGTCTGTGATGTGTTTCAAGCGGCTGTTGATGAGATTGTTGCTGCTGGCGCCAAGTCGGCGGCTAATGCTAAGGAAGTGGCAAAACAGGTTGATGTTGTAATTACCATGTTGCCTAATTCTCCTCACGTCAAACAAGTTGTATTAGGGGCAAACGGTGTTATTGAAGGAGCTAAACCTGGAACCATCCTGATTGATATGAGCTCAATTGCACCACTTGTGAGCCGAGAAGTTGCGAGCAAACTAGCCGAAAAGGGTATTGAGATGATCGATGCACCAGTTAGTGGTGGTCAACCTAAAGCCATTGATGGTACAATGTCCGTCATGGTTGGTGGTAAACAAGAAATTTTTGATAAATGTTATCCTGTGATGAAAGCCATGGCTGGTTCTGTTATACGGACGGGTGAGGTTGGTGCAGGAAATGTAACCAAACTTGCGAACCAAGTCATCGTGGCCCTCAATATTGCTGCAGTTTCAGAAGCTTTGGTGCTCGCGAGTAAAGCTGGCGTAGAACCAGATTTAGTATATCAGGCTATCCGCGGTGGCTTGGCTGGAAGCACTGTTCTTGATGCCAAAGCGCCTTTGATGATGGATCGTAAATTTGATCCTGGCTTCCGTATTAACCTTCATATTAAAGATTTGAATAATGCTTTAGAAACTTCTCACGAAATGGGTGTTTCCCTGCCTCTTACCGCCGCCGTCATGGAAATGATGCAAGCCCTTAAGACCGATGGTAAGGGTGAGGCTGACCATTGTAGTTTAGTACAATATTATGAAAAAATGGCAAAAGTTGAAGTGAAACGCTAATTCATTTTGAGAAGAACTCCTTATCTTGTGATGAGGGGTTCTCTTAAAATCTCGAAAAACATCAATAAGTGCTGTGAATTCATAGCAAACCCTCTTGTCTTTTCGGATGAGAGGGTTTACTATGAATAATAATCTAAATTAGAGTAAAGGACGTGAAAGATATGCGTATTGTTGTAGCGCCAGATTCTTTTAAGGGGAGTTTATCCGCTGTGGCTGTCGCCCAAGCTATGGAGCAAGGGATATTATCCGTATTTCCAGAAGCTGAGGTAATCAAGGTGCCAATTGCCGACGGAGGAGAAGGAACCATTGAAGCTTTAATTGTAGCCACTGGTGGCCAAATGATTGTCGAAAAAGTAATGGGACCTTTAGGCGAAAATATAGAAGCCTGTTTTGGAATCCTTGGTGATGGCGAAACCGCAGTGATTGAAATGGCTGCTGCCTCAGGGTTACCCCTTGTACCTCAAGAAAAACGTGATCCCCGAATCACGACTACCTATGGTACAGGACAATTAATTACAGCTGCTCTTGATCGCGGTATTCGTAAATTGATTATTGGCATCGGTGGAAGTGCCACCAATGACGGTGGTATGGGAATGGCGCGAGCTCTCGGTGTGAAGTTCCTTGATGGAGTTGGTAATTTCTTGCCAAGTGGGGGCGCTGCCCTGGAACAGTTGGTTGCAATCGATGTGAGTCAGATTGATTCTCGTTTAGCAGAAACGACAATCGTAGTGGCTTGTGATGTTGACAATCCTTTATGTGGTCCGCGGGGGGCATCGGCAGTATATGGTCCGCAAAAAGGTGCAACAATAGAAATGGTGGCTGAACTGGATGCTGCATTGGCTCGTTATGCTACAATAGCCAAAAAGGCTACCGGCAAAGATATCGCTGAATGTCCAGGTGCAGGAGCTGCTGGCGGACTGGGAGCTGGTTTTTTATTTTTCACCAATGCTTTGCTTCGCACCGGCGTTGATATTGTACTCGAGGCTGTACGTTTCTCTGAGATCGTAAAAACAGCAAATTTTGTCATTACGGGGGAAGGGTGTACTGATTTTCAAACGGCTTATGGCAAAGCTCCAGTGGGGGTAGCGAGAATTGCCAAGAGTCATCAGGTTCCCACTCTGTGTTTATCTGGCAGTTTAGGCACGCGATATGAAGAAGTTTTGCAGTGCGGTATCAGTGGCTTAATGAATATTATTCCCCGTCCAATGAATTTGGCAGAGTGCATGACGGATGCTCCTGAACTTATTCAACGGGCAACAGCTCGATTGTGTCAAGTAGTAAAAACTGGTATGGAAATTGGGATTAAGACCGAAAGATAAAGAGAGATATATATAAGTTGCATTAAAGGATTGTATCCTCGATGATTGTCATTAAGAATGGTTAGTTCAACTTATAGAGAACGCACTAAATAATTTTCATTTGCTTTTACCAGGTAAAAACAAATGAAAATTTAGTGCGTTCTCTATCATATCGATTATCATTGTTGATCAATGCCCTTATTATCTTAAAGAGGTGACTTTTTTGAGAAATTTTGTGAAAATTATTGGACAAATCTTTATTCTATGGGTCATATACTACTTTAGCACATGGGTAGTGAAATTTTTTCACATACCATTGCCAGGTAGTGTTCTGGGTATGATTTGTCTATTTACGCTGTTAGCGATGGGCATTATTAAAGAACAATGGCTGTCAGCAGCAACCAATCCCCTCCTTAAACATTTATCCTTTTTCTTTATTCCCATTGCTGTGGAGTTAATGGAATGGGGTGATTTGTTCTTGCAGAAAGGATATCTTCTTTTTCTCCCCCTCGTTCTCAGTACGTTAGTAGCATTAATAACAACAGGAGGAATTGTTCAACTCCTCACTAAATCTCATCAGGTCAAAAAAGGAGAGAACTAATTTGCAAAGTATCGCACTCACAACTTTTACGGTTATCATGACTGTCGCCATCTATTTTATCAGCCGGAGGATATATTTGAAGGCAAAAAATGCGTTATTAACCCCATTACTACTGAGTACCATTGCCATCATTCTTATCCTGCACTATGCAGGTATTACCTTTGAACAGTATAAACCTGGTAAAGAGATTATGACGTTTTTACTTGGACCGGCGACTGTGGCACTAGCCCTACCTCTGTACTTAAATCGGCAAGTTCTGCGAAAAACCTTCGTTCCTATTGTCGTCGGTATCGTCTGTGGTGCCGTATCCACCTTAACGACCGCTGTGGTGTTAGCGAAAATGAGTGGGTTAGATTCCCTGATTGTTGCATCCATCGCTCCTAAATCCATAACGGCTCCTATTGCGATTGAAATCGCCCTGCTCACCGGCGGTGACCCAGCCATTGCCGTGGCTTTCGTAGTATTTACAGGCACACTAGGTTCCATGATCGGTGCGGGTTTCCTTTCCTTATGCAAAATCAATGACCCGGTAGCGCGAGGGCTAGCCATGGGAGTGACTGCTCATGGTCAAGGTACAGCCACCATATTGCAAGAAGGACAAACCCAAGGAGCCATGGCAGGAGTAGCCATGGCGCTAGCGGCTGTTTTTATTTCCTTCATTGCTCCCTTTTACATTCCTTGGCTTTTAAAGTAGTGTCAGTTGCCATTAAAAATTTGATCGAAACTTTTTATATGATAAAATAAGATCAATCATATAAGAGATTGATATGTTAAAAGGAAGGATGATTCAGATATGGAATTTGCCATGGACATTGCTTCTAAAACTCGGTCCGTCAGGCCCTAGCACAAACTTCGGCTGATCTCATGGCATTTGTAGCCAATTTTAAAGTATAAATAAAATAGTAATACGGTTAATTCTTGTTAAGATTCTAGCACAGTAGAAAAGAAGTAAGGCTTTTATCCATTTGAGGTAAAGGACTTACTTCTTTTACTAGGACATACTGACTTAGAATTCATACTTTCTTAGTTTTCTGTAGAGGGTTGTTCGGTCCATTCCCAATATCTCTGCAGCCTGTGTCTTGTTCTGGTGGCATTGGTCTAATGCGAAAATAATTCGCTCCTTTTCGGAAAGAGAAGGGACGGAATTTGAAATTCCCCCGGCATTTTGGAGTAGGGATTCATCTTCATTATCTTCCCAATACTTTCGTAGAATGTCACAAGTGATGAAGTTTTCCCTGGCGATGATGATCAATCTTTCGATGAAAGACATTAATTCACGCACATTACCAGGCCAAAGATATTGGGAAAGATAGCTAAAAGCATCAGGGCTAATCTCAATATTTCTAAAGTATTGTTTGTTATAATAATCCATAAAATATTGGGCGAGAACTTTTACATCACCTTCTCGATTACGTAAGGGTGGAAGTTTCAATGTCAATACTTTCAGACGATAAAACAAGTCTTGGCGAAATTTGCCGTCCTTTACAAGTTCGGCGAGATTCTTATTGGTAGCGGCGATAATTCTGACATCGAAGGGGATATTTTTATCGTCTCCTAAGCGCATCACTTGTCGTTCTTGCAGTACTCGTAGTAAACGGCTCTGGCCGTACATATCCATTCCAGAGATCTCGTCAAGAAAGATGGTACCCCGATGAGCCATTTCGAACAGCCCTGGTTTGCCTTTTTTTGTAGCGCCTGTAAATGCGCCCTCAACATAACCGAATAGTTCGCTTTCTAGCAAGCTTGGTGGTAAGGCGGCACAATTGAGTGCTACAAAGGGACCGTTTTTTATGCGACTTTCATTGTGGATACTTTGGGCAAACAACTCTTTTCCTGTTCCAGATTCACCAGTGATTAATACTGTTGCGTCAACCCTTGCAAATTCATGGGCAATTCGTTTAGTCTCGACAAGTTGCTTCGAAGTTCCCAATATATTCGGAAAGGTATATTTTGCAACAAATTTCTTGGCAAAAACCTCATTGCGGATGCGGGCTTCAATTTCTTGAATTCTAGTAATATCCTGTAACGTAATGATGGCGCCAACAATTGCTTTATCCACGATGATGGGAGCCACATTATATGAGAGCCAGATGGTACCAATTTTCACTGTATTCCCAATGGATTCATGTCCTTCGTGTAGACAGGTGTCAATGTTAATAAAGTCGAGAAAAAGGTCTAGCTTCCGTCCCAATATATCCTTGGCGCTGCAATTGAGTAGTCGTTCGGCTGTAGGATTAAAAATCCTGATTATTTTATCGTGATCAATGTTAATGATGGCATCAGAGGAATATTCTACTAAAGTCTGGAATTGTTGTGCCTGCTCTTTCTCGATGGTACGGGCCAAGGAAATCTTTTTAGCTTCGAGGAATGCCTTTTGAAAAGCTGAGTTTCCGGAACGGATGAGGAGGGACTTAAAACCAGCTTTTCCTCCCGCTAACACGATCCCTTTTCCGCCCACAACAACATCAACTTCTGAGGGGGTTGAGTGGGAAATTCTTTCAATAATGCGCGGAATATCTTGGAATGTCCGCTGAGGATCGATGGTCAATTCAATGCCCATAATATTCGCTAGAATTTCAATGTCTGCCAGCATGTTTTGAAAAACAGATAGGAAGACTTTGGGGCGGGTTAGTCCTGTTATATTTTTTGCATCTTGGAATAGTTGAGCAAAGTCTTGCCCGGTGACTGAAATTTCAACAACGGGGATCTTAACTTGGGAGTCAATGATAAGTTGGGCGGTACCACCTCTGGAAACAATGACGCTGACGTCTTCATTTTCTAAGCTTTTAGCAAGGGAAACGGCTTTATTGAGTCTGGCAAGGTAGAGATCGATTTCTTTATCTAAGCCAAGTTGGTTAATGATCTTCTGCCCATGTAAGTACTGCTGTTTATCGGGAGCGATAAAAACAATTTTTGTCACATTATGTTCCTTCTTTTTACTAAATAATTAACACCACGCCATGGCGATTGATGAAAAATTGAAATTCATGCCCTTATGTGTGTATGTGAAAATTATATATGATAGTGACAGTAGGTGCAACAAAATAGTGTGGTTAGTGTTGTAGCGATTTGCAACACTTTTGTTGTGAAAGTAAGAAAATTCGCAAAATTGCCTTACTTTTAGGGGCCTTATATCCTTTATGATATTGGCATACTTCTTGCAATAACTATTATATAACCGCAGAATCTGTTCAATCCAGTTTTGTGGTGGGTTGCTCACGTAAGGCAACATGAGTCGATTGACACCATCAGCTTTAAAGGTATTTTATAAGAAGTAGGTGATGTGGCGCTTTATATGAAAATGTAAAACACGAGTAGAATTTTGTACCCTATCAGAAGTAATTTTATGTAGGAGGTAAAAAGATGATTGATAAATACATGGGAGTTCTTGTGCTGTTGCTTTTATTTGTTACCAATATAATTCCAGTGAGTGCCCAGGGAGCAGTAAAGGGGGATCAGAATATGAGTTTAACACTACAAACACCGAAATTTGCGTATGTTGGTTCCTTTACCACTGCCGATCGTGATGGACGTGGCAATGGGATTGAAGTTTTTAGTATCGATGGGAAATCTGGTCTATGGACGAAAATTCAATCAGTGGAAGATGTTAATCCAGGTTTTTTGGCAATGGATCGTAAGAAAGAGTTCCTTTATGTAGGCCATGGTGGTGGTACGGTAGTGAGTGCTTATACTATCGACCAGGAGAGTGGGACACTAACATTATTGAATCAACAACCTACGGGTGGTAAAAATGGGGCTCACTTAATGGTTGATCCTAGTGGTGGTTTTCTTCTTGTCGCCAACAATTCTTCTGGGGATATATCAGTGCTTCCTATTAGAGAAGATGGTTCTTTGGGAGCTTTCAGTGATTTGGTGACTCTACCAGGTAAGATTGGAACCAATCGGTCAGAACAGGCTAGTTCCCATCCTCACCAAGTTTCCTTTGATCCGTCAGGTAAGTTCGTTTTAGTATCTGATGTTGGCCTCGATAAGGTATTTGTCTATCGACTGGATACTGCAACGGGTAAATTGATTGCCAATGACTTCCCATCTGTGTCGACTCGGGCTGGTGCAGGACCACGTCATTTTGCCTTTCATCCTAGTAAACCTTATACTTATGTAATTAATGGCCTAGATTCTACTCTCACAACCTATCAATTTAATTCCGGACGTGGTGAGCTTAAACCCATTCAAGTCATGCCAGCTTTACCCACCACATTTGTGGGGGATAGCAATGCTTCTGAAGTAATGATTGCTCCTTCTGGGAAATTTGCCTATGGTGCTACGCGTGGCGCTAATGCCATCGGAGTGTTCGCCATCGATCAGGTTACTGGTATCCTCACTCCAATAGAATGGGTATCAACCCAAGGCAAAGGACCCCGTTTCTTTACACTGGATCCATCAGGGATGTATCTTTATGCGGGTAATCTCAGCAGTGATACCATTGTTATTTTTAGTATAAACCAATTAAAGGGAACCCTAATTCCAACCGGTCAAGTTGTGAACACAGGATCACCATCATGTATCGTTTTTCGATAGAATACAACTAAAGTTCCCGGAAAAATAGAATGGTATCCTTTCACATAATCGGGAAACCTCCTACCACTTTCAATCAGTGTAGGAGGTTTTTAATTGACAATAAGAATGAATAAGTCTTGGGGATATATAAGAAGGTAAAAAAACAGATAATTCGTAATTTTAAATAAAATATAATAATAATATGGATTTTAAAAGGAATTTCACAATTTTCAGGGAATTTAGTAAGAGTAGCTGGAATAATATAGTATTCCAGGTGTGTCTATGCCTTAGATTTATTCAGGGTAGGTGTAGTAAAAAAACACTACTACAGACGAGAAGGAAGGAGGTAGGAAGGTAATATTACTGAAAAAGTGTAGGTAGATGAAAAGGGAGGAAGAACAAAATGGATGCATTAGTTGCTGCGTTACCATTATTAATCTTCATGATTGGTTTACCCGTATTGATGAAGCCAGCCGTTAAAGTTGCGCCAATCGCTTGGTTAGTTACCATCATCCTGGCTATATTCTACTTTGGGTTCCCGGCCCAAGTTACCTTACTAGCAGCCTTGCAGGGTGCTATAACCGGTATTTTCCCAATTATGTATATCCCCTTTGGTGCTATTGTTGTTTATAATGTGCTAAAATCAACAGGCTGGATGGATAAGATGCAGAATGCCATGTCATCCCTGACCTGTGACCGTCGTGCTCAAGCATTGCTCATCGGTTTTGGTTTTAGTGCATTTTTAGAAGGTATTTGCGGCTTCGGTGCACCCGTTGCCATTCCTGCTAGTATCCTAGTTGGACTGGGGTATGATCCAATGATGGCCGCTTTAGTTTGCTTGGTAGCAAATACTGGTCCCGTACCTTTTGGCTCTTTAGCCATTCCTACGGATGTGCTGGCCCTAACGACCCAACTAGATTTTATGAAATTATCTCAAATGACCGGACGCCTCATGGCACCCCTTGCATTTATCATGGCTTTTTCCACGGTTTTCGTGATGTCGGGTGTCAAAGGTATGAAAGGGATCATACCAGGTATCATCATTACTGGTCTCAGCTTTTCGGTTATTGAATTTGCTGTTAGTAATGTCCTGGGTGCAACGTTGGCAAGTATACTAGGAGCTCTTGCCTGCCTAGGAAGTCTTGCTGTTTATCTGTATAACTTAAAAGTGGATGAATATTGGATATTCCCTGGCGAAAAGAATCCTGGTGTTTGTAATACAAAAAATATTAATTTTAAGGAATTGGCCATGTCTTGGCTCCCGTATATACTGCTCACCTTAATCGTTATCGCTTTTAATTTGCCATCAACCAGACCCATTTTTGCTGGTAAGGTTCCTGGTTATGAGTGGATGGTGATCAGTTCTAATATTTACAATCCCAACAAGCTGTATGCTTTTACTTGGCTACAAAGTCCTGGAACAATTATGCTGATAGCAGGATTGATTTCTTTTAAGATCATGAATATTTCCTTTGGTGAATATACCAAACAGTTTAGTTCAACCTTTAAACAAATGATACCGGCTTTTATTACCGTAGCCTGCATTTTATCTATCTCTGAAGTGATGAACATGGCATTGCCCATTATTGATGTGAAATCAAAAGTGTTAGTGTGGGCCAGTGGTACTGGTGCGGCCCAACAATCCATGATTGCCATTATGGCGAAAAGCTTAGTGGCCACCGTGGATCAACAAGTGATGCCTTTCCTCAGTCCTATGATTGGGGCTTTAGGTGTATTTATTACTGGTAGTAATACATCGGCCAATGCATTATTTGGCAATCTGCAAGCATTGACAGCCAAGGGATTAGGACTATCCGATATCCTGATGGCATCGGCCGGTAGTGCTGGAGCTTCCGCGGGGAAAATGGTTTCACCCCAAAGCATCGTTATTGCAGCAACTGCTGTTGGTCTGCTCGGTAAAGAGGGGCTAATTATGCGTAAAACTATTAAATTCGCCATTCCTTATGTTCTCTTTCTTGGTTTTATGGTTTGGTTATATAGCTTCGTATTCCCCGGCTTGGTGCCTTAATATTCAAAAAAATTGACAACATCAAATCATTAATGATAAAATTCATCATAATAAATAATAGCATTGTTATAGGCTCATCCTTGAAATAGTATTCAGGGATGAGCTTTTGATTTTATTAATGATGGGTGGAGGTACTTATGACGAATCAAACGGACAAGACATTTAAAATAGCTAAGACTTGTGTATCAATGGGCGATGTCTATTTGGCGGAGAAGACGTTAGCCAATGTTATAAAAAGGACAGAACTGATTGAAAGTCCTTTCTTTAGCAATGAGTGTGGAAATCGTGTGTTCATTAAACCTGAAAATCTTCAAGTCACAGGGGCCTTTAAGATCCGTGGTGCTTTTAATAAATTAAGTAAGTTAAGTGATCTAGAGAAAAGTAGGGGCGTTATCTCCGCATCTGCTGGGAATCATGCCCAAGGAATTGGTTATGCCGCCCAAATGCTTGGCGTGAAAGCCACCTTGGTCATGCCGGCAGCGACGCCGATCATTAAAGTCGAAGCCACAAAAAACTATGGTGTCCACGTTGTGTTATATGGTGATAATTATGATGAGGCCTATAAAAAAGCTCGCGAACTAGAGGTAAAGCATAATTATGTTTTCGTTCATCCTTTCGATGATTTAGATGTTATCATGGGGCAAGGTACACTAGCACTAGAAATTATCAAAGAATTGGATGATGTGGACGTTATTTTAGTTCCCATCGGTGGGGGTGGCTTAATTAGTGGGATAGCATTTGCCATAAAAATGCTAAAACCAAGGATCAAGATCATTGGTGTAGAACCTGAAGGGGCTTGCTGCGTCAAAGAATCCCTCGCCCAAAACCAAGTCATTGAGCTATTAGCCGTTGATACCATGGCTGATGGCACAGCTGTCAAAAAACCAGGGGATTTGACCTTTGAGTTTATCAAAAAGTTTGTTGATGAGGTCATTACAGTGTCTGAATTTGAGATATTAGAAGCTATATTACTCTTGATGGAGAAACATAAGTTAATTGTCGAAGGCGCAGGGGCATTATCCTTAGCTGGTTTGAAGAAATTGCCTGCAACCGATAAAAAAGTGGTTTGTTTAGTGAGTGGTGGTAATATTGATATATCTACCATTTCGGCCATCATTAATCGTGCGTTAGTATCCCGTGGACGGTTATTTTGTTTTACGGTAAACCTTCCCGATAAACCGGGAGAATTATTGCATGTTGCCAATATCCTTTCCGAATTGAAGGCCAACGTCATAAAATTAGATCATAATCAATCCAAAGTGATGGATCGCTTTAAACAAGTCCAACTGGAAGTGACAGTGGAAACTAACGGCAATCATCATGTTGAGAAAATCGTCGCTGAATTTCAGAAGAATGGATTAGAAATTCAGAAAGTGTACTAAACTAGTGTATAATAAGTAGACAGAAAAAGTTATATTGATTTGGATATGTGGGAGGTACTACCAATGTTGATCGATAAACAGACCGATTTTGATCAAGAGAAACTTTCATTTACTGAGATTGATGAAGGTTTTACAACGAAAGAGGCTATCGCGGAAGCAAAGCGATGTTTAAATTGCCCTAAACCATTATGTCGTGGCGGTTGCCCCATTGAAAATGAAATTCCCAGCTTTATTTTAGCCCTTGCCAAAGGTAATGTTGGTGAGGCTAGTGAGATTATAGCTCGACGTAGTAATCTACCAGCGGTATGTGGGCGAGTGTGTGCTCACGAAAAGCAATGCGAAGGTGCTTGCATTCTCAATAAAAAACACTGCGGTATTCGTATCGGAAAATTGGAACGTTTCATTGCTGATTTTGATGCGGAAATGGGCATCGATCGGCCGAAACGTGTACCATTGGTGAATGGTAAAGCGGCCGTCATTGGTTCGGGTCCCGCGGGGCTAACTGTCGCTGGTGACCTTGCTAAACTAGGTTTTGAAGTCATTATCTTTGAATCCCAAGAAGAAGCTGGTGGCGTATTGATGTATGGCATTCCCGAGTTTCGTTTAGGCAAGGAAATTGTGCGTCGGGAGATAAAACGCATTGAAGATTTGGGTGTGGTCATTCAAACCAACGTACTCGTTGGTGTAGATTTTACAATCGATGAATTGTTTACGCAGGGGTTTGATGCTATTTTTATTGGAACGGGCACTGTTCTGCCGAAAATAATTGATATTCCCGGTAAAGATTTGATGGGTGTTGTACAAGCGACATATCTCCTTAGAATGGTTACACTGATTCGCACGGAAAAAATTGATGAAAAAGAGATTCCCATCAATGGTAATGATAAGGTTGTGGTCATTGGTGTTGGTAACGTTGGGATGGATGCGGCCCGCACAGCATTGCGTTTAGGAGCAGCGAAGGTTACTGTCATATCCCGTCGGACGGAAAATGATTTGACGGCATTACAATCTGAATATGAAGCAGCTAAAGCGGAAGGCGTGGAATTTTTGTGGTTAGCCAGCCCGACAGCAATTGTGGGAAGCCATCAAGTGACAGGACTGGAATATGAAGTTCAAGCCATAGATGAACAGGGTAAGTTTTATGGGACAGGTAAGACGGAAGTGATAGGGGCGGACAAAATTATTACGGCCATTGGCCAGCATCCAGCAGCTAGAATTGTATCCACGACACAAGGTATTGAAGTCGATACTGCGGGTTATGTAGTTACCCGTGAGCGTCCTTATGGAATGACGACGCGCAAAGGTGTGTTTGCTGGTGGCGACGTGGTTCATGAACCGGCGACTGTTGTCCGGGCCATGAAAGAAGCAAAAAAAGTAGCAGCAGGCATGGCTCAATACGTTGAGGCGAAAAAGTTGCTTGAGGATTGCTAATGTGAAGAATGCCCATAACTTACATAAAGGTAAGTTATGGGCATTTTGTTTTTTTATTTTCGATAAATGATAAAATTTCTTTTTTCCTTTTCATTCTATTGTATCAAGAATAGTGAGTTTACTTTTCAGTGGAAGCCGTATGTCATTATTATTTGTGGTATTGATCTTTCAGTGGGTTCCATTGTGGCACTCTCAGGGGCGGTGACAGGGGGATTAATAGCCTGTAGTGGGGTACCAATACCAGTGCAGTATTTGTCGGCATTCTCGTGGGAACCCATTTGAGTCATGAATGAAGGATTCAATAGTATTAACGCAGCTTTTATTTGAGGACTTGGTACAAGCCAAGTTTTCTTTACGTCCTCCTTCCTAGTATTTTTCCTATGTTTATAAATTTTAGATTATGGGAATGATTACTAATAGATGGAGGTTGTTACAATGAAAAGACATATTATAGGTAGCGCGATTATATTTGGAATATTATTTACGAATTGTGGGGCCGCTTATGCAAGTTGGGGTTGGGAGAGTACTGATGACCCAGAGCCGTATTACCACCAGGAATGGGGGAAATGGTATAAGTACGACGACGTTAAGATGTTTATGGTTCAAATGGATGATAAAACGTATAAGTATGTATTTGATTACAAGGAAAAATTAATAGGTGGTTGGATGACCTATATGCCCATGAAGTTGAATTAAAGTAACTTCAGACATCCATCTGCTTTGGTGTAAGCCAAGTTTTAGTTATTAAATCCTGCATGAATAATATATTTGCAGGATTTTCGCATTTTAATGGTAAATATAATGATGTAGTAGATTTTAAGAACCCTTCCCTGTTCTGAGGAATTAATTTGGAGGTGCACTGATGTCAATTCATCCATTAGCAGGTAAAAAAGCGCCCAAATCCATTTTGGTTAATATTCCCCGTCTGATGAGTGCTTATTATGTCAATCATCCTGATTGTAACGAGCCAACGCAAAAAGTTGCTTTCGGTACGTCTGGGCACCGTGGCAATTCACTAAAATATAGCTTTAATGAGGATCATATTCATGCCATTACCCAAGGTATTTGCGACTACCGTAAAGGGCAAGGCATAACAGGTCCACTATTTATTGGTTTTGATACTCATGCCCTATCGGAACCTGCGTTTATTTCGGCAGTTGAAGTATTGGCTGCTAACGGCGTGGAAACGCTGATTGCCAAGGATATGAATTATACGCCCACGCCAGGTATATCTCATGCTATTTTAAATTATAACAAGAGCAGAAAACTAGGCCTAGCTGACGGCATCGTGATTACACCGTCCCATAACCCACCAGATAACGGAGGCATCAAATATAATCCACCCAATGGGGGACCGGCCGATACTGAGATTACCAAGTGGGTTGCAGATAAAGCTAATGAATTGTTGAAAAATGGTAATAAACAAGTCAAACGTTTGCCTTATGAACAGGCGCTTAAAACCAACAATGTACAGGAATTTGATTTCGTTACACCCTACGTCAATGACTTGAGTACTATTATTGATATGGACGCCATCAAGTCGGCCGGCCTTAAACTGGGTGCAGATGCTTTAGGGGGGGCCGGCCTAGGTTATTGGATGCCTATTGCTGAGAAATATGGTCTTACCATTGATCTATTAAATGGTCATCCAGATCCCACCTTCAGCTTTATGAATGTAGATGGGGATGGAAAAATACGTATGGATTGCTCTTCACCCTATGCCATGGCAGGACTTATTGAACTCAAGGATAAATATGATTTGGCCTTTGGTAATGATGCCGATTTTGATCGCCATGGTATTGTAACGAAGAGCGTGGGTCTCATGAATCCTAATCATTATTTGTCCGTTGCTATTTCTTATTTATTTCAAGATCGCACAGGTTGGCGATCGGATGCGGCCATCGGCAAAACGTTGGTCAGTTCATCCATGATCGATCGCGTTGCAGCTAGCTTGGGGAAAAGGCTGGCTGAAGTTCCCGTAGGTTTCAAATGGTTTGTTGATGGCTTGGTGGATGGTTCCTTTGGTTTTGGCGGTGAAGAAAGTGCTGGTGCATCTTTCCTTAAAAAAGATGGCACCGTCTGGACAACAGACAAAGATGGTATTATCCTCTGTTTGCTGGCGGCAGAAATCACCGCGAAAACTGGTCGAGATCCTGGTGAACATTATCAAGATTTAACGGAAAAATTTGGTGCACCTGTATATTCTCGCATGGATGCAGTTGCCAACTTAGCCCAAAAAGCCGTATTGTCTAAACTTTCGCCAGATCAGGTCTCAGCAGCTATTTTAGCTGGCGAAAAAATTACCGCGAAGCTTACCAAAGCACCTAGTAACAATGCGGATATTGGTGGTTTAAAGGTCTGTACTGAAAATGGTTGGTTTGCGGCCCGACCATCTGGAACCGAAGATGTCTATAAAATATATGCAGAAAGCTTCAAAGGAACAACTCATCTGCAGCAAATTCAAGAAGAGGCTCAACAAATCGTTCGTGATACCTTTAAAATTGCTGGCGTATAGTAAAATAGGGGGAAGGTAGTTTGCTACATAAAAATAAGATTTTTCAGAGCTTATTAATTTTCTTGATCATTGCTCTTGCCGTAGGTTTTTCTTCAACCTTTCCTGCCACAATGACACTTGGGGGGAGGGCCGTTGCTGCCGAGCATATCACATTGACCTGGGTGGGTGATCCTCAGACGACTCAGACCATTACTTGGCAGACGGATGTTAGTAATCTATCTGGGCAGGTGCAATATGCTCCGGAGGTGGAGGCCAAGGTATTTCCCGCTAACAGCAAAAGTCTGATGGGGGGAGTGGAGGAGTTGTCCACCAATTGGGGTAAAGTGAATATCCATTCTGTAACATTGACGGGCCTTAAACCGGGTACAACCTATATTTATCGGTTAGGAGGAGAAGGTGACTGGAGTGAGCCTCGGAGGTTTACCACCTCTGCTACTCATGTCACCCAGTTTAAATTTTTAGTATTTGGCGATTCCCAAAGCGTTAACTATAGCATGTGGCGTTCTACAATCCATCAAGCCTATCAGGCCAATCCTGACGCAGTTTTCTTTACTAATATAGGAGATCTGGTGGATGTGGGCCAGGATTATGCCCAATGGAAAGGCTGGCTAGAAGCAGCCCAAGGGGTTGTGGATATTATTCCGGTGATGCCAGTGACAGGAAACCATGAGTCCTATACACCTGAAGGACGTTTTTCCATGCCAGTATTGTTTACAGCCCAACTAAAATTACCCCTTAATGGGCCAGAAGGCCTTAAGGGGCAAGTGTACTCTTTTGATTATGGGGACGTACATTTCACCATGTTGGATAGTCAAGAAGGGGAAGAAAGAGGGTTTGTACCTGCCATGTTGGATATGCAGAAAACATGGTTGGAGAATGATTTAGCATCTACTCATAAAAAATGGAAAATAGTTTGTTTTCATCGTCCGCCTTATAATAATAAAGGTAATGGGGCTAATGAAAATATTCGGGGAGCATTTGTGCCTATTCTTGATAAATATCATGCTGATATTGTCTTTACAGGTCATGATCATGTTTATGCCCACACGTATCCTCTCCATGGTGGTGCAGTGGTGAATAGTCCTGCCGAAGGAACTATCTATGTCGCCACAGGTCGGAGTGGAACGAAAACCTATCAAGATGTATTGGCTAAAGGCTGGAATGAATTTTTTTATAATCCCCTTGATGAACCTAACTATCTGACGGTTGAAGTTAGGGGTGATAACTTGACGGTGAAAGCCTTTAAGCAAAGCGGTACCTTGATTGATAATTGGACGGTCAGTAAGTCAGTAGGCAGTAAGTAAAAAAAGCTCCCCTGTCAATGACAGGGGAGCTTTTTTCGTACAATTAACGATTGTTGTTTTTGCTGAAACAGTCTCTGCAATATACAGGACGGTCGCCACTTGGACGGAAAGGAACTTGAGTTGTTACGCCACAAGCTGCACAAACTGCATCATGCATTTCGCGTTGTTGGTAGTTGCTATTACCACCACGGCTTCCACCGTTTCTTTGTTTGTTAGCTGCTCTGCACTGAGGGCAACGGCCTGGTTCGTTGGTGAACCCTTTTTCAGCAAAGAAATCTTGTTCTGAAGCTGAGAATACGAATTCATCGGAACAATCACGGCAAGTTAATGTTTTGTCTTGATTCATTTATATTACCTCCTTGTATGTATATTACCCAAATAGTTAATGGAGAATACTCTTTCATCTATTTAAGAACTATTATAGTATACGATTATTTTATCTAGAAGTAAAGAGAATTAATAAAATAATTTTAAAAATAATTTTCCATATCCACCTTCGATATCCACCTTCGACGATTGTCGTTAAGAAGATTTGGTTGAATTTACATATAAGAAAAAGCTCTGTCGTAGACAGAGCTTTTTTATATTACAATTAACGGTTGTTGTTTGTGCTGAAACAGTCTCTGCAATAAACAGGACGGTCACCACTTGGACGGAAAGGAACTTGAGTAGCTACACCACAAGCTGCACAAGTTGCGTCATGCATTTCGCGTTGTTGGTAGTTGCTGTTACCGCCACGACCACCACCATTGTTTTGTTTGTGTATTGCTCTACATTGTGGGCAACGGCCTGGTTCGTTGGTGAACCCTTTTTCAGCAAAGAAATCTTGTTCTGAAGCTGAGAATACGAATTGGTCTGCGCAATCGCGGCAAGTTAATGTTTTGTCTTCGGTCATTTTAAATAGCCTCCTCGAATCTGTTACCAAAATAGCTAATTGTTAATATCCATTGAAAAATATCAATCAATCTACTTTAGGACTACTAAAGTATATAATAAATATTGACTAAAGTCAAGTGAATTAATAATAATATATAAAGAGGATGATTAATTCACTGTAATTGGAGGAAAGAAATAAACATGAAATGAAGAATTGAACAACTAATTTGATGAATAAGTTCAATTAGAATGTTATACTGAAGGGGAAGAATTTTTATTCATAACGGTGGGAGATTGATTATGTCAGTAAGGAAAAACTATTTAATTTTTGATTCTAATATTGGTAAAAACAAACCAGAGACCATTGTTCATACGGATGTTGTATGTCCATTTTGCTGTAGAGAACAGTTGACAGATATTATCGCAAGTGATGGACCTTTATTGTTAATAAAAAACAAATATCCAGTATTGATTGATACTTTTCAAACAGTCCTCATTGAAACATATGAATGTAATGCTGAATTATCGACTTACTCCAAAGAACATTTATATAAGGTCATTGAGTTTGGTGTGAAAAAATGGCAAGAGATGATACAAAGTGGAGAGTTTACTTCTGTTATCTTTTATAAAAATCATGGTCCATATTCGGGTGGTACAATCAGACATCCCCACATGCAAATTGTTGGCTTAAAAGATGTAGATTATACAAATAATATATCCATGTCAAGTTTCCAGGGTATTGTCATTCATGAGCAGCATGGCGTTGAATTAAATCTAGCAGCAGAGCCTAAAAATGGTTTTTTTGAATTTAACATAAGCCTAGGTCATCTCCAATTCTTACATCAAATGGCTGACTATATTCAGATTGTTGTCCATTACGTATTACATCACTTTCACAAAAGTTGTAAAAGCTACAATTTATTCTTTTATCAGCTTGAGGGACGAATTTTGGTCAAAATAGTGCCACGATTTATTACATCCCCTTTATTTATCGGGTATTCTCTTCCTCAAGTATCGAGCCGCGCTGGGGAAGTGGTAGAAGAGATACAGAAGATTTATTTTGCTGAGAGTCAGTGAACGTGAAAAAAGTCCCTCTCTATAAGAGGAACTTTTTAGCAAGGAATTTTCATGGTGCGCCCGTTGGAATACATATAAGAAGCTGTGGGCAGTTTGTTACTATCAAAAATAATAGTACCATGGTGGAGAAATTGTTTATTTAGAATATAACGCAAGTCGTAGATGTTTACAGAGAGTGAATGACTATGTTGCTCTTCTTCAAAATAGACAAAAGGTGTGAAACTGGTAAAAAAATCTCCCAGAGGAGTTTTTTGCGCTTGTTTTGTAATAGTTGAAATATTTTTTTGCTTGGGAAGATTGGCGTTAATCTCCAAGACAGGATAGAGTGCACCTAGTTGTCCAACGATGTGACGATCTGTTGTTTCCAAAACGAAATCCCAAAATAATATACGCTTTAATGAGGGCATTATTGATAGTTGTGTTATCTTTTTCCTATGAAACAAACCATTTAATTGTTTTTTCGCTCTGTTACGCAGTACGATTCGGAGAAGAATATAGGCCCCGATGATAAAAAAAGTACAGAGTGACAGGTGAATCATAGTAAGGTTCAGTGGATATAAACCCATCATTAACACTAATAAGATAGGATCAACCACATTTAATAAACATAAGCTTTTGCGCTCTTTGCGCACAGGCCAGAGAATGGCGGCGCCATGGGTATTGAAGTAATCAATGATGATATGAGAAAATCCGCCAGCAAATACCCATCCGAATAAAGATAAGAGATTGGTTTGTGGCATGAGAAAATGCAAAATAACTCCAATGAGTATGGACCAGATAGCCAGTCCGGGAATGGAATGGGAAAAAGCGCGGTGCTGCCTTAGGTATGCGAAATTGCCATTGAGCCCCGCCATGATATCGAAATCGGGAGCCTCAGCCCCGAGAACAGTTGCTATATAGATAGGGTCATGTAGGGATAATGGATGACCAGAAAGGCCAGCAACAGCAATGCCAATGAGAGCATGTGATAAGGAATCCATAGGTACACCTCCTCTAACTAGTTTACATAACATTATAACATGAACGAAGAGGAAAGGTATCTGGTAATTTTATGGAGGTTATGTCGTGGATAATGAATATCAAAAATTGGATGCAAAATTTGCTCAATCCTTAGTGGACATTGTTGCTGCTGAGCTAAATAAGAATGTAAATATTCTTGATGAACGTGGTGTGGTGATTGCATCTTTTAGCAAGGAACGAATTGGACAGGTGCATGAGCCTGGCGCTATGATGTTGAAGGCGGGGATGATAAAAGAATTTTATGTCACCAAGGATGATGAACGACGATTCAGTGGTGTCCGTACTGGATTTAATATGCCGATTATGTTTGATCATAAGTGTGTGGGGTTCATTGGTGTCACTGGAGAAAGGAGCACTGCGGAGCCTTATGCTAGATTGGCCGCTCGTTTTGTTGAAGCTAACCTACAGTCAAATGCTCGGCAAGAGAAACTAGTGGGGGCCTTAAAAGATAAGGAGGAGCTACGCTCGGTATTTTTAAATAAGATTATCAGGGTGCAAGAAGAAGAACGCAAGAGAATTTCTCGGGAACTTCATGACGAAACAAGTCAGTCCTTGACGTCCATTATAGTTGGTCTTCGTATGCTTGCCGAACAAGTACAGAGCAGTGGAGAACGTGAGAAGATATTGATTATGAGAGATCTGGCGCGCACGACTCTTGAAGCTGTTCATGATATGGCAGTCGAATTGCGCCCTGTATTATTAGATGATTTGGGTCTAGTGGCGGCGGCGCAAAAATATATTGGGAATTATTCTAAGCAACATACTATGATCGTGCATGCCGAGTTTAATAATTTATCTCGTGAGCGATTTGCCACTGAGATTGAGATTACTTTGTATCGAATTTTGCAAGAAGCATTAACGAATATTATTAAACATGCTAAGGCATCAGAGGTGTGGGTATCTCTGTACAAAACGCCAACAAAGCTTATGTTGTTGATCAAAGATAATGGTGTAGGATTTAATTTGAATTTATTTAAGAACACTCACAGTCGTACATCCCTAGGTATATATGGAATGGGTGAACGGGTAGCATTGGTTGAGGGGATCTTTGACATCAAATCAGCAATTGATAGTGGAACTGAAATTTTCGTGGAAATCCCATTATAAACAACAAAAGAAACTAAAAAATAGAACGTTTGTCAGCATCATGATGCTGACAAACGTTCTATTTTTTATGTGGTAGCAGATTATTGTTGGCTACCAGCTTGATAGGATCTATCTAAGAGTTGTATAACATGTAGGGTTTCCTTATCTAGGTTGTTTTGTTCTAAACCATCCATAATATGCATCCGACAGGTACCACAACTTGTGGCGACAATATCAGCCTTAGTGGAAGCAATGTCGGCGATTTTACGATCATTAACTTGGCGAGACAGTTCATAATAGGACATACTAAAAGAACCTCCTGAGCCACAGCAACGATCAGGTTTTGACATTTCAACAAATGTTAAGCCCGGAATGGCTTTCAAAATTTCACGAGGTTGTTTGGTTACTTTAATGCCACGTACCATATGACAAGGATCATGCATGGTGACCGTTGCATGAACGGGACCCAGTTGTGTTTTGTCGAATTTAGCAACATCGACCAAAAACTCACTGATTTCATAGGTTTTTTTGGAGATTTTTTCTGCCAGGGCTAACATTTTAGGCTCATCTTTGAACATATGGATATATTCGATTTTGAAGGCTTCGGTACAAGAACCGCAGGCGGCTATAATATAGTCAAAATTGTAACTGTCAAAAGTTTCAAGATTGTGCCGAGCGAATACTTTAGCCGATTCTACATCTCCAGAATAAAATACAGGTGTACCGCAGCAATGTTGCATACTAGGCATTACAACCTCAATATGGTTGGCTTTCAAGACATTAAGAGTAGCTTGGCCCACATCGGTGTACATATAGTTGATCGTACAGCCCGTGAAAAAGCCAACTCTCATTTTAGGGTTATCCACTTTAATGACTTCAGGATATTGGCTACGAAGGGGATGGGCAGACATGGGAGCTGTGACCCGTTTTACGTCCATACCCGGCATGGGGAAGCGGGCAATGGTACCCATTTTACCAGGGAGTTTCTTAAAAGAAAGTGGTGCAAAGAGGCCGGCCATACGCAAGGAAAGGTCAAATAATTGCCGATGCTTGAGTAAAGCAAAGACTTTCTTTTTGATGGGACCTAGTCCGCGGGCTTTTACGACTGCTTGGCGTCCACGTACGATCAGTTCATCAGCAGGCACACCACAGGGACAATTAGTAGCGCAAGCTTTACAGGATAAACACATGGACATAGCTTTTTCAAAGTTTGCAGAAATGGGGAGTCGACCGCTGAGTACGCCTTCCATCAATGATATCTTACCCCGAGCTACTGCATTTTCTCTGCCCACTTCTTTGTAGATTGGGCAGACGGCCATACAATTTCCACATTTCATACAATTGGCCAGGGCATCCTGAATATCCGTTAAAAGTTCTTTATCATGGGAATTAATATCCTTTACATTAATTTCATCACTCATACTAACACTCTCCTACTAGCTTACCAGGATTTAGAATCAAGTTAGGATCAAGTGTGCGTTTAATAGCTCTCATAACATTCATGGATACTGGGCCGTGCTGTTCTTCCATCCAAGGAAGCTTACCAAGACCGATTCCATGTTCGCCGCTTAAGGTACCGCCCAAGGCAATAGCAGTTTTGAAAATATCATCCATTGCTAAGTAGACACGTTTCATTTCTTCAGGATCTCTAAGATCGCACACGATGGTTGGGTGCATATTACCATCCCCCGCATGACCAAAGGTGCCGATGGTAACATTGTGTTTTTGCGCAGCTACATTTACAGCACGTAAGAAATCAGGTACTTTATTTCGAGGCACAGTAGCATCTTCCACATAAGTTGTTGGACGAAGCTTGGCTAGTGCTGGCAAGGCAGCACGGCGAGCAGCCCATAATTTATCACGTTCGGCATCATCCTTAGCCATTTGTACAGTAGCAGCGTTATTTGATTTAAGAACGGCCAGAACTTTGGCAGCCTCTTGTTCTACAACAGTTGGATTACCGTCAACTTCAATGAGCAGTATGGCCTGAGCATCTAATGGTAGACCAATTTTCATGTAATCTTCTACAGTGCGAATGGTTGCGTTATCCATGATCTCTAAGGTAGCAGGGATGATTTTGGCAGCAATGATTCCGGAAACAGCCTTACCAGCATCATCAAGATCGTTAAAGATTGCCATCATAGCTTTTTTTGCTTCTGGTGCCGGCACTAGTTTAGCAATAATTTTGGTGATGATACATAATGTTCCTTCAGAACCTGTAAATAGCTTAGTCATGTCATAACCGGAAACATCTTTTACATTTTTTCCGCCCGTATTCATAATATCACCGTTAGCTAGTACGACTTCAAGACCCATAATATAATGTTTTGTAACTCCGTATTTTAAACCACGTAGTCCACCCGCATTTTCAGATACTGTACCACCTAAGGTTGCAGTGGCGACTGTACCAGGATCGGGTGGGTAGATAAGACCCGATACGCCGACGGCAGTGTTTAAATCGGCAACAACAACACCAGGTTCTACGATTGCTACCAGGTTTTCTAAGTCAATGTCTATAATTTTATTGAAACGTGTCATGAGCAGGACAATTCCTCCCTTAGTAGGAACACAGCCTGCACTAAGGTTAGTGCCTGATCCCCGCGGGTAAACAGGTATTTTATGAGCATTAGCAAATTTCATAATTTGTGAAACTTCATTAGTATTAGCGGGAAGGACCACGGCGTCTGGCATATGAGCATGGCCAGGTGTTGCATCATAGGAATAAGAAAATAAATCCTCAGTGCTGGTCAAAATATTGTCCTCACCAACAATACTTTTTAGGTCATTGATATTGAATTGTTGCATTTTTTCATAGACTCCTTCACTTTTAAAATTGAAAAATCCGGGTGAATGTGCAAAAAATAACAATCTCAGCCAGAGATAGAGTGAAAAATAATAATCATACTATCTGTATTTTCACTCAAATTCAGATAAATGTAAATCAGGCAAATACAGTAAAGTGATGTAGGGCATAGTCCTACATCGGTCAAGAGGACTACAATGCGATTAAGTTATATTGAATGGCATAATTAACGAGATCAGATTTTTTGTGGATATTTAGTTTATGCATAATGCGTGAACGATAGGTATCAATAGTCTTAGGGCTAAGTGACAATAAGGCAGCAATTTCGCTGTTGGTATGGCCATGAGCTAAAAACCGCAATACTTCCCGTTCTCTAGTACTGAGTATTTTGTAGGGACTTTGTTGATCAGGCGTATCTGTACTAGTATACAGTATGCTATTTAATAAGGATTGGGACAGAGCCTCATTCAAATATTTTTTACCCGTATGAATTTTCATAATACATTCCATAAGCTCGGTGTCAGCAGATTTTTTTAGGACATAACTATTGGCGCCTGAACGCATGACTTCTGTTATGTATTCTTCGTCATCATACATGGTTAATACTAATATGGGGCACGTTAACCCACGGGATCTAATTTCTTTTATACAGTCGATACCATTCATATCAGGCATGGATAAATCAAGGAGCAAAACATTTGGCTTAAGGCTTTCTACCATTTCGATAGCCTGAAAGCCATTTTCAGCTTCGCCAATGACTTCAAATTGGGGGGAACTGTTCAGGAGGGACTTGAGTCCGGAACGCAAAACAGCATGGTCATCAGCTAGGACAATGCGGATTTTAGTAATAAAATAAACCCCCTTTGCACTAGTAATAGCAATCTACTATCTAACTGTAACATATTTAAGATGTAGAGTAAAATAATAATAATGATGATGAATGAAATAAAGAAACGATGAAGATTTTCGTCCTTCTGCTAATAAAAAGGATGTTGTAGACAGGAGTATTTTGTTCTTTTATAGAATGTAAACACAGATATTATTATTACGTGATGATAAGGTGGTAGGGTCATGATTGCAGGGAAATTGTATTATCTAATACTGTTATTATTTAGTACCGGTATAGTGTCCGTTTTTTTCACCCGTAGCAATGCTAAACTTACAAATTATACTGCACATAGTATTGCGCTTGTGGGCTCTACCCTTGCCATATTATGTGCAAGTTTTGTTTTTGTTCAGGGGCAGGTGGATGTTGCTCTGCCGATGGCGTTGCCTTTTGGTCCCATCGGTGGACGTATTGACTATTTATCAGCCTATTTCTTACTAATGATTGGGGTGGTAGGTGTGGCTACCACCATTTACGCCTTCGCCTATAGCCAAGAATATTATCATTGCCGGCTACCACTCATGGCGGGTTTATATAATACCTTCTTACTGTCCATGGTGTTAGTTGTTACAGTGAGTCACGTGGTAGCTTTTATTATGGCCTGGGAAGTCATGAGTGTCGTATCTTTTTTACTGGTTAATCACGAATATGAGAAAAAGTCGAATACGCGGGCTGCTTATATTTATGTCGTAATGACACATCTGGGGACTATTTTTATTATCACGGCCTTCTTATTATTGGTCGGTGGGACTGGTAGTATGGATTTTAGTCAGTTAAAAGGCAATTTAGTCAGTGAAAATGTGCGTAATATTATTTTTATCTGCGCTCTTTTGGGGTTTGGCACAAAAGCTGGTATGGTTCCTGTACATATCTGGTTACCACGGGCCCATCCGGCCGCCCCTAGTCATATTTCTGCTCTAATGTCAGGTGTCATGATCAAAACAGCTATTTATGGTATGTGTCGATTTTTCCTTGAGTTTTTAGGGCCAGGACCCGTGTGGTGGGGAATATTGATTTTAGTATTAGCAATTATTACGGCAGTGATTGGGGCTTTATATGCGTTTATTGAGCATGATATTAAACGCGTATTGGCTTATAGTAGTGTGGAAAACATTGGTATTATATTGTTGGGTATTGGCGCCGGCATGGTCTTTATGAGTAAACAAGAACCATTTTTGGCTGGCATGGCTTTTGCTGCCGCATTGTATCATGTTTTTAACCATGCCATATTTAAGTCCTTAGCATTCATGGGCGCTGGGGCAGTACTACAAGCAGCCCATACTAAGGATATTGAACAACTGGGCGGACTTATTAAAAAAATGCCTTACACCGCAGTTTTTTGTTTAGTTAGTTCCTTAGCCATTGCTGCCTTGCCACCCTTAAATGGCTTTATCAGTGAATGGTTGACTTTTCAAGGATTGCTATTTTTGCCTCAAGCCTTGGCAGGTATTACTGGCAAGGCCTTTAGTGCCTTACTGATGGCTTTGTTAGGGCTAACAGGGGCACTGGCCGCCGCTTGTTTTGTTACAGTTTTTGGTATTACTTTTTTGGCGAAACCACGAAGCAAACAGGCCAAGGAAGCAGTTGAGGCATCGCCAGTCATGTTAGTTGCCATGGGAATGTTAGCAACCTTGTGCATGGCTTTGGGCCTATGGCCTGGAGCCATGCTCGCCATAGTGAGTCAGACCCTAATGAACTTTCCAGGTATTGATAGCAACGGTTTGGCTAGTCACAACTGGTCAGTAGTTGCCGCGCCTACAAATCAAAGTGATGGGGGCATTTCAACAGTTGTCATTATACTGTTGTTATTGAGTGGCTGCGTTGTCGCCATAGTACTACATTCCCTATTTGGTAAGGAAAAAGTTGTCGCTGGCGAAACCTGGACTTGTGGTATTATACCAAATTACCATATGGAGTATACGGCTACTGGATTTTCTAAATCCATCCGGTTGGTGTTTAAAAGTATTGTACATTCTCATTATGAAACGGTGGTAAATTCCAATGACAATCAGTATCATGGTCGGAAGTTATTTTATCATGTGCGCATTCGCTACTTGTTCGTTTCAGTTTTTTATAATCCTATCAATAAAGGCATTATCCGTTCAGCGCGTTTTATGAAAAGTATTCAGACGGGTAGTGTACAAATGTACGTGGGATATATTATGGTCGTGACAGTGGTCATTTTGATTTGGAGTACAGGGTGGTGAAGAGGTAATGAAAATCATGCTGAGTTTGATTCAAGTTTTAGGCGTGATACTGCTGGCACCATTGGTGGCAGGAATCATTAAAACCGTGAAAGCAATGCTGCAGAACAGGCGAGGGCCAAAGGTTTTTCAGGTTTACTTTGATTTAATAAAGCTACTGGCCAAAGATAGTGTGGTATCACCTACGGTATCTTGGATATTTAAGCTAGCACCCTATATTTACTTTGCCAGCACTGCCGCAGCTGCAGCTCTAGTGCCTGTTGTTGCTTCGCAGAGTTCGGGACTTGGAGATGTTTTTACACTCATATATTTATTGGCGCTAGGACGATTTTTCTTGGTACTAGCATCTTTAGATGCTGGTAGCGCTTTTGGCGGTATGGGCGGGGCGCGAGAAATGTTTATTGCCATATTAGTTGAACCAGCTTTATTGCTGTCCATGATGACCATTGCCTTTAAAGCCCAATCCACAAATTTAGGGTTAATGGCCAGTAGCGTGGAGAGTAGCTCCTTGTCTTTGGCTTATGTGTTTGCCGCCATTGCTTTTTTTATTATATTGCTGGCCGAAACAGGGCGCATTCCTGTGGATAATCCTGATACTCATTTGGAACTAACCATGATTCATGAAGGTATGATACTGGAGTATTCTGGTCGAAGTTTAGCTTTGATTTTATGGGCATCGGCTGCTAAACAACTCATTATGATGTTGCTATTTATTGTACTGTTTTTACCTGGTAATATATTTGGGACTGTTATGTTGAGTGATATAGCATTGAAAGTACTGCTAGTTGCGGTTGCTATTGGCATTGCGGAGACCAGTACGAATAAATTACGACTCTTTAAAGTGCCGAGCTTTTTGGCAGTTTCCTGTATCTTGTCTTTATTGGCCCTTGTTGCCCAGTAGAGACATAGTTGTGGTGAGGAGGTAAGATATGAATATACTAACCATTTTATTGTTATTTACAACCTTATTATTGACGAGAGTTTCTGAACTTAAAACGGCTGTGAAGATTATCGCTATCCAGTCCTTGATGTTAGCGATGGCCTGTACAGCTGTGGGACTAGAGACGGGGGAAGTGCAGATCTATGTTGCCGCTGTACTCACTGTTCTCATTAAAGCTGGTTTTTTGCCTTATGTCTTACGGAATATTGTTAACACATTACAGCATGAACGTGAAGATCATCCTATTTTAAATATCAGTTATTCATCATTAATTGCTTGTATTGCCATCGTACTCTCTTATGGTCTTATTGATCAAGCATTACCTGGGGCTGGTAGTCGTGATGCCTTAGCCACCGCTGTCGCTATGACACTTATTGGCTTGCAACTCATCATAACCCGCCGACAAGCAGTTATGCAGATCATGGGGATGATTACCATGGAAAATGGTATCTATTTAGTGGGGCTGTCGGTGACGAAAGGTTTTCCTTTAATTATTGAATTAGGAGTGTTCTTTGATGTATTGGTCGCGGTGATGGTGCTCAGTATTTTAACATCCCGGCTGAAGTTATCAGGGATGTCAACAGATACCAGTATACTAAAAAAACTAAAGGGATGATATTGTGGGGGAGTTACTGCTGTTTGCCCTGTTTTTACCCATTGCAACAGGCTTAACATCTATGTTTCAAGGAACAAGGACGGCTTTGAAAATTGTTAATCTAACGGGTAGTCTATTGATAAGTTCTTCTCTGGCGGCCATTATCTATAAAATTATCGTATCAGGGGCTTTTAGTTATAAAATGCTCTATGTAGATCATTTAAGTGCCGTATTACTGAGTATCCTAGCCATATTGACCCTCACGTCCATGTTATTTTCTCTTTCTTATATGGAGAAAGAGTTAGCCAATGGGCATATCACCTTCAACATGTTGCGCAGGTATTATGGGCTATTAAATGTATTGGTTTTCACATTGATTAGTGTATTAGTTGTGGGTAATTTGGGTCTCATGTGGGTGGCTGTGGAAGCGACAACTCTGGCCTCAGCTTTTTTAGTGGCCTTTTATTTTAATCATTCCGCTCTGGAGGCCGCCTGGAAATATATCATGGTGTGTACAGTAGGAATATGTTTGGCCCTGCTGGGTACAACATTGCTTTATTATGCTCAGGTTAGTGTGGTTGGCTCAGATTTTCAAGCATTGAATTGGCTGGAATTAACAAAGATGAGCGCCGAACTGGACCCCACCATTGTTAAATTAGCCTTTGTTTTTATTTTGATTGGTTATGGGACAAAAACAGGCTTGGCCCCTATGCATACCTGGCTACCGGATGCGCACAGCCAGGCACCGTCGCCCATCAGCGCCTTGTTATCTGGCGTAGTACTGAGTTGCGCCGCTTATGCTATCCTGCGTAATTTAATTATAGTTCAAGCCGTTATTAATCATGAGTTTCTGCACTATTTATTGATTGGTTTTGGTGTTCTCTCCATTGCTATCGCTCTTCCTTTTATTTTAGTCCAACATGATCTTAAAAGGCTGTTGGCGTATTCCAGTGTAGAACATATGGGGATTGTTATGTTAGGAATTGGTATTGGGACGACTTGGTCAATTTATGGTGCGCTCTTACATATGCTTAATCATGCTATTACCAAATCGGCCCTATTTTATATGGCGGGGGTGATCACCCAAGAGTATCAGACGAAGAACATTGCCCGTATTCGCGGGCTAGTGAGTACCATGCCAGTGGTGGGTACCTTATTTATCATTGGGATTTTAGCCATTACGGGAACGCCACCCTTTAGTATTTTTATCAGTAAATTTATTATTATTGGAGCGGCATTTTCCAGTGGGCGCGTGCTATTGGGTTTAGGGGTACTCTTATTAATGGCTGGTATTTTTGCTGGTATGATGTATTATTGCTTAACAATGGCCTTTGGTACTAAACCTAAATATCGAGCTGCGACGGTATCCATTGGTACACCGGCTCTGCTAGCAATATTTATTTCTGTAGGGCTGATGATTGTGACAGGAGTTTATATACCAAATTGGTTAAGTGACATGTTAACCATGGCGACCGGGATTGTGATAGGAGGTTCATTCCATGGAATATAGGGAAATTAAGGCCTATGAGTTAGCCAGTCGGGCCAAAGCAGTATGTAGTGACGGAAAGTACAATCTTACAGCTATGTTTGCCAATGATGAACGTAGTATAAATGGAAGCTTCGCTATTTATTGCATTTTTGCGGGAGAGGGTATTTTTAAGGGGCTTAAAGCCCTCTTAACGTCTCAAGACAGACTGGAATTTCCCTCATTGACGCCAAACTTTCCATCGGCAGCTTGGTATGAACGAGAAATTCATGATTTATTTGGCCTGGTACCCATGGGACATCCTGATCTACGTCCTCTCGTGCTACATGAAAATTGGCCATTAGGATTATATCCATTGCGCAAGGATTTTTCCACTGATATGTTGGTGCTGGAAGCCGATACTCCATACCCTATGAATAGTGTGCATGGGGAAGGTGTCTTTGAGGTACCTGTTGGTCCCATTCATGCCGGTATTATTGAACCAGGACATTTTAGGTTTAGCCAGTCGGGCGAGCAGATTATCCATGTGGATGCCAAACTGTTTTTTACCCATCGAGGTATTGAGAAGGGAGTAGAAGGACTGTCCATTAAACTTGCCGCTTATCGTGCTGAACGTATTTGTGGCGCTTGTAGTGTGTCTCATGCTATGTCCTATGCTCAGGCCATTGAAACAATGGCTTTTATCCATATTCCAGAACGGGCTGACTATATAAGAGGACTGTTAGCGGAACTGGAACGGTTGTATAATCATGTGGGTGATATTGGAAACTTGTGCGCAGGGGTAGGTTTTGCCGTGGGAACCAGTCATGGTTCACGGTTAAAAGAATTATTAATGCGCTTGAATGAAACTGTCACTGGTAATCGCTTTTTACGAGGAATGATTATTCCAGGTGGCGTAAGTTGTGATATCACACCTGAGATTTCCCAGGAAATACAGAAAACCTTGGATATGTTAGGGAAGGAATTTGCGGAAATGATGGGTTTATTACATCATAACAGTGCTTTTCAGGAGCGGGTCAGCCATACAGGTATACTTACCTGGCAGGCCGCTCTTGATCTGGACGTCGTCGGTGTGGCGGCTAGAGCTTCAGGGATAGATCGTGATTTGCGACGGGATCATGCCTATTCTATTTATGAACAATTAAAGTTTACAGTGCCTGTGCAGCGAGGCGGCGACGTGGATGCGCGGCTCTGGATCCGCGCTGCTGAAGTAGAGCAATCATTACAAATGATTCGACGAATTCTTATTGATATGCCGAGCAACCAAGGTACACTGACAGTCCCCATCCCTAGGATAAAACCTTACAGCAGTGGCCTTGGGTGGAGTGAGTCAGCGCGAGGAAGCAATCTCCATTGGATTATGGTAGGTGAGAATAATACCATATACCGCTACGTTGTTCGATCAGCATCCTATGCAAATTGGCCGGCAGTCACTGTGGCGACTCCGGGGAACATTATTCCAGATTTTCCCTTAATTAATAAAAGCTTTGAATTATGTTACGCCTGTCTTGATCGTTAAGGGGGTTATGTAAGTAATGCTAACGATATTGAAAAAAATTATTTACACTGGTATTGTGACTGAAAAATATGATGAAAGTCAGGTGCCAGCTCGCTTTCGTGGCGAAGTGGTTGTTGATCATAAAGGTTGCAGTGATTGTCAGGTGTGTGCTACGGTATGCCCCACCTTAGCCATTGTGTTCACTGAGGACGACATGACTATTAATCATAAAGCCTGTATTTTTTGCGGACGGTGTGTGGAGTCTTGTGAAGCACAGCGCATTAGGTGTACTGAAAATTATAAACTAGCGACGTTGGCTGGTAACTTAGGTGATCATACGGGTAATCTATTGACCGAAAGAATTCGATCCATATGTGGTCGTTCCTTACACATTCGACATGTGGATGTTGGTTCATGCAATGCCTGCGATTTTGAAATGAACGCCTTAAGTAATCCTATCTATGATTTGCAACAGTATGGCATTGATTTTGTCCCTTCCCCTCGGCATGCTGATATGTTGATGGTTACAGGGGTGGTGACTCGGAATCTGACCCAAGCTTTACTGATGACCTATGAGGCTGTTCCTCATCCTAAAATTGTGATGGCGGTAGGAGCTTGCGCCGCTAGTGGTCAAGTTTTTGGTAGCAGTTATGCTATACGTGGGTCAGTTGATGAACTGTTACCTGTAGATATTTATGTGCCAGGATGTCCGCCCAGGCCCCAGGCTTTGCTTTATGGACTATTGTTAGCATTGGATAAACTTTAGATAGAAGCATGATCTAATGTTTTTTTACCAAAATTTACAGGATATTTTTTCTTTTTGCCGAAAATAATAATAGGTAGTTGATTTTGGAAAAAATGTGATGCTAAAGGAGCTGTCGTTATATGAAAACTGTAATTAATACCAATGGAGCACCCCAAGCTATTGGGCCTTATTCCCAGGCTATAAAGGCTAATGGTTTCTTATTTGTCTCTGGTCAAATTCCCTTAGATCCTGTCAGCGGGCAGATTGTATATGGTGGGGTTGAAGTGCAGACTTATCAAGTACTTAATAATCTGAAGGCAATTTTAGCTCATGAAGGGTTAAGTTGTGACAATGTAGTTAAAACTACGGTTTTTCTTGATGATATGGAAAATTTTACACTTGTGAATAAGGTTTATGCCCAGTATTTTACTAATGAACCACCCGCTCGTGCTTGTGTACAAGTATCTCGATTACCCCGTGATGTAAGTGTGGAAATTGAAGTCATTGCCGCATACGAAAAATAGTCACTATTTTTAATAAAATGAAGCCTCAAAACCAATTGGTTTTGAGGCTTCATTTTATTAAAAATTTTAGATGATCAGGGCCTTTTACTTACTCTTTCTTAAATGCCCGGGGTGCTTTTTTGCCTGTTCTTGGGGTTTGTCATGTAGGCTGCACCAGATAAATAAAATACTGCAAATCACAATAATTGCCAAACTAGTCAATTGGGCTGATTTTAAGCCGAACAGGAGTGTGCCATAGTCCCCACGCAAGTATTCTAAAAAGAAGCGTGCTACTGAGTATAAAATGGCATATAAAATAAAAACTTGCCCTTTTGCATGGTTGGTCGTGCGAAACAATAATAGTAAGACAAAGATGATAATATCAAGCTGCCCTTCCCATATTTCAGCAGGCCATAAGGGCTGATTACCATAGACCTGATAGGCTAGGGTTGTTGCTGGATAGATGATACCAAAAGGACCTCCTGTTGGGCTGCCGAAAGCATCTCCGTTTAATAAATTAGCCATGCGGCCAATGGATTGTCCCATAATGATAGCTGGAGCAACAATATCCGCTAAGGCCCACGTATCAATATTATGCCGTTTGGTGTAGATTACACCGGCGAGTAAGCCAAAGAGGATACCACCTTGAATGGCCATTCCTCCTTGCCAGACGAACGGAATTTCCAATAAGTGATGCTGGTAATAACCCCAGTCAAAGAAAAAAACATCCCATAACCGTGCACCAACAATACCAGCTAGCCCACCATAAATTCCTATATCAGGCACGTGCTGGTGCCAACGTCCATCTTGTTTAGCTAAAAAATAGGCTGTACCTGTCGCCAAAATAATGCTCAAGCTCAGTATGAGCCCATAAGCTCTAATGGGGAAATCACCGATGAAAAAGAGATATTGATGCATAGAGTCCTCCTAATAATTGTTCGTTACATTATATAGTATAACAAAATATGGCTATATAATAAATGTTAAATAGATAATGGGGTTTCATAAGAAAGGAATTAAAGTTCTTTTTGGCGAATGATGAAAAAATTACCATCCATCAACAAGTGTATGAAGAGGAGTGGATAACATGAGCAAAAAGACCTTATTTATTATAACAATAGTAGGAATGATTATGGTGGCCGGGTATACTCTGCTTGGCACTGATACCAATAAACCCTCACCAGTAACGGGAAATGGGGCAAAGGTTGGGGAAACACTGACCCCTTTTATCCTTGAAAGCTTAGACAACCAGCAAGTGACGATTGGTCAACCAGGGAAAATAATAGTTATCAATTTTTGGGCAACATGGTGTCCACCTTGCCAGGAGGAAATGCCTGAACTTGAGATCTTTGCCCATGAGAATCAGCAAAAAGTTGATTTTTATGCTGTGAATGTGCAGGAAAGCAAGGGAAAAATAAGTGAATTTATGAGTAAAAATAACTATACCATGAGGGTATTATTAGATAAAGATGGGGCTGTCGGGAAAAAGTTTCAAGTCACTGGTATTCCAACCACCATTATCATTAATAAACACGGGATGGTAAAATTTCGTAAGACGGGTGGTATGACAAGGACGGAACTGGAAGGCATAATAAACAGTTTGTAGGTAATGATTAAGAATTATTTATGAACACAAAGACCAAAATAGTTTCTTTCACCTTCTTTTATGTTATTATTATGTAAGAATTTTCACAAAATATTAATAAAAAGGAAGTGTTCTTGTGGGGAAAAAAATTGGAGCATTGCTCACGATCGGAATTACGTTGGCTATTTGGTTTAGTCCAGTACCAGCCGGTCTTAAACCCCAAGCTTGGCATTTGTTTGCCCTCTTTATGGGAACTGTTGTCGGTTTTATTGCCCAGCCATTGGCAGCCGGTTCAGTAGCCTTGATTGGGATGGTCATGCTGGCCTTGACTAATACCCTGAAATTTACAGAAGTATTGACGGCCTTTAGTGGTACGACGGTATGGCTTATTGCTTGTGCATTTATTTTAGCTAGAGCATTTATTATTACTGGACTAGGCAAACGGATTGCTTACCTAGTTATGCGGTCTTTTGGTGATAGCAGTCTTAAGTTGGTGTATTCTCTGGTCATTAGCGACATCATCATCGGACCAGCTATTCCTTCCAATTCGGCTCGGGCTGGTGGATTGGTTTTTCCTATTGTTCAGAGTTTGGCGCAAGCATTTGACTCCCATCCAGGAGATTCGTCGCGAAAAATCGGTGCTTATTTGATGACATCCGTATTTCATATTGATTTTGTTGTTTCGGCCATGTTTTTGACAGCTATGGTAGGAAACCCCATTGCCGCTGAACTGGCCAAAAAGATTTTGAATGTTGATATAACGTGGATGAGTTGGTTTGTAGCGGCTTCTGTTCCCGGGATTGTAGCACTCATTACCATTCCTTATGTTCTTTATAAAATTTATCCACCTGAAATTAAGAAAACGCCAGAAGCTAAAGCAATGGCGAATAAGGTCTTACAAGATATGGGACCCGTATCAAAAAATGAAAAGATTATGCTGGGCGTATTTGTTGGCTTGTTGGGCTTGTGGGCTACAGCAGATATGACTCATCTAAATGGTACCTTAATTGCGTTTATGGGACTGTGTGTCCTGCTGATCACTGGGGTCCTTACGTGGGATCACGTGATTAAAGAAACAAAAGCATGGGATACATTAATCTGGGTAGGTAGTGTTATCTTAATGTCGGATTATTTGAATAAGACAGGTTTTATTCCATGGTTTGCTAAGATTCTTGAGAATCAAATGGTCGGAACCAGTATGATAACGGCCGTTGTGCTTTCCTTCATAATTTATTTATATAGTCATTATTTCTTTGCCAGTATGTCGGCACATATCACGTCCATGTATGGTGCGTTGATTACGTTAGGTGTTGCCTCCGGTGCACCACCCTTTATTTCGGCCTTTGTCGTAGCCATGGCTTCGAATATCTGTGGTTGCTTAACTCATTTTGGTTCTGGTCCGTCACCTGTTTTTTTTGGGGCTGGTTATGTGGACCAAAAGACTTGGTGGAAGCTTGGCTTTCTAGTCTCCTTAATGCATATTATTATCTGGGTAGGTATTGGTGGTGCATGGTGGAAGGTTCTAGGATATTGGTAACTACTAAATAGGGAAGAAGCGTTATTTGTGAATTGTTACAAATAACGCTTCTTTTTTTAGAATTTTTCTTCCCACAATAAAATTTCCTTTTTCTGCATATCTATGTATGATATTATGGGGACATAGATTCTCATAGAAGGAGGAAAATAAGATGTCATATCTAGCCAGTCCGGAAAGATATACGAATATGAAGTATCATCGCTGTGGGGCAAGTGGATTAAAACTTCCCGCAATTTCCTTGGGATTGTGGCATAATTTTGGTGATGTAAACAATTATGAAAACAGTCGCATTATGGTGCGGCGTGCATTTGATTTGGGGATCACTCATTTCGATCTGGCCAATAATTATGGTCCGCCACCAGGATCGGCCGAAGAGAATTTTGGGCGAATTATACGTGATGATTTCAAACAATATCGGGACGAAATGATTATTTCAACTAAGGCAGGTTACACCATGTGGCCAGGGCCTTATGGTGACTTTGGTTCCAAGAAGTACCTTGTCGCCAGTCTTGATCAAAGTTTAAAACGGTTGGGTCTGAATTATGTGGATATCTTCTACCATCATCGCCCAGATCCCCATACTCCTTTAGAAGAAACAATGGTGGCCCTTGACTTACTAGTGCGCCAAGGGAAAGCGTTGTATATAGGCCTTTCAAATTATAAACCTGCGGAGGCCACGGAGGCTATTGCCATTTTAAAAAGGTTAGGTACACCATGCCTAATACACCAACCCCGATACTCCATGCTGGATCGTTGGGTTGAAGATGGATTACTTACTGTTTTAGAAGAAAATGGAGTCGGTTGTATTGCCTTCTCGCCCTTAGGAAAAGGTATACTTACAGGTCGGTATTTAAATGGTATACCAGGGGATTCGCGGGCAGCCAGTCAAAGCAATTTTTTAAAACCTCAAGATCTTACGGATGAATTAATGATTAAAGTCAAGATGCTAAATGAAATTGCCCAAAACCGAGGGCAAAATCTAGCCCAAATGGCCTTAGCCTGGGTGTTGCGTGATGATCGAATCACCTCTGTTTTGATTGGCGCGAGCAAGACGAGTCAAATCGATGATTGTGTCGGAGCTTTACAGAAACTTCATTTTTCTCAGGAAGAATTGGCGAATATTGATGAAATATTAAAAAATAACGGGAAAACAGAAAGTTAATAAAGTTACTTTAAAAAGAGATGTAAAGGAATTAACCTAACATCTCCTTTTTTTCGACTAATAGAGATGCTTTAAAAAGTATTAAAATTTTTTTCAATAAATAGAAAAAAGTACTAAATTCAGAAAGGTTTTTTTAATTTTATGACGAATACTCTAGTAACATAGTTAAGCGTTAAACAAAGTATTTGAATTTTGGCAAAGAGTGTTTGGTTAATTTCAACATTTTTTCGACCATGTCGAATACCATAATGTCCATAGAGGAGGTAGAAATATGGCTGAACTGCGTTGGAATCCTTTACTGCAAACATGGACGATGGTTGCATCGAATAGACAAGATAGACCACAACTGCCGAAAGATTGGTGTCCTTTTTGCCCTGGGTCTGGCAAGGTGCCTGACCATTATGATGTACATACCTACGACAATGATTTTCCCGCTTTAACCACCACCCCTGAGGAACCAGATTCTTCGTCTCAAGGTCTCTATCAGGTAGCACCAAACTATGGTAAATGTGAGGTCATTTTATATTCTCCCAATCACCACAGTAGTTTACCCTCCTTGTCTGTGGATCACATCGATAAATTACTCAGCTTACTCGCCAAGCGCTATCAAGTGTTGGCTCATGACCCCAAGGTCAAGTATATTTTTCAATTTGAGAATCGGGGTGAAGAGGTGGGGGTGACTATGCCTCATCCCCATGGCCAAATTTACGCCTATCCTTTTGTACCACAAAAAATTCAAGTTGAACTAGAGAGTTGCCGCAAACATTATAGTGAGCAAGGAAGCTGTCTGCTTTGTGATATGAACAAGGAAGAGTCCCAGTTAAACCAGCGTATGATTGGTGAAAATGAAAGTTTTATGGCTTATATCCCCTTTTTCACGGATTATCCATATGGTGTGTTCATTGTTAGCAAACAACATAAAGGGAATATCACCCAATTTGACAAACAAGAGAAACGAGACCTAGCTCAGCTGCTAAAAAATATTACGGGTGCTTTTGATCATCTGTTTGGCAAGCCGTTTCCTTATATGATGTGTTTCCACCAGACGCCAGTCAACTCTGAGGACTATTCTGATGCCCAGGAGTATTATCATTTTCATATCGAATTTTATACACCCCTTCGAGAAGCCAATAAGATAAAATTTTATGCCTCATCGGAGATGGGGGCCTGGGCGGCCTGCAATCCTCTCGCTGTGGAGCAAACTGCTGAAATGTTACGTAAATCCTATCTACAGGTGGTTAATATGCAAAAGGAGCCTACATGATGGATATGAATGACTTACGAAACACTTTTGAACAAGAATATGGAATTACGAGTTTACCCATGTTATGCTTTTTTGCTCCTGGTCGCGTCAATTTAATTGGCGAACATATTGACTATAATGGTGGCTATGTATTTCCCGCTGCTTTATCCCTGGGTATTTATGGGGTGCTGCGTAGACGCTCCGATCAACTGATTCACTTAAAATCCGCCAATGCTGCAGGAACGGTGACTGTGAATTTACAAGACGCTATACTGTATAACACACAAGATGGTTGGGGTAATTATCCCAAAGGGGTTATCAAGTATTTGCAAGAGGAGGGGCATTCCTTTGGCGGTTATGATATCCTGTTTTCTGGAAATCTTCCCGACGGAGCTGGTTTGTCATCCTCAGCTGCCATTCTAGTGCTAACAGCCTTCATGCTGCGTTATGCCAGTGGAGAGCAGGATATTGACCGGGCTATATTAGCTAAATTTTGTCAAAAAGTGGAAAATGAGTTTGCCAAAGTCAATTGTGGTATTATGGATCAGTTTGCTATTGCCATGGGACGAAAAGATTGCGCCATACTCCTGGACTGTGAAACACTGAAGTACGAATATATTCCTTTTGTCCTAGGGGAGTATAATTTGGTGATTATGAATACCAATAAAAAACGGGAATTGGCGGAATCAAAATATAATCAACGTCGGGGTGAATGTGAGCAGGCACTGGCCATTATCCGTGAGCATCATCCGGTGACCAACCTTTGTCAGGTTACGCTAGCCGATGTGGAAAAATACCTTACGGATGAGGTGCTATATAGTCGGGCCTATCATGTGGTATCAGAGAATAATCGAGTGCTGATGGCCACAGAATTGCTGAAAAAAAGCGACATCATGGGGTTTGGTCGTTTGATGACCGAGTCTCATCTATCCCTGAAAAATCATTATGGAGTGACAGGTTTAGAACTAGACTCCATTGTGGATAACGCTCTTAAGGCTACAGGTTGTATTGGTGCTCGTATGACTGGCGCTGGGTTTGGTGGTTGCGCTATTGCCCTGGTGAAAAGTAATAGGGTGGAAGCGTTTAAGTCTACTGTGACCCAAGGGTATCAGGAAGAAACAGGTCTGTTACCGGAATTTTATGTGGCAAATATTGCTGAAGGGGTGAGAATTGTAGAGTGATATCCTGGGTATCACGACTCACACCTAGCGTAAAAATCAATAATGATAGTGCTGTCGGAAAAATTAGGAGATAGAATGGATAATATATTCACATACAGCTTTAAACAAGAAAATAATACGAATGATGAGCAGATTATGAATGTTATCAGGCGACAAGGACTCATCTCCAGGGCTGATATTGCCAAGCTGACAGGGTTGACTCCTCCTACAGTCACTAATATTTCGTCTAAGTTACTGGAGTGGGGGCTAATCTTGGAAGATGGTATCGGCGAGTCTAGTGGTGGTCGTCGTCCCCTTCTTCTCAAAGTGAACTCCAAAATTGCCCAGATTATTATTATTCATATTCGTTCCGAAAAGATGATGGGATATTTGGTTGATCCTGAGTTCCGTATCCAATATAAAGATAATAAGAATATAAAAGGACTGAAAAAAGAAGAAGTCCTGGACCTGATGCTGAACATGATTGCTGATTGTCAGCAGGCTGCAACGGCGCCAGTACCAGCGGTAGGGGTTGTAGTGCGTGGTCCGGTTCGGATTCGGGAAGGCATTTCCGTATTTGCTCCTAATATCGGTTGGAAAAACGTACCACTGAAGGCTATGATTGAAGAAAAGATCGGCCTAGCTGCCTTTGTCGAAAATGATGCGAAGGCTTTAATCAACGGTGAGTATTATTATGGTTCGGTCAAAGATGCTGATAGTATGATACTGCTAAAAGTAAGTCATGGCATTGGTTCGGGTATTATGTTTAATGGCAGAATTTATCGTGGTATCAATGGGAGTGCTGGCGAAGTAGGGCATACGACCATCGACATTTCTGGGCCAGTATGCAGTTGTGGTAATTATGGCTGTATGGAAGCTTTAGCCTCGGAGAATGCGTTGGTGGATATGGTGGTAAAAGCCATAAAAGAAGGCCAAACTTCCATGGTGTATGAGTTAGTCAATGGTGAACTCTCCCGCGTTGTTCCTAAAATAATTTATCAGGCCGCAGATGCAGGGGATGAATTAAGCATTCGCATGTTAGGCCATGTAGCACGCTATTTAGGCATTGGTATTGCTAATTTAGTGAACATTTTAAATCCGAAAATAGTTGTAATTGGCGGCGGAATAGTCAAAGCTCGCCAATATATTGAAGATATAGTTAGACAGACAGTGTTGGATAGATCTTTTGAAAGCTGCAGTAGTGCGTTAGAGATCCGGTTTTCGACTTTCGCTACCGAGAATACAATGAAAGGGGCAGCCGATATGGTTTTTGCTGAAATTACCCAATCGGTGTGGCTTATGCAAAAGTAGCGAATAAGATGGTGGCATTGTTATGAGACAGGGGCAATCCAGGGAAATACTTCTGTTTTATAGCATGTAATATTCCACAAAAAAATTAGGAGGGTTAATCTATGAAGAAGAATTGGAAAGGCCTAGTAATGTCAACATTACTTGCTGGAGTATTGTTGGCAGGATGCTCAAGTAATGCGCCTGCGGCCGACACTGCCAAGGGTGGTAAAGATTTAATTGGTGTAGCCATTTATAAGTTCGACGACACTTTTATGAGTGGTGTGCGCAGTGCTATCTCCAAAGCAGCCGAAGGTAAAGCCCAATTAGAAATCGTTGATAGCCAAAATTCTCAGCCTACCCAAAATGATAAAGTTGACTTATTTATTAACAAAAAAGCCAAATCCCTGGCCATTAACCCTGTCGATCGTAATGCAGCTGGTGTAATCATTGAGAAAGCTAAAAAAGCTAACATTCCCGTCGTATTCTTCAATCGGGAACCTCTTACTGAAGATATGAATAAATGGGATAAAGTATATTATGTTGGTGCTAAAGCTGAACAATCTGGCATCATGGCAGGACAATTAGTTGTCGAATACTTTAAAGCAAATCCTGACAAGATTAAAAACAATACAATCCGTTATGTTATGCTGAAGGGTGAACCTGGTCATCAAGATGCTGAACTACGTACTAAGTTCTCCGTTCAAACAATTGTCGAGGCCGGTTATAAAGTAGAAAAAGTGGCTGAAGATACGGCAATGTGGGATCGAGTTAAAGGCCAAGAAAAAATGGCAGCTTTCTTAGCAGCTAATGGTGACAACATTGATGTTGTACTTGCTAATAATGATGACATGGGTCTTGGCGCTATTGAAGCGTTAAAAGCTAGAGGCTATTTTAAAGATGGCAAATATATGCCTGTAGTCAGCGTTGATGCAACGGCTCCTGCCCTAAAAGCATTAGAAGAAGGTACATTATATGGTACAGTATTAAATGATGCTGGAAACCAAGGTAAAGCAACTTTCATGCTTGCTAGCGTACTGGCTCAAGGTTTAGTTCCTAATAAAGAAAATACTGGCTACACTATTACTGATGGTAAATATGTATGGATTGATTACAAGAAAATTACTAAAGCCAATGCTAACGAAGCTAAGTAGGCTTTTAACATCCCTATAGTCACGTCATGTTCTTAGAAAATGGCAAGGGCCAATGTATTGAACGTTGTACCCTTGCCATTTTTATTGCGATGAAATCTTAAAAAAGCCTTGGAAGAAAGAGAGGCACTATCATGATAGACAGTAATTTTTTGCTTGAAATGAATGGTATTTCTAAAGAATTTCCTGGAGTTAAGGCTCTAGACGATGTTACTCTTAAAGTCAGACGTGGTACTGTCCATGCCTTGATGGGAGAAAATGGTGCAGGCAAGTCCACGCTGATGAAATGCCTATTTGGCATTTATAAACAGGATACTGGTGAAATAATTCTAGAAGGTCAGAAGCTGGAGATCAATAATTCCAAAGATGCCCTTAACTATGGAATTTCAATGATTCATCAAGAGTTACATCCCGTTCCTCACCGCAATATCATGGAAAATGTATGGTTAGGACGTTTTCCTACTAAGGGTATTGGGCCCTTTCAATTCATCGATCACGCCAAGATGTATACGGATACTGGGTTGTTGTTTAAGCAACTTGACATTGACCTCGATCCCCAGGCGTTGGTTAAAACGTTATCTGTATCTAAGATACAATCCATTGAAATTGCCAAAGCAGTGTCCTTTAATTCGAAAATTATCGTTATGGATGAACCTACATCATCTTTGACGGGCACGGAAGTTGAACAGTTGTTTAAGATTATTCGGGACCTGCGGAATCGAGGGGTTTCAATTATTTACATATCTCATAAAATGGAAGAAATTCTCCAAATATCCGATGAAGTTACTATTATGCGTGATGGTAAGTATATCGGTACGTGGAATGCCTCAGAACTGACGACTAATTTGATTATTTCTAAAATGGTTGGGCGTGATTTAACCCATCGCTTCCCTGAGCGTAGTCATATTCCGGGTGAAGTCGTGCTGAGGGTAGAAAATCTGACATCAATAAATCCTCGATCCTTTAAAAATATTACCTTTGATCTTCGGCGTGGAGAGGTTCTGGGAGTGGGTGGTTTGGTTGGAGCTCAACGGACGGAACTGATTGAAGCTATTTTTGGCCTCCGGGCCATGGCAGCCGGTAAATTTATTATAAAAGGCCAAGAGGTTTCCATTAAATCACCGTCTGATGCGAAAAAACATAAAATTGCTTTGCTGACGGAGGAACGACGAGTTACGGGCATCTTCCCGGTGCTACCAATAACGGAAAATACGGCGATTGCTAATCTTGGTGCCTATCAAACATCTTATTTTTTGCTTGATGAACAAAAAATGAAAGTCGATGCACTAAAAAGTGCTGAGAAGCTCAGGGTCAAAATGCCTTCGGTAAATGAGTTAATTAAAAATCTATCAGGAGGAAACCAGCAAAAAGTTTTAATCGGACGCTGGCTCTTGACTGATCCTGATATATTACTCCTGGATGAACCAACGCGAGGTATTGATGTTGGCGCTAAGTTTGAAATTTATACAATCATTCTTGAACTTGCCAAACAAGGTAAAAGCATTATTATGATTTCCTCAGAAATGCCGGAATTATTAGGCATGTCTGATCGAATTATGGTCATGTGTGAAGGCCGGCTAACTGGCATTCTTGATCAAGGAAATGCTACAGAACAAGAAATTATGCGCCACGCCACTCTATATATGGGGTAAACGAAGGAGGGGACATTCCATGGAATTTAATCTAAAAAAAATGAATGAATTTGCTGTGCAGTATGCAATTTACGGCGTATTAATTGTTCTTATCGTCGCAATTGCCATCTATAACTCTAATTTTTTGTCAATCAATACCTTACGTGATATTTTAATGCAATCTTCTACTCGGGTTATCATTGCCCTTGGGGCGGGCTTTATTTTGATAACAGCCGGTGTTGACTTATCGGCTGGACGTGTTGTTGGTTTGGCGGCCGTATTATGCGCTTCCATGCTGCAGGTTGCCGATTACTCACGTAGGTTCTTCCCAGATTTACCTAATCTGCCAATTTGGATTCCAATTTTGGTAGCCCTTCTCGCTGGGCTTATCATTGGTATTTTGAATGGGTGGATTGTGGCTAAACTCAGTGTACCACCCTTTATTGCAACCTTAGGTACCTATGTTGCAGTTTATGGTATAAACTCTATTTATTTTGATACGAAACCCAATGAGTCTCAACCCATTGGCGGTTTGCGCCCAGATTTTACGGAGCTAGGTTCAGGATCTTTCGGGACTGGTCCCTATTCCATTCCCTATATTGTTATTATTGCCTTGGCAGTAGCCTTTATTGTGTGGGTTATTTTCAATAAAACTAAATTGGGAAAAAATATGTATGCTATTGGTGGGAACATCAACGCTGCTACGGTTGCGGGTATCAATGTTCAGCGTAATTTGATCACCATCTATGCAATCGCTGGGGCGCTTTATGGATTTGCGGGTGTATTGGAAGCCGCAAGGACAGGTGGCGCGACCAATAATTATGGTAATATGTATGAATTAGATGCTATTGCTGCGTGCGTTGTTGGTGGCGTATCCACAACGGGTGGTATTGGTACTGTGCCTGGTATTTTGGTCGGCGTGGTGATTTTTACGGTCATCAATTATGGTCTGACTTTTGTTGGCATGAATCCGTACTGGCAACTCATCATCAAGGGTTTGATCATTGTGGCAGCGGTGGCTGTTGATATTCGTAAATACATTTCTAAGAAGTAGGCTGAAACAATTTTTGGAATCATACTAAAGAAGACTTGGCAGATTAATCTGCCAAGTCTTCTTTAGTATGATTCCAATTCTCCTGATGGTTAAACTATTTATCTTTTTGTTTAGTTGCAGCATTGATTGCTCCAATTGCCGCATTAACGGCTTCATTACTACCGAAAAAAGCCATGGTATTCACATGCTGGGGACAGCTGCCAACAATTTCAGCAGCAATGACATTTCCCGCCTTTTGGCCGATATCGGTATAGTAAAATAAACTGGGTACATCCGCTTGAATTAAACCGATCGCATCAAAATGTTTATCTGCCACATCTTTTCTGGCGTCCGGTACCATTCGGCGCAATAACAAAGCACTAGTCTCGGGACGAGGGGCGCTAATAATACGAGTTATTATCACTTGCATCACGTTCCTTTAATTCTAAAATACAGGATCTTGTACCTTGATTATAAAATATATTTTAGGATTTAGATAGCTTTTTAGATAGTTTTTACATCATTTATATTTATATGGAACAACTATTGACAATTACTGAATTTAACATTAAGTGGACAAAAAAGGGGCTATCTTATTCATGAAAGATAGTCCCTTTTTAGATCATTAGAAAAAGAAATTATTTATTAAGTTTGGCTAATTCTTCAAATAAGTGATTGTTTAGTATCTTTATGAACGTCCCTTTCATGCCTAATGATTTAGACTCAAGAACGCCAGCACTTTCAAATTTGCGTAACGCATTGACAATCACTGAACGGGTAATGCCCACACGATCAGCAATTTTGCTCGCTACTAACAATCCTTCATTACCGTCCAGTTCTTTTAAGATGTGCGTCACAGCTTCGAGTTCAGAATAAGAAAGACTGCCAAGAGCCACTTGTACGATTGCTTTCTTACGAGCTTCGTCTTCGATTTTTCCACTACGTTCCCTTAAGAATTCCATACCGACAACGGTAGCCCCATATTCAGCTAAAATAAGATCATCGGCATTAAACTCTGCATGAAACTTGGCTACAATCAAAGTACCAATGCGTTCACCTACGCCATGAATGGGGACAATCGTCGTAAACTTATCATTAAATAGACATGCTTCCCCTTCTCTAAATGCACAAAGTCCATTTTTAAGAGTTAGGTTTGATGAAGTCTCACTAATTCTAAGCAACCACTCTACATAATACGCGGGAAAAACTCCTGGTAACAGTACTTTATCACGCATTACTTCACATTCAAAGTTGTTCAAACAAGCATAACCAAGGAGTTGACCATCTTTACTAATAATATAGACATTAGCAGCCATTACCGTACTAAGCAAAGTGGACATTTCGCTATAGTCGACTTTCTCGGATTTTTGTAATAGTTTATTAATTTTACGAGTACGTTCTAACAAGGCCATCATAATAACTTCTCCTACCTTTCATGTATAGTTAAATTATAACATAAAAAGAAGAAAATCAGAAGTTTTCTGGGGAATAGCTTTGAAATAGTTGCTTTTACTTACTATATGGATTAGGATATTATTAATTATATACGTAAAATTTTTGTAGGAGTCTGTCGCTGACGGGTTTCTTTGTGCTTTTTGGGGCGGAGGTGCTTCATATGAAGCCTTTGTGGTGGAGTTTGGCACCAGGAGCATGCTTGGGAGGGAATGGTATATTAGTTGAATCTTTAGTTTTAAAGGCTATTTTTTGAAGATAATAAAAAGATATTGACAAGCATTTATACTAATGATACAATTTTGAAATATTTAGTGTTGTAAATTATACATTTTGTCATTTAAAGTGCTTTACTTCGTGAGCAAAATAAAAAGAATAAGATAGTTGCTGATCAGAAATCTGAAGGCTAGACTCATTTTCAGGATGAGTTTAGCCTTTTTTATTTTGGAATTCTGGATAGGAGGATAATATGCAACAAAATAGTGCATCAGCCCCAATCAGCCTATCACCGCTGAATCTTATTCGACCAATGCTAAACTGCAGGAATTTTATAGGACAATTAGATGATTTATTAATAAAGAGTAAGGGGCGAGTCGGAGTCCTTATGCTGGATTTGGATCGATTTCGCTTGGTGAGTGGAATTGCCGGTCATGACGTGGGAGAATTTCTACTGGGAAAAGTAGGAGAACGTCTGGTATTGAATAACCCAGCTGATTGTATTTGGGCTAATTATTGGGGGGATAAGTTTTTTTTAGCTGTGCCATTTATAAATGATGATGTGAAAATCAATACCATAATACAAAATATAGTAAGTACGTGCAGTAGACCTTGGATAGTTGATAACCTAGAGTTTTTTCTCTCCATTGGCATAGGAATTGCCATGTACCCTACGCATGGTATAAGTGCTGTAGAGTTAATGAAAAATGCCGACTTAGCTTTAGCAGAGGCCAAAGCGCGAGGGAGTAATACATATCAGTTTTACAAAGCGTCCTTCTTATCTAAGGTGACGGAAAATTTTAAGATCGAAGAGGCACTAAGACGGACGTTGTATAGTAATGGTGAAGAATTTATTTTAAATTACCAACCAAGAATTAATTTGCTGACTGGTGAAATTGATTCTTTTGAAGCATTGATTCGTTGGAATAGCAAAGAATTAGGTGCCTTGATGCCGGATCAATTCATTCCCATCGCTGAGGCCAGTGGTTTGATTGTGCAATTAGATGAATGGGTATTGATAAACGCGTGTCGACAAATCCAGCAGTGGAAAAGTCGAGGTTATAATATACGTATCTCTGTAAACTTGTCGGCAAATCAGCTTTATGATGAGCATTTATTAACACTTATTATCAGAACGCTTGCTTTTTTTCAGATTAATTCCGATCAGTTGGAATTAGAAATCACTGAGACCATGATTATGCTTAATTTGGAACTTGCCGTTGCAACGTTGGGTAAACTAAAGGATATTGGCGTGCAAATCGCTATGGATGATTTCGGAACAGGATATTCTTCCCTGACCAACCTAAAAGAACTTCCTATCGATATCTTGAAAATCGATAAATCTTTTATTCAAGATATGGAGAAATCAAATAAAAATAAAGCCCTTGTTCAGGCCATTATAACTTTGGGCCATATTTTAGATATGAAGGTGACTGCGGAAGGAGTAGAAAATCACTCCCAACTTGCATTACTACGACAACATGCCTGTGATGAAGTTCAAGGGTTTTATTTTTCTCGACCCATATTGCCTGAACATGCTTATAACATGCTAGTCCACGGTAATGTGGAAGCCAGAAAACTGAAAAACGCCTTGGCTTTAGATTCAAGTTTGTTATAAGGATAGTTCATTTGTGACCATCTATATACCATTTGAGTGAGTCAATAAAGAAAGAGGGTTATGTAAGATGAGTTTAGAAGAAAAAAAACAGCAAATTATTGGATATGCCAAAAGTTTGGGCGCTAGTTTGGTTGGTTTTGCACCCGTAGGAAGATGGCAAGAGTTTAGTGAAGTGCACCCCAGGTATCACCCTGATGGGATATGGCCGGAGGTTAATACTGTAATAGTCTTAGGGGTTCCTATCTTATTGCCGATTTTAGAGACGACACCTTCGATTAATTACGTTGAACAATACGACACCGCCAATATTTTATTGGATCAAATTGCTTATCGTTTGGCAGTTTATTTGAATGATTTGGGGCATGCGTCGATTTTTTTACCCCGCGATGGATATGGTACGATTGAAATATTAATTGATAAACCAGTGGCTGCTTTTAGCCATGTATATGCGGGTAAGTACGCTGGGCTAGGGACCATTGGTTATAATAATACCCTGTTGAATGAGCAATACGGACCAAGAGTCCGGTATGTTTCTGTGTTTACTAAGTTAAGTCTGCCGGGAGATCCCTTGGTAGAAACTGAGCTTTGTAATGGGTGTCATGTATGTCAAAAGCTTTGTCCTTCCCAAGCTTTTACAACGAAGGATCAAGTGGTTGTTGCTACCATGGATAAGGTGGCCTGTGCTCGTTACCATGCAGAACTTAAGAAGGAAAGTCGTTATCCTTGTGGTATTTGCATTAAGGTTTGTCATATAGGCAAAGACCGTGAGTTGTACAATAGCACAAATATCAAACTTTACTTAGAAGAAAAAGAAGCTCTTCAAAAAAATCCGGAGGATCCTCGTTATCAGGGATGGGTTCATTGCCGGAATCATGGATCAAAAGGTGATAGAAAGTTCTAAATAAAAAAGAGTATGGAGGGGCAAGATGAAAAGAAATAGTTTATTAGTGATGAGTGTGTTGGTGTTAACGATGATGGTGAGTGGTTGTGGTGGTGCACCCAAAGCCACGCCCCCGGAAAAACCCATTAAAGTAGGAGTCACAGCTGGACCTCATGCTGAGATTATGGAAGTTGTTAAAAAAGTGGCTGCAAAGGAAGGATTAACAATTGAAATTGTCGAATTTAATGATTATATTCAACCTAATGTTGCGTTAAATCAAGGTGATATTGATGTCAACAGTTATCAGCATAAACCTTGGTTGGATAACCAGATAAAAGATCGAAAATATGAAATTGTTACTCTTGCCAAGACCGTCATTTTTCCGATGGGTATATATTCCAATAAGGTTAAAAAGCTTACGGATATAAAAGATGGCGCAATTTTAGCCATTCCCAATGATCCAACTAATGGGAGTAGAGCATTGGCTATTTTGGCGAAAAACGGACTTATTAAATTGAAACCTGATTCTGGTATAAGTGCTACTGCAGCTGATATTATTGAAAATCCAAAACACCTCAAAATAAGTGAATTGGATGCTGCGCAAATACCTCGTTCCATAGATGATGTTGATATTGCGGCGATCAATACTAATTATGCTATCGTTGCTGGTTTGGTGCCGACGCGGGACGCAATTGCCATTGAAGATTCTAATTCTCCTTATGCTAATCTGCTCGTAGTGCGCACTAAGGACAAAGAAAATCCGGCTTTTCAAAAATTGGTAAAAGCCTATCAGTCAGACGAAGTGAAGCAATTTGTCATCGAGCATTTTAAAGGTTCCGCAGTACCAGCCTGGTAATAGGTATTTGATACAGAAGAAAGAGTAGAAGTGTTTTAAGGGGGAACTAATAATGAAGATTGAAACCAAGGCGATTCATCTTGGTCATGAAGTAGACTCACTAACAGGAGCAATAGCCCCGCCCTTATATTTATCAACAACTTTTGAGCGAGAAGCCGATGGCAGTTATCCTCGTGGTCATATTTATTCTCGGTTGAGTAATCCCAATCGGGATGCCCTGGAAAGCTGTTTAGCTGGATTGGAGGGCGGAGAGGGTGCAGTTGCTTTTGCGTCTGGTCTGGCGGCTATCATGAATATATTCCAGGCATTAGCCCCGGGAAATCACGTCATTGCCTCTCAGGATTTATATCATGGCACGACACATATCTTACAAGATATTTTTGAGCCTTGGGGGCTAAAAGTTAGTTTTATCGATGTCACTGATCTTGACCGAGTCAGAGAGGCTATTCAGCCTAATACTAAGATTGTATTTTTGGAAACGCCTTCTAATCCACTGCTGAAAATAACGGATATTAGTGCAGTAGCAGCCATGGCTCATAATGTAGGCGCCCTTTGTGTCTGCGATAATACCTGGGCAACGCCAATTTTGCAAAGACCCCTAGAATTGGGAGCCGATCTTGTTGTCCATTCCACCACAAAATATTTTGGAGGACATAGTGATGTGTTAGGTGGTGCGGTTATCAGTAAAGTCAAAGATGCCTTTTTTGATCGAATTCGCATGTTGCAACAAATTGGTGGTGCAGTTCCAGCGCCTTTTGATTGTTGGTTGGTGCTACGGGGCATTCAAACCTTAAGTTGTCGCATAAAAAATCATTCCGAGAGTGCTTTTACCATCGCTAAATTCCTGAAAAAACATCCTAATGTGGAGCGGGTATATTATCCAGGACTTGCCGATCATCCTGGACATGATATTGTTCTTAGACAGATGAGTCAATTTGGTGGTATGTTATCTTTCCAGATTAAAGGTGATAAACAAGAAGCGTTAGCATTTACGGGCCGTTTAAAGATTGTTCGGAGAGCCACTAGTTTGGGTGGTGTGGAAAGCCTAATCGAACATCGGGCATCAATCGAAGGCCCTCACAGTACAACACCTGATAATTTATTGCGCTTTTCCGTCGGTCTAGAAAATGTGGATGACTTACTTACTGATTTGGATAATGCATTAAGAAATAAATAAAAAGACAGAGATTGCGATTGCAATCTCTGTCTTTTTACTATTACTGATGTCCCATGTGTTGCATAGTGCCAGAGGCATGATTAGTCCAACCCATGATGGTAGGATCAACCATCCCAAAGACCATTGCAACATGAGCCACAATTAAGAAAACGATGATTAAGATAAAGTGGAGTTTCATTTTTTCATCATCAGATTTTCCTTTACCGATGATGCCAAGCTCCAGCAGGGCAATGCCGAAGAGGGGAATGACTCCGCTCAAATAAGAGCCAACGGCCAATATATCAGCCATACCCCGCCATTGAATGACGGGTACTACGGTTATCATTAAATTCAGGAAAACACCAAGAAAATAAAACCCGGCCACGATTCCGAGCCATTTATTCCATTGTTTCCAGCTTCCTGCATTAGAACCTCGTAAATACACAGTAAAAAACTCGGTGGCCACCAACGCTTCTGCTAACGCCACGGGGATAACCATATAGATAATTAAATTCCACGGCTGATTGGCCATTAACAATTCCATATAATGAGTCATATTCACAATAAGACACCATCCTTTATATGATTTTCTTTACTAAGTATATAACTTAAATGTGAAGAACCTGTGAAGAGGTGATGAATTTTTCGTATGATTTTTGATCCGAAAACCCTAATGGGTTGTGCTACTATAAAAAAATCATTGTTGCTAAGATTGCATTAAATAAATTTATATGGGATAATGAACTTTCTTATTATAAAAGATGAAAAGGGTGACAAGATGTTACATCAGTTTTCTAGAACAGAATTACTCATCGGGGAAGATGGGTTAGAAAAATTAAAAAATAGTAAAATCGCAATTTTCGGCATTGGTGGTGTGGGTACTTACGTGGTCGAGGGATTGGTTCGATCGGGTATCGGCAAGTTTGTCCTCATTGATGATGACTGTATTTGTCTTACGAATATTAATCGCCAGCTGATTGCCACCCATAAAACGGTGGGAAGACCTAAGGTTGATGCGATGAAAGAGCGTATCTTAGAGATTAATCCAAAGGCTCAGGTGACGACCTTTCAAACCTTTTATATGCCAGATACTGCCGACCAGCTGATTTTTGATGACTATGATTATATCGTCGATGCCATTGATACAGTGACAGGGAAAATTGATTTGATCTTAAAAGGTAAGGAAAGAAATATTCCCGTCATTAGTTGTATGGGTGCCGGTAATAAATTAGACCCTACCAAATTTGAAGTAGCCGATATCTTTAAAACTTCCGTATGTCCTTTAGCGAAAGTCATGCGTAAGGAACTTAGAAAACGCGGCGTTACATCCTTAAAAGTAGTATACTCCAAGGAAATCCCCATATCCCCAACAGAAACAGAAGGATCTAGTTGTGCAACGTCTTGTATCTGTCCATCAGGCACCACGCGAAAATGTACCATTCGTCGTCAAATTCCAGGCAGTATGTCCTTCGTGCCATCCGTTGCCGGATTAATTATTGCGGGTGAAGTCATTAAAGATATTATTTCTGAAAAGTGATTTTTAAGGATAGGCTTTTTTGAACTTGACAATCCATTGTTAATATGTTATTTTAAAACAAGGCTTTCCCATGTGGGGGTCTAGCATGGTAAAACTTTGTAAGCATTGTACAATAAAATAAGGCCAATTATTTTAGTTGATCAGATAAACTGAAGGCTGAAGATGTTGTAGACATTTTCGGCCTTTTTTTGTTTGTGATAAAAAGCAGTAAAAGATGGGGGAATTATAATGAGTAAAGAAAAAGATCTAAGTAACTTAAGTTGTACAGATTGTAGCATTTATAATTGTAAAAGCCAGAGTCAGAAATTTCCTGGTTTTTGTTTAACAACGAAAGATAATGAAGGACATGCCATAAATGATGATATTGAAGAGATCAAGCATTATTTACAAGGGGATGAACAGGACGCTATTGTGGCCAGAGCATCGGCCCAAGTTGAAGGGCTATTTTATGGCAAGTTAACGAGAGTGGAGGAAATTATTGAATTCGCTTTTCGGATTGGTGCAAAAAAAATTGGCATTGCTACTTGTGCGGGCTTAATTGAAGAAGCCAAAATTTTCACCGAGATTCTAACGGCGAAAGGGTTGGACTATTATAGTGCTATTTGTAAAGTTGGTTCCGTGGATAAGGCGGAAATTGGCATATTAGAAGAAGAAAAAATTAAACCAGGTACCCATGAAGCCATGTGCAATCCAATCTTGCAAGCACGGATATTAAACTACCAAAAAACAGATTTGAACGTAGTCATTGGACTTTGTGTAGGACATGATTCCTTGTTTACCAAATACTCAGATGCCCTGGTAACAACTCTGGTTACCAAAGATCGCATTACGGGACACAATCCAGTGGTAGCCTTGTATACGGCCCATTCTTATTACAATCGCTTGAAGCAGCCACGTGCTTAACTCCTTGATAGTTTTCCATATAAAAATAAGTGAGGATATCATAACATGACAAAAAATAGTGCAACATTTGATTTTGATACAGTCCTATCCCGTCAAGCAACGGGGAGTGTAAAATGGGATGCCTTGGGCAAGATATTTGGCAGTGAAGATGTCTTGCCCTTGTGGGTTGCTGATATGGATTTTCCATCTCCTGACCCAGTGGTTGCAAAACTAAAACAACGAGCAAATCATCCAATCTACGGGTACAATACCCAAGAAGCATCACTCTATCAGTCGATTATTGAATGGGTTAAGCGCCGTCATGGTTGGGAAATTGAAAAAGAGTGGATTCTACTGGCGCCAGGGGTTGTTCCCTCCATTACCTTTTCGATCCTAGCCCTCACCCAGCCTGGTGATGGTATTATCATTCAGCCCCCTGTCTATCCACCTTTTTTTGCTTCAATTAAAGAGAATGAGCGGCAGGTCGTTGAAAATCCCCTTCTCTTTAAAGAGGGGCACTACGAAATTGATTTTGAAGATTTGGAGAAAAAACTATCCGATCCTAAAAATAAGGTGCTTTTATTGTGCAGTCCTCATAATCCCGTTGGACGAGTGTGGACCGAAGAAGAACTAAGAAGAATTTATGATTTATGTCAAACATACAAAGTTGACGTATTATCCGATGAAATACACAATGATTTAGTTTTTGCTGGGCATAAACATAGGGTATTTGCTTCCCTTGGTACACCTGTTTGTAAAGAAAGTGTTACTTTTATGGCCGCTAGCAAAACCTTCAACATTGCAGGACTTAACTTTTCCTTTATTATCGTTCCGTGCAAGCGTCGACGTGCTCTGATTGCAGGGGTGTTGCAACGATTACATTTTAACCGCAATAATCTTTTTGGTGTACTTGCTACTGAAGTTGCTTATAATGAAGGTGAAAGATGGCTAGATTCACTACTGCTCTATCTTGAAAAAAATGCAGATACGTTAGTGGAGTTTGTTAGGGAAAAATTACCTAAGGTTAAAGTCGTTAAACCTGAGGGTACTTATTTAGCTTGGCTGGATTTTAGAGCCTACTTTACAGATGGGGAAGAACTACAGAAGTTTCTTGTACATACCGCAAAAGTAGGATTAAACCCAGGGAGGAACTTTGGTAGCCAAGGGACGGGATTTGCGCGCATTAATTTTGCCACCCAGCGTAGTGTCTTATTAGAAGCCTTGACTCGAATCGAAATAGCATTACAGCATCAAGCTGTCAGAAAAGACTAACCCTTTTTAAATTAATGATTGACAATGATGTTAAATAATGATATATTGTAAAAAATTACATATTTAAAGCTGATCAGTAAACTGAAGGCTGAAGACTTTTTTTCGCTGAGACGAAAGAATTCTTCGGCCTTTTTATGTAATCAGAAAGTATAACACTTTCTCGATTACAAGTAAGAACAACTAAGGCTTCGACCATCGTTTGAGGACTTGGTCGAAACCAAGTTTTTTCTTATATTTTGCAAGGCGTCACTTGTGACATGCTTGCGATTGTTAAAAAAATAGTGGAGGAGATTTTATTATGGCATTACCTGAAAATTTACGATTTAATACTTTGTCTGTTCATGGGGGGCAAGAACCTGATCCTACAACTGGTTCGCGGGCCGTCCCTATTTACCAAACAACATCTTATAGTTTCCGGGACAGTGAACATGGCGCTAATCTCTTTGGCCTAAAAGAAGCGGGCAATATATATACGCGAATTATGAATCCTACGACTGATGTTTTTGAGAAACGAATTGCAGCTTTGGAAGGTGGCGTGGCAGCTCTAGCTTTTGCTTCCGGGCATGCAGCCATTAGTGCAGCCATTTTAAATATTGCTGAGGCTGGCGATGAAATTGTCAGTTCATCTAGTTTGTATGGTGGCACTTATAATATGTTCAGCTATACGTTGCCCCGGTTAGGCATTCACGTGAAATTTGTTGATTCCAGTGATCCAGAAAATTTCCGCCTGGCCATTACGGAAAAAACCAAAGCCATCTATGCCGAAACCATTGGGAATCCTAAAATTGATGTTCTCGACATTGAGAGAGTGGCCAAAATAGCACATGAACACGGCATACCGCTGATTGTTGATAGTACGTTTGCTACTCCATACTTGCTGCGTCCTATTGAGTTTGGTGCAGATATTGTGATTCATTCTGCGACTAAATTTATTGGTGGACATGGTACCTCTATGGGCGGCGTGGTGATCGACGGTGGTAAATTTGATTGGGCCAACGGAAAATTTCCTTCATTAACGGAACCAGATCCTAGTTATAATGGTTTGGTGTATACTGAAGCCTTAGGGGCTTTGGCTTTTATTGTACGCTTACGCATTCAGGTTTTACGGGATCTTGGCGCGACAATCAGTCCGTTTAATAGTTTCTTGCTCTTGCAGGGCTTAGAGACATTACATCTACGTATGGCTCGTCATAGTGAAAATGGCCTAGCCATTGCTGAATATCTATCCAAACATGAACAAGTAAGTTGGGTTAATTATCCGGGTCTTAAAGACAATGGAAATTATGCACTAGGCCAAAAATACTTACCTAAAGGGGCAGGCGCTATCTTGACCTTTGGCATTAAAGGCGGCTTAGAGACTGGTAAAAAATTCATTGATTCTCTAAAATTATTTTCAATTCTGGCTAATGTGGGAGATTCTAAATCCCTGGTGATTCATCCAGCGAGTACGACTCATTCCCAACTGACCTCCCAGCAACGGGCAGCGGCTGGTGCGCCTGATGACATGGTTCGTTTGTCGGTGGGGATTGAGGACGTAGCTGATATTATTGAAGATCTTGCCCAAGCCTTGGCTATCGTTAAATAAGTAAAAAATAATATTGACGTTATCCATTATTTGTGATATTATTTAGTAAATTTAATAATGCATTGCTGATCAGAGAACTGAAGGCAAAAGAATTGTTGTTATAACAGATTCTTTTGCCTTTTTTTAATAATGATACATAAGCTCAATTCCAGGCTGTTGTGATTTAAGTTGCTTTATTTCTGTAATTAGCATGCATATACATTCTGTAGGAAAAATTAAGGGGGACTTTGTATGTCAAAAATTGCTAAAAGTTTAACAGATTTAATCGGTAATACACCATTGTTGGAACTGTCTAATTATAATGAACAGCACGGACTTAAGGCCAAGGTCATTGCCAAATTAGAGTATTTTAATCCATTGAGTAGTGTTAAAGATCGTATCGGTTATGCAATGATCAAAGATGCGGAAGATAAAGGTTTAATTAATGCCGATTCAGTCATTATTGAGCCAACCAGTGGTAATACAGGTATTGCATTGGCTTTTGTGGCGGCTGCCAAGGGGTATAAATTGATTTTGACCATGCCTGAAACCATGAGTATTGAACGACGTAATTTGCTCAAGGCTTTGGGTGCTCACTTAGTGCTTACCCCTGGCGCCCAAGGTATGAAAGGTGCTATCAGCAAAGCAGAAGAACTGGCGAAAGAAACTCCTCATTCCTATATTCCTCAACAATTCCAGAATCCAGCTAATCCTGAAATACACCGTCAAACAACAGCGGAAGAAATATGGCGGGATACAGATGGTAAAGTGGATATTTTTATTGCTGGAGCGGGTACAGGCGGTACCGTTACTGGCGTGGGTGAAGTACTAAAGGCTAGGAAACCAGATGTGAAAATTATCGTTGTGGAACCTGCAGATTCCCCTGTTTTGTCAGGCGGAAATCCTGGCCCTCATAAAATTCAAGGTATTGGCGCAGGATTTGTTCCTGGTGTTTTTAATAAAGATATTGTTGACGAAATATATAAGGTTCAAAATGAAGAAGCTTTTGATACAACAAGGCAACTTGCTTCTTCAGAGGGGCTACTTGTTGGTATTTCCAGTGGTGCAGCCGTTTTTGCTGCGACGCAAATTGCAGCTCGTCCAGAGAATGCAGGGAAGGTCATTGTGGTATTGTTGCCTGATACAGGGGAACGATATTTGTCTACCCCCCTTTTGTTTCAAGCAGAGTAAAAAAATAAACAGTTGGCTGGTCAGTAAAACCTGAAGGCTGAGGAAGCGGCAGATGCCGTTTCTTCAGCCTTTTTTTGTGAAATCAGAAAGTATATTATAGTTGTATTTGTCTATGGTGAGTTAAATAAACATAAAAGGGGGAGCTGTCGTGAATAGGCGGGATGTTGTTTTGCAAACCATAAATAACAAGAAAGCAACTAATTCAAAGGGTAATCCGATTGCAAAAGCCTTATTATCAGGTGGTACATGGGCTTTTCGTCAGCAGGGATTATCCCTTAGAGCCGGTTTAGATGTGCCAGAGAAAGCGGCGAGAATTATTGTGGAGACCAATGAAAAAGTAGGTTCGGATATTGTCTGGCCAGGATCAGGCTATCATAATTTACTCATTGAAGCGTTAGGTGGCAAGATCACCTTTCGCCCCCAGGGTAATATTGATGTGGCTAGTCCACTGCTCAGCAGTGTGGCGGACATTGATTCTATTAAGATCGGTTCTTTGCAACGTAATGTATGGATTGCTTCCGTTCGAAAAATGATAGCCTATACACAGCAAGCTGTAGGTCAAGAATATCTGGTGGGAACATCAAGCTGGGGGCCATTTACCCTCGCTGGACAGTTTTTGGGTGTGGAAAAATTGATGATTGGTTTATACAAAGATAAACCTGGCATTCATGCGTTGATGGAGTTTACCAGTGAGGTATGTTTTCAATACTTAGCACCTGCCGTAGCCCAAGGGGCGTCAATCCTATCCATCGCTGAGCCGACAGCCTCAGGAGATTTAGTATCATTACGCCATTTTGAAGAATTTGTGGCACCTTATTTGAAGAAGGTCAATGAATGTTTAAAACAATTGAATGCCATTACGACTCTGCACATCTGCGGTAATATCACCGATCGCCTACCGGTGATTCCTCACCTAGGGGTTGATTTATTATCTGTTGATTATAAAGTCAACCTTACCCATGCTAAAGATGTTTTGGGTAACAAAGTAGCCTTGGCTGGCAATGTAAACCCAATGATACTAAAAGATGGTTCGACAGCAGATGTGGCAGCTGCCGCCGAGCAGTGTATAACTGATGCTGGACAGGAAGGGAATTTTATCTTAATGCCTGGCTGTGATATTCCTCCTAGTGTATCATTAGAAAACATTCAAGCTTTTCTTGGTGTTCCATCATATAAAGAAAGAGCAGTTAATTAATTTTATAAAAATACGTTGACATATCCTTCAGTATATGATATATTTTCATAAATGAATTGTAATATTGGCTGATCAGAAAATCTGAAGGCTAAAAGATTTCCCCGAAGGTGGTGGAAGTTTTTTAGCCTTTTTTATTGTTTTAAGCTGACTGGATAACCAGAGGCTGGCTTCTTTCGCTACAGGCGGAAGACCAGTCTCATTTTTTATTATAGGGAGGTGAGAATATGTCAGTTATGCTTGTTGGCGCAGACCATTTGGGTGGGATTGAAAAAAACTTACAAATGATGGGGATTCATTCCATAGAACATGTAACTGGCAGAAATGTTAGCGACCGCAAAAAATTTAAATGCTCATTATCGACAGCGCTAATTGTTGTTTTTATTGATTATATTAATCATACAACAGCTAAAAATATTAAGAACATGGCGAAATCACAGGGAGTACCGCTTATTTTTGCTAATCGCTCATGGAGCTCACTGCAAGATAAACTAGCCGGATTCAACCTAAGAGATTTGGGCTAATAAGAAAAAAAGTGATTGATTGTAGGGAGGGAATTAAATGAGCAATTTTGAGCAAAAAGAGCCACCACGTCGGGAACATCGTTTAAGTGCGTGTATTGCACGCGGCGGTACTCTGGCGGATATGGCAAATCGTAAGATGAAATGTTGTATTCCTGATGGTGAGCGTGGCTTTACCCAGAATAGTATCTGCTTACTACTGCCAGCCTTGGGCATGATGAACAGTATTCCTAACAGCGTTGTATTGATGCATGGGGCTGTGGGGTGCGGTTCTTCAGCTCATGGCGGTAATGCGGGCGTACGGGCCGGCAATGCTCACCGCTGGGGTGCGGCAAAAGATGGCACATGGCTATCAACAGCTCTTGATGAAACGGATGTTATTTGTGGTGGTGAAGATAAGTTAGAAAAAGCCATCCGTGAAGTTGACCAGCGTTTTAGTCCTCTCATTATCTTCGTTGTGGCTGGTTGTGTGCCGGGAATTATCGGTGATGATATTGATGGTGTCGCCGAGCGCCTGCAATCAGAAGTGGGGGCTAAGCTCTTACCCGTTCATTGTGAAGGCTTTAAGACCAAAATTTGGGCGACAGCTTATGACGCTGTGTATCATGCCTTAGGCCGGGTTATGCTCCAAGATACAGCAGAAAACCTTGCTCTCCCAAAACCAAAAAAACCAACAGTTAACTTGATGAATGTTTCTTCCATGGGACGTGTTGATGAGGTAGAACTAGAACGATTACTGACAGCCCTAGGACTTGATGCTAATATTTTTCCTGTATTCGCCAAACCAGAAAAAATGTATTCCATGACCCATGCTGATTTGTCCATTAGTACCTGTCCGACTCACGATGATTATCTATTGACCTATTTAAAGGAAAAGTATAATATTCCTTATATTATTAAACATATGCCCATTGGAATAGGCAATACCAGTGAGTGGCTGAGGAGTGTCGCTGAGTTTTTTGGTTTACAAACCCAAGTGGAAGAACTCATTGCTTCTGAAGAAGCAGAATTGAAAAAAGCCTTGGAAGAATTTAAACCATTATTCACAGGCAAAAAAGTATTTGTCAGTGCAGGAGAATTCCGAGCTCTGTCCACAGCAATATTACTGGCCGAACTTGGTTTTGAAGTTGTGGCGGTGCGGTCCTATCATCATGATGAATTTGCTGATGAAGAATATGACAAACTTGCTAAGATTACAGTGAAGGATTTTCCTCTCAGTATTGCCAATTGCCAGCCTTTTGAAGAAGCTAATTTGATACGGCGGGTTAAACCAGATATCTTTCTTGGACATATGAATGGTAATGCTACAGCTGCTAAACTGGGTGTGGCAACTGCTGTTATTTATAATGTGGGTCTGCAATTTGTCGGTTATCAAGGGGCTTATCAATTAGCCCGTCGTTTACATCGCCAATTAACAAACCCTAATTTCAATCAAAATATTAGTAAATGGGTTAACTTGCCTTATTCGCAGGAATGGTATGAAAGTGATCCCTTTGCCTACATTAAGAATGGGGAGGTGGAAGGCTAATGAGTAGTTTTATTGAACGGCCGCGCTTTACGTGCGCTTTGGGTGGCGCAATGGCTACCGTGACGGCCTTACCTAGAGCAATACCAATTTTACATGCCCCCTCCGGATGTGCAGGCAATCATGCATGGACCCAAGCCGGGGGCAGTGGTCTACAGGTAGGCGGCTACTGCGGTGGGCTAAGTATCCCTGGTTCTAATATTCAAGAGAACGAAGTTGTTTTTGGTGGCATCGAGCGACTGGAAGAGCAAGTTAATAACACATTGAAGGTCATGGATGGTGACTTATATGTGGTATTAACTAGTTGTGTGACTGATATTATTGGTGATGATGTGGCTTCCGTTGTAAGACCACTACGGGAACAAGGTATTGATATTATTCATGCTGAAACAGGTGGCTTTAAGGGTAATTCATATTTAGGTTATGAATTAGTACTGGAAAGTTTATTAGCTACCTATATACCTAAAGCTGAGACTAAGAAGAAAGGTTATGTTAATGTATGGGGGATAGCACCTTCCTTCGATGTCTTTTGGCGGGGTAATTTGGCTGGGATACGAATATTACTAGAGAAACTTGGCCTTACGGTTAATACCTTCTTCACTGTTGATGACAGCCTTGAAGGTATCCGTAGTGCTGGTGCTGCTGAATTTAATATTGTTGTTTCTGATATATTAGGTCATAAGGCCGCTGAAATTAGCCGGGAAGTACATGGTATCCCTTATGTAGTCAGTACCCTCCCCATTGGTCCGTCGGCTAGTACCGATTTTTTGCGTACTGTTGGCGGGGAATTGGGGTTAGAACAGGCCTTTGTGGAAGAAGTGATTACCCAAGAAAATAGACGTTATTATCAACTTCTTGAACCACTGACTGATTGCTTTAACGACATGGACTTGCAACGGTATGTTGCCGTGATTGGTGATGCTAATTACGCAGTAGCTCTTACCCGCTTTCTAGGGAATGATTTGGGTTGGCTACCTGAGACCGTCGCCATCACTGATGTACTGGATGAGGAAGAACAGTCAACCATCGTGGCCAGTTTGAGTAGCCTTACATCAGGAATAACTCCTAAAATAATTTTTAACGGGGATAGCACTGTAATTGCTGGGCAAGTGAAAGAACATTGGACTAGTCATCAGGGGAAAAATGGTAAGTATAATAATCCCTTAACGCCAGCCTTTGTCATTGGTAGTTCTCTTGATCGTCCCTTGGCCCTTGAGTTAGGTGCCGCCCACTTAAGTGTGAGCTTCCCTGTAGCTAACCGAGCCGTCATTGATAGAGGATATACGGGTTATAGTGGGGGATTGCGACTTATTGAGGACTTAATTAGCACGATTATTATTAATCGCTAAGTCAGATGGTAATTTAAAAAAAGCATGGCTGATCAGCAACAAACTGAAGGCAAAGGGACTCTCCAGAGAGAACTCTTTGCCTTTTTACGCAAATGTTGCTGATTTCAAGTAAGAGAAACTAAGGCTTCGCTGGGGCTTGGCCGAAGTCAAGTTTGCTTTATGATAGAAGGAGGATTCTTATGGTAGAAGGTCTTGCACGTGATAGAATGACTGTGCCAAATTTAGGTCGAGGAGGGGTTAGTATGGGAAAGATGGGCCAAATAAAACCGCTACCGTCTCAGGTTTTTGAAATTATAGAATGTTTCTTACATACAGTGCAATATGGGCAACTCATCTTAGTCATACAAGATGGAATTGTTGTCAAAATAGAAAAAATAGAAAAATTCGTTATTTCAACAAAAAGCAGAGAGGCGCGCGGTGGCAAATATGATCAATCTTCAACAAAACATCCTCTACAGACTAAAATTTTAAGTGAATTACAGAGTATAAAGTATGGACAGTTAGTCATTCGGTTAGATAATGGGCATGTAGAACAAATTGAGAAAACCGAAAAACGACGTATTGATGAGTTAGAAGGATTATATGGAGATGGTATATAATTAAATCTCCACAGAAAAAAACAACAAGCATTTATGATTGCTTGTTGTTTTTTCTTATGCTATAGATTCCTATACAGCAACTTCGATGGGGGGGCTTACCAGCCTTCGTGCAATTTTTACCGCATCAGCAGCATTGACGGCATAACCATCAGCGCCTATTTTATCAGCAAAACTTTGGGAAATGGGACCACCGCCAATGATGACTTTATACTGGTCTTTGATATTCTCTTTCCGCAACAGCTGCACAACCTCGCTCATTCCGTTCATGGTCGTGGTCATCAATGTTGCCACGGCAATAATGTCTGCATTCACTTCTTTCGCCTTATCAATAAAGGTCTGGGGAGGAACATCTCTACCTAGGTCAAAAATCTCAAACCCTGAAGTTTCAAGCATTATTTTTACCAGATTTTTTCCAATGTCATGGGTATCACCTTCCACAACACCAATTACGATTTTTTGCTTTACGCCATGTTCAGTGGTTTTAAGATGTGGCTTTAAGATCTCAAGCCCGGCATACATAGCATCGGAGCACAGTAGCAATTCGGGAATAAAGTATTCTTCGTCTTCAAATAATTTCCCAGCTTTTTCCATACCGTGAGAAAGACCTTGGTCAATAGCATCATAGGCGTCGATTTCCTCAGCTACGATTTCATTTGAAAGCTTTATCGCCTCATCCTCATCCATTTCAACAACCGCATCAGACAGTTTTAGTAAAATTTCCTTTTTGTCAATCGACATGTAAAGACCTCCTTATTTATTTAATCGTATCAAATGCCAATTCCAAATAACTCTTCCTCAATGGCTTCAAAGGGAGGGATGTGAGCAAAATCATCTTCTTCCCAGGGGCCGTTGACGATTTTTTCAAGATAGCTTTTATTGCCTTGCACAGTATCATAACGGAGTTTAAGGAGTGTAGCGATTTCTTTAGCTTGTTGTATGGCAGGTTCTTCCTCAGCGCAACCAGTATGGATAAACAGTACTTTTTTATAACTGTCATAGGTGCGTTCAAGAACGCGCAAGGCTTTTTTTTCTCCATACTTTTCAAGAACGCGCTGGTGAGAAGAAAGAATATTTTTTTCTGAGATCATCCAGCCGCAAGATAAATAAAAGGTTCCGATTTCTTCTTTCGCCAGCTCTTGATAGGCTGTCTTTGAACCAAGGAGGAGGGGAAGGCAATCGTGAACTCGAGGAATAATTAAAGGACTATCAGTTGCTTTTAAATTTTTGATAGCTCCACCACACAAACCAAAAGCCATAATAATCTTTGAATATCCTAAGGAGCCATCAAGAATATCTTGCAATTCTTTGTGCAATTTGTGGGGATAAAGGTGGAGCTTCATGGGAATGAACTCATATTCCACGTGGTCTTTAGGTATTATCCCAAGGAGCTCTTCTTTCATCACTTCACAGGCGATGATCTTGACGGTCATGAGACCTTCACCTCCATATCGTTGGGGATAAGAAAAAACTTGGTTTCGACCAAGCCTTAGTTGCCCTGCTTTCGATTGAGAAATAAAAGAGGCTAAGTCATCACCAATCAGTGATGACTTAGCCTCCGTTTTTCTCCGGTCAACCAAAAATCATTATATAGTTAAAATACTATATTTAGGTTGTGTTGTCAATGATTTTTTTATTTTAGTGATAAAATAAGAGACCTTATTGACAAATGGATAAATGTGACTATAATGAAGACAAAAGACGTTCAATATGAATGATGACTGGCCGTAAAAGGAGGTCGAACCCTTTCTGTAAGGAAAGTGGTTTGATTTCCTTTATTTTTTTACAGAAAGTTAGGAACGTATTTTGGCATTGAGGAGATGGTGTTTTGCAAACAGTACGATCTGAGGATTCTAAAATGCAGGGAAAGATAATTTCTTTAAGAAAATTATTTATCATTTATCTACAAATTGGTTTTGTTGGTTTTGGTGCAACACTGGCGGCTGAAACCAAAAGACTTCTTGTCACAGAAGGAAAATGGCTTAGAGAGCAAGATTTTGTAAATGGATTGGCTTTGTCCCAACTTTTACCCGGTGCGACCTTTGTTTCTCTTTCTGTTTATATTGGATATCGTCTGCGTGGCATTGTTGGTGGAGTCACCAGCTTTCTAGCTCTGTTGTTACCCCCCTTTTTCATGATGGTACTACTGTCTTATATTTATTTTACTTATGGCTCAGTCAGGTTGGTTAGTATTGTATTTAAAGGCATTGGAGTGGTTGTCGTGGGTCTGATTGCTCATGCTCTTGTCGAAATTGGGAAATCTGTCCTTTCAGATAAGCAAGGCATCGTGATTGCTTTAGTGGCCTCAGGTGTCATTTTGTATTGTTCGAATATTTTTATTGTGTTATGCTTAGCGGCTGTGGCGGGTATTATTCTTTATTATCAGCCTCTAAAACGCCAAGCTAAAAGCCTTCTTATCAGTGAGAGTTCTCTTCCATCTCATAGGGAAGTGTTCCCAATTAAACCTATGATTTTTCTCGGTGCTATCGTGCTACTCCTTGGGTATGGGGCAGCATTTCAGCCCATTCTCTTAAAGTTAAGTTTAGTGTTTTTCCAGATGGGAGCATTCCTGTTTGGCGGCGGCTTCTCCATGATCCCGTTCATTCAGCAAGAAGTAGTCATGCATTATCATTGGTTAACCCTTGATGAATTTATTGTAGGTATTGCTCTTGGGCAAGTCACCCCTGGTCCCGTATTAATTACTGCCACATTTGTAGGTTATAAGGTTGCTTCTTTAAGTGGCGCTGCAGCTGCGACTCTAGGGATATTTTTGCCCTCATTATTTTTAGTTCCAGCTACCGCCGAAATTCATTTAAAAATTAGAAATAATCTTTGGGTACAAGGGGCCCTCAAAGGAATTGTTGCGACCTTAACGGGTATGATGCTCGTGATTATTGTAGAAATGGCTCGCCATTCCTTGGTTGATGGACCTTCAATTTTGTTAGCCATAGGCGTCTTTAGTGTGCTTAGATCTCGCAAGTTCAATACAATAGGGGTCATTATTGGTGCAACGCTGATATATTGCGGCATCACATGGCTGAGGAGCTTAGGATAGACATGATGATGGTTCGTCTGAAGTTGACTAAAGGCCAAGAGTGATTCCTCGAGAGGCATCACTTTTGGCCTTTGTATTTTGTGAGCAATGCAGGTTATAGGGGATCTTCCACAGGTTCAATAATTGTTGACACAATGGCGAGGCAGAGAAGTGAACCAAGTGCTAAGGCCATAAAGACTGCATCCCAGTTAAATTTATCTAAAATCATGCCGACAAGTAATGGAGCAAAAACTCCCCCCAGTTGACCTCCAGTATTTACTACACTAAAAGCCACGGGATAGGTTTCTCGGTTGGTTCGCCCCATGGGGTAAACCATGAATGCCGAGTAACCTAAGGCCAGTAAGATTCCAGTGGAGAAGAGCAATAATGCCAATAGGTAAGGTTCAGCCGGTGCATTGATTAGAGAATACATCATGATTGTTGTTGAAAAAGCGGTAACCATCATCATGGGTTTACGTCGCTTATTTAGAAAATTATCAGAAATCCAACCACCAATAAAATTTCCGATAACGCTACCCGCAAACGGTGCTGAGGCAACAAAAGCAGTATTCATAATTGCGAATTTTTTTACAGTGACTAAATAGGTAGGTAGCCAAGACATGAGCACACTCACAATACCAACCATAAAAAAATAGCCAAATGCCGCGCCAAAAATATCCCATGACCTAAAGACTTGGGCGGAACTTACTAAAGGCTGGACTTTTTTCGCGCGAACAATTTTATCTAGCCACCGCAGCTTATAGACCCGTTTCATTGTGGGTGTTTTTCTTACCACTGGTAGGATTGTATGATTGGCAATATAGTCAGCTTCAGATGTGGAGACGAACCGACTTGCTCCAGGTTTGTTATTGACTAAGAAAAACCAAGCCAGTGATAATAATAACCCTGGCACCATAAAAAAGATAAAAATTTCTCGCCAACCCCATAGGGAAATAATCCAGGCACACAGTGGGGGAACGATCAATGGACCGAGCTTGGATCCGGCAAGGAAAATGCCAGACGCCGTTCCTTGTTCTTTTGCTGGGAACCAATTGTTGATTGTAGTTGTACAGGCAATAGCAACAGGTGCTTCGGCCACTCCCACGGATAAACGTAGCATTTTGAGCGTTAAAATAGAGCTAGCCATACCAATCATTCCCGTAAATAAAGAAGTAAACAGCATACCGATTGTAAACATGACTCGGACACCAAATTTTTTAACAAGAAATCCTGATGGAATTTGCATGGTGGCATAACCAGCAAAAAATAAACTGATGAGCGCACCAGCTTCCGTATTGGTCATTGCCATTTCCCTTCTAATATATGGCAGTGCAAAACCGATATTTGCGCGATCAGCATTGGAAACGGTGTAGAGGATAAAAAGAATACCCATTACAACCCAGCGATAGTTAGTCATCTTCATTAATTTAATGTATCCTCCCTTAGTACGTAGACTTTAATCTAATTGGGAGATATAAATATCTCCGCAATAGTTACATAATTACACTTAAAACCAATAATTCCTGCAATGTAAGACCCTGTTTTTTTCAAGTCCTCTTCTCAACGAAGACATGGTGACAGTTCTTCGGTCTTCTGTAATTGTATCTTGACAAATTACTATAACTAGATATATGATATAGCTAATTAAATTGTTGCGCTGATCAGTAGTATTGACTGAAGGCAAAGAAAGATTCTTAGTTTAGGAATCGGTCTTTGCCTTTTTATTTTAAGTATGTATTAATAAATAATAATAAAAGAAAAGGAAGTGTCTGGCATGTCCAAAGTTGCCGTCGCGAGTACTGATGGAATATCCATTAATGAACATTTTGGCAAAGCAGAAGAATTTTGGATTTATGAAAGTGATGAGGGGGGGGCCTACCAATTCCTTGAACGTAGAAAAAAAAGTCTTGAGGAATCTACGGAACATCAAGGGGCTACAGTCCAGTTGCTTGGGGATGTTGAAGTCGTGCTCGTTAGCAAAATTGGTCCAGGTGCCGAAAAAGAATTACGTCGCGCCGGAATCATTGCCTTAAGTGTATCGGGTAGCATTGAAAAAGCTCTCCTTGCTTATGCAAAAAGAGGAAAGTTTATCAGGAATAATGCACTACTACAACCGGTAAAAGGCTGCCAACCATCGGGTGGTTGTGGATGTTCTAATGGGTGCAAATGATATAATATATAAAGGTCAAGTTTCTTCTTAGAGAGACTTGGTCTTTTCTTACGTAATCAGAAGTATAATACTTTCTTGATTTCAAGTAAGAACAACGTTTTTTCTTATAAGATCAAAGCTGGATGAACTGCTTAGTGGTATAATATATTAAATTATATCTAATTTTAGTGGAAAAACGAGGAGGTAAAAGATGATTTATTATAAGCCGATTGGTTTGATTCGGTCGCCCTTTACAGAGGTCAAAGGGACACCCATTCAAGCTGTCGCGGCTCGAGACATTGTTGGTAGTATTGAAGTTGCCCCGGAATACGTAGCAGGTCTAAAAGATATTGAGGGCTTTTCTCATCTTATATTGCTATATCACTTTCATCTGATAACAGACTCTTCTTTATTAGTAAAACCCTTTCTGGATAATGAACTGCACGGCGTTTTTGCCACCCGATCTCCCAGTCGACCTAACTCAATTGGGATATCGGTAGTACGCCTGACTAAAGTTGAAGGCAATATATTATATATTAAAGATGTAGATACCATTGATGGGACTCCTTTATTAGATATAAAACCTTATGTACCAAAATTTGATGTTAGGGAAACGGAGCAGATTGGTTGGTTTGATAAAAATCTACATAAACTATCTCATACTAAAGATGATGGGAGATTTGTAAAATGAATTATGGCATAGTGGTCAGGAACAGATGAAACTAACAGCAGACATGGTGACGGTTTTTCTGTCTTGGAAAGAATAATTTCCCTTATGCTAAAGAGTTAGTGAAGATAATTGTCGAGGATATAATTGGGAAAAATGATAAAAAAATCTAATATGGACAGTGGATAGATAGGCAAAAGACTCAACAAGTAGTGCACACTATTTGTTGAGTCTTTGTTATATAAATAGCCCATTATATTGATGGTTTTTACTGAATGATTGTTACTGTACCTTCCCGGCGTGGGGCGGCTTTTGATATTTGGCCTGCATTGTAACCGAAGGCGCCAGAGCCGACAATGATATAACCTTCAGGAATATGTAGCTCTTTATTTAATGCTTTGCCCTCTTCGGAATCAAATAGGTTACGCAAGGAATGAACCCAGACAGAACCAATGTCCAGCGCGTGGGCAGCAAGGAATAAGTTGCCTAACGCAAGAGCGCCGTCTTGATGAGGAGCAACGGCACTTTCATCGGCGGAAACAATGATTAATGTTGGAGCATGATAAAAAGGACTAAAGTTTTCAGCCTTGGCTCTTTCCACATAACCTTCAATGCCGGAATTAAGAAAGATTTGCTGGATGATCGTATTGATTTTACCCAGGATCTCTTTGTTTTGTACGACGGTGAAATGCCAAGGTTGCTGATTCCTGGCACTTGGTGCAAATAACCCAGCCTCGATAATCGTTTGCAATTCACTTTCCTTGATCTGTTCTGCTTTGTAACTTCGGACGCTTCTGCGCTTTAATAAGTCGTTTAAAGTTTCACTCATATTATTGTCGCCTCCTAATAATTTGTAATAGTTTTATAAGTAATGATTCTCTATATAGGGTCAACAAGAAAAATCGTGCTATTCCTCCTTTCGCAAAAATAAAAGACTAATTTCTCAGCCCATGTGTGTTAGGCTAAAAAATTAGTCTCCATAATCTTCGTACAGTCAACTAAACATCCATTTTCTGTTAGTGTTTATTATGTATTATTGTAAAGTAATCAATACTAAAATGCAAGTATTATTTTGATTGGATAGTGATGCTGCGCGATCTAGTTAATGGTGCTCAGTATTAGGTTATTGTAGACAAGGGGGCCGCCGACGTGCCTCCTCACCGTGTATTCTATTGACAAATTTGAGTGGAGTATTATAATGAGCGTATTACTCTTGTACTAACATCAAATAAGTATTTGGAGGGCTCGGTTGTGAAACAAATATGGTTAGCAGGCGGATGTTTTTGGGGTGTTGAAGCCTATTTTCAACAACTTAATGGAGTGCTGGATACAAAAGTTGGGTATGGACAGGGGCTCACGGAGAATCCTACCTATGATGAAGTGTGTTCAGATACGACGGGTTATACCGAAGTGTGCGAAATAAATTATGATGAACAGGTATTGCCCTTACCTAAGGTGTTGGAACATTTTTTTCGTATTATTGATCCTACCACATTGGATCGTCAAGGCCATGATGAGGGGTCACAATATCGAACGGGCATATACTACGAGTCATCAGAAGACAAGGAAGTGATAGCGGCTTTTATCGCAAAGATACAAGCTCAGTATCATGATACGATTGTTGTGGAAGTTGAGCCTGTTAAACGCTTTTATCCGGCAGAAGACTATCACCAGAAGTATTTGCAAAATAGGCCGGGTGGTTATTGTCATGTTAATTTGAATCTGGCCAGACTAGAGGAACGGAAATAGTCATTCGGTAAATACTGGCCGAGAATACATAGTGCTCATCACTAGAAAAACTGCGGGAAGAGATAAGAGACTTTTCTAAAGTTGACAATTATAAGTTATAATGATAACATAAATAAATTACCAATAAAATTTAATTTTATTGATCGATCAGTAAACTGAAGGTCAAAATAATCTCTTACTGTGGTGGAGATTATTTTGACTTTTTTTATTTTTACTACCAATCAAAGTATAAATAGAAAGTTGTGAAAAAGGGGATTGGGTCTAATGGTAAATACACGACTAGCTGATGTTATTAATCATTTCGATGCAGAGTTAATTTCTATATACCGCAATTTACATCAACATCCCGAACTATCAAATGAAGAATTTGAAACGACTAAAATAATAAAAGAAAAGTTAAGCGTGGTTGGTATCCACGTATTGGATCTACCTTTACATACAGGATTAGTGGCAGAGGTAATCGGCGATAGGAGTGGCCCTGTCATTGCCCTGCGGTGTGATATTGATGCTTTACCCATCACGGAAGAAACGGATTTATCCTATCAGTCTGAAGTCATTGGTAAAATGCATGCTTGTGGGCATGATTTTCATGTGGCGGTTATCTTGGGCGCAGCCTACTTGTTAAAAAAGCTTGAACCCGCTCTACCAGGTTCTGTAAAGTTGATCTTTCAACCGGATGAAGAAACGGCCCATGGCGCAGAACAAATTTTGGCGACAGGCATTTTATCCAATGTTGAGGCGATTTTTGGCTTGCATAATAAATCGGATTTGTCGGTTGGTTGTATGGGGACCTCTGTTGGAGCACTAACAGCAGCCGTTGATCGTTTTGAAATTGAAATTTGTGGTGTGGGAACACATGCTGCTTATCCGGAAAAAGGCATAGATCCAATTGTCGTTGCGGCTCATCTCATTACGGTACTGCAAACCATCACCAGTCGGAATATCAGCGCTTTTGATCAGGCCCTTGTCAGCGTAACTCATTTAAAAAGCGGGAATACATGGAATGTAATTCCGACGACAGCCTACCTTGAAGGAACGGTACGGACACTGAATGTGAATACACGTAAACTGATTCCACAAAAGATGGAACAAATTATTAAAGGCATTGCCCAGTCCTTTGGTGCAAGGGCTGAATTAAAATGGTATCCAGGCCCCCCAGCGACCAATAATACAGCTGAATGGGTCAATATTGCTCTTGACGTGGCTAAAGGCGTTGGTTATGAAGTAAGGGAAATTTCACCAGGCCTAGGTGGTGAAGATTTTGCTTATTATCAGGAGAAAATACCAGGTGCATTTATTAATATTGGAACAGGTGAGTCTTATCCCCATCATCACCCCCAATTCGCCATCGATGAAACAGCTCTGTTACTGGGGGCACAGTATTTTGCAAAATTAGCCCAACGCGCTTTACATTCGTTGCGTAAAGACGGCAAAAGTAAAGATGATATTAGTTGAAATGGAGTAAACTCAATGATTGAATTACAAAATGTGTATAAGGCCTTTAGCAATAAAGATATAAAAATAGAAGCACTTAAGAAGATTAACATGACAGTGGAAAAAGGTGATATCTTTGGTGTCATTGGTTTGAGTGGTGCTGGAAAAAGTACGTTGATCCGGATGGTCAATTTCTTAGAGAAGCCAACATCGGGCAAGGTAATTGTTGATGGGGAAGATTTGAGCCAGTTGACAACTAAAGAGCTGCGTATCCTTCGTAAGCAAATTGGAATGATTTTTCAGCACTTTAATTTGCTAAATTCCAAGACCATCTTTGATAATGTAGCAATCTCTCTGGTGTTAAGTCATATGCCGAAAAACAAAATTAAAAAGAGAGTGGACGAACTGTTAGAAATTGTTGGCCTAGAAACCAAGGCGCACAGTTATCCTAATGAATTGTCAGGAGGTCAAAAGCAACGTGTGGGCATTGCCCGGGCGCTGGCAACCAATCCTCTCATTCTCTTGTGCGATGAAGCAACATCGGCGCTTGATCCACAAACGACAGAATCCATCTTACAATTGCTGAAACGCATCAATAAAGAATACAACATTACAATTTTGATTATTACCCACGAGATGAATGTAATCAAAGAGATTTGCAATCGGGTAGCCGTTATGGAAAATGGGGAGATTATTGAGCAGGGCACCGTACTTCAGGTATTTGGCAATCCTCAAGCACCAACAACCAAAAATTTTGTGCGTACTGTTATACAAGATAAGATGCCACAAAGTGCTTTGGATATCATAAATAATAAAGACAATAAGAATCGTATTTTCAAGCTTAAATTTATTGGTGAGCAAGCCAATAAACCCTTAATTTCAACAATTGCTAAGGAATTTGATGTGGAGGTCAATATTTTATTTGCTACGGTTACTGAGCTGCAGGGAATAGCCCTTGGCAATTTAATTATTGAGCTAGCAGGTGAAGAAGAAGCCATTGAAAAAGCATATCAGTTTATTGTCGCTCAAGAAGTCGTGGTAGAAGAGGTGGATGAAAATGACAATTACAAATGAGCAAATACTGCAAGCCATAACGCAAACATTATATATGGTCAGTTTCTCATTGGTAATCGGCTCATTGATTGGTATTCCCTTAGGCATATTATTGGCCATTACACGGAAAAATGGAGTTTTTGAAAATAATGCTATTTTTTTGGTGTTAAGCAATGTAATTAATATTGTCCGGTCATTACCCTTTATTATTTTACTTGTCGCTGTTGTTCCCTTTACAAGAATAATAGTAGGAACATCCATTGGTACCAGTGCAGCCATTGTCCCATTAATTATGTATATAAGTCCTTATATTGCCAGGCTTGTGGAGAACTCTTTACTTGAAGTTGACAGTGGTATTATTGAAGCCGCCGAAGCCATGGGGGCAACGCCCTTGCAAATCATTTGGTATTTTTTGTTGCCAGAAGCCCTGGGATCATTAATTCTAACCCTAACAACGGCAACGATTGGTTTAATCGGTGCGACAGCTATGGCAGGAACGGTTGGTGGTGGTGGAATTGGTGATTTAGCCATTTCTTATGGCTATCAAAGATTTGATACGTTGGTCATTGTTGTCACGGTAATTATTTTAATTATTTTTGTGCAAATTATTCAAGCACTAGGTAATGCCTTAGCTAAAAAGGCGCGAAGAAATTAATTGGAGTAAGAAAAGGAGAATAAACATATGAAAAAATTAGTAACAAGGATTATGACAATGATGTGCATCGGGGTGCTTGTCTTGAGCATGGTGGGTTGTGGAAGTGAAAAAACGGCAAGTACTACAACCACCGAGAAGAAAACCTTACGGATTGGTGTTTCGCCGGGTCCATATAATGATTTGTTTAATAAAGTCGTTAAGCCAATTCTTGAGAAAAAAGGTTATGAAATTAAATTGGTTGATTTCTCTAACTTGTTACAATCAGAAGTGGCATTAACGGAAGGTAGTATTGAATTTAATGTGGCGCAACATACTGCCTATATGAATTCTTTTAATAAGGATACCAAGGCACACCTTGTCTCAATTGTTCATATACCAACAGTTCCAGCGGGGATTTTTTCTAATAAATATACTTCAGTGAAGGATGTAAAAGATGGTGCAAAAGTAGCCATCCCCTTAGATCCATCCAATACCGCCCGGGCCTTTGCCGTATTACAAAAAGCCGGTTGGATTAAGCTGAAACCAGGAATCGACTTAACCCTAGCAACAAAAAACGATATTGTTGAAAATGTACACAATTTGGATATTACATTAATGGATTCAGCACAAATTCCCCGTGCCATGGATGATGTGGATTTCGTCGTATTGCCTGGCAGTATCGTTTATTCAGCCCATATTGATGCTGCAAAATCATTATTATCTGAAAATGTTGTAAAAGACTTGGAGCTTAATGTGGTGGTTAATCAGGGAAATGAAAATAGTAAATGGGCTCAAGATATTGTAGCCGCTTACAAATCCGATGAATTTAAAAAATACATGAGCGAGAACAATAAAAATAATTATTGGGTAATACCTGATGAATTAAAATAACTTCAGATTAAATCCAAGACCTATCACGATTAATATTGACAGAAGGTTTCAGTACCTATAAAATATTGATAGAGACCATGCTGATTAGTTGTTAAACTAAAGGCTAGAGAAATATTCCCATTTAGGGATATTTCTCTAGCCTTTTTCAATTTTCATAAGGGATTTAGCTGTAATAAATTTAAAAATAGTGGGAGGAGTGAGGGAAATGGGAAATAATATTGTAAGCCAAGAAGTTAAGGATGAAATGACCCCCAAAGAGAGGATAAACGCACTACGGGAAGGCAGACCTTATGACCGTGTGCCGTGTAATCCCTCCTTGTCATGTCATGCTGCGCGGGTAACTGGGATTAAAATTTCCGACTATCACCAGTCAGTAGAAAAAATGGCTGAAGCTCAATTGGCGGCTTATAAAACCTATGGACATGATACGGTAGGGGTATCAGCCATATTAGGCATTGTCCATGCCCTTGGTGGTCAGGTACGATATCCTGAACAGAGTTCACCTTATATAACAGGACAACGGATCAAGGAATTTTCTGATGTGGAAGAGTTAGCACCCATAGACATATATAAAGATCAGTACTTAGCCTTATGTTTTGAGGCGGCGAAAATTCTCATTGATAAGATAGGAGCAGAGGTTCCTATTCATATTGGACTGCGCGCCCCCTACAGTACTGCGGCAACGCTACGCGGGGTAGAGACTTTTTCACGGGATTTATATTATAACCCTGAATTTGTTCATAAGTTACTACAAAGGACCTTGGAGAGCATTATACCAGTGGTACAAGCCGCCGTTCAATTAGGGGCTGAAGTCAGCATTTCTGATCCTGTAGCCTCTGGAAGTTTAATTAGTCCTAAGCATTACCGTGAATATGCCGCCCCTTATGCCAAAGCCTTAATAACAGCCATAACAGAGGCTGGAGGGACAGCGCCTACATTACATATTTGCGGAAACACAAAAAAAATCTGGCGTGATATGGCCGATACGGGGGCTGGAATACTCAGTATTGAAGATAAAATAGATTTGGCAGAGGTAAAGGCCGCCGTTGGTGAGCAGGTTATTATTGCGGGTAATATTCGTCCAACGGAAGCCATGTATTTAGGCACACCCGACGATGTGGTGGCAGATGTCAAGCAAGGCCTACGCCAAGCCTTTGATAATCCTAAAGGGTACATTGTGCAACTCGGTTGCGGCTTGCCCATTGATACGCCAGCTCATAATATGCACGCCTTAGTCGGCGCTGTGCGAAAATATGGGCAACGGTCCTGCACCTCTGAATTATTCGACTAATTTTCGGAGCTCTCCTTATGAAATGTGTGTAAGGCTCAACTTGCAGTTTATGCTTGTTGAGCCTTGTTGTGGTACGTTAAATTTTCCCTTACCCCTTAAGACGAGTGGGATTAAACAGTTGGTTGTTTGCCGGAACGAATGAAAATAATCAAAAACACACTCGAAAAACATAGCGCCGCCATGAGTAAAAAAATATCTTGAAAAGAAAGAATGGCAGACTGACGGTGAATAACATTTGCTAAAATAAGTTTAAATTGACTGTATTGTGTAGTAGAAAAACCATGACCGGTAAAAACGCCTTGTAAGGCTGTGCTGAGGGTGGACATATCGGATCCGTGCTTAGTCCACAAGATATGCAGAAGAGGGACTAAATCGCCGGAATCCTTATAGTTTGGCTGCAGATACTCCGTTAAAATAGTACTATGATAAATAGTCCGACTGGTTAAGAGGGTGGATGCAACTACCACTCCTACACCACCGCCGATGATGCGAAATAAATTAAGGACGCCAGAGGCTACCCCAATTTGTTCTCTGCTGACCGATTCAACTACACAGTTGGTAAGAGGAGACATGGTGAAGCCAAGACCTGTGCCAAACAGTAGCAAACGAGCATGAAAATGTAAGGGAGAATAGGCGGGGTCAATGGTGCGAAATAAGAGTAGGGCAGTAGCGATCATCAAAATGCCGCAAGTGGCTGGGAGGCGTGTACCGAAGCGACTCACCATCCAACCGCCAATGGGCGAAGATAATAACATGGCGATAGACATGGGGAGCATTGTCAGTCCAGCTTTGATGGAGTCATAACCTAGGATGGTTTTTAGAAAAAAGGGAAGTAAAAAGACTCCCGAATACATGACTAAGATGGAGATAAAACCAACAATATTTGCGATGACAAAATTCCGATTGCGAAATAAGGACATGTCAACAATTGGATGCTTTACATACATTTCAACGAGGGGAAACAATGTTAACGTGGCGGTGGCGATAAAAAATAGGGTGACGATATACAACGACGTCCATCCTTCTTTTTGACCTTGGTTTAGAACTAAAAGTAGGCAACTTACGCCCGTTAGTAAGAGTAATGTCCCTAGGTAGTCAATGTTAACTTTTTGTCCTTTTCCATAGCTGGGGAGAACAAAATAGGATATTATAATATTGGTAAGCGCCAACGGTATAATGGAAAAAAAGATGGCTCGCCAACTGAAAAAATCAATAATATAGCCACCAATCGTTGGTCCGGCAGCCGTTCCTAAAGCCGAGGCGGCGCTCCATAACCCCAAGGCCTTGCTTCTGTCGCCTGCGGTAAAAGTGGTCGCCACAATTGACATAGCATTGGGAAGTAACATGGCTGCGCCAATTCCCTGCAGTATACGAAAACCGATTAACATGGTGGAATTTGGCGACAGTCCACAGAAGATGGTTGCCGTGGTGAAGACCATAAGTCCTAATATATACATTTTCCGTGCACCAAATTGATCGCCTAAGATACCCGTAAGGGGTAAAATACTGCCGTAGGGCAGTACATAACCGAGGGAAACCCAGACAATGGAGTCAAGATTAAAATTTAGGGATTGCATAATATTGGGCAGGGCAATATTGATACAACTGGTAACATAGGTACTTAACATGCTTCCAAAACATACATTGGCTAAAATTAAGTATTTATTCCTCATGATATGACCCTCTTTTTGGACTGCGTACTGTCCATGTTACTTGATCGTAATGTTGACGATGGCCGACATGCCAGGTTTTAAAGTAGTAGTGCCTGTATCAAGGGCTTTTATTTTAATGGGTAGGCGTTGGGCTATTTTTGTGAAATTTCCCGAGGAATTTTCCGCAGGCAATAGGGTAAACTGGGATCCGGTTGCAGAACCCACTTCACTAACGAGGCCCTGGAAAGTTATACTGGGGTATGCATCAATGGTAAAATCTACACATTGACCTACTTTTATTTTGCTAATATGAGTTTCCTCAATATTGGCTGCAATCCAGATATCCTTGGGGTTGGTAATTAAAAATAAAGGTTGGCCAACAGACAGAACTTCTCCAGGCTCAATTGATTTAATGGCGATGGTTCCGGCAACAGGCGACGTGATAATGGTATTCTTCAGTGAGAGTTGTGCATTTTCTAATGAGGCTTCAGCCTGTTCAACCTGAGCTTGGGCATATTGAATCTCTTCAGGGCGGGGCCCTTCAGCCGACATACTATGATATTCCCGTGCCCCGTCATATTGTCCTTTGGCGACAGCTAAGGCCGCTTCTTCCGTATCTAGCTGCTGTGCCGATAATGCCCCTTGACGATAAAGTTCAGTGGAACGCTCATATTTTTTTGTAGCATTAAAAAGATTTGCCTGAGTTTGTGCTAAACTGGCTCCGGCTTGGGCAATCTCTTGAGGACGATTTCCGGCTTTTAAGATGGCTAGTTTGGCATTGGCGGCGGCTAAATTTGCTTTAGCTTGTGCTACTGAAATGGAAAATTCTGCATTTTCAATTTCGGCAAGAACTTGGCCAGCTTGGACTGTATCACCTTCAGTAACCAAAATTTTTTGTAAGCGGCCGGGAATTTTAGCACTGGTGGTTACTATCGTACCTTTGACCCGAGCATCATCAGTGGATATAAGGTGGTTAAACTTTACCCACCACCAAAGACCGCCCATGATCATGGCAATCGAAAAAAAGATGATGACAGCAATAATATAGTTCTTTTGTAGACTACGTTTACTTTTTTCTGGCATTTTACACCTCTATATTTCGTGATAAACATTAAGTAGGTCTTGGCGTAGTATTCTTGCTAATTGCTCCATCTCAGTGAGGCGATCCTTAACTTTTTGTTCCACAATCGGGATGTAATCAAGCCCAGCAGGGGTTAAGGTGTAGATTCGTTTGCTTTTGGTATCAGGATTATTCCATTGGCTAATAACAAAACCACGGTCTTCCATCCGGCGGAGTTGGGGATATAAAACATTGGTATTAGGATTAAAATGGTGATTGGTGCGTTGCCGAATTTCATCGGAAATTTGATTGCCGTAGGCTGGTCCACGTTTTAAAATGCGAAAAACATATAAAGCGGTAATGACTCTTAGCCATGTTTTTAAGTCGCTAGGAACACTCATTGTGACTCTCCTTAATTCCTGATACTTTTAATAAAGATTATAGTATCAGGAATTTTTACCTTTGGCAATCATAAATTTATTAAAGAAAATAGCCTTTTATGATCTAATTAATAATTAATATTGACAGATGTTCTTACTCCATGTAGAATAACTTTATATCTTATGCTGGTTAGTTATTAAGCTAAAGGCTAGAGAAATATTTCTATGTAGAAATATCTCCCTAGCTTTTTTTATATATATTGAGTATAATATGCAAGTAATAATTATTATTACCTATAAGGAGGAAAAAAATGGAAATCAAGAAAGACATATTAGAAAAAGGTGCCATTATACAACGGGATAAACAAACTTACGCTATTGCCCCACATATACCTGGAGGTATTATATTAGACTTTAATGTATTAAGAAAAATAGTTGATGTAGCAGAAAAATATGGTGCGCAGGCGCTTAAATTGACCAGCGCTCAACGAATTGCCATTGTTGGCATCGATGAAGATAAAATTGATCATGTTTGGGAAGACTTGGGCATGGATAAAGGGCATGCTGTTGGCTTATGTGTGCGCAGTATAAAGATTTGCCCAGCCACTCATTTTTGTAAACGTGCCCAGCAAGATGCTGTAAGCTTAGGTCTCGAACTTGATAAACGCTATCATGGTATGAGTTTGCCATCCAAATTTAAAATTGGCGTTTCTGGTTGTATTAATTCTTGTAGTGAATCTGCCGTTAAAGATTTAGGACTGATTGGTACAGCCAAAGGCTATCGAGTTTTAATTGGGGGCAATGCTGGTATTAAAGCCCGCTTGGCCGATGTATTAGCCGAAGATGTGCCCCAAGAAGCTGTTTTGGATTTGGTAGAGAAGTTAGTTAGTTATTATAAAGAGAATGGAAAAAGTAATGAGCGATTAGGTAGCTTGATTCAGCGGGTAGGATTGGAAACTGTGAAACAAAATGTATTAGTCTAATTCTTGCAATGCGTGGAGCGTGACTTTTCACTTTAGGCTCAAGTCTTATAAAATAAGAGGAGGGATTATGATGCTCAATCGTTTTTTTAAAATAATGTTAATTGTCATAACTTTATTTTCTTTAAGCGATGCCCATGCATTTGCGAAACCTGTGGATGATTTGCTAGTGAGTAGCGTTCGAAGTTATGATATTAAGTTAGTGAAACAAGCCATTACTAAGGGGGCCAATGTAAATCAGTTAGATAAAGATGGCGAAACCCCCTTAATCAATCTTGTACACCGCAGTGATAAAAGCAATGCTAATGCTGTGAAAATAGCTAAAATACTAGTGAATGCAGGTGCGGATCGTATGATAGGAAATAAAGAAGGCAAGACGGCATTACAATATGCCGCCGAAAAAAAATGGGATAGTATGATTGCTATTTTATTACCGTTATTACCTTGTTGTCGCTGATTTTAAATGCAACAGGAGAAAAATAAAATTTCTCTCCTGCTGCATTTTTATTCTTCAGTAATAAAGTGTGAACCTTCTTTAATTGCGAAAAACATAGGTGATGTACCGATGGCTACTGTTGAAACAGATTCCAATTTGGTGGTATCAATTTTATGTAGAACGCCATCTTTGGCATTAATCATATAAAAATACTTGCCATCAGAGGTGAAAAATCCATTATGCGCCTGGTTGGTGCCTGTACCAACGGGTATTTCTTTGATAATTTCTTGTTTCCCAATATCAATGACAGTGACGACATGATCCTTATGATTGACAACAAAAAGGAGTTTACCATTTTTACTAGTAAAAAGATGACCTGGACCGAAATTACCATGTAATACTTTTACGACTTCTAAGCTTTGGGTATTAATAACAGCAATGCTATTTCCACCGCTATTGGCGTATAAAAAGTATTTGCCGTCGGGAGTGAATTCACCATGATGGCCAAGACCAAATTCATCAGCTGCCAGGGGTACAGGTATGGTTTTAAGAATGGTATTACTTTCCGTATCAATGATCGAAATACCAGTACCTCCTGCCGCCAACGTTTCGCCGCAGGCATAAATTAATTTTCCGTCTTTAGTGGGTTGCAAATAATGATTGCTACCTGGCATGGCAATGGTGGCGACAATTTCATAGGTTATGGTGTTAATTTTGACAATGGTGTTATTGACGTTATCTTGAGCATATACAAATCTTCCATCTTTTGACCAGTAAGGATGGCGCATCATGGCCCCCTTAAAACCATGACCTTCCTCACCAATTTTAATGGTTTTGATAATGGTATCCGTGGCAGTATCAATAAGAGTAATCCCCAGGATATTACGATAAGCAACGGCTAGTGTTTTTCCATCCGGTGATAAAGAAAGTTGAAAGGATAAGGCGGGGAGGGGGATGGGATTGCCAATTTCGTAATGATTGGCATCAAAGATCGTTAAAAAATCGCTGTTACGATTATTAATATAACCTTTGCCTGAAGGGGTTAATGCCATAGCATGTGGAGTTTTCCCTGTTGGCAATACCTTGATGATTTTTTCCTCGTTCAAATTAACAATCGTCAGCGTATTGTCGACTTCACTAGTGACATATGCGATCCTCTCAATAGGTCCAGCCCATACAGGTGTGGATATTATAGGGGGTAAAGTAAGAAATAGTGTTAGCAGAAGAGTTCTTATTATGTTCATGATGTACAACTCCTTGTATTTATTGATACATACTTTAAAAGAACTCATAAAGAATTTACCGTAGGGTAATTCTTTATGAGTTCTCGGTGCAATCTTTCAAAACAAGTATATTATTATTTCATAGGGTGTTGGTGATTGTGTTTTTCTTCGAGAGGGCAACCACTTGGTAACTCATGACTTTTCACTAACCAAGCGTTCACATCATGTAGACGCAACACAACAAGTGCATAGGCTGCATCCACAGTAGAACTACCAACGACAAATACATTTTTGTCTTTTGGTAGTTCCTTTACATGAGCATGTAGATCAGTTAATGGGATATTGATGGCATCTTTTAGTGGCGCTTTTTGGAAACTTTCGGCATCACGTACATCAAGCAGGATATCATTTGCCGTTTTACTTTCTAGGCTAACAACATAGGAATTATTAGCAGGTACAGATTGTAAAAATTTATCAAATTTTTCATGAAATGACACACTGCCACCATGCTCGGCAGGTATATAAGTGGGGTCTGTACTATGCTCCTCATGCCCTTCATGGGCGAAAGCCGGAACCACCGTAAGAGTTAATAACAATGTCAATACTAATAAGAACCGAGTTTTCATAAATAGAACCTCCTTATTTTTTGGACTTAACTTATTTATAGCTAAAAGGCAACAGCCCCCTTCCCTAATAAAATAAAAATTGGTTTCGACCAAGTCCTCAGAGGTCGATCGAAGCCTTAGTTGTTATTACTTGGAATCAAGAAAGTGTTATACTTTCTGATTCCGTAAAAAAAGGCTACAACGGTCTCACGACCCTTGTAGCCTTTAGCTTTTGCTAATCAGCTATACTAATTATTATATAATAGCTAGTATAGCTGATTAGTATATAAATATCTACTGTCCAAAAGTACTATTGTAATTATCTAAACATACTTATTCCATAATTTTCATGTACAGATTAAGATGAATGTAACCAGGACTATGATTAGTCAGCAAAAGCCTGTCCAAAAGCTTGCTCTAAATCAGCTATCAAATCATTAGCATCCTCTAGACCAATTGACAAGCGGATGGTGTCTGATGTAATATCCGCCCGCTGTTGTTCTTCTAAGGTTAATTCTCCGTGGGTAGTCTTGGGAGAATTGATAATAAGTGATCTGGAATCACCAATGTTTGCTTGGTAGCCAAATAGTTTTATCGCATCAATGAATGTAGAATTTTGCTTATCAGTACCATTAAAACCAAAGGTAAATAATGAACCGGCTCCTTTCGGCAAATATTTTTCGGCCAAGGTTTTATAGGGGCTGTTTCGTGCCGCGGGATGTTTTATCCAGGACACTTCAGTTTTAGTTTCTAAATAGTGGATAATCTTTTCCGTATTTGAAACTTGTTTTTGCACTCGTTCGGACAAGGTCTCGATACCTTGTAAGATGAGATAAGCATCAAAAGGACTTAAGGAAGCGCCAAAATAGGCTAAATAATTTAAACGCACGCGAAATGAGAAGGGCGCATCGGGAAAAACCTCTAAGAAGTTTCGTGGCTTACCTTGGCGATCTCGTAAAGTGTGATAAGGTTCGGAAAAATGTGGGAACTTACCATTGTCCCAATTAAATTTACCACTTTCCACAATGACACCTGCAATAGCATTACCATGTCCACCTAGGGCTTTGGTTGCTGAATAAACGACAATATCAGCACCATAACGAATGGGATTCAGGAGATAGGGCGTTGCCACCGTATTATCTACAATCAGGGGGATGTCATGAGCATGTGCTAAGATGGCCAGGGCTTCAATATCGGCAACGGTGGCATTAGGATTGCTGATGGTTTCTACATAGATGGCTTTGGTTTCAGGTGTAATGGCCCCGCGAAAACTTTCTAGATCATTAGGATTTGCCACCTGATCAAACGTAATGCCAAACTGGGGATAGATTTTCTTAAAACTGTCCACTGTTCCGCCATATAGATATGGGGTCGTTAGAATCCGCCCACCACCTTCCGCAACATTTAACAAGGTATAGGTGATGGCCGCCATACCAGAACCAACGGCAACAGCGGCTACTGCTCCATCCAGGGCTGCAACTCGTTCTTCCAATACCGTTACGGTGGGATTGCCAATCCGCGTATACAAAAAGCCCAATTCTTCAAAACTGAAAAGTCTATTGACTCGCTCCGTACCTCCCAATTCATAGGACGCAGTTTGATAGATGGGCACTGAGGCCGCATTATGGTGGTCATGGGGATTATAGCCACCCCGTACTTTTAAGGTATCAAATCCCAATTCTTCTTTTGCCACGATACATCATTCTCCTTTCATACATCAATTAACTTTCTTACGAATAATTTCCTGAAATTTGACATGGAATGTTTATTGAATGAGTACTCAGCTTTTCATTTGAGTACTCATTCAATAAAGCAAAAAGGCAAAGAATGATTTTTTTATGATAAAAAATCATTCTTTGCCTTCAGTATTTATACTGACCAGTCAATTTAAGTACACTATTCAGTTGGATTAAGCTTATTATGATAGACAAATTCTGTCAAGGCTTAATTATGGGAAAAGCACAGTGATTCATTATATCTTAAAATCTAGGGCATAATGAGTCAGATCAAAATATTTCCTGAAGCCAATTTCCCGGTAAACGCCTTCCCCCAGGGGAGAAGCTTGTAATACTGCTAGTGGATAGTCCTGTTTTTGGATGTCACGAAGGGCCTTTCGTACCATTGCAGCAGCAATTCCACGTTTGCGGTAAGCGGGGTGGGTAGTTACAGTGTGCAAGCCAGCGAATGTTGGAGAATAGGAGATAAAAAGCGTGGCAACAACTTGACCATGAATTGATCCAGCGTAAAAGTGAATACTCTTTTCATTTAACATCTTGACGAAAATATCAAAATTGACCTTTCGATTAAAAGCCGTATCGCTTACAAATTTCCACTGTTGGAGTGTATCCAAGTCGAGGCAGGAATGTATCACTAATTCACTATCCTGGGGTGATGGCTTGATGTTTGCCCTTAATAAATCAATGGCCATGCCACTTTGCACAGTGTGTTTATAAAACCCGTGGGCCATGAGCTGTTCACCTAAATCCGTTGGAAAGCTTGACGGGCCTACGATCCACATCTTGGGCATTTTACTAAGTCTGATTTGTTCGATGGCTGTTACAATTCTGTCGTTAGCATCAGCGGTATTAAATTTGGCTCGGAAAATACGATTAGGCCAATCAGAATGCGCACTCATAATCCAAGAAAGCTTATGACTGGTAGATACTTTATTTCCGGAAATAACAGCTACTTTGTGCCAAAGATCATAAAGATCATTTTCGATGGCAGCGCAGATTGTAGCATGATTCTGTTGATTACTCATTTTTATCCCCCTCATTATTAGTCGCTGAGTGCTCTAATATATTAAAATAAATAATTATTCATTTTATAGCAAAAATTGTATTTGTACAATAGTATATTAAACTATATTATAGATTAATTAAAGAAAGCTTGAACATGTTAAAAAAACTCGAAATTTTAACATGAGTAGGATGCACTGAAAAAGAATAAGAGATGGTTTATAAGTCCATAATAGAATTGAAGACGTGAAAGGATACAATCCAATTAATGTGAATTTAGTGAGGGATGATCTTGCAAGTGGTTGTATTTGTACTTTAGAGGTTTAAGGAAAAAGTTTGTCGAAATAGTTATAAAATGATATGAGGAAGTGTTAAAAAATGAGTTGTTCGTGTAACGAAACAGACAAAATATTTTCCCTAGAACTGATTACAAAAGAGCCTGTTACGACAAATATGGAATTATATAAAGAGATAGCACAAAGATTGTTTCAAAATAAAATAATATCAAATATTAATATTGCTAATAATAAAGCGTATAATAGCAATGATAAACAAAAGTTTGGATTCGATCTTCATTTAAGTAATACGAATGACCCTCTAACTCTAACTCTTGCCAACGTAGAAAAAGCACTGGACGGCCTTCTTGATAGCTTTGAAGGTTATTCTGAACTGGAAATTTCGGCGCAAGATTGCCATTGCTAACGTTGTTATCAGAGAATGATATATGTATTAAAGATACAGGTAATTATTCATATTTGGAAAGAAAAAAATTCCATAGACTGATCTGGTGACATTAAACTCGTAATATATATACTATGCTGGTTAGTTATTAAACTAAAGGCTAGAGGACTATTTCTATGTAGGAATATCCTCTAGTCTTTTTCTGTATTTTGGCGTATAGTATCTTACCTCGTTTTTATGGAATACCTTTTTCTGTTGTCTGGTGGGATATACATTTCCCCTAAGTTCCTTAGCCATTGCATTAATGATTACTTATCAAGCCACCGGTATCCTTGGTTTTGCTTGGCTGGCGACCATTGTATTACTGCTTGCATCTTTAGGTGTCATGATGGTTTCCGTAAAAACCATCATAGTGTTGAAACAAAAAATAGGAATGGATTGACAGAATTTTATCTCAGATATATACTAATATCAGACAATTTAATGTTTGATGACATGATGCTGACTGGTAAATAAACTAGAGGCTGTGTCCCATTTATGTGGGGTGCAGCCTTTTTTACGTAATCAGAAAGTATAACACTTCCTTGATTTCAAGTAAGAACAACTAAGGCTTGATATAACAAAATATTGGAGGGTAAATAAATGGCGGTTCATCTTACACTGGATAATGAGAGTTTGGCCCAGGCGTATGACGAAATTAGTGATTCACAGTTTAAAAGAGGCAAAAAATTGGTTGATAGACTGCAGATGAAACCGGGATATTCTATTCTGGATATAGGGAGTGGCACAGGCAGGCTGGGAAGGCATGTAGCAACAATTATTGGTAGTACGGGTAGTTTCGTAGGTATTGACCCCTTAGAAGAAAGAGTAAAACTTGCTCTGCAAAAAAATCAGCATTCCAATGCCGTATACCAAGTAGGTATTGCTGAAGACCTTAGTTTTGCAGCAAATGAAAGCATTGATGTGGTTTATTTGAGTTCGGTTTTTCATTGGGTACTGGATAAACCAACTGCCTTGAAAGAAATAGTTAGAGTTCTAAAACCGGGAGGTAGAGTGGGTATTACAACAGGGGCCAAGGAATTGAACCTGTTCGCTGGTCTTGGCGCTATAACCGATAAAGTTCTTAGTGGAGAAAAATATAGAGACGTTGTGCGTTTGCAAGATAGCACACAAAACCAGCATGGTTTGACGACCAGTGGTCTGATTGAATTACTGAGTACCGCTAGTCTTTTAGTGGAGAATGTTGAAGTGCAATTGCATGAAAGAGTCTATCAAACAGCACAAGATTTTATTACTTTTGTTGAGGCCAGTTCTTTTGGTAATTTTTTAAACCATGTTCCCAAGGCGCTGCAAAATCAGGCTAAAGTTGATATTGAAAATGAGCTGGAAACACATCGAACGAAGGATGGAATCAGTTTTAATGGCTATACCATATTCGCCGTTGCTAAAAAACCTTAGCAGTGATTGGATAAGAATCAGATTTTCCACAAGTTTCGCAGAAAAAATTACGTTTCAAATAGGGGGTACCAAACAAAGGTATCCCTTATTTTTCGAACATTTTTTCATTGATATTATATGTGGCTTGTTTACGTTACTATACCAGGATTTGATTTAGATGAGAACAGCTGAGTAGTAACGATAAACAGGGAAACGTATCCTTTATGTAAAAATAGCAGGAAGTAGCATTTAAGTAGAGAAAATACTCATAACTACTTAGGGGAATGCGATGGGTATTTTTATTTAATCATTACATAGATCCTGGAGGAAAGCTGGATGGTAATCAATGAAATGGACTTTGAACAGGTATATGCCGAATTTCAACCCAAAATTCATCGCTATCTAACGCGACTCATTGGTGCTAAAGAAGCAGAAGATTTGACACAGGAGGTTTTTATTAAGGTCAGCAAAGCGTTAACGACTTTCCGCAATGAGTCCCAATTATCTACCTGGATTTATCGCATTGCGACCAATGTGGCGATTGACAGAATGAGAAACCTTTCATTTAAGGGGGAGATGATTGAGGATCATTCGGAGTGTAGTCTTATAGAAGCAACACGTACTAAAATCGCGGAGAAAGACGCAGACTTATTAGCCAAGGCTTTCTCCATCGAAGAACATGTTATTCAGAAGGAGACGAGGGAGTGTATCAGAGGGGTGGTAGGAAAGCTTCCTGAGAATTATCGAATGGTTGTAATTCTCAGTGAATTGGAAGGGCTACAAAATAAAGAAATAGCTACAATCTTGGAATTAAGTCTCGATGTAGTAAAAGTTCGCCTCCATCGCGGGAAGGCAAGGCTGAAAAATGAACTTTTGAATGAGTGCAACTTCTACTGGGATGAACGCAATGAACTGACCTGCGACTCCAAAGTCTCTGCTGAATAATAAAGGGCACTGCAAAAAGCTATATATTAAGAAACATTCTAAAAAGATGAGATCGTTGAGCCTTGTATAAAATGGCTAATAGCGGTCTCTTTATATTTGGTGTATCTTTTTCGCCCTCACCTTCGTCTATAAGTATAAAAGGAGGTGAGGTAGGTATGAGTTTAGATAGTAGGATAACAGCACTGATTTCCATTGGGATATCAGTTGGTGCAAACTGCCAACCCTGTTTGCAATATCATGTTGCAAAAGCCAAAGAAAATGGAATTAGCGAGCAAGAGATTCAAGAGGCAATTAATGTGGGGAGAACGGTAAGAAAAGGTGCTGCACACAAGATGGATCAATATATTGCAAGCTTGAGTAAGGCGGCTTCTGATAGTTTTCAATCAACAGACAAAGGTTGCGAGTGCGGTTGTTCATGTTGATCTACTACATTGTATTGACAGACTGGGGTAGCGAGAAAAACAGAAACTTATTATTCCCTGAAGCCACAGTAGTATAAAGCACGAAAGAATTATGACGCTGATTAAATAGGAAACACAGCGCAGGCACACATACATCATGGTGACTTTTTCATTATGCTGTATGTGCTTGCGCGCAACAGAGAGGTGAAGAAGGATGGGGTGCTTTCCTTATTGGGGTGCCAATCCAGGCTTTTCGTGGTTTTTGTATATCATACCGGTATTGTTTTTTCTAGGTATGATGTTTATGGTCTGCTGGTTTAGGCACAGATGGAGGTTCACTGATTATTACAATCACGAGAGGTCAAATTTCCTCGAAGAGATAGTTAGACTTCGCAAAGAGTTAGAAGAAATAAAAAATGATAAGTAAGGTATGATAGTTAATTTATTTAGAGTGAATAGCTTATTTTTACGGATTTACTATAAAAAGGGAGGACTTGACATGTCAACTGGATGCGGACAAAAAAATAGCGGCGCAAGAATCTGTACTGAAGGAGCACGGTATGTAGAAAGGATATTGGCTGGGCCGCCTAGAACAGCCATCATGGCTTGTGAAGGTGGTTGTATTAAAGGCGAGGTTGCCCGCGTTGCCGCCAATATCTTGGCGTATCAGCTTGAGAGGGATATTACTGTCAGGATATGTTTAGGGGATGCTGTTACTGGTGATTCTGGTTTTGTCGAACTAGTAAAAAAAGCTCCTGCGACAATTGTGATTGAGGGGTGTTCACTTAATTGCGGTACCCAAATAATGAAAACACGTCTCCCTGATTTTGAGCCTATCATTGTGGAAGCAATTGGATTATACAGTTTTGACCGGGATAAGTATTTCGAAATTTTTGATATGCCTAGAGCCGAAATTGAGCAATATGCGAAGAACGTTGCCGACTATGTTCAACGTACAAGATTTCAGGGCGAAAAGGCTGATGAGTCGCTTCTGGCTCCGAGTTGTTGTAGTGGTTCTAATTTTTGATCGGCTTCACTAGGCTGAAAACTAAATGTCAATTTACAACATTTGTAGGGAGGAATCATTATGGGATGTTGCAATAATGCGGCAGAAGGAAATAAGAGAATTTTATATAGTTGCTCAGGGGCTTGTAATTTAGGTCAAGTAAGTGATTTATTAGGCCGTAAACTCCGAGAAATCAAGTGAGATATCAGAAAAACATAGTGACAAAAATAAATTCGCAAAAATAGGTACATAAGTTTAATTTAACTGACTAGGAAATTCTACTAAAGGCTACGTTTCGGATATGTGGCATAATATTTTAAAATATCTCTAAAAGACTTGTTGACGGTGCTAAATTATTCCACTAAAATTAAATATAAGAGAAAAATACATTTTGCTATAATGTGTTGACTAGAAAAGCTAGAGGCACTGATCTTCTTAATTGATGAGATCAGTGCCTTTTGTTGTTTCAGTTTTATCTGGAATTGTATTATCTCGCCCCACTTTATTCTAGTAAGCCTACAATGTGAAAGAGTATGACTTATGCGTATTCAGAAAATAAAAAATTAGGAAGATAGGAGATTTTTATGGTAATTAAAGAATTATCGAATAAGGAATTTAATGATATCTTCTTTAAATTGATAGCAGAAGCTGAATGTGGAAAACACTTTGACATCAATAATTCAAATCATATTGCTTGGATGAAAAATAGAATAAACGTTCATTTTTTAAGAGGAGTTAAATTTTTTGCGTATTTTATGAAAGATGGTACACCTGTTGGATTTGCTGCATTATTGATTGAAGAAGGACTTGAAGGAGTTTCTTGTTCTAGTCAAAAAAGTGAATTGTTGGACATTGCTATATTCCCAGATTTTAGAGGTAAAGGTTATGGTTCTGAGCTGCTCAATTATACAGAAGAGCATTCCAGGCAGAGCATGGTTTATTGTATGTACATATCTACATATGCAAAAAAATATGATGTGATAGCGTTTTACGGGAAGAATGGATTTGTTCCTGTAGCTACATTGCCTGATGTGCATGGTCCAAATGATGAAGGACTAGTATATATGAGGAAAATTTTATAAATTTGTAATCTGGATTAATTGGGACATTGATTGCTCAGAAGAAAAAACTGAGTATTTTATTCAAAAGACATCAACCAAGTGAGGTGAAGTCATGTCGAAAAAAAATATTTGTATATATCAGATCTTGATGGAACACTATTAAACAGTCGTAAACAAATTAGTGAATTTACCAAGGAAACACTAAACGTCCTTATTGATAATGATGTTCATTTTTCTGTTGCTACAGCCAGAACCGCAGCCTCATCAGTAAAGATATTGTCAGGCTTGCAACTGAATGTGCCAGTAATTTTAATGAATGGGGTAGCGATATATGATGTTTTAGCTAAAAATACATAAAAATTGAAACGATATCGACAGAAACGGCGTATAGTATTTTGGACATTTTAGCGAAATATAATATTAACGGCTTTATGTATAGTATTGCTAATAACAAATTAAGTGCATATTATGAGAGCTTAGATACTGCTGATTTAACAGAATATCATGACGAGCGCGTAATAAAATATGGGAAAAAATTTGAGCACATTACTAGCTTTGCCGATGTCATCTTGAAGGGTGAAGTAGTTTATTTTACTTTAATGGGTGAGCAAGAATACCTAACACTACTATTAGCTGATTTGAATAAACTGCCGGATGTTGATGCTATGCTGTCTAGTGATGTTTATCGGGAGAGCTTATGGTATCTAGAAATACATAGCACCCATGCATCTAAGTATAATGCGGTAAAATATCTTCGTGAGTATTGCGGCTTTGATAAAATAATAGGGTTTGGTGATAATTTTAATGATATTCCCCTGTATAAAGCCTGCGATGAGTTTTTTGCTGTGGCAAATGCAATTAATGAGCTAAAGGTAATGGCTACTGGAATAATTGGCGATAATAATTCAGATGGCGTTCCAAAGTTTATTGTGGCACGAGAGAACCTTTCTAGGTTATAAAGTAATTTCATCATAGTTGTCAGATGCTGTATCTAGTGTCAAAATAACAGGAAAATTAAAGGCTAATAATATAGGTAAAGTAGTATTTAGACATTATAGGGAGTGTGTTGAGATGGAAAAAATATTATTATTATTGGCTAATGGCTTTGAAGCCTATGAAGCAAGCGTTTTTACTGATGTATTTGATTGGAATATGGTAGAAGGTGATCGAACAACCAAATTGGTCACTTGCGGCCTGCGAAAAAAAATAATTTGTACCGGGCATTTAACCGTTATTCCTGAGTTGCTAATCTCAGAAGTCAATGTAACCGAGTTTGATGCATTGGCAATTCCAGGAGGATTCGAATCCTATGGTTTTTATGAAGACGCCTACAGTGATGATTTTTTATCCATCATCCAAAAATTTAACATGACAGGAAAAATTATCGCCGCGATTTGCGTTGGAGCCTTACCACTGGGAAGAAGCGGGGTCTTAAGCGGGCGCCAAGGGACGACATATCACTTGAATAATGGTTACCGTCAACAGCAATTAGCCTCTTTTGGTGTTGATGTTGTTAACCAACCGATAGTTGTAGACGGTAACATCATAACCTCTTCATCACCAGCAACAGCCTTGGATGTATCCTTTAAGCTATTGGAGATGCTCACGTCATCGGAAAATTGTCGTCATATAAAACACTTAATGGGTTTTTAGATATGGTTCCCATTGGCGGTTATGGTGCAGGTGGCTGCCGCGGGATTGAGTATTATGGCTTTTCGGCGATGATTATATTCATAGCATGTTTATGGGCAATTCCAGAGGAATTGCAGTCAAAGACAACTTCTTCACATTCTTTGATCAGCCAATCATGGTAAAGGGAGGACAGCTCGCCTGAAATCCAGGTGTGGGCATTGGGTTCATTTTCCGGCGCAGCAGGAATAAATGGTTTTTTTACAAATACTGACAAAATATGAATGCCGCCTGTTGAGGTGTGTTGCTTGAAATTTTCGAAAATTTCCTTTCTTAATTCAGGATTCATATAATGTAGCACACCATTAGAATAAAAAATATCGTAGGTAGTGTCCAGTCTAAAATCAAGTAAATCGGCTTTAAAGACATTTACAGATACACCAATTCTATCAGCCAACCTCTTTGCTTTTTCGATTCCTGCATCGGCGATATCAAAGGCTGTTACGTCATAGCCATTTCGTGCAAAAAACACGGCGTCTTTACCTTCCCCACAGCCGATATCCAATAATTTTAACGGCTTAGTCGGAGGGAATAAGGATAATATTTTGTAGCACATTTTCGCTGGTGTGAGACCCCAATAATAATCTTCTTGCGTATATTCATTTTCATAAATTGTGCGGTTTTTTTCTTGAAATGTATAGCCCATTAATTTGTCGATACTTAGTTCCAAGATAGCTGCTAAATTGGGTAAAAGGGTAATGTCAGGATAGGTTTGACCTGTTTCCCATTTTGAGACTGCTTGAAAGGTAATACCAAGCTTATTGGCTAATTCTTCTTGTGTTATGTTTTTGAGTTTGCGATATCTACTAATATTTTTACCAAAGTTGTTTTTCATATAAAAAGCCTCTTTCCTATCATTGTTAATTTTATTATATTTGAGAAAGAGTAATGAAACAATAACCGTCTATTTGAATCATTTATAAAACTCAAATACTGGTTGAATAATATCAGCATTTATTAAAGCATCTCAAGAACTGATAGATAAAAAATCATAATTTATGGAGAGCGTAATGAGTGATTCAAAATAAGAAGTCGTTCCTGTAACGGTTCTTCTTAATGCATAATACCTTTCGAGAAGATATCTGTTGACAAAAAGTGTAAAAATATAATAAAATTAATATTAGAAATGCAATAGACTGACTAGGCGATTAACTAGAGGCTGTATTCCATAATTTTGGAATGTGGTCTTTTATTTTTTCTACTATTAGCTCATTTATGAAGGTATAGGCATTAGAGTAGATACTAAAATGAAATAAGGAAGGGATTTTTTATGAACTTAGCAAGGTTTGCGCGTCGACGTTATACGGAATATTTTACACCACTAGAAAAGCTATCCCGTTTAACAAATGTATTGCAAGGTCCCACTATTTATATCAAACGTGATGATTTACTAGGACTTGCAGCTGGAGGGAATAAGACCAGAAAGCTGGAATTTCTGGTAGCGGATGCTTTGCTTGCGGGAGCAGATACGCTGATCACCTGTGGGGCCTTGCAGTCTAACCACTGCCGCCTTACCCTGGCGGCAGCGGTGAAAGAAGGTCTCAAGTGTCAATTCGTACTGGAAGAACGAGTAGGAAACACTTATAAACGTGAAGCTCTTGGTAATAACTTGTTGTACAATCTGCTAGGGGTAGAAAAAATTAAGGTCGTGGCTACTGGTTCTGATATACAATATGAAATGCAGTTGTTGGCGGATGAGCTCGCAAGTCGTGGCAGAAAAGCATATATTATTCCTGGCGGAGGTTCAAATGCCATTGGTGCAACGGGCTATGTGGCTTGTGCGGAAGAAATTATAGGACAGGGCTTTGAAAAAGGCATAGCAATTAATCAGGTCATATGTGCTAGTGGTAGCGCAGGGACTCACGCCGGTCTCATAACTGGTTTTTATGGTAACAATAGTCATATTTCAGTCATTGGTATCAATGTGGGTAAGTCAAAAGATATTCAGGAAAAAGCCGTATTTGAGCTTGTTCAACAAACAGCAGATCACGTGGGTATGAGGGGTGACATTCCTCGGGAATCAGTCCTTTGTTTTGACGAATATGTAGGACCAGGATATTCTTTGCCGACTCCTGGAATGGTAGAAGCTGTTAAATTATTGGCTCGGGAAGAGGGCATTCTTCTTGACCCAGTGTATACAGGAAAAGCGATGGCCGGACTTATTGATCTAGTGGGCCAAGGCTATTTTTCAAAAGATGATCATGTGCTTTTTCTTCATACTGGCGGTTCCCCGGCTTTATATGTTTATGCTGATATGCTAGAACTATGAAATAAGGAAAAAAGGATAATTTTAATAAAGCCACCTAGCAGCAACTTCCTTCTCTTTATTTTCTCTATTTCTAAAAAATATAAAATCTTTGTTGACGCTAGTAGATTATTCCACTACAATTAGAGGTAGGAAAAAGTATATTTTGCTATCAGGTGTTGACTAGAAAACCTAGAGGCACTGATCTTATGAATGAATAAGATCAGTGCCTCTTTTAATTTTTATCAGATGCCTTATCTGATAAAAAGTGAAGCAAAGATATATGATGAAGGAGGTGCTCTGGATATGGCACAAGTAGTATCGCCTATTGTTTGCAAAAATTGCGCGGAGCGTCTTGCGCGGTGGGTATATGAGAAGCATTGGTGGTTTCGACTCATTCGTGAACCCTTACTTTGGGGTATGCGTACATTGGCGTGGTGGCATAAAATTGATGCACGATCTCATGTGGTGCGTAACCCAGAATGTCACGGTTGTATTCGCTTTATGAAAGCTGAACTGGAAGAAAAATCAGTATTTTTTCGTTTCCTTAATGGTACAATCGGTAAAAAAGTCAGCAAACTTCGAGATTCTATGCTATCCCAAGAGAAACTGGCAGAAGCCAAACGCTATGCGCGACAAGCGATGGAAAAAAAATAAAAGAGCCATAGGAATAGACTACAAAAAAATGAAATGGGGAATCAAAATGAAAAATTGGATGATATTAGCTGTAGTGACCTTGTTACTATGTGGATTTGTAAATGTTGGGTTTGCTGAGAGTCAGCAGTTTGAGGTCGTTAATAATACGGACTCTGATTTTTATGATTTGGCAATTCGTCCATCAGATAGCGGGAACTTAGGAGCCAATGTTTTACCAAAGGGAACTCCAATAAAGTCTGATCAAAAGACACTTGTTACATTTTCCAATTATGATTCAAATATTGAATATTGGGATGTCCTTATCCATAATTGTTGTAATGAGGAACTTGTATGGCGCAAGTTGCGAATCAATTCAAGTCATAGGATCATTTTGTATGATGGTGGTAAGGCAGAATTAAATTAAGATACTAAAATGTGTTGACGAGGAAACTAAGAGGCACTGATCTTCTAAATGTAGAAAATCAGTGCCTACTATTATTAGGAGTTGATTTTTTTGGATAGTAAAACAGTGCAGGAAGCGATTAAGGCGGTCGAATTAGATGTTGTAGAGTGGCGACGGTATTTGCATCGGCATCCGGAGTTATCTTTTAAAGAAGAACATACGGCCCAATTTATTTTCGATAAACTGCAATCCTTTGGTAATCTTGAAGTGTCACGTCCGACGAGGACCAGTGTAGTTGCAAGGCTAAAAGGCCAACTTCCTGGCAAGGTGTTAGCCTTGCGGGCGGATATTGATGCCTTAGCTTTAACCGAAGAAAATGAACTAGACTATGTTTCAGAAAATAGTGGAGTAATGCATGCTTGTGGTCATGATGGGCACGCTGCCATGTTGCTGGGAACGGCAAAAGTTCTTGCCAAGTTGACAAAACAGATTACTGGGGAAATCCTTTTTATTTTTCAGCATGCTGAAGAACAATATCCGGGAGGGGCTCAAGAGCTAGTAGAGGTTGGAGTACTCGATGGTGTAGATAAAATAATCGGTATTCACCTCAGTACTGGTATTCCTATTGGCAAAATAGGAATTAAGAGTGCGGAACTTTTAGCCAATGGTGATTGTTTTAATGTTGTAATTAAGGGGCAAGGTGGACATGGTGCCAGGCCTGAAATTACCATTGATCCTATTGCCATTGGTGCCCAGGTTATTAACAATTTGCAACACATTGTATCCCGTAGGCAGAGCGCTTTACAGCCTTTGGTCATTTCTATCACCATGTTTCACGGTGGGACGGCGCATAATATTATTCCACAATACGCAACACTTGGCGGTACAGTACGTTGCTTTGACGAACAGCTGCGCACAAGAGTGCCTCAGTTAATGGAACAAATTATAAAAGGCGTTACTGAAGCCCATGGCGCCGAATATGAACTGGATTATCAATATGGATACAGTGCGGTTATTAATGATCAGCAAGTAACGGCAGAGATGGAAAAAATAGTGATTGATGTATTGGACAAGGATGCTATATGGCCCATTAACTCATCTTTGGGGAGCGAAGATTTTGCTGATTACTTGAAAAAAGTGCCTGGTTGCTTTATTTTTGTGGGGGCAGGTAATCAAGAACAAGGTTTTGTGTATCCTGGGCATAATCCACGCTTTAATTTTGATGAAAATGCGCTAAAATATGGCGTAACATTGTTTGTACATGCGGCGCTTACTTCTTAAGATGCAAGAAAAGGTAATAAAATAATAGGAAGTGAGTATGATGAGTGAACTTATCCGTACGATTCGTTATGAGGAATTAACAGAACTATTACGTCTATATAAATTTTTGCAACCAGGTGACCCGGAACTTATCAATGATAATGTGCTAAAGGAATTATGGAGCGAAATATATAATGATCCGAATTTGCATTATTTGGGTTTAGAGGTAGGCGGCAAGCTGGTTTCATCCTGTACATTAGCCATTATTAAGAATCTTACTAGAAAGGCCCGTCCTTATGGCTTAATTGAAAATGTTATAACCCATCCTGAATATAGAAAAAAAGGTTATAGTACAAAAGTATTGCATCATGCCCTAGATGTAGCAAGAGCAAACAATTGTTATAAGGTGATGCTGTTAACTGGGTCAAAACAAGAGAAAACATTGAAGTTTTATGAGAACGCTGGATTTGTCAGAGGGATAAAAACCGGCTTTATAGCGCATTTATGAAAGTAGAGGCATTAGAGTAGATATTAAAATGAGATAAGGAAAGGATTTTTTATGAACAGGATGTAGAAAGCGATCAATCAGTAGAAGAACGAGTTGAAGCGGTATTAGCAACAGTAGAATGAATTTGGAGGTTTTATAATGGCTCAATCTCTCAAGATACAAGAGTTAGAATTAGTAATTTTTGATATGGACGGATTAATGTTTGATACGGAGAGGATCGCTTTTACTGCTTGGCAAAAAGCTGCAAGTGATCATGGTTATGAGATCGATGATATCCTTTTCAAGAGTACGATTGGTGCAAATGCTGAGCGAACCAGAGAACTATACCTAAAACATTTTGATGAGGTATTTCCTTATGAAAATATTAGAAATGAGAGACTGAGAATTGTTGAAAAGATGATTAAAGAAAATGGCATTCTAATAAAAGATGGTCTTTATGAAATGTTAGAGTACTTACGAACAACTAGGTTAAAAAAAGCTGTAGCAACATCAACGAGCAGAGAACGAGGGATTGGTTTGCTTAAAATGGCTGGCATTGATACATATTTTGACTATATATTGTGTGGTGATGAGGTAGAAAAATCAAAGCCCCATCCGGAAATATTTTTGAAAGTAGCAGAAAAATTAGGGTGTTTACCCGAAAAAAGTTTGGTGTTAGAAGACTCGATAGCTGGTATAATGGCTGCCCATCATGCCGGAATGTTGTCAATTATGATTCCGGATATGCAAGAACCAGATGAAAACGTTAAAACATTATTTTTTAAACAAATGCGTAGTTTGCATGATGTACAGTTATTTTTATCATTAAAGTAGTATTATTATTATTTTGCGCAACTTGCGGGTGCAGATCAGAAAGAAAGGGAAAATCATGGATACTATCATTTCTGATGAGTACGAAGAGTCTGGTAACATTGAGCTTGAAACGTGAAATAGTAAGAAAAGTGACTATACCAATACTTTTAAAGAGGTGATTGCCATGTCCTTATATGACAAAATTGGTATTGGTGATGTAGAAGCACTCCCATATAAGGAACAGGAATTTGCAGAAGCTATCTCTACCCTTGCAATTCAGAGAGAAGAGGAAAAAGCAATTCAACATAAATGGCCAAATGTAAAAATCATTAATAGCTGATGCAGTTATCAAGGAGGGATTTAAAGTGGAATCAACGACAATAAGAAAAAATAAAATAGAATTGCAATATGAAATAGTTGAGAAAGAAGTTATTGATATCTTAGAAAAAATAAAGTTTGCGTATTAGCTACTGCTGTGGGCGCGAGGGTAACAGCTCGGTCAATAAGTATTGTCAATGATAAATTAAAGATATATTTTCAGACCGAAATGATATTAGATAAGTACACGCAAATCGCTGAGAACCCATAGGTAGCTTTATGTTTTAATAATGTGCAAATTGAGGGTACAGCAAAATCCAAGGGGGTTGTTACAAGTAAAGAAAATCAAGAGATACGCAATAACTATCGTAAATATCATAATCTTTCTTATGAACGCTATTGTCATTTGCCCCAGCAAGTTTTTATTGAAATTCAGCCGATACGAATAACTAATATGTTAATACAAAACCCTGCAGGGACTTTTTGTATATTGCTGAACACAAGGCAGTACGGGAGTATTATTGTTTATAAGATTGTTTCTAAAAAACAAAATCAATTCCAGCTAACCGACGGGGAGCGTAATTAATCTTGTGTAAATAGAAATTCCTTATAACAAGAATTAGGTGGCTTTACTTTGGAAAACAGACTCATTAATTGGCCTGAGTAGTTCTTTTTCCTGAAT
>Ga0209123_1000156_pt1 | contig 105958 bp, 109 predicted proteins | sample BarGraIncu00431A_FD_184500 | JGI IMG/M metagenome (GOLD analysis project Ga0209123, IMG submission 184500) | Arctic peat soil microbial communities from Barrow, Alaska, USA - Barrow Graham LP Incubations 004-31A (SPAdes) (version 2) | ecosystem: Environmental > Terrestrial > Soil > Wetlands >... | reverse complement strand
GAAAGAGTTAAGTAATTATGATACAACAAGAATCAAGACTCATAGTAGCCGATAACAGTGGAGCTAAAACTTGCCTCTGTATTCGTGTATTAGGAGGAACCAGCAAACGTTACGCTACATTAGGCGATATCATCGTTGTTGCCGTGAAAAGTGTAATACCTTCAGGTGACATTAAAAAAGGTATCGTTTCAAAAGCCGTTATCGTTCGTACGAAAAAAGAAGTTCGTCGTCCAGACGGATCGTATATTCGTTTCGATGATAATGCTTGCGTATTGTTAAACAATGCTGGTGAAATCCGTGGTAGCCGTATCTTCGGCCCGGTAGCACGCGAATTGCGTAATACAAATATGAAAATCATATCACTTGCACCTGAAGTGCTTTAATCTTCGAAAAAAAATATAGTGATGAGCAAATTACACATAAAAAAAGGTGATACCGTTTACGTAAATACCGGAGTTGACAAAGGCAAAACCGGTCGCGTGTTGGAAGTTCTTGTGAAAGAACAACGCGCAATTGTAGAAGGTGTAAATATGGTGTCAAAGAGCACCAAGCCTAACGCGAAAAGCCCTCAAGGTGGTATAATCAAGAAAGAAGCTACAATTCATATCTCTAATTTAAACCCAGCGGAAGGTGGTAAACCAGTTCGTGTAGGTCGTAAATTGAATGCAGAAGGAAAATTAGTCCGTATTTCTAAAAAATCAGGAGGAGAGATTTAAGAATGAATACAGCAAGTTTAAAACAAGATTACAGAGAACGTATCGTTCCGATCTTAATGAAAGAATTTGGTTACAGTTCTGTTATGCAGACTCCCAAATTAGAGAAAATTGTTCTGAATCAAGGACTTGGTATTGCAGTTGCCGATAAAAAAATTATCGAAGTTGCTATCAACGAAATGACTACTATTACTGGTCAAAAAGCTGTTGCTACCATTTCTAAGAAAGATATTTCGAACTTCAAGTTACGTCAAAAAATGCCTATTGGTGTACGAGTAACATTACGTGGAGATCGTATGTATGAATTTCTTGAACGTTTAGTACGTGTTGCTTTACCTCGTATGCGTGACTTTAGAGGTATTGAAAATAAATTGGATGGACGTGGAAACTATACACTTGGTATTACTGAGCAAATCATTTTCCCCGAAATCAATATTGATGGAATTACCCGTTTATTGGGTATGAACATTACGTTTGTAACAACAGGTGCAACCGATGAAGAAGGTTATGCTTTGTTGAAAGAATTTGGATTACCATTCAAAAAAAACTAATTTAGACATACAATGGCAAAAGAATCAATGAAAGCCCGCGAGGTGAAAAGAGCCAAACTGGTTGCTAAATATGCAGATAAACGTGCAAAATTGATAGCAGAAGGAAATTATGAAGGTCTTCAGGCTTTACCTAAAAATGCATCTCCTGTACGTTTGCATAATCGTTGCAAAATCACAGGTCGCCCTAAAGGTTACATGCGTCAATTTGGTATTTCACGTATTCAATTCCGCGAAATGGCATCTAACGGTTTAATCCCGGGTATAAAAAAAGCAAGCTGGTAATTATCGGCATGTTGAAAAATAAAAATTAAATATTGTCCCGATTGTCGGGATTAATTTATAAACAATAATATGACAGATCCAATAGCAGATTATCTAACTCGATTGAGGAACGCTATTAAAGCGAACCACCGTGTGGTTGAAGTTCCCGCTTCGAATTTGAAAAAAGAATTGACCCGGATATTGCACGAGAAAGGCTATATCCTGAACTACAAATTTGTAGAAGAAGGTCCACAAGGCACCATTAAAATTGCCTTAAAGTACGATCAGGTTAACAAAGTTAGCTCGATTAAGAAAATGATTAGAGTTTCTACTCCAGGTCTTCGTCAATATGTTGGCTACAAAGATATGCCACGTGTATTGAACGGATTGGGAATTGCAGTTCTTTCTACTTCTAAAGGTGTTATGACCAACAAAGAAGCACTTGACTTAAAAGTGGGTGGTGAAGTTATTTGTTACATTTATTAATAGGAGGAAAGTAATATGTCAAGAATAGGAAAACTACCCGTTAGCATCCCTGCAGGTGTAACTATCACCGTGCAAGATGCATTGGTTACAGTTAAAGGTCCAAAAGGCGTTTTAACTCAACAAATTGATCCAAATATCACAGTAACTGTTGAAGGCGATCATTGTATCGTATCACGTCATGATGATGAAAAACAAAATCGTGCTTTCCACGGTTTATATCGTTCTTTGATTAGCAACATGGTTGTTGGTGTTTCTGAAGGATATAAGAAAACAATGGAACTAGTTGGTGTTGGTTATCGTGTATCTAACCAAGGTCAGGTTTTAGAGTTTGCATTAGGTTATACTCATAATATTTTCTTAGGCGTGCCTGCAGAAATTAAAATTGAGACTAAGAGTGAACGTAATCAAAACCCGATTGTAATTTTGGAAAGTTGCGACAAACAACTGATTGGTCAAATTTGCGCAAAAATTCGTTCATTCCGCAAACCAGAACCTTACAAAGGGAAAGGTGTTAAATTCGCGGGTGAAATACTTCGCCGCAAAGCAGGTAAATCTGCTGGTAAATAATTTACGTAAACTTGTAAGATTATGACAACAAATTTAGATAGAAGAACAAGAATAAAAGCACACATCCGTCACAAAGTGTCTGGAACTGCTCAAAAACCTCGTATGACAGTTTTTAGAAGCAATACACAAATTTACGCTCAACTTGTTGATGACGTAACTGGTGTAACTTTAGCTTCAGCTTCGTCACTGGGTATGAAAGATAAAGTAACTAAAATTGAACAAGCTGCTAAAGTAGGCGCATTGGTAGCTAAAGTTGCTCAGGAAGCCGGAATTACAGAAGTGGTATTCGACCGTAACGGTTATTTGTACCATGGTAGAGTTAAACAATTAGCTGACGCTGCACGCGAAGCTGGTCTTAAATTTTAATCAAGCATGGCAACAAATATGAATAAAGTTAAATCGACCAACGATTTGGAATTGAAAGACAGATTGGTAGCCGTTAATCGTGTAACTAAGGTTACAAAAGGTGGACGTACCTTCAGTTTTTCGGCAATCGTTGTTGTTGGAAATGAAGATGGAATTGTAGGTTGGGGACTTGGTAAAGCGGGTGAAGTAACGGCTGCAATTGCTAAAGGAACTGAAGCTGCTAAGAAAAACTTGATTAAAGTACCTTTGTTGAACGGAACAATTCCTCACGAACAAATTGCAAAATTTGGTGGTGCACAAGTATTTATCAGCCCTGCATCACATGGTACCGGAGTTAAAGCCGGTGGTGCAATGCGTGCAGTACTTGAAAGTGTTGGTATTACCGACGTTTTGGCAAAATCAAAAGGTTCGTCAAATCCTCATAACTTGGTGAAAGCTACAATTGAAGCTTTAGGCGAATTGCGTGATGCTCACATGGTAGCTCAAAACAGAGGTGTTTCACTTGATACAGTGTTTAACGGATAAATCGAAAAATTATGGCAACAATAAAAATTAAACAAGTTAGAAGTAAAATCAAATCTCCAAAAGTCCAAAAATTGACTTTGGAAGCATTAGGTTTGAAAAAAATGCAAGCCGTAGTTGAACACGAAGCAACTCCTCAAATTTTGGGGATGGTTGCTAAAGTGAAACACTTGGTAGAAGTGATCAAATAATATTAGTCTTAGACTCTTTAAATAATAAGATATGAATTTAAGTAATTTAACCCCAGCAGCAGGTTCTACTTTTACCAGAAAAAGAATCGGTCGTGGTACCGGATCTGGATTAGGAGGAACTTCTACAAAAGGGCACAAAGGACAGAAATCACGTTCAGGATATTCCAAGAAAATTGGATTTGAAGGAGGTCAAATGCCTATTCAACGTCGATTACCAAAATTTGGTTTTAAGAACATTAATCGTGTTGAATATAAAGCAATCAATCTTGATACCTTACAAATTATAGCTGAAACTAAAAACCTGTCTAAAATCGGGTTGGTTGAGTTAAGAGAAGCTGGTTTTCTCTCAAAAACAGCTTTGGCTAAAATTTTAGGCAAAGGTGTATTGACAGCAAAGATTGAAGTTGAAGCAAATGGATTTTCTAAATCGGCAGAGGAAGCAATCACTGCCGCAGGTGGAACTGTAGTAAAACTATAATCCAATGAAGAAACTCATAGAAACTATCAAAAATATCTGGAAGATTGAAGATCTCCGAACCAGATTACTTACTACAACTTTGTTTGTGTTAATTTATCGGTTTGGTTCATATGTAGTTCTTCCTGGTATTGACCCAACTGCTTTATCTGCATTAAAATCTCAAACCAGTGGAGGTTTGTTAGCTTTGTTGGATATGTTTTCGGGTGGTGCATTTGCAAATGCTTCTGTATTTGCTTTAGGTATCATGCCGTACATTTCGGCTTCTATCGTTATTCAGTTATTGACAATTGCTGTCCCATATTTCCAGAAAATGCAACGCGAAGGTGAAAGTGGACAGCGTAAGATGAATCAACTAACCCGTTATTTAACTGTTGGTATATTACTCTTACAAGGCCCTTCCTACTTAGTAAACCTTAGTGTGCAATTAGCACAATCGGGTTCTGCTTTTCCAGGAGGATTTTTATTTACAGTTTCATCTACACTGATTTTATGCGGTGGAAGTATGTTCGTAATGTGGCTTGGTGAACGTATTACTGATAAAGGTATTGGAAACGGTATTTCATTTATCATATTAATTGGTATTATAGCCCGTTTCCCGGGAGCAATTATTAAAGAGTTCGCTTCTCGCTTAGGTGATGCGGGTGGTGGTCTGGTAATGTTTTTGGGTGAGCTTATAGTTCTATTGCTTGTAATTGCAGCATCTATCATGTTGGTTCAGGGAACTCGTAAGATTCCGGTACAATATGCAAAACGAGTTGTTGGTAACAAACAATATGGTGGTGTTCGTCAATATATTCCATTAAAAATTAATGCTGCAGGTGTAATGCCGATCATTTTTGCTCAAGCTATTATGTTTATTCCAATCACATTGGTTGGATTTTCAAAATCTGAAGCTATGAGAGGATTTATTGGCGCATTTATGGATAATACTGGATTTTGGTATAATTTTGTTTTCGGAATTTTAATAGTAGTGTTTACGTATTTTTACACAGCTATCACAATTAATCCGACTCAAATGGCCGAAGAAATGAAGCGAAATAATGGTTTTATTCCCGGTATTAAGCCAGGGAAAAGAACTGCTGAGTATTTAGACTTGATTATGTCACGTATTACTTTGCCAGGTTCTATATTTTTAGCATTTGTAGCTATTTTGCCAGCATTTGCCAGAATTGTAGGAATTAATCAGGGTTTTGCACAATTCTTTGGTGGAACTTCATTGTTGATTTTAGTGGGTGTCGTACTCGATACACTTCAACAAATTGAAAGTCACCTGTTGATGCGTCATTATGATGGTTTGCTAAAATCGGGACGCATTAAAGGACGTGTCGGTGGAGCTTCAGCATACTAATAAATAAAGTATCGAATGATTTTTTTAAAATCTGACGAAGAAATAGAATTACTTCGTATAAGTAATCAAATAGTAGCTAAAACGTTAGCTGAACTTGCAAAGATAATTGCACCGGGTGTAAGCACAATGCAATTAAATAACGTTGCTGATGAATTTATAAGAGATAATGGAGCCGTTCCTAATTTTCTGAATTACGGCGGTTTCCCTTACTCTATATGTGCTTCGGTAAATGAGCAAATTGTTCATGGTTTTCCATCGGATAAAGTTTTTTTAGAAGATGGTGATATAATTTCGGTTGATTGTGGCGCATTAATCAATGGTTTTCATGGAGACTCAGCTTACACTTTTTGTGTCGGTGATGTAAAAAAGGAAATTGTTGATTTATTAAGAACAACAAAAGAATCTTTATACAAAGGTATAGAGCAAGCCGAAGAAGGTCGTAGGTTAGGTGATGTTGGTCATGCTATTCAGAGTTATTGCGAAGATCGCGGATATTCAGTTGTTAGAGAAATGATTGGACATGGTGTTGGTCGTAAATTACATGAAGCTCCCGAAGTTCCAAATTACGGAAGGAAAGGAAATGGTGTAATGCTTAAATCTGGAATGACCATTGCTATTGAACCTATGATTAATCTAGGTAGCCGCAATTTAGTGTTCGAAAAAGATGGATGGACTACACGGACACTTGATCGGAAACCATCAGCTCACTTTGAACATTCGATAGCAATACGACGAGGAAAAGCCGATATTCTATCGAGCTTTGAATATATAGAACAAGTTTTGGGTAACAAAGCAATATAATTTATGGCCAAGCAAACAGCAATTGAACAAGATGGAAAGATAATCGAAGCATTATCTAATGCCATGTTTCGTGTAGAGTTAGAAAACGGTCACGTTATAACGGCTCACATTTCAGGTAAAATGCGTATGCATTATATAAAAATTTTACCTGGTGATAAAGTGAAAGTCGAAATGTCGCCTTATGATTTGTCAAAAGGAAGAATTTCTTTTAGATATAAATAAAAATAAAATATTTTCAACATGAAAGTAAGAGCATCTGTAAAAAAGCGTACAGACGATTGTAAGATCGTTCGTAGAAAAGGTCGCTTGTATGTTATCAACAAAAAAAATCCTAAGTTTAAACAACGTCAAGGGTAATTATTTATTTTAGAAAAAAAATAGTAGTTTATGGCTATAAGAATTGTCGGAGTAGATTTACCCCAAAACAAAAGAGGGGAAGTTGGATTGACTTATATCTACGGAATAGGTCGCAGTAGTGCAAAAAAGATTTTAGAATCAGCCGGTGTAGATATTGACATCAAGGTGAAAGATTGGACTGACGACCAAGCAGCTAAAATCCGCGAAATCATTGGTGGTGGATTCAAAGTAGAAGGTGACCTTCGCTCAGAAGTGCAAACGAACATCAAGCGATTGATGGATATCGGTTGTTATCGTGGAGTACGTCACCGTATTGGTCTGCCATTGAGAGGACAAAGTACGAAGAATAACGCTCGTACTCGTAAAGGTAAAAAGAAAACAGTTGCTAACAAGAAAAAAGCAACCAAATAAGGTTTAACTGTTAGCGAATTTTAGAAAAGCTAAATAATATTAGAACAATATGGCAAAAAAAACAGTTGCAGCCAAGAAAAGAGTCGTTAAAGTTGATGGTGTAGGACAATTGCACGTGCACTCATCTTTTAATAACATTATTGTTACTCTTACTAATAATGATGGTCAAGTAATTTCTTGGTCATCAGCAGGTAAGATGGGATTCAGAGGCTCAAAGAAAAACACTCCTTATGCAGCTCAAATGGCAGCTCAGGATTGCTCAAAAGTAGCATTGGACTTAGGTTTAAGAAAAGTAAAAGCCTACGTTAAAGGGCCAGGTAATGGTCGTGAATCAGCTATTCGTACTATTCATGGTGCAGGAATTGAAGTGACGGAAATTATTGACGTTACACCACTTCCACACAATGGCTGTCGTCCTCCAAAACGTCGTAGAGTATAATTCTTAATCGGGTTTCCTCGTCAGGTGAATAGGTGAAATTAAGATATTGATTGCATTCAACCTCTCTGCAATCGCGGCTGTGATAATTTTCGACCGATTTGTGCACGCGGAACGCATAATAAATAAAATAATAAATAAAAAATGGCAAGATATATTGGACCAAAGTCAAGAATAGCTCGTAAGTTTGGTGAAGCTATTTTCGGACCAGATAAAGTGTTGGCTAAAAAGAATTATCCTCCAGGACAACATGGACAAGGTCGTCGTAAAAAAACATCGGAATACGGTATTCAGTTACGCGAAAAACAAAAAGCAAAATATACTTATGGTGTGTTGGAAAAACAATTCCGTAATATGTACGAAAAAGCTCACAGCACTAAAGGTGTAACGGGTGAAGTATTGTTACAATTGTTGGAATCACGTTTAGATAACATCGTGTATCGTTTAGGATTTGCTCCTACTCGTTCTGGTGCTCGTCAATTGGTGAGTCACAAACACATTACCGTTGATGGTAAAGTAGTAAATATTGCTTCTTATCATGTACGTGCAGGACAAGTTATTGCAGTTCGTGAAAAAGATAAATCGATGGAAGTAATTTCTACTTCATTGAATGGCTTTAACCATAGCAAATATCCTTGGATTGAATGGAACGCAGCTTCATTTTCGGGTGTATATTTGCATATTCCGGAACGTGAAGATATTCCAGAAAATATCAAAGAACAATTAATTGTTGAGTTGTACTCTAAATAATAAGTGAATCCATGGCTATATTAGCATTTCAAAAGCCCGAAAAGGTAATCATGTTGGAAGCTGACGCATTTCAAGGTAAATTTGAATTTCGTCCGTTGGAACCCGGTTACGGTATTACAATAGGTAATGCTTTACGCCGTATCCTCTTGTCTTCACTGGAAGGTTTCGCTATTACTTCCATAAAAATAGAAGGTATTGATCATGAATATTCTACTATTCCGGGAGTAATTGATGATGTAACAAACATCATTCTAAACTTGAAGCAAGTACGTTTCAAACAAATTGTAGAAGATATCGAAAACGAAAAAGTGACTATCACTGTGAATGGTGCAACGTCATTTAAAGCCGGCGACATTGGTAAATACTTTACCGGATTTGAAGTACTAAATCCTAAACTGGTTATTTGTGAGCTTGATCCTTCTGCAAGTTTTCAGATTGATATCACAGTAAACAAAGGTCGCGGATATGCTCCTTCGGAAGATAACAGAACGGCTAATGCCGAAATTGGTGTTATTCCGATTGATGCAATTTTTACACCTATTCGTAACGTGAAGTATTCTATTGAAAACTACCGTGTGGAACAGGTTACCGACTATGAAAAATTGGTATTGGAGATCAGTACTGATGGTTCTATTCACCCGAAAGAAGCCTTGAAAGAAGCTGCTAAAATCTTGATTCATCACTTTATGTTGTTCTCTGACGAAAAAATTTCGTTGGAAGTGACTGAAGGTGAAGGAAGCGATGAATTTGACGAAGAAATTCTGCACATGCGTCAATTGCTTAAAACAAAACTTACAGACCTCGAACTTTCTGTTCGTGCTCTTAATTGTTTGAAAGCAGCCGATGTTGATACATTGGGACAATTAGCAGGTTACCACCGTCATGATTTACTGAAGTTCCGCAACTTTGGTAAAAAATCACTTACCGAATTAGAAGAAAAATTAGAAAGCTTGAATCTATCCTTCGGAATGGATATTGCCAAATATAAATTAGATAAAGAGTAAAGAGATGAGACATAATAAAAAATTCAACCACTTAGGCCGTACAACATCTCACAGAAAGGCAATGTTGTCCAATATGGCTTCTTCTCTTATTCAACATAAGAGAATTGCTACTACGCTGGCTAAAGCTAAAGCTTTGCAGGTGTATGTAGAACCTCTTTTGACTAAATCAAAAGAAGATACCACTCACTCACGTCGTATGGTATTCAGTCATTTGCAGAACAAAGAAATGGTAACTGAACTATTTCAAAATGTATCTGTAAAAATAGCCAATCGTCCCGGAGGTTATACCCGTATTTTACGTACTGGTTTCCGTTTGGGTGATAACGCAGAAATGTGTATTATCGAATTGGTAGACTATAATGAAAATATGTTGAAAGAAAAAGCTGCTAAAAAAGCTGCACGTACACGTCGTACAACTGCTAAGAAAACTGAAGTTGCTACTCCGGTAGCTGCTGAAGCACCTGTAGTTGCTGCTGAAGAAACTCCAATAGCTGAGTAACTCAACGACATTATACTTTTAGATAAAAGGAATAGGCTTAGGCTTGTTCCTTTTTTTATTTATAGAACGACTAACAGGAAAGTACGATATGCTTTGACAATATCGCTTTAGTTAATGAATCCAAGTTCCTGTTTGAATTCATATTTGTTTCAAAAGAAGATTTGTGATTTCTGAATATGCAATTTGCATATCCGACGCAAATTATTTACTTTTGCTAAAAAATATAAGTATGGCAGCATATAAACGCATTTTGTTGAAATTGAGCGGTGAATCGCTTATGGGTGATAAGCAATATGGCATTGATGAGATAAGATTAGGTGAATATGCCTCTCAGATTGCTGAAATTGTAAGTTTAGGCGCGCAAGTTGGTATCGTTATAGGTGGTGGCAATATCTTTCGTGGTCTAAGTGGTACTTCCAAAGGCTTCGATCGGGTACAGGGCGATCAAATGGGTATGTTGGCTACAGTTATCAATAGTTTGGCATTAAACTCTGCTTTGCAGGCCGGAGGTGTGAAATCGCGTGTGCTTACTGCTATACGGATGGAGCCAATTGGCGAATTTTACAGCAAACAGAAAGCAATTGCCAGTTTAGAACAAGGTGAAGTAGTAATCCTTTCAGCCGGTACCGGAAATCCTTTTTTTACAACCGATACAGGTTCTTCGCTTCGTGCCATTGAAATTGAAGCCGATGTTATGTTGAAAGGAACTCGAGTTGATGGTATTTATACTGCTGACCCTGAGAAAGATAAAACGGCAATTAAATTCGAAGAAATTACTTACGATGAAATATATCATCGCAACCTGAAGGTGATGGATTTAACTGCTACAACTATGTGCAAAGAAAATAACATGCCTATTTATGTATTTGATATGGATACAGTTGGGAACCTTAAAAAGGTAATGTTAGGTGAGAAAATAGGAACATTGGTGAGAAACTAGAGTCAGAGTTCACCCGATCTCCCCAAATGGAGAGGGGAAAAAATGAATCACAAATTATATAAACATAAACAAACTCATATTTCCCTTTGGGGTTTAGAGGCTAATTTTAAAAAAATATGCAAGACATTAAACCAATTCTAACACACGCTGAAGATAACATGGAAGCAACTGTGTTGTTTTTGGACGAAGCATTAGCACATATCCGTGCCGGTAAAGCCAATGTGCGAATTTTGGATGGAGTTAAAGTGGAGTATTACGGTGCCCATGTGCCCATTTCTAATGTGGCCAACATTACTACTCCCGATGCAAAAACTATAACTATTCAACCTTATGAAAAGGCCCTGATTTCAGCTATTGAAAAAGCTATTTTGAATTCAGATGTTGGTATTAATCCAGTGAATAATGGTGAAACCATTCGATTAGGAATTCCTCCATTAACAGAAGAACGTCGTCGTCAACTTGCGAAGCAATCAAAAGCAGAATGTGAAGATGCCAAAATTTCAGTTCGAAATTCACGTCGTGATGCTATTGAGCATTTAAAAAAAATGGTTAAAGATGGACTTCCAGAAGACATTGAAAAAGATGCGGAAGTGACCGTACAAAAAATTCATGATAAGTTTATAAAACGGATTGATGATTTGTACGTGGCAAAAGAAAAGGAAATTATGACTGTATAATACTCATAATTAAAAATTTCTGTAACTTCTCAGTCATCTCATTGTTGGTGGGATGACTGTTATATTTAATATATCACATGACCGGATTAGTTGTAAAAAATACAGGCAGTTGGTATCAGGTTAAAACTGATACAGGCGAATTGGTAGAATGCAAAATTAAAGGTAATTTTCGTTTGAAAGAAATTCGAAGCACTAATCCTATTGCCGTAGGTGATTACGTTGAGTTTGAAAAAACGGTGGATGGAACAGCTATGATTCATACTATTCTAGATCGGCGCAACTATATTGTACGCCGTTCATCCAATCTCTCTAAACATTCGCAGATACTGGCTTCAAATCTCGATTTGGTGGCGTTAATAGTGACTGTCAATTATCCTGAAACTTCCACTGTTTTTATTGATAGATTTCTTGCTACAGCTGAAGCTTATCGGGTTCCAGCGTGCGTGGTTTTCAATAAAATAGATAGGTATTCAATTGAAGAAATTAAATATCTTGAAGGGTTGGAGCTTCTTTATGAATCATTGGGATATCCTGTCTTTAAAATTTCAGCATTATTGTCTGAGAATATTTCCAACTTAATGAATTTTTTGAGTGGAAAAACAACTCTTTTCTCCGGTAATTCCGGAGTGGGAAAGTCTACCTTGATTAATGCTATTGCACCTCTTTCATTGGCTAAGACGGGTGAAATTTCGTCCTACCATAATAAGGGAATGCATACAACTACTTTTTCCGAAATGTTTGAACTGCTTTCGGGTGGGCATATCATTGACACTCCTGGTATAAAGGGTTTTGGCACTATTGATATGGAAGTAGCAGAAATTGGTCATTATTTTAAAGAGATATTCCAATTTTCGAAAAACTGTAAGTTTGCAAATTGTACTCATATTCATGAGCCGGGATGTGCAGTTTTGACTGCTGTTGAAAAACATTATATAAGTACTTCACGCTATCAAAGTTATTTGAGTGTAATGAAGGACTGCGATGAGGGAAAATATCGTTAAAATGAATATTTTGCGCATTCAACTATCAATTTATTGCAATTATTGTAAGAAATACAAAAATATTAAATACATTTGCATTATAAATGTGTGTATTTATAACTAAACGATTAATAATGAGGAAAAATTAAATGCTATGGCACAACATCAAATTGATAGGTTAGATAAAAAAATTCTCCAGTTAATATCTCAGGATGCTCGCATTCCTTTTTTGGAAGTAGCACGCGAGTGTAATGTTTCAGGAGCAGCAATACATCAACGTATTCAAAAGCTGCGAAATACAGGAATCATCAAAGGTTCAGAATTTGTGATTGACACATATAAAGTAGGTTTTCAAACTTGTGCATACATTGGCATTACGTTGAGTGATATTAAAATGTTTAATGCAGTTGTTGAAGAATTGAAAAAAGTACCGGAAGTTGTAGAATGTCATTATGCAACAGGTAAATATTCTATGTTTGTTAAGATTTATGCTAAAGACAATCGCCATCTATTGCAAATTATACTTGAACATTTGACTTTAATTCCCGGAATAGCGCATACTGAGACTTTCCAAATCTCGTTGGATGAAATCTTCCGCCGTCAACTTTCTGTCTTTGAAATAGATTCTTCTGTTGAAGTTATTGACGAAGAATAGAAACTTAATAGGTTATTATAAAATAAAAAAAACGCCATTTTGTGGCGTTTTTTTATTTTATAATAATGTCCATAGAATTACATTCTTTCAGGAACTTCAATTCCAAGTAAACCCATTCCTGTTTTAATTACAGATGCAACAGATTCAGAAAGTATAAGTCTGAATTGTTTCAATTCGGGGTTTTCTTCTTTCAAAATGGTAAAATCGTGGTAGAATTGATTGTATTCTTTTACTAAGTCATAAATATAATTAGCTATCAATGCAGGGCTGAATTCCTCACCCGCCTGATTTACCACAGTCGGAAATTCCGTTAGAAGTTGGATTAGATAGCTTTCTTTTTCTGAAATTTCAAGTTGCGTATTGTTCAATTTCCTAAATTCAAGACTTTGATCAATGGCTTTGCGTAAAACAGATTTGATACGTGCATGTGTATATTGAATGAACGGACCCGTATTCCCATTAAAATCAATAGATTCTTTCGGATTGAATGTCATGTTTTTACGAGGGTCAACTTTTAAAATAAAGTATTTGAGTGAACCCAAACCAACCATTCTGACTATAGTTTCTATTTCTTCGGGAGTACAATTGTCTAGTTTACCTAACTCCTGAGAAGTTTCACGTGCTGTTTCAATCATTTCTTCCATCAAATCGTCAGCATCAACAACTGTTCCTTCGCGACTTTTCATTTTGCCTTCAGGAAGCTCTACCATGCCATACGAGAAGTGAACCAAGCTTTTCCCCCATTCAAATCCTAATTTGTCAAGCAGAATTGATAGAACTTGGAAATGGTAGTTTTGCTCGTTACCAACTACATAAACCATTTTATTGATTGGATAATCATCGTATCGTAGTTTAGCAGTTCCGATATCCTGAGTCATATAAACCGATGTTCCATCGGCACGAAGCAGCAGTTTCTCATCCAGTCCGTCTCCAGTTAAATCTGCCCAGACAGATCCATCTTCACGACGATAAAATGCCTCACTCGCAAGTCCTTCTTCAACTTTATCTTTTCCTTCGAGGTAAGTTTCCGATTCGTAATAAATTTTGTCGAAACTTACACCTAGTTGTTTGTATGTTTTGTCAAAGCCGGTATATACCCAACCATTCATGGTTTCCCACAAATGACGAACTTCTGGGTCGTTATTTTCCCAGGCAAGAAGCATTTTTTGAGCATCAAGAATTAAAGGTGCAGATTTTTTGGCTTCCTCTTCGCTCATTCCTTTTTCAATCAACTCCTTGATTTCTGCTTTGTAAGCTTTATCAAAAATAACGTAGTATTTCCCTACTAAATGGTCGCCTTTCAAACCTGAACTTTCAGGAGTTTCACCATCGCCAAAGAGTTTCCATGCTAACATGGATTTGCAAATATGAATTCCTCGATCATTTACAATATTAGTTTTTACTACTTTCCAACCGTTTGCTTTTTGAATTTCAGCAATGCTGTGACCGAGCAAGTTATTGCGAATGTGTCCTAAGTGAAGGGGTTTATTGGTATTAGGCGACGAATACTCAATCATCATTAGTTCTGAATCTTCTGTCACTGCCTTTGTTCCAAAAGCTGAGTCTTCGTGAATTTTATTTAAAGTCTCGAGCCAGCAACTTTTATTGATGCTTAAATTCAGAAACCCTTTGATAATATTAAATTTAGAAACTACAGTGTTGTTTTTTAATAGAAATTCTCCAATTTCCTGTCCGGTTTGTTCCGGAGATTTCCGTGCCGCTTTTACAAAGGGAAATGTTACCACTGTGAGATCACCTTCGAATTCTTTTTTTGTCTTTTGAATTTGTATCTGATTTGCATCTGTTTCCAGTCCATAAAGTGTTTTTACAGCTTCTGCAACTACATTTCCAAGTATTATTTCTAAATTCATATATTTAATGTTATTTCTTTCGGAATGCAAAGATACAAAAATTAGTGGTAAGTAGTAAACTGGCTGGTAGTATGTCAGAGTCGCTGGTGAAAGATGAAAAAACGCCTGTTTCTCATTTTGAGAACAGGCGTTATGTTGATAAAAAACTATAAATTTAAAAGAACTTCCAGCCTAAAGAAATTACAAAAGTGTTAGCCTGGATATTATCAATATTTATATCGCCAATTTTTGTTTGATACATGTCTTTAATCAAATTGAAGCGGGCATCCAACGTAAACATCAAAACATCAACGCCTACGCCAGCTTCTAATCCTAATTGTGCAGCTTTGATGTCTTTGACTAGCTGATCTTGAGTAACACTGCCACCTGTACTCAGGTTGCTGTAATCGAGCGAAGATCCAGCATTAAAACGAAGTTTAGGTCCTGCAAAAGCACGAAGATTAATTAATTTCAAATCTAACAATTTATAGCCAAGCAATAATGGAACTTCTAGTGTGCTTATATTTACACGTTTATCAAATTGAATATTGTTGCTTTGTGCGTCCTGTAGTGTCATCGTATAATCCTTTTTCCCCATATTATATAGAAATTCCGGTTGAAAATAAAGTTTATGGAATCCAATTCTGGCAAAAACCCCAGCTTGAAAACCATTCGCTAATTCTGAATTAACGGAATTTAAGTTGTAACTGCCTGATGTTACAGTTCCTAAGTTGTTAAGACTAAGCGATGAATTGTAACCAGCCTTAATCCCAAAATTAAGCTGTGCAAAGATTGAAGAAGTAGATAGCAGTATTACTGCAATGATAACAAGTTTTTTCATACAATTTTTTTTAATTAAGAATTTTGATTTTGATATATTAAAAACGCAAAATCATCATGTTTGGTATAAATAATGAATTAATAAGTTGCCCAAATTGGGTTGTGAATTATTATTTTATTTGGGTTGAAATTAAAATCGTCTTTATTAGGAACTTGAATTGTATATTCTTTGCCAGTTGGATTGGTCAATCCTCTATCGCGAAGCCATGGGTTGAAATCTTTTAGTTGAGCATAACTAATTTTATATTGGGCTGCCCAAACTGTCCAATCTGCTATTGCCCCGTTTACAACAATCGTCTTTGTGGATATTGTTTGGTAAAAATCGTCGTGATTAATGATATAGCCAAAGGCTTTTGGGTTTTCGAGAAATTGTTTCATGGCTAGAATTCTGAATACATATCGACTACTTTCCGAGCTTAACAACATATCAAACGAATTGTCAACTTGTTGATTTTCCTTTTCACCCGATATTCTACCCATCCCGGCATTGAATGATGCTGCTACGGTAGTCCAGTTTTTATATTTTGCAAATGCACTTTTGAAGTATTTACATGCTGCTATAGTTGATTTCTCAATATCATAACGCTCATCTATTTCATCTGTTACTTCTAACCCTAATTGTTGTGCTGTTTTAGGCATTAATTGCCAAATACCGGCAGCCTGAGCTCCTGAAATTGCCCGGGGATCCAAGCTGCTTTCTATTGCTGCTAAGTATTTAAAATCGTCAGGTATACCATTCTCATTTAGAGTTTTTTCAATAATTGGGAAATAGCGATTTGCACGTTTTATCATTAAAATACTTAGTGAATGATTGTATGCAATTACAATTTGTTCTCTATCAAATCGTTCTCGCATGTCGTATCGCTCAAGTGAAATTGTTTGACCAGCAAAATTTGTTTTTAGAGAAATTGGAAATGAGCAAACAGGTTCAATACTGAAGCTTGACTGATTCAGAATGCCCAATAAAAGTAATATAAATCCAATTTTCTTTCCCATTATTTTTTCTATTGCGTGCAATTTATTATCTTAATGCTCGCAAAGGTAAAGTAATATGAAGAAATATTGTTCTAAAAACTAAAAAAATCAAACTTAAAGACTTGTTTTTAATCGACGAGGTTTAATTTTTCTATCTTTGTAATTCTTTAATTTGAGAATTAGCAAACCTAAATAGTCAACTAAAAATATCATTAATGCTATGAAAAGAGCTATTTTTCCCGGAACTTTTGATCCATTTACAGTTGGGCATTACAGTATAGTGCAACGTGGATTGACTTTTTTTGATGAAATTGTTATTGGTATTGGCCAAAATTTAGCTAAAAAAACTCTTTTCCCTATTGAAAAGCGGTTAGAGATAGTAAGTCTGGCATTTAAAGATGATCCAAGAGTTAAGGTTGCTTCTTACGATTGTTTGACTGTTGATTTTGCGCTGTCGGTTCAAGCAGACTTTGTTTTGAGAGGTTTACGTTCTGTTGGTGATTTTGAATATGAACGCACAATTGCGGATGCTAATAGGAAATTTACTGGAATTGAAACTGTAATCCTTTTCACTGAATCCGAATACTCCTTTATTTCATCAACAGTTGTACGCGATTTAATATCTTTTGGAAAAGATATTTCTGAGTTTCTGCCTCCTAATGTTCAACTTTAGTCTACTTATAACTCTCATATTGGTTATTTATCAATTTATATTTAAATGCACATTTAAGAAGCTATATGAAAAAAATAATTCATTTGTCACTTTTTCTATTTTGTTTTAGTTCCATTGTTTTTGGTTCAACGCCAGTTGATAAACATACTTTTAGAATTAGTAAAAATTTGACGATTTTCAATTCGTTGATTCGGGAACTCGATTTATTCTATGTTGATACATTGAATTATGATAAAATGGTTAAATCTACTGTGGATGATATGCTTGAAAAGCTCGACCCATATACGGTTTATATGCCCGAAGATCAAACAGACGATTTGACATTTATGACTACTGGAGAATATGCGGGTATAGGAGCGTTAATAATGAAGAAAGATAACCAAATCTGTATTTCTGAGCCTTATGAAGGTATGCCTGCGCAACGAAATGGAGTTAGGGCTGGAGATGTGATTGTTCAAATTGATGGTAATGATGTTAACAATTTATCTGTTAATGAAGTAAGTGCTTTATTGAAAGGTACACCGAATACGACAATCAAGCTTAAAATTAGTAGATTAGGTGAGAAGAAACCAATTGAAATCTCATTTCTGCGTGAAAAGATTCAGATTAATCCGGTTACATATTATGCAGTAGTAGGGAATAAAGTTGGTTATGTTTTATTGAGTGAATATACCGATCGTGCAGCTTTAGAATTAAAGAATGCTATTAATGAAATGGTTAAGCAAAATCATATTGAATCATTAATACTCGATATTAGAAATAATGGAGGTGGTTTAGTTGATGAAGCTGTTAAAATTGTTGGATATTTTGTTCCAAAAGGGACTGATGTGGTAACAACAAAAGGTAAAAATAAAGAGGCTGATAGAACTTATAAAACACCTGTCGATCCTATATTCCCGGATATGAAACTCGTTTTATTGGTCAATCGCTCATCTGCTTCAGCCTCAGAAATAACAGCCGGATCTATTCAGGATCTTGACAGAGGAGTGATTGTTGGAGAACGAACTTATGGCAAAGGATTAGTTCAAAATATTCGACCAATCAGCTATGGTGGACACTTGAAAGTTACGACCGCTAAATACTATATCCCCAGTGGTCGTTGCATTCAGGCTATTGATTATAGTCATAGAAACGAGGACGGGAGTGTTGGACATATTCCCGATAGTCTTACTTCGGAATTTAAAACTTTGCATGGACGGAAAGTTAGGGATGGAGGTGGAATTGTTCCAGATACAATCACCAAAGATGATAGAAAATTAAATGTCGCTTATTATATTTTTGTTCAAAACCTATATTTTGATTATGCCACATTGTATGTTCAGCAACATCCAACGATAGCTTCTCCTGAAAAATTCGGTTTGACTGATGCGGAATATCAATCGTTTATTGATTATTTATTGGAAAAGAAATTTAGCTATACAACGCAATCTGAAAAATCTTATAAGGAATTGCTTGATATGGCGAAATATGAAGGTTTAGATAAGTCTGCCAGTGCTGAGTTTGACGCATTAAAGGCCAAGTTGACACCAGATATTGCTAAAAGCCTCGAGATTAATAAATCCGAAATTGAGGATCTGTTAAGTCTTGAAATAATTAAAAGATATTACTATCAAAAGGGTGAAATTAAGTATACTCTCCGTTCTGATAAAGATTTGAAAATTGCTTTAGAATTGTTGAATCAAAACGGGACATATGGAAAGATGTTGACTGGCAAGTAAATCTAAATCTGCGAAAGAAACTATTGTTTTTTTTAAAAGTTTCATAATAGACTAATTTTATAACTGATTTAGCTGAATGTTTATTTTGTAATGTCCTTTATCGCAATTAAACATTTTTATTTTTTTATTGTTTTCTAAGTGTCAGATTTCGAATGCAGAATAAATTTATGTTTTAGAAATCTCAGTCTTTTTTTACTCCAAATACTGTGTTTTATGTTTAGAATTTTAATTATCATAATACTTCATGCTTTTGCTGATTTTTTTGTGCAAGGGCGAAAAGTGAGGAAATTTAAAATATTTAAACTTCCCGTGTTACTCGAGCATGTAGGTATTTATACTTTTATATTTGTAATTTTCAGTCCATTGCTACTCGGCTTAAAACCACTTCAAGGCTTAGTATTTAGTTTATTAAATGGTGCTTTACATTTGCTGATTGATTTTATTACAGGCAAGCTGAAAGAAAAATATCAGTATAAAAATGAATATAAATTTTTGTTGACAATTAGTGTAGATCATACTTTGCATTTGATAATTCTTATATTTACCTACATGTATTTTTTTCCTGGGGCAATTAATTCGTTCTATGGATTGACTTTTAATTGAATTTGATCAGCTATATTGAAATGGTATGTAATAAAAGGAGCATGATTGCTCCTTTTTCTTTGAATTAAAGTCTTTATATTTAGAATTGTACGATTTATTTTACAAGAAAAGATTTCTTGGTTAATTATATCAATTTTTTTTTCTATTTTTGTAACATGATGAGGAGATTTCTATTTTTATATAAATATTTAAATCATTTTTTTACAGCTCGAAATACCGGTGGGCATGGAGTTCATTCTCCATTTATTTTTCATTTTACTAAGTATGTATTAAATGATAAAAATTCGTTTTACAATTTTGATAAAATTGAAGCATTGAGATCTGAGTTAAAAAAAGACAGTAGAACTATTGATGTTCTGGATTTCGGGATTAAAGATGATCGAAAAGTAAATGTTTCGCAAATTGCCAAACATACTGTAAAATCTCGCAAATACGGTCAGTTATTTTTTCGGATAGCCAATTACTTTAAATCAATCTCTGTTTTGGAGCTTGGAACTTCAATAGGAATTTCAACCTCATACTTGGCAATGTCATCTAAAAATATACATTGTGTAAGTATGGAAGGTTGTCCAGCTACTGCAGAGATAGCAAACCAAAATTTTAAAAGGCTAGGGCTTAAAAATATAAATGTCGTTATTGGGAATATTGATGAAACTTTGTCTGAAGTGTTGAACGTTTTTGAACGTTTAGATTTGATTTTTTTCGATGCTAATCACCGTTCGGAATCACTGTTGAACTATTTCGATCAGTGTTTAATTAAAGTGAATGAGAATTCGATATTGTTAATTGATGATATTTATTGGTCAGGTGATATGGAATTTGCTTGGAATAAAATAAAAAATCATCCCAGAGTAATGTCCACGATTGATCTTTTTCAAATTGGAGTCGTGTTTTTTAATTCCGACTTGAATAAAAAACATTATAAGATGCGATTTTGAATTCTTATAAAAATGGTTACTTTAAATTACTATTGGACAATGAAATTATATACAAAAACTGGAGATAAAGGTCAAACTGGTTTGATAGGTGGGACTCGGGTTAATAAAAATGATGTAAGAATTGAGGCTTATGGGACGGTGGATGAATTAAATTCATTTATAGGTTTGCTTTCAACGTATAAAATTTCTAAAATTAACAAGGACTTTTTACACATTATTCAAAATTGCCTATTCACTATTGGTTCATCGCTAGCTACTGATACTTCTAAAACACAATTAATGCAAGCATCAATCTTAAAAATTGATATAATTGATACAATTGAAAAGGAAATTGATCGCTTGGATGCGTTATTACCGTCATTAACTTCATTTATTCTACCAGGTGGCTCAAAATCAGGGGCTTTGTGCCATGTTTGTAGGACAATTTCACGTAGAGTCGAACGAAGATTATTTGATATGAAGGAATCATATGATATAGATAATCAAATACTTGTATTTGTGAATAGGCTCTCTGACTATTTTTTTGCCTTATCAAGGTATTTCACCTTGGAAGAAGGAGTAGAAGAAATTTATTGGAAAAGGCTTGATTAATAAAAAAAATTCCTATTTTTGCACAAAAATAGATATAAATACGCTAAACTTATTTACTTAAAAAATCAAGCTGATTATGTATTGGACTTTGGAATTAGCTTCTAAAATTGAGGATGCGCCTTGGCCGGCCACAAAAGATGAATTAATAGATTACGCTATGCGGTCAGGATCACCGCTGGAAGTTATTGAAAATCTACAAGAAATAGAGGATGAAGGTGAAATCTACGAGTGTATCGAAGATATTTGGCCAGATTATCCAAGTAAAGAAGACTTTTTTTTCAACGAGGAAGAGTATTAGAAATGTCAATGAAAACTTTAATAAAGTATTTGACAATGTTTTATTATGAATTTTTTTATTGAAATAAATAAGTTATTGATACAATTTTTTTTATAATTTGCAGTTTGAATAATGACATGTTAGTTTGATGTGTCAGACTCAAAAGATTATGAGTTCAAAATATCTAATGAATCAATGAGAAAAGTAATTGTAAGTTTTGTTTTATTACTAATTAGCATTGGTTCAGTTTTTTCACAATTTGATGCACAGTTAAGTCAATACATGTTTCATAATTCTTCGTTTAATCCTGCAGCGGTAGGTGAAAGCAATATGATTCAAGTTATAGGTCAACACCGTATTCAATGGGTAGGTATGCCTAATGGACCGCAAACTACTGTTTTTAGTATAAATTCACCGTTGAAAATTGGAACTTTTACGCAAGGTATCGGTTTAGAATTCTTAAATGATCAAGTCGGTACTTATTTTACAGATCAAAGTGCGCACTTGCAATATGCAATTAAAAGGAAACTTGGAAGTGGTGTGTTAAGTGTTGGCGCTGATGTTGGTTTTGTGAGTATTGGTTTTCGTGGTGATAGCGTACAAGCTCATAATTTGCAGGTTGGTGCCAATGATTTTGAAAGTGATCCGTCTATACCTAAAGTAAATGTTTCCGGTATGAGTTTCGATATGAATTTAGGAGTGTTTTATTCTACTCCAAAGTATTATGCTGGAATCTCATATTTGCATTTAAATAATCCTACTGTAAATAGGGATAATTTTGCATTTAAAGAGAATGGGACTCTTTATCTAACTGGTGGTTATAATTGGACAATGTCAGATCCAAAATATATATTGAAACCTAGTACTTTAATTAAGACAGACATGAGCTCACTTCAATGTGATTTGTCTGCACGGTTGGAATACGATAATAAATACTGGGGAGGAGTCTCTTATAGACTTCAAGATGCAATTGTGTTTTTGGCCGGTTTGAATATAACTAGTGGATTGTCAATTGGGTATTCGTATGATCTTCCTACATCTCAGATAATTACTGTTAGTTCAGGGTCTCACGAGATTGTATTAATGTATAGTTTTGAGTATGTTTTTGCAAAAAAGAACAGTAAATATAAAAGTATTAGAATTTTATAAAGAATAATGCGTTTCACAAGAAAGCATTCATCAATTTCAGAGTTTTTATTTCAAAAAAATAAATAGCATAAGAATGAAAAAAAATCTGCCAATTATTGCACTGACATTACTGTTAGTTGCTTGCAACAAGCCTGCAGGGGAATTAACAGGTATTGGGACCAAAGGATCATTTGTTGAAGCACAGCCATACGGAATGGTGTTTATAAAACGAGGGTCATTTATGATGGGTGCTAATGATCAATCTGCTATTGGAGCAGTGAATGAAAAATCAATTAATGTTACAGTTGATGCATTTTGGATGGATGAAACTGAAATCACTAATGATAAATACAAACAATTTGTATATTATGTTCGTGATTCTATAGCTTTGCGTTCTTTAGTGTTAGCAGGGAAAGATGAATTTCGTATGAAATTTAAAAATCAATCTGATGAAGCAACCCCAGAAATGGCTCGTTTAAATTGGAAAATGAAAATACCATGGAATTCAAAAGATGAAGAGGTGAGAACTGTTTTAGGTTCATTATATTATAAAGATGAAAACGGTTTAGGCTCTAGAAAACAAATTGATCCAGGTAAATTACAATACAAATATGAATGGATTAATTATGACCAAGCTGCTTTAAGAGGGAATAAATACGATGTAAATACAGGTGCTTATCCATCATCGGCAAAGGCTCGCGTTGATACTTCTTATGTTGAAAATGGTGTAATTGTAAATAGAACTATTGAAAGAAAATTAACAACCAGAAGAGATTTGATTTCAACACGAATTGTAAATGTTTATCCAGATACAATTATGTGGTTGCGCGATTTCCAATTTTCCTATAATGACCCTAAAATGCATATGTATTTCTCGCATCCGGGATTTGCAAATTATCCCGTAGTAGGGGTTACTTGGGAGCAAGCACAAGCTTTTTGTCAATGGAGAACCAGATTGTATAATAATGCAAATGTGATTAGTGCTCAAGATTACCGTTTGCCAACTGAAGCTGAATGGGAATATGCTGCACGAGGTGGACGTCGTATGGCTTTATATCCATGGGGAGGTAATTATGTACGTGATAAGAAAGGTTGTTACTTAGCTAATTTTAAACCTATGCGTGGTAGTTATACTGATGATATGGGAGCTACAACCATGAAAGTTGCATCATACCCACCTAATAATTTTGGTTTATACGATATGGCTGGGAATGTTGCAGAATGGACTTCTTCAGCTTACGACGTTACTAGTAGTTTATTAGTTTCTGATATGAACCCAAGTTTCCAGTATAACGCCAAAAATAGTGATCCTGATGTTTTGAAACGAAAAATTATTAAAGGCGGTTCATGGAAAGATATTGCTTATTATTTGCAATGTGGTGTTAAAACATATGAATACCAAAATGAAAGTCGTCCATATATTGGATTCCGCTGTGTCCGCTCATATAATGGTGAGTAAATGTGTGTTTTTATCTCTAAAAAATATCGAATATGTCAGATAATGGTTCAAGATTTGATCACTGGTGGAGCTCGCCGGAAGTAAAACAGAAAGTAGGTGCTGCTTATAGTTTAGGTGCTTCGGTAGTAATTATAGGCGCAATGTTTAAAATTTTACATTTAACTGGAGCTGGAACTATGTTGGGAATTGGTATGTCTGTAGAGGCATTCTTATTCGCTTTAGGTATCTTTGATAAACCTCACAAAGATTATGAGTGGGATAAAGTATATAATTTTGATTCTGAAAATCCAATTGGAAATGTACAAATTCCAACTCAAGTACCTCAGACAGTAACTGTCCAAACCAGAGCGGTGGGACTTAACTATACTGAGACGATAAATGATGAAGATGTAAAAAAACTGTCTGAAGGTATTAAAAATCTGACTAATACTGCTCAGCATTTTTCTGAATTATCCAATGTTGTAGGTGCTACTGACCAATTTGCAAAAGCTATTGACGTAGCAACCAAGACTACCGGACAATTTATCAGGAATCAAGAATCGTTAAATGATGCGACAGGTCTTTTAGCAACTTCTTATCAAGGAATATCCGATGGGATGGAAACAGTAGAAAAGAACACTAAAATTTATGCTGGTAAAATAGAGGATATCAATAAAAATTTATCTTCAATAAATTCCATTTATGAAATACAGTTAAAAAATATTCATGCGCAATCTGAAGGTCTAACGCAGCAAACTGAAAAAATTAGAACCGTAAGTGAAGAATTAGGTGATATTGTAACTGGAGTTCAAAAAATGAAATTAGCAACTTCGGTTGCAGCTGAAGAAACAGAAAATTTCAAGGTCGGTACAACTAAGTTGTCCAAACAAATTGCCGATTTAAATCAAGTTTATGGTAATATGCTAAATGCATTGAGCAACTGATAGTGAGTTTTCTGATCTTAAATTTTAAAGAAATTTCTAATGAGTGGTGCAAAAAATTGTCCTGAAACGCCCAGACAAAAAATGATAGGAATGATGTATTTAGTTCTAACAGCAATGTTGGCGCTGAATGTATCAAGTGAAATTTTGAATGGATTTACGATGGTGGATAATAGTTTACATAAAACAATTGAGTCATCTACTGCTAGAAATAGCGCTTTGTATGCTGATTTTGAATCGCTTTCTGCTCAAAATCCTAAAAAGGTTCATGAATGGCTTGAAAAGGCAATGGATGTAAAAAAGAAATCTGATGAGATATTTAATTATATTGAGGATTTTAAAAGACATATTGTAAGATTGGCCGATAAATCAGAAGCTAATGACAGTGCATATGTACAACAGATGATAGCTAAGGATAATTTAGATAAAGCTGCTGAGTATGGAATGGTTGAAGGAAATGGTAAAATCTTGCAAAAAAAGATTGAGACTTACAGGGATTTCTTGGTGAAATTGTCCGTGAACAATCCTGCAAAACAGATGATGTATAAATCGATTTTTTCTACTGCCAAAACAAAAGATGGAAAACCCTGGCAAGATGCAATGTTTGAAGGTATGCCTGTATCTGCTGTGGTTACGATTCTTACAAAATATCAAAGTGATGTAAGGGCTTCCGAAGCTGAAGTCGTACAGTTTTTGAAAAGTCAAACTGATGCAATGGATTTCAGAGTAAATAAAATTACTGCAATGGTAGTTCCAACATCGAAGTATGTTATTAGAGGAGGTAAGTATTCAGCGCAAATCGTTCTAAATGCATCTGATTCGACTACAAAGCTTTCTTATTATATTGGATCAACTCCTATTAGTAATGGGAAATATGAAGTGAGTTGCGGAAAGTCAGGTGTTTTTAAGTATTCAGGATATATTAATTTACCAAAGCCCGATGGAACAATAAAATCATATCATTTTGACGGAGACTATATTGTTGGAGACCCTTCTGCAACTGTTTCGAATGAAGATTTAAACGTTGTATATAGAGGTATTGATAATAAATTTGGTATTTCTGTTCCGGGTGTTGCTGCTGAAAATGTCTCTGTGAGAGTAAGTGGTGGTACAGTACAAAAAGTTGGAGGGAAGTATATTATTCGACCAACTCAGGATGGTGAAATAAATATTGCAGTTTATGCGAAAATTGATGGTAAGGATTTACCAATGGGCGGTGGAGCTTATCGTGTTAAGTATATTCCCGATCCAAAGTCATTTCTACAATATACCGATGCAGGAGGAGTAAGCCGGCAACTTCAAGATGGATCTTTATCGAAAAGAATCTTAAAATCCAGTGGAGTTTCTATGATTGCCAGTTATGGTCAGGATGAATTGATAAAAGCAAATTTTAATGTAATTTCATTTACTATGGTTTCAATTTTTGGATCAGTAAGCACTAATGGTGTGAAATTAACTAGCCGGATGTTGAATGACATTGATAAATTAGAAGGTGGAGATCTTCTTACATTCAAAAATATAAAAGCAGTTGGACCTGATGGTAAAGTCCGAAGCTTAGGATTAATACAAGTACAAATTTAGATACATAATATTGTTGAACAAAATAAGATAATAAAACATGAAAAAATTTTTGATTGTTTCTTTAATCGTAATCCTGACGATTGTCCCAAGTTTAATTAAGGCGCAGATTAATCAAGTCCCCTTTTTTGATGCCAAGGGTAACGTTCGTATTCAAACGACTGAAATGGACGCGCTTGCAGATACAATTGCAAAGGTATATCATAGAGCCGATGATATTGTTTGGTCACGTGTAGTTTATCGTATAATTGATCTGCGTGAAAAGCAAAATTACCAACTTTATTTTCCAATGCGTGCAAATGAAGAATATAGAAGTTTGTTTCGTGTAATGTTAGACGCTATTGCTCAAGGTGCTCCGGTTTATCGAAGAAACGCCAGGGAAGTTAAGCCTGAATTCACTGACAGTGCCCGATTGGAAGGTGATGAACTCTCAAAAGTTTTTGCATTTGATAATGATCCGGATAATAATTTGCTTCTTATTGATCCGGTAACTCAGGAAATAAAAGTTGGTCAGAATGATTACATGAATTATGTAAAGAATCAATTTAAATTTTTAATTCAGGAGATTGTGTTTTTTGATAAACATACATCCAGAATGTATTCTAAAATTATGGCGATAGCACCAATATATGCTTTTCACCCTGATAATACACAGTCAAGAAATGCATTTAAGTATTTTCAAGAATCAGTTTTATGTTGGTTTGCTTTTGATGAACTAAGACCCTATTTGGCTAAACAATATGTAATTCCAAATGGTAACGAAACCCAGCGTTTGACTTTTGATGAGTTTTTTGCTCAAAAATTATATTCCAGTTATTTGTTAGGTGATAGCAATATGTTTAATAGAACATTGTTGGAAACTGCAATCGATCCGGTTAAGATTAAGAAGGAACAAGACCGAATTGAAACAGAACTCTTAAATTTCGAACAAGATCTTTGGGAGTATTAATAGATTAGAATTCATTATATGAAATACAAAAAAGACGACAATTTGTCGTCTTTTTTGTATTAATGCGAGATATACTATTTAAAATCTGTAATTTTGCAACCGATAAAATGTAATAACTGGATTCAAAGGTTCTTTTGATTCAAATTTAAGCAAGATATTTATATAAGTTATACAATGAGAAATATAATACTCGCAGATAATCAGGATATTTCGAATGCAGGGTGGAATTTTATACTGCAGCACAATAACGAGGTAATCAACATACAAGAAGTCTCTGAAAAGAAAGAGCTAATTGCGTTGTTGATGACACTCCCTGAAGCACTTGTAATTCTCGATTATACTCTGTATGACTTTGAAAGCGTGAATGAACTGCTTAATCTTCAGGCAAGATTTGAGCAAGTCGATTGGATACTATTCTCTGACGAACTGAGTGATGAGTTTATCAGGACTTTACTTTACAATACTCAATCTTTTAGTGTGTTGATGAAAGATTGCTCCAAAGAAGAAATAGGAAGTGCTTTAAAAGAAGCATTTAAAGGCAATCGTTATATATGTAATCATGTAAGTAATATATTGCTGGATAGCAATAAGAATTTGCATGTTCAAAATGTAAAGAATGTTCTTACAGTAACGGAACAAGAAATTTTGAAAGAAATGGCTTTGGGAAGAACAACTAAAGAAATTGCATCGAAACGGCATGTCAGTATTCATACTATCATGACGCACCGAAAAAATATATTTCGCAAAATAGAAGTGAATAACGTACATGAAGCCACTAAATATGCCATGCGGGCAGGAATTGTTGATATGGCCGAATATTATATTTAAATTGTAGTTTTTATCATGAATATAGCAACTTTATTATCGGGTGGAGTAGACAGCTCGGTAGTAGTACATATGCTTAAAGAAGCGGGTTATACGCCATCATTGTTTTATATAAAAATAGGGATGGATGATGATGAATTGTTACATTGTACCTCGGAAGAAGACATCGAAATGGCTTCTTTGATTGCCCGTAAATATGGTTGTACGCTGGATGTAGTGGATTTGCATAAAGATTACTGGGATAATGTGGTGGCTTATACTATTGATAAAGTAAAGCAAGGTTTGACTCCAAATCCGGATGTGATGTGTAATAAACTTATCAAGTTTGGGGTATTTGAACAACGGGTAGGGAAGGAGTTTGACAAAACTGCAACCGGACATTATGCCACAACTACCGAACGTGATGGTAAAGTATATCTTTCGACCGCGAATGACCCAATTAAAGATCAAACCGATTTTTTGGCACAAATAAATGCATTACAGGTTTCAAAACTGATGTTCCCGATTGGGCATTTGATGAAAAGTGAAGTGCGTGATATTGCTGTAGGTGCAGGATTGCCCAGTGCTAAACGGCAGGATAGCCAGGGCATTTGTTTCTTGGGGAAGGTGAATTACAATGATTTTATCCGTCGGTATCTGGGCGAAAAGCAAGGACCTATTGTAGAATTTGAAACCGGTAAGATACTTGGTAAGCACAATGGCTATTGGTTTCATACCGTTGGGCAACGCAAAGGATTGGGACTTTCCGGAGGTCCATGGTACGTAATTAAGAAAGATGTTGACGCCAATATTGTTTATGCCTCCAAAGGTTTTGATGTTGATACGCAATATGGCTCTGAATTCTCCATGCGCGATTTCCATTTTATAACGGATAATCCCTGGGAAAATAATTTGAACGAGATAGATGTGACTTTTAAAATAAGACATACCCCTGATTTTACACCGGGCAAGATCATTAAATCAAACGAAGGTTTTCATTTAATCTCCAGTCAGAAGTTACAGGGAATAGCTCCGGGGCAGTTTGGAGTAGTTTATGATGCCGAGTCGAAGATTTGCATTGGAAGCGGAGAGATAATTTAGATACACCTATATAAAAAAGCGGGCTGATTCACATTCGAATCAGCCCGCTTTTTATACTTTATGTTTGCTTATATTTTTGCAAACGCTTGTTCAAGGTCAGCTTTAATATCGGCAATGTTTTCAATGCCTACCGAGATACGAAGCAATCCCGGGAATACACCTGCCGAAATTTTATCTTCAGGCGAAAGTTGTTCGTGGGTGGTAGCTGCCGGGTGAATAATCAACGATTTTGCATCGCCCACATTAGCCAGGTGACTTATCAACTTCAAATTATTTATCAGACTATCTGCTTTTTCGGCATCGCCTTTCAGCTTGAATGAAAGCACACCGCCAAAACCACGTTTCAGGTATTTATTGGCTAATGCGTGATACGGACTGCTTTTCAGACCCGGATAATTGACATATTCCACTTGCGGATGGTTTTCTAACCAGGTTGCCAGTTCCAATGCATTCTGAACATGACGTTCGACACGCAATGATAGTGTTTCAAGGCCTTGTATCAGCAGGAATGAATTGAAAGGGCTGATGGTATTTCCCCAGTCGCGAAGTCCTTCTACACGGGCGCGGATATTAAACGCGATGTTACCAAATGGTCCATCAAACCCAAATGCATCCCAGAATACCAATCCATGGTAACTGTCGGTTGGTTCGGTGAAGGCACGAAATTTACCATTTCCCCAGTTGAATTTTCCTCCGTCTACAATTACGCCACCCAATGAAGTTCCATGTCCACCAATCCATTTGGTAGCCGATTCAACTACAATGCTGGCTCCGTGTTCCAACGGACGGAAAATAGCTCCACCGGCTCCGAAAGTATTGTCCACAATAAGCGGAATGCCATGTTTGTCGGCAACGGCTGCGATAGCTTCGAAATCCGGGATATTTAAATCGGGGTTACCGATAGTTTCTAGGTACAAAGCTTTCGTTTTGTCGTCAATCAGTTTTTCAAATTCTGCAGGCTCATCACTTGGAGTGAAACGAACATCAACGCCCAAACGTTTAAACTGGTTTTTGAACTGGTTGTAAGTTCCGCCATACAGGTGCGAAGTAGAAATAAAATTATCGCCGGCTTCCACTATGTTGTTTAACGCAATGAATTGTGCCGATTGACCTGACGAAGTTGCCAGAGCCGATACACCACCTTCGAGAGCTGCAATGCGTTTTTCAAACACATCCGTGGTCGGGTTCATCAAGCGGGTATAGATATTTCCGAATTTCCGCAGGGCGAAAAGATCAGCACCGTCGGCTGCATCGTCGAAAACGTAAGAACTTGTTTGATAAATAGGAACTGCGCGCGATTTGGTGGTTCCGTCTACTACCTGGCCTGCATGTACCTGCAGCGTTTCGAATTTGTATTCTGACATAAGTGTAATAAGTTTTATGGGTTTCGCGATTTCCAAATCGCGGTAATTAAGTTATTTCAAATTCTTTTAGATATAAATGCTCGCGATTTGGAAATCGCGAGACACGATTGTTTCTTACAAAGGATATTCATCAAACGCATAAAGCAAGGTAGAAAGATAACGTTCACCGGTATCGGGAAGTAGAGTTACGATTACTTTTCCTTTATTTTCGGGGCGTTGTGCCAGTTGAGTGGCAGCATATGTGGCAGCACCTGACGAAATTCCAACCAATAAACCTTCTTGTTGTGCCAACTGGCGCGAAGTAAGTATGGCGTTGTCGTTGCTTACCTGAATAATTTCGTCTACCACACTGGCGTCGTAGTTTTTAGGAATAAATCCTGCACCAATTCCCTGAATTTTATGAGGGCCGGGGTTTCCGCCTGAAAGTACGGGAGAATCTGAAGGCTCAACAGCCACGATTTTTACTTTCGAATTTTTTTCTTTCAAAAAAGCACCTACACCGCTTACTGTTCCGCCGGTGCCCACACCTGCTACAAAAATATCTACTTTACCATCGGTGTCGTTCCATATTTCCGGACCGGTAGTGCTTTTGTGAATAGCAGGATTCGATGCATTTTCAAATTGCTGTGGAATAAACGAGGCCGGATTTTCTTCGTGAAGTTCTATGGCACGGGCAATGGCACCTTTCATGCCGGTGGCTCCGGGAGTCAATACTAAGTTCGCACCAAATGCTTTCAGTAAGTTACGACGTTCCACGCTCATGGTTTCGGGCATGGTCAACGTGAGTTTGTAGCCTTTGATGGCTGCTACCATAGCAAGTCCTATACCGGTGTTTCCACTGGTAGGTTCTATAATTTCTACTCCGGGTTTCAGAATGCCTGCTTTTTCGGCATCTTCAATCATCGACAAGGCGATACGTTCTTTTACGCAACCGGCAGGATTGAACGATTCCAGTTTGGCAATAACGGTGGCTTCCAGACCTTTCTTTGCACTGTAATTGGCGAGATGAACCAAAGGAGTATTTCCTATCAGTTCGGTTAGATTCTTTGCTACTTTCGACATGGTTTTTATTTTTTAGATGTTTGTTTATTTTTATAATGCAAAGATATAGGCTTTTCACATCCTGCACAATCGCAACGATGGGGTATTTTATATACCCTGTTTATGGTATATGAACCGTTTGTGGCTGAAAGGTACTAAGTTACTTTTAAATTCTCAATAGAATTCATTAAAAAAACAAGCAAAAATTTACTTGTGACTTATTTTTCATCTGTATCTGGTACGATATAGCCACGTTTTTCACAAATACATGTTAAAGAACATAATATTGATAGGTAAATATCTAAAAATCATTGTTTATTTTTGCATTAACCTTTCAGAGATCAACTTATCTACATACAATACGCCTTAACCACGTATGATGAAAAATTGTTGTTTACACTACCCGCAAGTTTCCGCTTCGGTTGTTGCCATATTCACATCCTTTTCGCCCTGTTCGGGGCAAAGATACAAGCACCCCATACTCTTTGAGACTTTACCCCGCCCTGCAACGGTTCACATTCAGACAGCAGGTCACGGGGGCAATTTAATCTGAGTCTGAAAAATAACGGACGAAGTGTAAGTCCGTTATCTGTTCTCTGTTTTACAATAAAAAAATAATCATAATATGAATAATATTCATAATCAGAGTATTCCACAGGAAGTACTCGACCAGGTGCAAGCCAAAATAGAAGAAGCAATTGCGCTTATCAGACCATATTCAGTTATACTAACGGATGACCAACGTGCGTCAGTCCTAAAAGTGGGAGATGCAAAATTTACTTGTGTAAATAAAGCATTTGCGTACACAAAAACAAGTCCTGAATTTGTTCCGTCCTTCTTAAATGTTGCAGATTTCGAAATAGACATAAAAGATGCAGATGGTCATCCGGCTATAGCAACGTTAATTAAGCAGTTACATAATTACTTAGACGATACGAAGCTGGCCGCCCGCAGTGAGGCATATTCGGCAGCTTTGTATTACTACGGAAGCGTACAGCAGGCAGCTGCAGTTAACTTACCGGGTGCAAAAGCCATTTACGACGACCTCAAACAGTATTTCACCGGTAGAAGTAGTAAGTCGGCAGAAGCAAAATAAAAAGGATAGACATAACTAATATTCTTAAACTAGTAAAAATAGAGTCGCGAGATGTATATCTCCGGCTCTATCTTTTTTTTGAGATTCGGCTCTTTAATAGCCGTCGTCGCCTCCAACCGAGCCGAGCTCGACTCTTATAGAGTAGTCGTCCACTCCAATGGAGCAGTCGTCCACTCCAACGGAGCCGACTTCGCCTGTCAAAGAGTAGTCGCCGCCTCTTGCGGAGACGAGCTCGGCTCATCGAGAGCCGATTTGTGGATAACTTGGTTGAAATTAGTGAGGTTAGAGTGAAGAGAAATGGGTATATTTGCGGGGATATTCAACCTTATAGTTCAAACGAAAAAAAGAGTATGATTAATAAAATACCAGATTCTGCTTATGCTATGTATCAAACATCAAATAGTTTGCTAGAGAATACTAGTGTAAAATGGCTTGATTATTTGTTTAATCGGGAAGGAATTAAAGCTAATTTTAAAACTGAAGATAAAAACCCAGATATCGATGGAACATTCGAAATTCTAGAGAATTCTAGATTTAATGGACGATTGGAAGTACAGATAAAAACATATAATGCAAAAGCTTCAAGAAATAAACCGCAATATCCATGTGATACTAAAGTTTTATATTATGCTCTAAAAAACAGGATAAGTTGTGTCCTTTTATTTGTTGTTGATAGTAAAAATAAAAAAGCATATTGGAAATACTTATCCAAGTCATATATCGAAGGTTTAAATTTGAGCGAAAAGCAAGGAAAATCAACAATCAAGTTTAATGAGAATGAATATGTAGACGAATCTAATTTTAATCTTTGTGTTGTAAAATGGCAAGCACATTATTCTACAAAGAACAATGGTATATTTTTCGAGGATTGCGAAATTGAGGAATCAAGAAACAAGAGAGACCAACTTTTAAAACATTTGGAGAATATAGATTTTTCAACATTAAAGAAAGAGGATATTGTTTGCATTCAAAAATTTATTGATCGGTTTAACTATCTTCTGGATGGAGATTATAATTTCATTAAACGTTTCTATTATCCCGAAATGTGGAAAATGGGAATTGGTATAGGAACTTTCACTTCCAAATCTTTAGTTTACATTTTATACCCCATCTTGTGGGGTTCAACTGATTTAATTGTGAAAAAAGCAAATATAGATACCTTATCTTGGTGGAATTATACTGATCAAGACAATTGTCTGATGTCAAGCTCAAATGGTTCTAACAACCCAATAGTTGATAATACAACCGATATAATCATGAAGTATATCAACAGAAATATTAAGGATTTATTGGAAAATAAAAAGTTTTTATTTCTTACTCCAGAAGTTGCAACCGAGTATATTTATGATACCCTTAAAGATAAATATAGTAGTTGGAAAATTGATTATAACAATAATATCGACTTAATTAACCTTAAAGAAACCTTTGAAAGCAAATACGCCACTGAGATTAGAAAAAAGAGTTTGCCAATATATACTCGTGGACAATCAAATATAAGTACATTTCACTACTGTATTGAATATCTTTTAAATAATGACTTTAAGGAAATAAATAGGCTTTATCCAACTGAGCCCAACAGAAGTGGAGACTCCTATTTTATTTATCTTTTTGCTAAAATGGAAGTGGTTTTTTCTTTATTACCGGATTTATTTGATGCATATGTTTATTATGCATTTCCAACACTTAAATCTAAAATAACATTCTGGGATGGAGTGGATTTATTGTCAGTAAATCTAATGGTTTATGATAATGGAGAATCATCCATAGAAATTCTTCATTTCAAAAGAATTGATGGAACAACTGTAAAACCATTCATGATTTTCACAAGAAACATTGAACATGAACTTTATTCTCAATACCATAAAGAAGAGAATAAAGATTTAAGTATATTTGAGATTAAATATTGTTATAATGGAGTTGATTATAAATTGAAGTCACGAGAGTTCACTCATTCAAATTTAAATAGAAAATATGCAATTCATAAAGAATTGTATAAATACTTGGGAAAACGATTTGATGATTATCTTCGACCTGATTGCAGAATAATGTGGTCAGATTTAGGTCGTTTTTAAAACTTTAACCCATCCCCCCTTCGGGGTACTTTCCTTCAAAAGGGAAGACCTGCGCGACGCAGAGTTTTGCTCATTAATAAAATTTATATTGCTTGAAAGTTTGAAAAATATAGATAGTCTGATTAAATGTATAAAGTTTCCGACATTGGATGTTTGATAAAAGAAGCCCCTTCCGCTTCGCTCGTCCCCTTAAAAAGTGGACATTGGTGTTGGGATTTTTGCTCATTAATAAAATTTATATTGCCTGAAAGTTTAAAAGAAGAAATAGTCTGATTAAATGTATAAAGTTGCAAGTCCTGGATGTCCCCTTTTTAAGGGGACGAGCGAAGCGGAGGGGTTCTCTTAATAACCAAAGCGCAACGTGTGGGGTTAGTATTATATTAAAAATATGACAGATCAAATAAACTCACTTCCCGAGATGAAGCCATTTCGTCGCAGACTGCGAAAACAGATGACACCTGCCGAGGTAGCTTTGTGGCTCATGATTAAAAACCGACAGCTTGATGGTCATCGGTTTTTGCGTCAGTTTAGCATTGGATATTATGTGGTGGATTTTTATTGCCATAAACATAAGCTGGCTATTGAACTGGATGGTGAAGGACATTTTACGGAAGAAGGAGAAACCTATGATGCTATCCGAACAGAATTTTTGAATTCTGTGGGTGTGCGTGTTTTGCGTTTCGAAAATTTTGAGGTGCTTCAATATCCTATGCGGACGTTGGATGAGATACGGAAGTATTTGAAATGATGCTGTTTTAGAACCCCACCCGCTTCGCTCGTCCCCTTAAAAAGGGGACATCGGTGTAGGGATTTTTGCTCATAAATGAAATTTATATTGCTTGAAAGTTTGAAAAATATAGATAGTCTGATTAAATGTATAAAGTTTCCGACAAAGCTGCAAGTCCTGGATGTCCCCTTTTTAAGGGGACGAGCGAAGCGGAGGGGTTTTCTTAATAACCAATGCGCAGCGACAGGGTTTGATTTTGACAATAAAACGTCAATACGGAGGTATTCACTGACTTTTTATGCTTGATTTACAGTATGGCTCGCTTATTGATGAAGATAAACCGAGCAGTCCAGCTATGATTCATAACCGAACACGACTCAATATTAATTCATAATGTTTTATTAAATTAAATTGAGGTTCTTAATATGGCAGCAGCAGGTAACAAAAAACCAAAGAAAGAGAAATCAGGTAAACACAGTAAACATGTTCCATCTTATCAGACTGATACGGTATCATCAAAACCGGATTTTGATGATTTAAAGAAGAAAAAATGATTTATCCGGTAATCTTTTAAAATAAAAAGAGATGAAGCTATACAGTTTCATCTCTTTTTATTTTAATAATAATCACCTTCTGGCGGAATCATGCAATAATTAAATAGATATGATTTTGTATTTCTCACCCCTATTTACATCTCACTCAGCTCCATCCAACGCATGGTTTTTTTGTCAATCAAATCATTGACTTCGGCGTGGCGTTGCGAGGCTTTTATAATGTCGTCGCTGCTCAGAGTTCCCGAGGCAAGCTGCGATTCGATATCTGTTTTTTCAGTTTCCAGTTTTGGAATTTCTTTTTCCAATGCTTCAAATTCCTGCTTTTCTTTAAAGCTTAGTTTTTTACGCTCAGGAGCTTTCTCTTCAATCTTTACTTCGGGTGCAGGTGTTTTCTTTTGGGCTGCTTTTTTCTGTTCGGCTTTCTTTTCTTCTTTTTCCTGCTCTTCCATCAGCTCGTTCCATTCGCGGTAGTCGGTGTAGTTTCCCGGAAAGTCTTTCAGCTCGGCATTGCCTTTGAATACCATTAGGTGATCCACCACTTTGTCCATAAAATAACGGTCGTGGCTCACTACTATTACACAGCCTTTAAATGCCCGGAGGTATTCTTCCAGGATATTCAGGGTCATAATGTCCAGGTCATTGGTAGGCTCATCCAGTACCAAAAAGTTCGGGTTGCGCATTAGTACCGTGCAAAGGTGCAAACGGCGTTTTTCACCACCACTCAATTTATAGACGTAATTGTATTGCGTTTCGGGTGTGAATAGGAAGTGTAACAGGAATTGCGAAGCAGACATTTTTTTTCCGTTACCCAAATCCACTTCTTCCGCAATGTCCTGCACCACGTCAATCACTTTCATCTGTTCGTCAAAAGCCAATCCGTCTTGGCTGTAATAGCCAAACACCACCGTTTCGCCAATGTCGAACGAGCCGCTGTCCGGCTTTACTTCGCCCAACAGCATTTTCAGGAAGGTAGATTTGCCGGTTCCATTCTTTCCCACGATGCCCATCTTTTCGTAGCGGGCAAAGTTGTAATAGAAATTGTCGAGAATTTTCAAGTCTCCGTATGCTTTGGTCACATATTTAGCTTCGAAAATTTTGGACCCGAGGTAACTTGCTTTTACGTCCAGTTGCACCGAATCGTTATTACGACGCAGTTTAGCGCGTTCTTCTATTTCATAGAAACTTTCCTGACGCGACTTGGCTTTATGGGCGCGAGCCTGTGGCTGACGGCGCATCCATTCCAGTTCTTTCTTATATAAATTTACGGTACGATCACTCTCGGCATTGAAGTTCTCAATTCGTTCCTGACGTTTTTCGAGATAATAGCTGTAGTTTCCGTTGTACTGAAACATAGCCTGATGGTCAATTTCCAAAATATTAGTACAAACGCGGTCGAGGAAATACCGGTCGTGCGTCACCATGAGTAGTGCCATGTTGGAACGTTTCAGAAAATCTTCCAGCCATTCTACCATTTCCAGGTCGAGGTGGTTGGTAGGCTCATCCAAAATCAGCAAATCCGGTTCGCCAATCAGCACATTCGCCAAAGCCACACGTTTCAGTTGTCCTCCGGATAGTTCCCCAATCGGTTGTTCCAAATTGGTAATTTTAAGCTTGCCTAAAATCTGAGTGATACGTTGCTCGTAGTCCCACGCTTTATGCAAATCCATATTAGCCAGAATTTCGTCCAGCTCGGAATGGTCGTTCGATAACATGCACCGTTCGTACCTGGCAATGGTTCGCACCACTTCGCTGTCCGTGCGCAGACAGGCATCGAGAACGGTAAGCTCTTTTGGAAAATCGGGATCCTGATCCAGGTAAGCAATGCGCAAGTCACGTTTGAACGAGATGGTGCCGCTTTCGTAATCTTCTTTGCCTGAAAGGATATTGAGTAAAGTTGTTTTTCCGGTTCCGTTTTTGGCTATCAGTGCCATCCGTTGATTGTCGGCAATGCCAAAAGATATATTTTCGAAAAGCAGATTATCGCCAAACGACTTGGTGAGATTTTCTACTTGTAAGTAACTGATCATATTTAGTCGGTAGTTTGTAAATTGAGTTTACAAAGATACGGATTTTAAAGCAGGATGCAATTTGACAGAATGCTGAAAGAAAGCTTTTACTTTATTGATGTTTATTAATCAGTTTTTCTTACTTTTGTTGGACTCATGAACAAACTATTCATCAATAAAAAAAATAAAATTATGAAAAGCCTAAAAGGAACAGAAACCGAAAAGAATTTACTTAAGTCGTTTGCCGGCGAAAGTCAGGCACGTATGCGTTACACCTATTTTGCTAAAGTAGCAAAAACAGAAGGTTTTGAACAAATCTCAGCTATTTTCCTTGAAACTGCCGATCAGGAAAAACAACATGCTAAAAAGTTTTTCGGTTATCTGGAAGGTGGCGCGGTTGAAATTACTGCTTCATATCCAGCCGGTATGATTGGAACTACTGCTGAAAATTTAAAAGAAGCAGCTAACGGTGAAAACGAAGAATGGACTGAATTGTACCCTCATTTTGCTGATGTGGCCGAAGCCGAAGGTTTTGCCAATATTGCCGCCACCTGGCGTAAAATTGCTGCCGTAGAAGCACAACACGAAAAACGCTATCGTACACTGCAAGCCCGCGTTGAAGCCGGAACAGTTTTCTCACGTGAAGAAGAAACCAGCTGGCAATGTCGTGAATGTGGTCATGTACATGTTGGCAAAGATGCACCTAAGGCTTGCCCAACTTGTGCACACCCTCAAGCTTATTTTGAAGTGGAAAAAACAAACTACTAGACTTAATGCATAATTAATAATGCATAATTCATAATTAAAACAACCGTTTCTCTGATAGTAGGGGAACGGTTGTTTTGTATATTTCTGTACTTTTGTGCGGTAATAATTGAGCATTATGAATTAAAAAACTATGAATTCTGAATTAATAATTACCGAGGATGGTTCGCATACACTTTTTGTCCCTGAGATTGATGAATGTTATCATTCTTCGCACGGTGCCATACAGGAATCGCGTCATATATTTATCGAGGCGGGCTTGAAGCAATGTGCCAAATCGGAAATTCGTGTGTTGGAGGTTGGTTTTGGAACTGGACTGAATGCATTTTTGACCATGCTGGAGGCGGAGAGGAGTGGAGTGCAAATTCATTATACTTCACTTGAAAAGTATCCGGTGGCAGTTGAAAAGGCGTTGATGCTGAATTATCCTGAAGAACTTTCACCCGAAAAAAGAAATCATTTTGAGCTCCTGCATAGATCGGTATGGAATGAAGAAGTTCAGATTTCTCCGAATTTTACGCTTGAGAAAGTAGAAACTGATTTTACTGACGTTGAACTTACAGGGAAATATGATGTTATTTATTTCGATGCTTTTTCGCCGGAGAAACAACCTGAAATGTGGACAACGGAACGATTCGAAAAGATTTTTGAACACTGTAATGAGGGTGCAATTCTTACGACGTATTGTGCCAAAGGCGTTGTTCGCCGTGCCATGCAAGCTGCCGGTTTCAACGTTGAGCGCTTGGCTGGACCTCCCGGGAAAAGAGAAATTTTGAGAGGAATTCGTCAATGAGTTAATATGATGATGTGATAATATGATAATGAAGAAATATCTAGCTTTTTATATTCCGTACTTTTTGTTTGTACTGACATTTGTAGTGCTGATTTTATGCAGTTCTAAAGCAGATCTGCATTTGTGGCTTACGTCGTTCTCTACGCCAGTTGGCGATGTGTTTTTCCGGTATTATACCTATGTCGGCGATTGGATTCCCTATCTTTTCATTGCCGGATTGTTTTTTTATAAGTATCGTATAGCTTTTTTTGTGCTTCTGTCGCAACTTGCTACCGGCTTGTTGTCGCGTATCATAAAGGAAACCTGGAATGAATCGCGGCCAATTGCATATTTCAAGGAGCATTTTCCAACGGTGCAACTACATCAGATTGCAGGCGTGCACATGTATTCGGCTCACAGCTTTCCTTCCGGTCACACCATTACTGCATTTGCATTTTTCCTGGCAATAGCTTTTTATTCTAAAAAACCTACGTTGCATTTTCTGTATTTTATACTGGCATTATTGGTTGGCTATTCCCGAATTTATTTGTCACAGCACTTTGCATTGGATGTGCTTGTTGGTTCCTTTATCGGTGTGTCAGTCACGATGGTTTGTAAATTTTATTTCGATAAATATAGTATGAAATGGGCAGATGGCTCATTACGAGATGTTTTTTCGAGAAAATAAGTTCGGAACGTTTGTTCTTGTAAATAAAAAATGTATCTTTGCAAACTCAAAATCAAATATGTAGTTTTGCGATGTGTGCATTGCTAAGTTTGTATTTTAAACCATTTATTTTCAATAAATCATTATGTATTTAACAGCTGAAATTAAGCAAGAAATCTTCGGTAAACACGGAAAGTCTAACACTGATACTGGATCTGCAGAAGGCCAGATAGCATTGTTTTCGTACCGTATTAACCATTTGACTGGTCACTTAAAGTCAAACAAAAAAGATTATAGTACAGAACGCGCTCTTGTAATTTTGGTAGGAAAACGTCGTCGTCTTCTCAATTATTTGAAAGATAATGATATTTCTCGCTACCGTGCAATTATCAAAGAGTTGGGTATCAGAAAGTAATTCTGGCTTTCAAACCTTTAAAAGGCGTTTCAAAATTATTTTTGAAATGCCTTTTCTTTTTCTTATTCTATTCCAGGCAGTATGAAAATATTTTATTCAATCGGTATTTCTGTTTACGGAGCATTTATATTTCTGGTTTCGCTTTTCAATGAAAAAGCCCGTTTGCTTCGAAAAGGGCAACAGAGTGCTTTTGCATTATTGAAAGAAAAAGTGGACCCAAACGCGAATTACGTGTGGTTTCATGCTGCTTCGTTGGGTGAGTTCGAACAAGGTCGCCCGGTGATGGAGCAATTAAAAAAGGAACAGCCGGAAACCAAAATTTTGCTCACTTTCTTTTCGCCATCGGGCTATGAAATAAGGAAGAATTACGCCGGTGCGGACATTGTGTCCTATTTGCCTTTAGATACGCCCATTAATGCAAGCCGTTTTGTGAAACTTGTAAATCCGTCGAAAGCCGTATTTATCAAGTACGAGTTTTGGCCCAATTACTTGTTGGCATTGCAGGTTGCCAAGGTGCCTGTTTATTCAATTTCAGCTATTTTCCGTTCAGAGCAAATATTCTTCAAAGCATATGGCAACTGGTACAAAAACTTACTGGCAACTTTCAAGCATATTTTTGTGCAGGATAAAGTTTCATTGGAATTGCTCGAAGAACATAATATAAAAAATGCTTCGGTTTGCGGTGATACACGTTTCGACCGCGTTTACGATTTATATACTCAGGCAAAGCAACTTCCGCTGATTGAGGAATTTGTGAAAGGTAGCGAAAAAGTAATTGTTGCAGGAAGTACCTGGCCAAAAGATGAAGAACTCCTGGTGCGATACCTCAAGTTACATCCGGAAGTAAAACTGATACTGGTACCACACGAAGTTCACTATGCCCATATTTCGGAAATATCCAAATTGTTAGACGGAAAATTCGTTCGTTACTCGGAAGCAACTGCTGAAAACGTAAAAACTTCAAACTGTTTGGTGGTTGATGTTATCGGAATTCTTTCTTCCATTTACCGTTATGCCAATGTAGCTTATATTGGTGGTGGATTTGGAGTCGGAATTCACAATACGTTGGAAGCAGCGGTTTATGGCATTCCGGTTGTTTTCGGGCCGAATTACCAAAAATTCCGGGAGGCCAAAGAATTGATTGCAGTTGGAGGAGCATTTTCGATTTCGAATTATGTAATTCTTGAAGCACAATTGGATAGACTTTTCATAGACAAAGAATCCGGAAAAATTGCCGGAGAATATGTAAAAGAAAATACCGGAGCAACACAGATGATTATAAATTTATTGGCAAATTAGCATATTACCAAATTATCACATTATTTATTATGCAAAAACCTTCCATTCCTAAAGGAACCCGCGATTTTACGCCAGCCGAAATGGCCAATCGCAATTATATATTCAACACCATAAAAGACGTTTTTCGTTTGTATGGATTTCAGCAGATTGAAACTCCTGCCATGGAGAACCTGTCCACTTTGATGGGGAAATACGGCGAAGAAGGCGATAAACTTTTGTTTAAAATTCTGAATTCGGGTGACTATCTGAATGTTTTGAACGATGCTGAGTTGCTTGGACGGAATAGCATTAAACTCACCAACAAAATCTCTGAAAAAGGATTGCGCTATGACCTGACAGTGCCTTTTGCCCGTTTCGTGGTGCAACATCAGAATGAAATTTCATTCCCTTTCAAACGCTATCAGATTCAACCTGTATGGCGGGCAGATCGTCCGCAGAAAGGACGCTATCGCGAGTTTTACCAATGTGATGTGGATGTAGTGGGAAGTGATTCGTTACTCAATGAACTGGAATTGATTCAGATAGTAGACGAAATCTATCGTCGCCTGAAAATTAATGTTGTAATAAAAATCAACAACCGAAAGATTCTTTCCGGAATTGCAGAAATTATTGGCGAAGCCGAAAAAATTACCGACATAACCGTTGCTATTGATAAAATGGACAAAATTGGGTTGGAAAAGGTGAACGAAGAAATTGCCTCGAAAGGTATTTCTGAAGAAGCTATAGCCAAACTTCAGCCAATTTTAAAACTCAGCGGAACTAATGCCGAGAAACTAAAACAGTTGAAAGTTGTGTTGGCAGATTCGGAAGTGGGCTTGAAAGGTGTTTCGGAGCTCGAAACTATTTTCGGACTTTGCGAAGCCATGAAGGTGGAAACAAAAATTGAACTGGATTTGACACTGGCTCGTGGATTGAATTATTACACTGGAGCTATTTTCGAAGTGAAAGCGTTGGATGTGGAAATGGGTAGTATTACCGGTGGTGGCCGCTACGACAATCTTACCGGAGTTTTTGGCATGGAAGGAGTTTCCGGCGTTGGAATTTCGTTTGGTGCCGATCGCATTTACGATGTGTTGAATCAGTTAAAGTTGTATCCGGAAACTTCGGTGGAGCAAACAAAGATATTATTTGTTAGTTTTGGCGAAAAGGAATTGATGTATTGTTTGCCTTGGTTAAGTGCCTTGCGCAGTAAAGGTATAAATGCTGAGATTTATCCGGAACCGGCAAAAATGAAAAAGCAGATGAGTTACGCTGATAACAAAAAAATACCATTTGTAGCCATTGTGGGTGAAACGGAAATGAATGCAGGTAAGGTGATGCTGAAAAACATGAAGACCGGTGAGCAAAGTCTGGCTTCAATGGAAGTTGTAATTGGAATGATAATCTGAAAACCGAAATTATAAAATGCTAAAAACCTGGGAATTATTGTATTCTCAGGTTTTTTTTATCTACAAAACATAACTTACAGCATCGACATAATGATATGCTAATATCCCGGCAACAATAAGCTGGGAGATAGTTCCCAGAATGAAGAAGACAAATGAAGTCAGAGCATGGTTAATAGCAGCATTACTTTCTTTACCAGCAAAATGTTCACCAACAAATGCGCCAATGATTGCACCGGAGACAATTCCCCAAGGTCCAAAATAGATGCCGGCAAGCATTCCCAGGAAGCTGCCCCAAACACCGCGCTTACTTCCCCCGAATTTTCTTTTTCCCCAGGTAGGAATAAAATAATCAAGTCCCTGAACCGCAATGATTATTATTCCCCATTGGATAAAAAAATGAACTGAAAATTCTGCAATTGAGCTGAACTGAAGTATAATTATTCCAAGATAACAAAGGATTGTTCCGGGGAATTTAGAAATAACACAGCCAATAAGACCTGTAAATATAAAGCAACCTGCCAAAATGATGATAAAATTGTCCATAGTAATTTAATAATAGATGCTTGATTCAGACTTGTAGAATGGTTATCGGGTACAAATATAATTCAAATAAACTATGTGTAGGGCAATGATGTGAAAAAAGTGAGCAATAAAATGTGGTGGATTATAACCTGTCAGAAACTCGAATGATTAAGCCAGAAATTGAGCTGCCCGTTCGAAAACCATGTTGAATGAAGCATTCACTTCTGCTGACTCCACGCCACTTCGAAGAGGAAATGGATTTTCGTGTGAGTAAGGAAACGAGAAGTCCAGTAAACTTATTCTGGATTTTGCAATTGCAGAACCTAAAGCGTCAATTACACCTTGGAAAGGCATTACTTTGTCTTTTGTCAACGAAATTCCTTCAATTCGATTGCCTAATTGTTTGAAAAATTCTTCTCTCTTTGCTTTATTCTTGTCGGGCGAAATCATGCTGAAGAATGATTCGTAAATCCGGTCGGAGATTGAATTTGGTTTTACTTCTTTCGAAAAGTCATTCATGTAATACTGAAGTAATCTTGCAAAGGCCGATTTGTCCATGATGCTGCGCGATTCGCCAAACATAGAACTGAAAATTCCTCCACCGCAAAACATAAATAGTTTGGAGTCCGAGAAAAGTCCGTCAGGATTTGTCATGACGGTTATTTGAGATAGAAACGCCCCGATGGAATAGGAGAAGATGTCAACCTGAGTGTTTCCGCTAAAAAATGGATGAATGCCTTGTTTTATTTCAGTAACCAGTTGAGTCAAATCATTGATGCTTTGTCGTCCGGAACTATAAAATCGGGTTGGATTTTCACTTATTCGTTCGCTGAATGCCACGTTGGCAAAGCTAAGTGAACGGTCGTTATTATTCTTCTTTCGCCTCAAATCCAACAGGCTTTGTAAGGCACGGGGGTTTGACCAGTTGAGTGGTGACCGATTCATATGAAAAGCGATGGGGAAGAGGATGACCGGTTTTCCGGTTTCTTTGCACAGATATTCCGCCCACGTAAGATATTTGTTCCAGTTACGTTCATTCAGGCCGTGTAAAAGTAAAATCGCTTTATTTGCTTTAGTCGTTTCCTTTGGAAGGAAAACGGGATAAGTAAATGAAAGATTCTCCGTGATTTTCGTATCTTCCGGGCTTGTTATTCCTTTTTCATTTAGAGAATTAAGCGCAGAACTTTTAAATGAGCAAAAATGAATATCAATATTCGATTCGCTTAAGTGTGTGTCAATTCCTAATTGAAATTGCGCATTGAGTTCTATTTGTCGTTGAGAGTAATTCATACAGAGTAAATTTATTTTCAAAACAAAGTAACTACATTGCTTTTTGATGTCCAACAATCGGGGGTGTTTATAGTTCTATTGGGACAGAAGATTCAAATATGGGGCAAAATAAGGAATGGCGGGATAAAAAAATACTGAGCTTTGAAAATGTGGTTTGTTTGTTCGGGTATAAAAATATACCTTTGTCAGTGTGTTTTGAACCCGTACTAAGCAATGAATTCCAAGATTCCATCCTATCTGACAGATAAGAACAATATCATTCGTTTGATATTGTTTACTGCCGCCTTTGCTTTATTATTCATCAATATTTTTAAACCCTTCGGATCGCGGGATTGGTATAAGATTTCCGACTTGAAATTCTTCATTTTTGCCAGTTTAATTGTTTTGGTAGGAATGTTGGTGGTGGTTATCAGCCGGATTATTATGCTTGCTTATGTGCGGAAACACTCCATTAATTATGGGCAATATGCGCTTTGGGTGTTGGCAGAGATATTATCCATGTCCATGTTCTATGCATTATTTACCAAGTTCATCCCCAAGGAAAATGCCCAGCGTGATTTTGTCGAAATTTTTGATGACTCCACCTTTCATGCAAGCCTTATTTTATTGTTGCCTTATGCCATTTTGTGGTTGTATTTTTCGTGGCGCGACAAAATCCATATGCTTGAAAAACTATCGCAGGAAGAACACCCCGCAGAAGTGCCTAAAAAAAGTTTGGTTGCTTTTCTTGATGAGAAAGGCGAGTTGAAGATTTCCATTATGCTGGAAAACCTGTTGTATGTTGATTCTGCCGATAATTACGCTACCATTCATTATCTCAATAAATCTAAGCTGTCGCATTTTCTGATTCGGAATTCACTGAAATGGATGGAAGAAAACCTGACCACCGATAGCCCGTTGGTTCGTTGCCATAGGTCGTTCATTGTCAATCTGGATAAAGTCAAAGTGTTGCGTAAAACAAAAGATGGATTTTTCCTTGAACTCGATGCTATTAATACTCCTGATATTCCTGTTTCAAAAACATATTACGAACGGGTAATGAACAAATTCTCCAAGTATTCGGTCTGAACTACATTAAGTTGATTGAATTGAATTGGTTACCATCCGGTTATTAGTCAAATTGCATATTCGCCAATAATTAGTCAAACTATCGAATAACTAAAAATTATGAATCAGTTTAAGCTTTTTAAAAGTAAACCTTATCAAATAGGTATTGCGCTTAGCGGGGGAGGAATAAAAGGGTTATGTCATGCCGGAGCATTAAAAGCATTAGAAGAACAAGGCATAAGAGCTGATATTTTTTCGGGTGTAAGTGCAGGAGCTGTTGTGGGTGCTTTGTATGGAGATGGTTATTCGCCGGATGAAATTGCAAAGCTTTTTGAAGATTTCAGTTTTCGTCAACTTGCTAAAATTCATATTCCCGATGGCGGCTTTTTTAAAATGGATGTTTTTCATGACTTCCTGAATAGAAAGCTACGTGCGAAGACTTTCGAGGAACTGAAAATGCCCCTACGCATAGTTGCTACTAATTTTGATAAAGGCGAAAGCGTAACATTTTCAAGCGGAAATCTTATTGACGCAATTATTGCTTCTTGCAGCATTCCAATTCTTTATTCTCCCAAAATTATTGATGGTGTGCATTATGTTGATGGAGGAGTTTTGCAGAATTTCCCGGTGACAACTATCCGTAATGACTGTGAGAAAGTTATTGGGATAAATGCAAGTCCTCAGGTAAACGCCAGTTATAAACCGGGGATTTTGAACGTTGCCTCCCGTACCTATCATTTTATGTTTAAAGCCAATATATCTTATGATAAGGAGCTTTGCGACTTGTTGATTGAGCCTGTAGATATGGGGAATTATTATATGTTTGATATAGATAAAGGGCGGGAAATTTTTGAATTAGGTTATCGCACAACAAAACAATTGCTCCTAAACAAATTGGACACATCTGGTGTTTAATTGTCTGTGTGCATTTTTGCAATCAATACAATAATGTTCATGTTTAATCTTTTTTCATTACTTTTGTACCCATAATAACTAAAAAAAACAATAGATTTATGTTTCCAGTATCAGATCGTTTGGCAGCCCTTTCTCCTTCGGAAACGCTTGCCATGTCGCAGAAAAGTAATGAGCTGAAAGCTCAGGGTATCGATGTTATTAATCTTAGTGTCGGAGAGCCCGATTTTAATACCCCTGACCACATTAAAGAAGCGGCAAAACAAGCTGTTGACAATAACTTTTCATTTTATTCGCCGGTTCCGGGTTATCCTGCTTTGCGTAATGCCATTTGTGCAAAATTAAAAACAGAAAACGGGTTGGAATATAAACCTGAACAAATTGTTTGTTCTAACGGAGCTAAACAGTCTGTTTGTAACGTCATTCTGGCTATTATCAGCAAGGGCGACGAAGTAATTATACCTGCACCTTATTGGGTTAGTTATCCCGAAATGGTGAAAATTGCCGATGGCACTACCGTTGAAGTGTATGCCGGTATTGAGCAGGATTTCAAAATTACACCTGCGCAACTCGAAGCTGTCATTACTCCAAAATCAAAAGCTATTATTCTTTGCTCGCCTTCCAATCCTACCGGAAGTGTTTACAGCAAAGAAGAATTAAAAGGGTTGGCCGATGTGTTGGCTAAATACCCAAATATCATTATTCTTTCGGACGAAATCTACGAACACATCAACTACCTGGGTACGCACGAAAGTATTGCTCAGTTCGAAAATGTTCGCGATCGCGTGGTGATTATCAATGGTGTGTCTAAAGGTTATGCCATGACAGGCTGGCGTTTGGGCTGGATTGCAGCTCCAAAATGGATTGCTTCTGCTTGTAATACCTTGCAGGGTCAGTACACTTCAGGTCCATCTTCTATCACCCAAAAAGCTGCCGAAGCTGCTTATACTGGCGACCAAAGCTGTGTGGAAACTATGCGTGTGGCTTTCGAACGCCGCAAGAAACTGGTTGTGTCCTTAGCTCGTGAAATTCCGGGTTTGATTACCAACGACCCACAAGGTGCGTTCTATATCTTCCCTGATTGCAGCTCGTTCTTAGGTAAATCGTACAACGGACGTGTGATTACTAAATCGGGCGACCTGGCTATGTACCTACTTGAAGAAGGGCATGTGGCTTGTGTAGGTGGTGACGCATTTGGTGCTCCAAACTGCATTCGTATGTCATACGCTACTTCGGACGAAAACCTGGTAAAAGCTTTTGGCTGGATTAAAGAAGCATTGGCTAAACTGGCATAAGCAAATTTCTCAAATATAGAATCAGGGCATTAATCGGTATCGGTTAATGCCCTGTCTTTTTATTGTTGGAGTACCTGCTTTGGGAGCGGGGGGTCGTAGGTTTTGTTTTGTATAGCCGTGGGTTTCGCGATTTCCAAATCGCGAGACCCGAGAATAGGGACCAAGACCGACAATTAATTGTAGAACTACAACACGCTTTATTTGTTTTATTTATATCTTTGCATAAAATCTCAACAATCAAATTATGAGTGACCAAATTAGACTATCAATAAAAGACTTCAGGGCTATAAAAGAAGCCGACATAAAACTAAATGGAATCACTGTTGTTTCAGGTGTAAATGGTAGTGGAAAGAGTACATTGTCTAAATTCTTATATTATACTTTTAAGCTTGCAAATAATTACGAAAGCATTGTGTTGGGACAATTAAGACAATCTTTATCCGAAGTATTTCATTTCGTTTCAATCTTGGAACGAGAAATCTTGACTTTCAGGAATGATAAAAGTATTTCTGTTGAATCCAAAAAAACTCGTAGTTTTCGTACTTCAATAACTTCTTTAGAAAAGAAAGATGAATTGATTATTTCAATAAAGTCATTGGTAAACAGTTATATCGAACTTCAGAAGAACAAATTATTTAAAGAAGAGAATGTATCTAGAATATTTTATGTTCTAAAAAACACATTAAATGATACATCAATAGAAGAAAATGATTTTGAATTATTGATTGAAAAGCTATATGATGAAATTAACAATCAATTCAATAATGCCGAGAGTATAATTAATTCTCGGCCATCTAATCTATTACGTAACAGTCTTGAGGGGTCATTTGCTGAGACTAAGCTACCAAATAACTATGAAATTTCCGAATATGATGTATCAATCATATCAAATAAATCTGATTTTGTTCCTTTAGTACATTCTGTACAAAACATTTCCTATATAGATACTCCAATGATGATTGGTGTTGATATCTTCTCTGACAATGATTATTGGGATAATCTTAATATGGATCTAACAAGAAAAAAAAATAATCCTTCTATATCTCATGAGATAATAAGAAATATAATTCATAAAGAGATTTTAAAGGGAGAATGTGATTATGTTGATGACCTTAACTCAATTCAAGATGAAACATTTCTATTCAAACAAGATGATGGTTCTGTTTATAATCTTCTCGAATGCGCCACAGGTGTAAAATCTTTCTCTATTCTTCAATTATTACTCAAAAACGGTTTCCTTACAAAAAACACCCTGCTAATTATTGACGAACCCGAAGCTCATTTACATCCTCAATGGATAGTTGAATATGCACGGATGATTGTGCTTTTGAATAAAGAAGTTGGTGTGAAATTCTTTATTGCCAGTCACAGTCCTGATATGGTAAGTGCCATTAAATACATTAGCGAAAAGGAACAAACAACACAAAACCTTGAATATTATTTAGCAGAACAAACTAAAGAAAATCCATACCTTTTCAACTACAAATCGTTGGGGACAAATATTGACCCTATTTTCGAATCTTTCAATATCGCATTAGATAGAATTAACCAATACGGCATATCAAACGAACACAATGACTTATTCTGAAGAACACACATTAAGCCATCCTTTAGCCGCAAGATATAAGAAGTTAGTTAATATTATCTTGATAAAAGAAGGTGCCCACAATACAGCTTTTACCACTGAAAAGGGAATTGATTTAGATCAATATGAGGTTGATAAAAATAAAGGTGGCAATCGAGATAATACGATGGACTTTTGTATTGGATTGAGGTCGATGGAAATGTTATTGGTTGAGGCAAAATTACGTGTGAAAGATCCACGGAATTTAAAGAAAGCGGAACTGGCGAGTAAGATTCGACACTCTAAAGAATTATTGGTTGAATCTGAAAGAACAGTGGCCAGACAAAAGATTCTTCTTTTTGACAAATCTGTTGTCAATGTGGCTAAACATCATATAATAACCACGCTATTTAAGAATAATCCAAACGCAACAGCGAATCTTTTGGTTTATACTGTTCAGGAATTTAAAGAGAAATGCTTTTGATTTTCCTCTCCGTCACTTTCAAAAACCATCGGAAACCAGTTTAAAAACCGACTCCTACGGTTTTTAAACTCATCGGAGACTAGTTGTCCAACTCATCGGAGAGTAATTTGGAAACACTCGGAGAGCGTTTTTAAAACGATAGGAGACTAATTTTAAAACACTCGGAGAGAGATTTTTTATTCGTCAGTAACGAGTTACACTTGTTATAAAAAAGAAAACCGAAAGCACTATGCGACCTGTTGCATTAACGCATATTACTTCCGGTTTTCGGTTATTTATCTATCGATTAGAGTTTCTCAAACTTAATGTTATTCAACATTTCTCGAACATCGCTACCCGGACGGTATGTTACCTTTGTGTCGGTAATCATTGTCTGATTAAACTTAGCTTCTGTTTCAACTCCCTCACTTTTTACATTGATCTGGAATGAGCCGAAATCGCCAAATCGTACAATTTCCCCATTTTTCAAATGCCGGTTCAGGATCTTTGTAAGGTCGTTCAAAACGGCCAATACATCGGTGTCGCTCACAGTAGTTGAATTTTCCGCTATCTCGCGACTAATTTGTTTTAGTGTAATATCCCCTGTACCTTTGGTTTGGGCATAATACTTCTTAGGTGCTTCAGGTTTTCCCGGATTCCCTTTTAATGTTAGAACATACTTTACAGCCATAATTTTTTGTTGTTTAAAGTTCATATTAATTTTGCTCAACAAACCAATAGGTTTTAGCTTGTTAAGTGCAACAGGCCATTCTAAAATGCAACTCCCTGTACTCCTGTTCCGAAGGCCTCTGCCATGCGGATTGGATTCCTGCGGATGCACGATTGATTTAATAACACTGTAACCACTTTGCGCAAAATCGATATATACTTCGTTCCCCTCAATTCAACCGGCTGTATAAACCCGAATGTGTGTAAATGCAGGTGTTGTAAACCATGATATAAGATAAATATTCTTTTCCGGGTATCTTCTTGATCCGGGATTACTCATTGTAATGAGTCCTCAGTAGATAGGCGGAGTTTGATTAACTAAATGCGGTACAAATATACATTGTTTAAGTTAGAATTCCAAGAGATGTTTTAAATATTATTTACTTTTTTATAAAATAAATATTGAATTGGTGAGGAACTCAAAATTACTTATGTCTGAAAATCAGTAAACACGAGGTATTTGGAGCTTTTGGGTAGGTGAGCTGATCTACGAATAAAACAAAAAAGAAAACCAGTTATTCTAATTTACAACCCTTCATTTCTATCTTTGTATTTGATAAATAAAAAAGCAATATGAAAAATCTTTTATTCCAAAATGGGGATAAGATGCCTGCTTTATGGCTTGGTGGCTGGATGTCGCTGAAAAATGAAGTTTATGAAGCTTTATTGGACTGCAGCTTGATTATTTGTAAAGAAATCATAGAATAGCAGTTGGTGCATTTTGCATTCTGCAGGGTGGAGATTATACCCCGAAAAATACCAAGGAAGAATAAATATTGCTCAATATAATAATGGAAACCTCTTTGCTAATCACGTTTATTTGATTGGCTATGGGGTTTTTGTTTCTGCAAAAGATTCAAGTTTACGCAGGAAAGTTTTACTGGAGTTGAAATTTGTTTTCTTTAAAATCCTGTGAAATAATACCCGGAGGCTATTGGAAGTTTTCCCGGTTAAATTTGAAATTTCGTCAATGGTCATCTTTAAGGCCAGAAACCCGCATAATGATAATTCGTTATTTGACAAATCGGGGAAAGCAGCCACTAGCTTGATAGATATATCTTCTCTGACTTCAAACTGCTGAAATCTCTTTTTGGGTTCCTTCAAATTTGTTTCATAAAGACTGTTATTTGTAAGGATGCTTTCTAAGAGTTGCTTCCCGGGTTTGTTGAGATATGGTCTTAATCGTTGTATCTCTCTGCTGAAAACATGGGATAACTCAGTGATAATTGCCTGATTGTGATGTTTTGATTCGGTGAATTGAATTATTATTAAATTTGAATTGTTCGGAAGTACCCGGGCAATCATATCAACACTTGAAATTGTTTTATCAAACCTGCGTAGAAGAACTTCGCAGTTATAAGTGCCGGATTTTTTAATAAGATTTATTAGTTCTTTAGAACGATGTGAATCCAGAATGAGATTATTGATATTTTGCTTATCAAAAATAAAATCTTCTTTTGTTTCTGCTTTAAAAAAGTGAATGGCTTGTTGATTGATTTCTTGAATGAGCCCTTTTGTATCAATTATAAATGCACAAGTGGGCATCCACTGAAATATGGACGATAATGTTTGGAGGTAAGTTGATTTGATATCGAGCGAATCTGAAGTCATTTGAAAAGTAAACAGTTTAAATTGTAAAGCTTCGTAATGTCAACGGTCCTTATGCTTAAGATATAAATATGATAATCGGAGCGCAACTCAGGGCTACGCTCCGATTAAAATTATTAAATAACTGATGGATTAGAAACCACGAATGGCTTCAATTCCCGGAAGAACTTTACCTTCCATATATTCGAGCATTGCTCCACCACCGGTAGATACATAGCTTACTTTATCAGCCAGGTTGTTTTTGTTGATTGCTGCTACTGAGTCACCACCACCAATAAGTGAGAAAGCTCCGTTAGCTGTTGCAGTTGCTACAGCGTGTGCGATAGCTGTAGTTCCCTTTGCAAATTTTTCCATTTCAAATACACCCATTGGGCCATTCCAAAGAACAGTTTTAGAGTTGGCAATTACTTCGCTGAAAGTTGCAATAGTTTCGTCTGCAATATCCAGTCCCATCCAACCTGCAGGAGTTTCGTTGGTTTTTGAAGTACAAGTAGCTGCATCTGCTGCAAATTTATCAGCGTTAATAGCATCAGTTGGGATGTAAACGTTTACACCTTTTTCTTTCGCTTTATTCAAAATTTCAAGGGCAAGATCAAGTTTATCTACTTCGCATAGTGAGTTTCCTATTTCTCCACCTTGCGCTTTAATGAAGGTATAAGTCATACCGCCACCGATAATCAAATTCTGAACGCGATCAAGCAGATTTTCGATAATCATAATTTTATCAGAAACTTTAGCACCACCCATGATAGCAGTAAACGGAGCCTTAGCTTCTTTCAATACTTTATCCATGGCAATCAACTCGCTGTTGATTAGGAAACCGAACATTTTATTTTCAGGAGCAAAGAATTCTGCAATAACGGCTGTAGAAGCATGAGCGCGGTGAGCTGTTCCGAATGCATCGTTTACATAAACATCAGCGTATGAAGCCAGTTTTTTTGCAAATTCTTTTTGTTTTGCTTTCAATGCTTTTTTAGCATCTTTCTTTTCTTCGTCAGTAGCAAATTCACCACGAGGTTTACCTTCTTCTTCTTCGTAGAAACGTAAGTTTTCAAGCAATAAAATTTCACCTGGTTTTAAAGCGGCAACTTGAGCGTCGGCATTGGCACAATCTTCTGCAAATTGGATTTTCTGACCAACAACTTCTTCAACTGCAGGAATGATTTGTTTAAGAGAAAATTTTGGATCTGGGTTTTGTTTTGGACGACCCATGTGTGACATTAATATCACAGAGCCTCCATCAGCAAGAATTTTTTTAATAGTCAGCATTGCTCCACGAATACGGGTGTTGTCTGTAACTGCACCGGTTTCTTTGTTTAAAGGAACGTTGAAATCTACACGTACGATTGCCTTTTTTCCGGCAAAATTAAATTTGTCAATTGTTTGCATATACTTATATGTTTGAATGATTGTTGTTTAATTTAAATTTAGATGTATGAATACAAATGGTATTTTTTCAATGATTTTAAGATCATATCTATTTTTATTTTGTCTTCTAATCTTTCGATAATTGGCAATTTTAAGAGCACAAAGATACAAATAAACTTAGAATTTAGAGCATATTGTTTTCTCCCAAATTGGAATAATAAAGTCTATTATTTTTTGTGTAAATATTAAAGAAATTTTTCTTTAATCAAAAATAGTTTTGTATCTTTGGCACATTAAATACTCGCTTATAAATAACAATTTAAAAAATAAAATTATTATGTCAAAAGTAACTGTAGTAGGTGCCGGTAATGTGGGTGCCACTTGTGCAAATGTACTTGCGTTCAATGAAGTAGCTGACGAAGTTGTGATGTTGGATGTGAAAGAAGGCGTTTCTGAAGGAAAAGCTTTAGATATGCTTCAGACTGCCGCATTATTGGGCTTCGATACTAAAATTGTTGGTTGTACTAACGACTATGCTCAAACAGCAAATTCAGATGTAGTTGTAATTACTTCAGGTATTCCACGCAAACCGGGAATGACTCGCGAAGAATTAATCGGAGTTAATGCAGGAATTGTGAAAGCTGTTGCAGGAAGCATTCTTAAATATTCTCCAAATGCAATTATTGTTGTTGTTAGTAACCCTATGGATACTATGACTTATTTAGCATATAAATCACTTGGTCTTCCTAAAAACAAAGTTATTGGTATGGGCGGTACTTTAGATAGCTCACGTTTCAAATGCTATTTAAGTAAAGCTTTGAATGCTAACCCAACAGAAGTTGAAGGTATGGTTATTGGTGGTCACGGTGATACTACTATGATTCCATTAACTCGTTTTGCTTCTTACAAAGGTCGTCCGGTTGCTGATATCCTTGACAAAGCGACATTAGACAAAGTCGTTGCTGATACTATGGTTGGTGGTGCTACTTTAACAGGATTACTTGGAACTTCAGCATGGTATGCTCCGGGTGCTGCTGCTGCTTATTTAGTTGAAGCAATTATTCACGATCAAAAGAAAGTTATCCCTTGTTGTGTTTCTCTTGAAGGTGAATATGGTCAAAATGATATTTGTATCGGTGTTCCGGTGTTGATTGGAAAAAATGGTGTTGAGGAAATTATCGATTATAAATTGAATGCTGACGAAAAAGCATTATTCGAGAAGAGTGCTGCTGCAGTTCGTGCAACAAACAATGTGTTGAAAGAAATCAATGTGTTGTAATTTGGCAATTAAATAAAATTGAACAGTCGTGATAGTCCTATCGCGACTGTTTTTTTTAGTAAACAAATTAAAATTTCATAATAATTATTAGATTTTCCATCAGAAATTCGAATAAACTCTTTATCTTTGTAACTGTTTCAAATTAAGAAGTTTTCCAATTATATAGCATTATGTTACAAGCTCATCAATATTTACGTCAATTCTCAATTAAGCCTTCAGTTCAGCGATCTGCAGTAATGGATTTTATGCTAAAAAACAGAATTCATCCTACCATTGACGAAATTTATTTGGCATTGAGTCCTTCTATGCCAACTTTATCTAAAACGACCGTTTATAATACTCTTGATTTATTCGTAGATAAAGGAGCTGTTCGTCTTTTAGCAATTGATGAAAAAAATGCTCGATATGATGTTGACATCTCGGCGCATGCACATTTCTTTTGCAAGAGTTGTGGATCAATTAGCGATATTTTTGACTTAAAAACTATAATGTTTCAATTGCCTGAGTCAAAAAGTAAAATAGAAGCTGTAGAAATATCGTACTACGGTCAATGTGAAAATTGCAGAAAGAATTAAAGATATTTATTTTGAGTTTAAATACGCACGCTTTACAAAGTATGCGTATTTTTTTATGTGACATTTTTAATACCTTTGACTAAAATTGTAACTAAATATTATGTGGTGGATAGACTGCTTTTCTCTTATAGTTGGGGTCTTGTACCTCTTTCTAATTCTAATTTTTTATAATGGTTGGAAAAGAACTTCCTATTTCGAATTCGAAGAATATGACAGTTTGAATCCAATATTCATATCTGTTATTGTGCCTTGTAAAAATGAAGAAGGTAATATTATTCAATTGTTAGAAAGTCTGAACCAACAAACATATACTAACTTTGAAGTTATATTTATTGATGACCATTCAGAGGATAAAACGTTTATTTATATTAATGATCAGATTGTAACAAAACCCAGTTTCCACTTAATTAATGCTCTTGGCTTTGGTAAGAAAAATGCACTTAAAGAAGGTATTCTACAATCCCAGGGTGACTTAATTGTAACAACTGATGCTGATTGTTCTCATCCAACTGATTGGTTGAAAACAATTGTAACTTTTCAAAATGTTCATTCTTGTGATCTGGTTATATGTCCGGTGAAGATTGAACATCAGAACACATTTTTTTCTAAGTTGCAAGAGTTAGAATTCGCAAGTTTGATTGCTTCGGGTGCTGGCTCTGCCGGTTCAGAAATGCCAATTCTCTGTAATGGAGCTAATTTAGTTTTTCCAAAAAATGTTTGGATTAAGAATCAGGACAATTTACATTCTGAAGAACAATCGGGAGATGATATGTTCCTGCTTGAAAATGTAAAGAAAAAAAATGGGAAGATAAGGTTTTTAAAATCAAAAAAGGCTTTTGTATCTACGCTGGGTTCTGACAGTTTATTTGGTTTTTACAGACAACGGCGCAGATGGGCGGCTAAATCTACATCATACTCCGATTGGCATATTATATTTACCGCTTGTATAGTTTTTGGACTGAACCTTTTTTTATTGATTTTGGGAGTTTTAGCTTTTTCTAATTTTCATTATGCACTTGTTTTGCTAACTCTTTTTCTCTCAAAATTCTTTCTTGATACTTCCTTCCTTTTGTCTGTGCGGTCATTTTTCCAACTTAAAAAGGTTTGGATTTACTCGCTTATTTTGTCACTTATCTACCCTTTTTATATTACGGTAGTTGCACTAACTGCTTTGATTGTAAAACCAGTTCGCTGGTAAAAATTACCTGGTAATATAAAGTACATCTCCACTTACTGCCGTTGTATAGCGTTTAAGTGCTTCTTTTGCTTTGCCTGATGAAGGGTTGCCAATACCATATCCAATATCAAATACCGATTTGCAACTATCGCAAACGGCTTGCCCATAGCCATTTGGATGTACGCGGATATTTTGTTTCACTTCGTATGGACAACACATGTCAAAGGCATAATACTCTCCATCGAATCCAATATATACGAGAATTCCACCATAACCAATTCTATCGGTTACAAAAATTCCTTTTTCAAAAGTAAGTGCTTGGTTTGGAGTTCTGAAATTGGGGTAAGTTGTCGTTAGATTTAATTGCAAATAAACCGGAAAATCCGGAATTGAAGATTGGATATTATCGTTACATCCAGTCAACGTGTTTAACAGGAATAAAATAGTAATAACATGTTTTATCCGAAGTTTCATAGTCTTAATTCATTATCCTAATTCTCCAATTCTCCACAATTCGTCATCAGTGAAAGTGACGTTTTTTAGAGCATCTATATTGTCATGCAGTTGTTTTACTGAGCTTGTTCCAACGATAACTGAATTCACTTGAGGTTTATGCAAGCACCAGGCTAGAGCCATTTGTGCAAGCGATTGGCCGCGAGAAATGGCAATATCATTTAGTTTGCTTATTTTTTCAATGGCTTCATGGGTAAGTTGACTTTTTTGTAAAAAACCATAGCTGTGCGCAGCTCGTGAATTTTCGGGAATGCCATGTAAGTATTTATCGCTAAGCATTCCTTGTGCTAATGGTGAAAAGGCTATGAAGCCAACACCATTTTCTTCAGCAAGTGGTAAAACACTTTGTTCAATTTGACGCGTGAATATATTATATCTATCTTGATTGATTAAACATGGAGTGCCATTATCACGTAATATCTGATATGCTTCTTTTGCTTTATCTTCAGGGTATTTTGAAATTCCTGCATAAAGTGCTTTGCCTTGTTTTACCATATCTGAAAGTGCGCACATTGTTTCTTCCAATGGAGTGTTTGGGTCATAACGATGTGAGTAGAAAATGTCTACATAGTCCAGCTCCATGCGCTTAAGACTTTGATGCAGGCTGGCAATAAGGTATTTGCGTGAACCCCAATCACCATATGGTCCTTGCCACATGTCATGTCCGGCTTTTGTACTAATTATCATTTCGTCGCGATATGAAGAGAAATGATCCTTCAATATCTTCCCGAAGTTTCTCTCTGCACTGCCATAAGGCGTGCCATAGTTATTCGCTAAATCGAAATGTGTAATGCCATGATTAAATGCAAACTCAATCATTTTCAATGCTTCATCTGCGTCATCAACATCTCCAAAATTATGCCATAGACCTAAAGAAATGCGAGGAAGTTGTAAGCCACTTTTCCCACAATGATTATAACCTACTGAATCTGAATAGCGATTGGGAGCAGGAATATATTCATTTTTTGACATAATATTTGATAAAAGAGTTGATGGGTATTTCTAGAATTTTACAGCCGGAGCCTTTTCACTGCCTTTTTCAGCTTCGAAATAGGGTTTCTTTTCAAACCCAAATAATGAGGCAATTATTGATTTTGGAAACCGTTGAATGATAATATCATATTCTTTGGCAACATCATTAAAACGGTTTCGTTCTACAGAAATCCGATTTTCGGTACCTTCGAGTTGGGCTTGTAACTCAAGAAAGTTTTGATTTGCCTTTAAATCCGGATAGTTTTCTGTTATCATTAATAATTTACCCAATGCAGAACTAACCTGACCTTGTGCTGCCTGATATTCCTGTAGTTTTTCAGGAGTAAGATTTTTTGGATCTATTGTAATTTGTGTCGCTTTTGCCCGAGCTGCCACAACTCCTTCAAGTGTTGAGCTTTCGTGAGTTGCATACCCTTTTACAGTAGCAACCAGATTTGGGATTAGATCCGATCTGCGTTGATATTGACTTTCAACGTTTGCCCATTGGCTATTCACATTTTCACGCTGAGTTACTAAATCGTTGTATATTGATATCCCACTAAAGAAACTTAAAATCAATACTGCAAGTACAGACAATAGAATAATTGTGTTCTTTTTCATTGTAATATGCTTTTTTATTGTTAAAGTGAATATTGATGAATTTAATCAGAAACGAGTTTATAGTGAAAATTAAAATTGATTACCAGCCACTTGTGGCACCACCACCACCAGACATTCCACCACCGAAGCTGCCTCCTCCTCCACCGCCGCCAAAACCTCCACCACCACTAAAGAAACCTCCAGCAATAGCTCCTCCAACGAGAGCACCACTATTTCTGTTTAGGCGAGGAATATTGTGATTGTCATTTTCTTCATAACCACAGAATTTGCAGACATATGTTGATTTCTCGGTTCCAGAACTTATATAGGTTGGGGCAACAATTGTTCGTTTTTCTTTAAGTATAAAAGCTTTAGTTCCACACTTCGGACAATCTGAATAAGCACTTGGTTTGTCAAGGGTAAAAATTGCTTCGTTTGCACATTTATCACAAACGAAAACATCATAATCTACTGCATGAAGTTTTTCTTCAAATTGCTGAGCTAATTTTAGGTGTGCATCCTCTTGTTTCTCTGATAAAATATGCATTGTTCCATCGCATACGTTACACTTAATGGGTTCTCTTCTGATTTTTGTCATCATTATTCTACCATAAATATTCGCTGGAATAGTAGCAATTGGAATTGGAATAATCAAAAGTAAAAATAGTGGATTCGAAAAGAAGAGAATAAATACAAAAGCAACTAACGGGAATATGATGGCTACCAAGCTTATTATTCCTGTTCTTTCGCTTTTTAGTGCTTTGTAACGTGCTATATTTATTAAAAGTGTTGGATTTTTTCGGATTTTTTGAATGGAGTTTGACATCCAAAACCATGTGATAAGTGCAATAATCAAGTAGATTGCTATAGCAATTGGCAATATCTGATTCCATGCAATTGGGGTAACAACTGCTTCTTGTATCGGTTCTTTACGAATTGTTGACCCAATTCGTTGGACTCCGGCTATTATTCCTGCATCAAATCTCCCATTCTTAAATTCAGGAATCATCGATTGATATTGAATACGCTTGCATATAGCGTCAGGAAGAATTCCTTCGAGGCCGTATCCGGTTTCAAAAGTTACTTTTTTTTGATTGAGTACAAAAAGTACAAGTAATCCGTTATCTTGTTTTGCTTTCCCAATTTTCCATGTTTTGAATAATTCGGTTGCAAAAGGTTTTATTTCATTCGTTCCTATTGAATTGACTGCAACAACAGCAACTTCAGCACCTGTCTGAGCTGAAAGTGAATCCAGAAAAGCATTCAATTGTTGTACGGTTTCCGTTTTCAGAATACCATCCGGATTGCTCACATAGGCATGAGCATCTGTTGTTTTTGGGTTAGGAATGGTAGATACTGTGTATTCAGCTGAATAAGCAAATCCAGTTAATAAACATATAAAACTGAGAAGAAACTTTTTCATAAAACAATATGTTAAGTACTAAATCTTTTATAGTGATGTCAATTGTATGAATCGAGTAAATCTACATCAAAAATCAACACAGAATGTGGCGGAATTGAAGCATTAGTTGATGTCGTATCATAACCCAATTTGCTTGGTATATAAAACTTATAAGATCCTCCATTATTCATTTTAGGTATGCCTTCTTTCCAACCAGCAATTGTGCCTGAAAGACTGAGAGTTGTGGTTGCAGAGTCAAAAATGGAACCATCAATCAGTCGGCCAATATATCGTACTGTAATGTAACTATTTATATTCGGTTTTCGGTTTAAATACCAGCCTTGGTGAATAACTTTGTAACTTAAACCAGTACTTGTGGTTACGAACCCTGAATCGTTCTTATGTTTTGCATACCATTGATCATTCATAAGTTTCCAGTCCATAAATTTATATTCTTGGCAGGCCGAAAATAATATTAAGAGCAAGAAGGTAAAAAAGAATCCAATTGAAATTCGTTTCATGTTTGTAGTTATTTATGTTGAGATATTTGTATATGTTTATTTGTCAAATTTAAATGGAAAGCTTCCAACTCTGTTCCCATCAACAAAGAACTCAGCGCGATAATTGCCTTTTGGTAGAATTTCTCCAACTTTCCAGAAAATCACATCGTTTTTAGCTTCGCCTGTATATTCGAAGTTTTTAGTTGATGAATAAGTAATATTGGTGTTTTCAAATGGAAAGATATTATTAGCACTTTTGGTTAGCACTTCGTTGTCTGGTTTTGTAATTCTTAAATAGATTGTTTTTTCACCAGGCTGAGCTGTTATGTTTTTATTTATAGTATATTTAAATTGTAAATTCGTAGTTCTTGAAAACCAGCCTGTTTTTTTTCCATTACTGCTAAGTGGAGTCATACTGAAATTCGTGACTTCAAGGATTGATGCCCGGGTAACAACCTGATTGAGTGACTCTTTCTCTTTAGATAATAGATTCACTGTTTCGGTAGCTGCCTGATATTTTTTATGAACTTCTACATTCTCAGTTCTTAATACTTTATTGGCTGTGTTCAATGAATCTATTTGATTCACATATTGAATCATAACTTGTCTTACAGTTGCTAATTCCTGTTTCAATTCTGTAATTCGTCGAGCATTTGTCGATTTAGTTATACGTAATTCATCCAATAGCTGCTGTACTTTAGTTTTCTGATTGTCAAGCAATTTGACGAGCGAATCATTTTTAATATTTGATGTGTATCCCGAAAATTCTTCATTAAGATTGGAGTATTCTTTTTCAACCTGTTGTTTTTCAAAATTCATTTGCTCTACAACTTCAGCCATTTCAGCATCTTTCTGATTTGCCTTGCGCATGAAATATATTACCGCAATTCCTAGTATCGCTATTATAACTGCAGCTACTGCTATGATTGTAAAATTTTTTCTTTTTACTGAATCCATATTTTATAATTTAAAAGTAGTTTAAGTCTAAAGTATTGATAAAATATTCTCAAGTTTTATCCCTCTTGATCCTTTAATTAAAATGTATTTATTTCGTATGGGATTCTTTTCTAAATGAAAGATTAAATCATTTACCTTATTAAAACAAGAATAAGGATTTTTTGTTTTTTTAAAATACTCACCTACCAACAAAACGTTATCAAACTTATTTTGTTGCAGTAGTTTTATAATGTTTTGATGTTCAATGTCGCTTTGTGCACCGAGCTCAAGCATATCTCCCAATATGAGTGTTTTAGCTGGTACTTCCATTTGTGCAAAATTCAAAATAGCTGCTCGCATACTGGTTGGGTTTGCGTTATAAGTATCTACTACTAGTTTGTTATGCTTTGTGATAGTTAGTTGAGAGCGATTGTTTTTTGGAGTATATTTCTCTAATCCGTTTTTAATTTCTTTTTTTTCTAACCCAAAATAATTTCCGATTGCAACAGCTGCTAAAACATTTTCCGCATTATAAGAACCAATCAACTTTGTCCTAATATTAAATGAATCTGAGCAGCCCAGCGTGCAGTGCATTTTTAAAAATGGAGAGCATTCCGTCATTTGACCATAAATATCACAAACACAATTGTCTGGATCTAAGCTATAATCGCAAACTTTCGATGATTTAATATTGAAACCTACTTTAGTGGCCATCTCCACTAAATCTTCATTATCTTTATTTATGAATATAACTTCACCTTTTTCAAAAATATATTCGTAAAGTTCTGCTTTTGTGTTTTTTACTCCTTCAAAAGACCCAAATCCTTCCAAGTGTGCTTTGCCTACGTTAGTTATGATTCCGTAATCAGGACAAGCAATTTCAGCTAACATTTTTATTTCTCCGGGATGATTTGCACCCATTTCAATAACTGCAATCTGATGTTCGGCCTTCAGATTTAGCAAAGTTAGTGGGACTCCTATGTGATTATTCAGATTTCCCTGTGTGAAATGAATATTGTATTTTTCGGTTAGTACAGCTGCTATTAATTCTTTAGTGGTCGTTTTACCGTTTGTACCGGTTATTCCGATGATTTTTGTATTTAATTGTTTTCTGTGATATTTTGCTAACTCTTGCAGGCTATCCAAAACGTTATCGACTAATATAAACCGTTCATCTGTGGCATATTCGGCTTCATCTACAACGGCATAAGCACACCCTTTTTCAATAGCTGAAAGTGCAAAAGCATTGGCATTGAAATTATCTCCTTTTAGCGCGAAAAAAATCGAATCCTGTGGACAGGTACGGCTATCTGTGCAAATTATTGGATGTTGTAAATATGTTTGGTAAAGTTGCATTTTAAAAGACAAAATTTTACACAGAATTATATGCAAAAATAATTATAATCCTATAAATTAACCTCAGTTAATCAATTAATAATTAATAATGAACGATTAATAACCTTAATTTGAATGAAATAATATGTTTGAAATTTAACTAATAACATTTAATATGAAAAATGGCTAAATCCTAAAAGTGGGTTCAGCCATTTCCTGTATTTCTTTTTGTAAATTATAAGTCGTAAGCAATAGAAATATAATATCCTTTCTGGTATAAATTGCCTGCGCTTGTTTTGTTTAAATTATTTATTCCAAAGTCATAACCTGCTTTGAGTTGATATTTTTTCCATTGAACACCTCCACCAACTCCAATTTGAAGATTTAGTCTGTTTAACTGATATTCTGAATCATTTCCATTATATAAATCAATTGAACGTGGTAAAACATAGAAAGGACTTGAAGAATCATAAGTCTGGCTAGAAGTGATTTTCATGTTTTGGAACAGACCGATATTTAAATTAGGACCAGCAAATCCAAATACTTTAAGTGATTTTGACAGTGGATAGGTATAGGTTAATCGAAGTGGTATATCCAACGAATGTGCAAACGATGTATATTTTACATCAGTAGAACTTGGGTAACCCTGTAGTTTATCAGAGTAAAGAAAGTTGTATAGCACTCCTGTTAATAAGCTAAAGTTATTTTTCAAACTAAACTCAGCTGTACCCCCGAGTCTCCCCCCTTGGAAAAAAGTTGAACTTACATCTTGTCCAAGGCGATGTGGATTTGTATAACCTATTTCTAACCGATATGTCTGAGCTTTTACAGAGCTAAAAAGTGTAATGAACGCGATAACAAAATAGATTTTAAATGCTGATTTCATATTATATGGATAAAAAATGTATAATTTCCTTTGACGACAAAGATAGATTTTTTTCAGCATTAAACTGCTATTCCTAGTGTTGGATAGTCAATACATTATCTGTTATTAACATACTGGAGCGAAAGTATTAAATTGTTTTTAGAAAAAAGCGTTTAACAAATATGTTTGTTAAACGCTTTAATTGGTTTTTGTGGAGCTGGAGGTACTTGAACCTATTCCATTTTATTCCTACTTATCAATAAGTTATATTCCTTATAAATTAATTGTTACGATTTAGTCCCAATTTTTCAAACTTTATTTTGGCTTCCTTTGTCGTTGGTGTGGTATGCAATTATTTCATGTCCAAAAGTACACAATTTCTTCTTATATGAAAGGATTTGTTGATTTATTATCAATAACCAAGAATTAAGTTGCTATTGAAAAATGAGAAAAATTAGCCTGCATTGCCGGTAGTTTTCTGCCGGAATTTCTTTGGTTATCAGCTTGAAAAAAGGACGAATTATCTGTCTAAAATTGACAATATTAAAGGGATGAAAAATTATAATTTACCCCGATTTGGGAGCTATTGAAAAAAATGGAGTTACAAGACCATCGAAATACAAAAACAATGCGGTTGCAAAGTATCAATATCAACTTTATTGGAAGATGAAGCTACTGTTTCTGACAGATTCAACGGTTTAGATATTGCCGATTTTATTATTAGCGAATTAAAATCAAAAAAAATACACTAGAAATTCAAAGTTTCTTCAGTCCAACACTTCAATCTATGATTGAGAAAAACAAAGCTTTATTGGTTTTGATAAATGGATTAGAGCTAAAAGAAACTTGATAATGTAAACATAAACAGACCGATTTATTAAAACCAGTCTGTTGTATCAATGGCTTTCGCCGGAACTAAAATCTATTTCTTTTTAATCAGCACTTTCCAATAATCCTGCACCTGAGTTAGAGAAACAATTTCGTGTCCTTCGTTTCGTACCGAACCGGGCACGTTTTGTATCGGTTGTCCATCGTCTAACCAAACTTCCAGCAAGCTTCCGGTTGTAAGTGTTGATAGTTCAATTTTGGTTTTTACGAAATTCATTGGGCAAGCTACGCCACGGAAATCTTTTATTCTTACTGCGTCGTTATCTATTATTTCAACAAGTTTCGGGACTTCAATGGACTTCGCTTCGTTTTTAAATTGTAACGAATCGTCCATGCCTTCGTACAACCTGACAACAGTTTCGGCAAGGTCAATCACCTCTTCCTTCTGCGAAATAAAGTCGGTATTTGCTTTGGCTTTTTCAACAAGGGGTTTAAATGAGTCATTTACTAAACCTTCGTTGATAAACTTATCAATAAACAAGTCGAATGCCTCGGAAGTAGTCTTAGGTTCAGCACCTTTTGTTACCAACAACATACGCGATGAAGAGAAAATAATGTCGTACAATATCCGATTGACTTTCTGTGTCTCTGACTCGGTTTGCAGTGCAGCAAAACCCTGCTTGATAAAGTTCAGATCCACATCAATCATGTCGAACAAGCCGGCAGAACATTCAGCTGGTCCTTTGTTTGCAACCGAGAAAAGCTCTTCGCTTCCCCAGTCGTAATAGTAGTTTTTATCTTCGTCGAAGCCAGGAACATCCTTGTAATTTTCAAGCACAGCTTTAATATTTCCCTGACCAACAGCGTCCAGATAGTCTCTGAATGACGCATATGAAGACTTAACCGGAATATAATAGGCTAAAATAGCTTCGGTAAATGCAGGCAAATCGCGTGCACTTACAGTACCTAAGTTGATACCCAATTTTGGTTTATCCCCTTTGGAAGCTCCTGCATACACATTGTAGGCAGCATACATACGCTCGTTACGACCCACACGTCCCTGAAATCCCAGATCAGACCAGATTTGTTGGGCACAAGAGTTTGGACAACCGGAAATATTGATTTGCAAATTGCCCACTTCGTCAAGGTTCAGTTTGCTTTTGCTTAGTTTGTTGCGCAATGCCACAGAAGCACCTTTTGAATAGCAAATCCCCAAACGACAAGTATCGGCACCCGTACACGAAACGATATTGTTTATCACGCCGGGCAGATTGGTGTTTATGTTCAACTCGTTAAGCAACTGATACAAGTTGCCCAAGTATTTTTCGGGGATATTACGGAATTGCAATTGCTGCCGAGCCGTAAAACGCAACACATCATTGCCAAATTCGGCAGCAAAATCCGCCAGTTGAAGTAAAGCTTCACTATCGGTATTTCCATTTACAAAAGGAATAATGGCAGAGAAAAGTCCTTCTTGTCGTTGAGCCGCCACATTGCGCTTTTTCCATTTGTTGAATGCTTCTGAGTCTAACACAATGCCTTCAAACGAAGGAGTTTTGTATTCGAAATTCAACGTTCCAGGTGTGAAAACGAAGTTCTCCTTAGTTTTTATTTCGTTGTAATAATTGAAGAACAGCTCCTTAGTTTTCTCTTCACCTTCTTTGTAGAAAATATAGCGGATACGGGCTTTATGTTTGTTTTTGCGGTTGCCGTGGTTATTGAAAAAACGTTTGGCAGCAATGGCAATATTAAACAATTCCTCTTCGGGAGCAAAGTCAAAAAGTTCCCAACCCAAAGTAGGATTAGAAGCTACTGAACCACCCAAATAGACTTTAAAACCTCGTTTACCATCTTTAATGGTGGCAATAAATCCCAAGTCGTTGATGACGGCAAAGTCAGCATTGTCTTCGCTTGTCGAGAAAGCAATTTTCAGCTTACGAGGCAAGGTGAATGAGTCGGGTTCAGCGATTAAACAAGTGGTGAGGTCAACAGCATAAGGCAATACATCAAACACTTCGGTGGTGCTGATACCGCTGTTTACATCCACCAAAAAGTTACGAACAGTATTACCGCCACCACCTTTCGACGACAATTCAACGGTTTGAAGTTCCGGCAAAATGGTTTTTACCTGATCGATAGAAATATGATGAATCTGAATTTCCTGACGGGTAGTAATATGCAACAGCGTAGAGTTGTGCTGTTGAGCTGTCAGCGCCACTTGCCTCAATTGTTCGGGGCTGATATAACCGCCGGTGCAACGCACACGAACCATGTAGGTTCCGTCCTTGCGTTGTTCGTAGATGCCCATTGGCACACGGTTTCCCTTGAATTTTACGGGTTCAATTCTGCCTTGTTTATAGTCATCAATCAGCGTTCCAAAATAAGCAATATCTTCGGTAAGTGTAGTTGGTAATTTATACATTGTGTGGACTTTAGTTAAGAGTCAATAAAATTGTAAATTATAAGTAATGAATTAGCTAAATGCTCCTTCTAAATATTTACGAGTTAGTTCTTGTTTTGGATTATTGAAAATCTCGTCGGCCGGACCAGCTTCAATCACCTCGCCCAAATACATGAATATAACATGGTCGGCAATACGTAGGGCTTGTCGAAGTGTATGGGTTACCAAAATGATGGCATAATCTTGTTTCAATTCAACAAAAAGTTCTTCAATATGCTTGCTGGAAATTGGATCAAGTGCAGAGGTAGCTTCGTCGGCTAGTATAAATTCGGGCTCAACAGCCAATCCTCTAGCTAAACACAAACGTTGCTGCTGACCAATTGAGAGTTTCGATGCCGGTGTATTGAGGCGGTCTTTCACCTCTTCCCAAAGTCCAACTGCTTTAAGTTGCTCTTCCACAATCTGGTTAAGTTTTTTACGGTTTCGTTCACCGTGCATTTTACAGCCAAAAGCGATATTATCGAAAATAGACATTGGAAGTGGACAAGGACGTTGCGATAACAGTCCCATCTTCTTACGGATATCTGTTATTTCTGTTTTTTTGTCGAAAATATCAGTATCGTCAACCCAAATACTTCCTTCGTATTTTACTCCTTCGGTGTCGTCAATAAGCCGATTGAATGTTTTAAGCAAAGTAGACTTTCCACAACCGGAAGGGCCTATGATACAGGTTATTTTTTTATCCGGGATTTCCAGATTTACATTTTTAAGAATATGGGTCTTGTTAATATAGAGGTTTAAATCACTTACTTTCAAATATGATTTTTTAATTCTGAGACTTTCTTTATTGTCAATCTCATTATCAGATTTATCTTTTGAACTTTTATTCAAAAAGGAAAAATCTTCTGCCCAACTGGTTCGCGTGGGATTTCGATATAGGAATGACTTCATTATATTTTATGTTTTGAAAAATGGTTAGTAATTAATCTTCCTCCAACACTGATAACAAGCACAATGAATATCAGAATCAATGCTGCAGAATAAGCTCTGTCCTGTACTTCGGCATTTGGGCTGCTTAGTTGAAAAAATACTGAAAGGGGCAATGTAGCTGCAGGTCGACTGAGCGAAGTTGGTATGCTGTCGGTAAAACCGGCCGTAAACATTACCCCAGCCGCATCACCTATGGCACGACCTACCGACAATAAAGTGGCTGTTGCAATACCCGGAGCAATTTGCCGGAGAACCACTTTAATTGTTTCCAGTTTGGTTGCACCCAAAGCATAGGTAGCATCGAGCAAGTCTTTAGGCAAATGCTGTGCTACTTCGTCCATCGAACGAATGAAAATAGGAATTACCAGTAATGTAATGACAAGAATTCCTCCCCCCAACGAAGTATGCATTCCCAGATAAATCATAATGGAGAATGCAAATGCACCGTAAACGATAGATGGAATGCCAAAAAGCACATCGAAAGCCAGACGAGCTACATAAGCCAGTTTAGAATCTTTTTTAAGATAAACATTGAGGTAAAATACCACAGGAATACTAATAAGCAAACCTAAAATGGTTGATCCAAGTACAATGTATAGTGAACCAACAATAGCATTCAAAATTCCACCTCCACCACCATTGTAATATCCACCTGCTGGAATTTGGCTTATCATTGCCCAATTCAAAGCTGGGAAACCCCGCCGGAAGATAGTATAAATAATATTCACTACAAAAGCGAATACTACTACTGAAGCGCTAATCATGAGCACTTTTGCAATTTTTTCTTCTATAAATTTGAATCTCATCTTTTTTACTTCGTGTTAGTTCGATACACCGTTCTTTATCTTTGGTGTTATTCTGCACTTCGTGCGTTCTTGACTTCTTGTTATTCCGATACCTATCAATAATGTTCGCAGGACAAATAACCACTAATAATGGTGAAGCTTAGTAACGTGAAGCATATTTATTTAAATTTCCTTTCAATTCGATATATCACAGTCCTTGAAGATATGTTGAATATAAATACCACAATAAAGAGTAAAAAAGCCGCCAACATTAATGCCGATTCGTACAATGGCACCGAAAGCATTTCGCCATAATTGTTTGCTATCAAAGCAGGTAATGGATAACAGGAGTCAAACAGCGAGTGTGGTATTAACGGTAAGTTTCCGCAAACCATCAATACCGCAATGGTTTCACCAAAAGCCCTTGACACTGCCAAAATAACCGCAGCCATGATACCTGGAAAGGTTTTGCGAAGAATAACAAACTTGCTGGTTTGCCATTTGGTAGCACCCAACGAAAGCGAAGCATCTCTGAATTCGCGTGGAACTGCCGAAAAAATTTCCACAAACAAACTAATCAACAAGGGCAAAATCATTACACCTAACACAATTCCTCCTGCAAGAACCGTATATCCTGTAGAATACTCCACAAAATGCGGAGCCAATTTGTCCGAAATCCATGGCACAATAAACAATGTTCCCCAAACGCCATAAACTACCGACGGAATTCCAGCCAAAATATCGAGGGCTGTAAAAACCCACTTTTTTAGATACGATTTAGAAAACTCGGTAAGAAACAGAGCTGACAACAAAGCAATTGGGAGTGATAAAACAATGGCAATAAGCGTAATGGCAATTGTTCCGGCAATAAATGGAAGAAAGCCGAATTCACCGTTTTCCGGTTTCCATTCCGAGGAAGTTATCAAATGCCAAAAGCTATTGTGTTCAAATATAGGGACTGATTTAAAGTATAAACCCAGACCAATAAAAATTACAAGTAAGATTGATGCCACCGTAATTGTGAACATCAATCCTCCTGCAATTTTGTTTTTGAGGATTCTATATGGTGCGATTGATAACATATATTCAATGATAAATGGTTAATGATAAATGATAAATGGGCTTTGTTCTTCAATTTATCATTTACCATTAATCATTAGTTTATTTCAATTTTGCAATTTCCTTATTCAATCTATCTTTCGGCAAACTGATGTATCCATTTGGGACATTGTATTTTTGTCCTTCGGAAAGTATAAATTTCAAAAAAGCAACTGCCACCGGATTAGTTGGTTTTCCGTGAGAAACCAGATACAAATCACGAGCAGGTGGTGAAGGATATTTTCCGAGTGCAATGGCTGTAATAAGTTGGGTAGACGTAGCATAAAAATTTTCAGCAGCATCAATTTTCCCATTATTATTCACATCAATTGGTAAAACCAGAATTCCAGGATTAGGACGTTTTGTTTTCAAATCATAGGCATAAGCAATGTTGTTATACCCAAAGCCAACGGGATCTTTCTGAACTGCCGAAGCTACACCCGGATCACCAAAAACGCCTGTTCCTTTCAAGTCATCCTGCTTTTTCCCGAGGTATTTAGCCCAGGTTTCACCCGCACCAGAAGCATCTGAACGTGTATAAAGATGGATAGGAATATCAGAGCTAATTCCCAAAACATTTCCCCATGTTTTGTATTCGCCAGTAACAAAGACTTTCTCAGCAGCAGCCTGAGTAATACCCTTAGCCAGTAATTGTTTGATTTTTGGGTTCTTGGCATTAATGGTAGGCACAACAGCATCTTTTGCTACTGCAACAAACCAAGCTCCCTTTGCCACTTCTTCGGGTTTTACTTCACGTGAAACCATTCCAAAGTCAACTACTTTTGCCAATGCATCGGTGATACCTTTTCCGGCACCACCACCCGATACATCTATTTTTACACCCGGGTGCAGTATTTTAAACTCTTCGGCCCATTTCACAGCCAATGGGTAAAGTGCGAAAGCACCTGATAAAGAAATTTGTCCCTTGAGTTCTTTTTTCTGGGCTTGCACCTGATTAAAAAGGCCTACTACAATAGTAAAAACGAGAGTTAATGTTATAATCTTTTTCATATCTGTATATTTTAATTTTTATTGATAATTAGAAGCTAAGTAGTAATTGAGCTACCAAATAATTAGTGTCAGTTTTTGAACTATCTTTGAAATCACTTCGGGTATAATTAGCCTGAAGTCTTGTTTTAGGAGTAATCCAATAGTTTAAACCGACTACATAGTTGGTAATTTCACTATTGGCTGACGTTTTATCGTTTTGGTAGAAATCATATTTCAATACCGGTTGTAATTTATCAGTGATAAAATAAGCTGCACTTACATAGTAACCATCTGCATTTTTAAGATTGGCTTGCGTAGTACCGATTTCTCCTTCAATATACTCCGCCCTGACAAGCAATTTATCGTCATCATATTTTGCACCAAAACTTGTACGGTTTCTATCGTACTTTGCAGTTTCCACTCCATATTTACCTGTGTAGGAGGATGCATCAAAAGTCAATGATTTCAACGGATGAATCAATAAAATGCCAAATACATCTTTTGTTTTATTGTTATCGGTAGTGTTTATGTTATTACCGTTCAATAAACCAACTTTGTATTCTATCAGATTATAACCTTTTTTTTGGAAAAAATTACCGTTTAAAGCCAAACCTATATCCCTACCGTTATTACTATAATCAGTAATCAATTTACTAATAACTTGTGAATTGTCAGAAGTTTCTAAACTGGCAGGAGAGTATGGATTTTCCAGGGTATAAGCAGTCTTGAACTGGCCGGCCTGCAAACCAATGTATTTGCTTGGTTTCCATTCCACATACGCATCGAGTATTTTAGGAGTTCCAGCAAGCTCTAATTGAATACGATAACTTAATTCTTTGGTAGCATTGCCTTTAAAGTCTAAACGTGCCCTACGAACATCGAATCCATTTTGTCCGGTACTGTAATTTGCAGCTGAAGTAGAGTACTGGTATCTTAAATCTAAAAAACCACTAATTTTAGGTAATATATTTACTGCTTTTTCCAACTGTTTAACACGAGTATCTACCGATAGAGTTTGTGATTGAATACTATCCTGAGCTGAAACAAATTGGGAAAGGCTTAGGAATAAGAAAGAAATTAGGAATAAGAAAGAAATTCGGATTATATTTTTTAAAATCATAATTGTAATATTTAAAAGAATGTTAGTTGATAATTGTTTTGAATGTGAATTTATATTTCAACAACATCGACACATTCGATTACATTCTTTTAAATACACTAAAACCGTTACTTTCAACTTCTGGAGGGCAAAATTCCCTTGAGAGATTTTCTGATCATCTTTAATTTTCTTCATCTTTTATATTTTCTTTAAACAATTCTGAAACCTTATTCGTGAATTCCAATTTTGGAGTCAAAAAAATGTTTCTTGTCGTTTAAAATTTATTTTGCAAAGTTCCGCCAATTTGATTATACCTACAATCCCTTTCAGAGGGTAATTATATACCCTTTTTACGGTATTTTACTATGTATAAAAAACCTAAAACTAAAGAGTATTAAAGGGATAAAAAGCTATGTTATGTTAAATACTGCTCTTTGCCCATTGTATTACATTCGAAGGTGAACGTTTATGCTTCAACTCATTAGCCATAAATTTCATGTAAGGTTCTACATGCCCAAAGTAATGTTTCAAGCCTTCGCAGAGGTAATTATGAGCTGAACCATCGGCGAGTTTAAGTATTCTGTTTTTTGGACATTCACCGTAACAAAGCTTTAAAAATCTGCAACTCTTACAGGCAGACGAGAGTTTATCGCGTTTATCATTACCAAATTTGAACTGCTCGGGCGAAAGCATCATCCCTGTAATGGTTTTTTGATGGATATTACCAAGTTTGAATTCAGGAAAAACGAAGTGATCGCAACTATATAAATCGCCATTGGACTCCAATGCCGAAGCGTGTCCACAAGTCTCAGACCAGATACAAGTTGGTGGTTGTTCGCCAGCGAATCCGGCTAGGGTGGCATCGTAGGTAGTGACAAACACTTCACCCACATCGTTGCGCACCCATTCATCGAAAATAGCCGTTAGAAACTGTCCGTATTCCAACGCTCCCACCGACCATGAAGTAAGTTTTCCTTCCGTATTATCGGGTGCAGTAAGTAACCCCGAATCAGCATTCAATCTTTCTACTACCGGTGAAAACTGAATATATTTAGCACCAATTAGTTTAAAAAAACGGTACACTTCGAGCGGATATTGCACATTGTAATCGTTGACAACAGATAATATATTGAACTCGACTCCGTGCTTTTGTAGCAGTGTTATCCCTTTCAGAGCCTTTTGGAAAGAACCTTCGTTGCCAATAGTTCGCCGATATTTGTTATGGCAGTGTTCCGGGCCATCGATGGAAATACCAATCAGGAAATTATTTTCCTTGAAGAAATGACACCATTCCTCGGTCAGTAATGTACCATTGGTTTGAAGTACATTTTCAATTTGACGATTGCGCCCGTAGATTTTTTGCAAACGGATGGCACGTTTGTAATATTCAACCCCCATAAGTAGTGGTTCGCCACCGTGCCAGGTAAAAAGAACCTGTTCACCGGGTTGAGCATTGATATATTGCTCAATAAACAGTTCGAGTGTTTCCTCACTCATTCGGTTTGTACTATTATTAGGATTCAGACTTTTCTTATCCAGATAGTAGCAATAACTACATCGCAGGTTACATGCTGGTCCAATGGCTTTTGCCATTACATAGACCGGATATTTAAGCGGATTAAATTGGATTGTTTTGGACATTGTTTTGTCTCTATTTATAAAGTCAAATAGACTTTTATTAAAAACTGCTAAATATAATACTCAGTTAAATCAACCAAACCATTTTTCAAAGCAAACTTGATTAGTTCCTGAATATTGTTCAGGTCCAGTTTACGGAAGATATTTTTACGGTGGGTATTTATTGTATGATGACTAAGGCAACGTAATTCTGCTATTTCTTTAGCTGTTTTGCCCTGGGTAAATAGCTGGACAAGTTCCAATTCGGTACTTGTGAGTAAGTTCTTCTTGGTGGAATTATCCTTTTTGCGGTTGTGCCCATCCATTATGATTTGCAGTGCTTCGCTACAATAGTATTTTTTGCCCAAAACGGTTGATGAAATCGCTGTTGCTATCACGTCATAGTCATTTGATTTTAATATAAAATTCGCCCGACTAAAAGAAGCAGTTAATGGCATTAAAAATGATTCATCCGGAATATCACTAATAAAGAGCCAATTAGAGTCAGGAAAACATACCGAAAGAGCTGTAATTTCATCAATACTTTTAATACACAAGCTTTCAAAATCAATAATTACAATAGCATTGCTATTTGATAACAATGTACTGTGTAATTCAAATTTAGAAGTGGCTATGACTATTGATGGCGATTGAATTAAATCATGAATAATGCACTTCATACCCAAACGACATAAATCGTTATTCTCGGCAATTATAAAAGTAGCTTCATTCATAATCTTGTTATTTTCAAAATCCTTAAATTCTGTTGCAAAGTTCATCCTAATTTTATGTATATGAAATCCCACAATGACAGTATTTACATACCATAAGTAGGGGATTACAAAATTATTTTAAAATAATAAACACTCTTATATTAGATAATCAGAGTCATCATAATTCACTTCTTTATCAAGACTTAACACCTGAAGCAATGTGAACAATGTGCTTGCTACATGATTAGATACCTTTATTTTGTCTTTTTGAAAATTAAACAATTTAAATAATAACCACGGATGAGTCAAAAGTTTATGTATGGCTGTACGCCTATTGTAATACCATGTATAATCCAATATCGTATGTAAGTTTAAATTGCCCTGAACAGCTAGATTATGTGTAATTCCTCGCAATGAAAGTACCGGAATCTTGTGGCGGGAAGCTGCCTGGGCAACTCCTAACGTTTCCATATCAAGCACAGGATGATTAAACCTTATTTTGTCATGATGCAGAATGACCTGCTCTCCGTTTACAGTGATTATTGTACCAAGAAATATTCGTTCTTTATTCTTAATTACTAAATTCAGAATAAATTTGCGTATACCTGAAGGAATTATTGATAACCCAATATACTGCTCGAAAACTCCATTTTCTATCATGGTAGCCGAATTCCCGCAAATAATGTCACCTACACGAATATCCTCTTCAATGGCTCCGGCAATGCCAAATGATATTATCAACAATGGTGATATTTTCTCAATTAGTAAAGTGGTGGCAAGTCTAGCACTCACCAGTTTTTTATCACAAACTATCAGAAAAATTTCATAGCCATTTAGTTTGAAATAATAAACTTCAAATTCACCCAATTTCAGTTTCTTCTTCCCTGAAATATATTTTAAAAATGTAAATGCCTCAATCTTTCCGGAAACTATCAGTCCAATCGTTCTCATCAGCTGCAATTTTATAATTTTCTCAAAAAAAATAACCTAATCGTCTGACACTAACTAAGATTTGGGTGTTTTTAAATTTCAGGATTTTACCTCATTTGCATTTCATTTTATGCCAAAAACCGAAAGATAAAAGCATCCAAATAAATTACTGAATCGTAGCCAATTTAAACAATAAAAGAGAATTATATGAATTGAGAAACCTATATTGGATAAAAAAAACGCAGCCAGTCAATTATACTGACTGGCTGCGTTTTTGATTATTTGTAGATCTATTTTACATATACATACAAGCGTCTCGACCGGTCATTGAAATGATAATGACAGCAACACATATACATGTATATAAATAATGAGTTCATAAAATAGAATTTACCAGCATTTTTTTATTCTAACCTTTGTGTTATCTGACATTACAAAGATAGGTGGGATCAACCATAAACGAAATACCTTTTTAAAGGCATTTTTAATACCCTTTTATAGGTATATTTAGAAAAAATCAATTTTCACCAAGTCGTGCCAACTCTTTTTCAATGGATATTCCTCAAAAGCATACAATACGGTAGAAAGATACCGTTCACCTGTATCCGGCAGAATAGCAACAATTGTTTTACCTTTATTTTCAGGACGTTGAGCTAAAACAGCAGCTCCATAAACAGCAGCTCCCGAGGACACGCCAACCAGTAAACCTTCCAATCGTGCAAGTTCACGGGCAGTTAGTATTGCATCGTCACTTTTTATAGTAAGAATTTCGTCCACTACGGCACGATTAAAAGTTCCCGGAACAAAGTTGGCTCCTATGCCCTGAATTTTATGAGGTCCGGCTGTTCCTCCGGAAAGTAACGGTGATTCAGCAGGCTCTACAGCCACAATTTGTACATTCGGGTTGTATTTCTTCAATATCTCTCCAACACCACTAATAGTACCACCGGTACCTACACCGGCAACAAATATATCAACCTTGCCATCCGTATCACGCCAGATTTCTTCGGCTGTTGTACGTTTATGAGCTGCTGCATTTGCAGGATTTTCGAACTGTTGTGGGAAAAATGCATTCGGAGTGTCCGCTACAATTTCTTTTGCTTTATCAACTGCCCCTTTCATGCCAAGTAATCCGGGAGTTAATATTAATTCAGCCCCAAGTGCTTTCAGCAAGTTACGCCGTTCCACGCTGAAAGTTTCGGGGAGCGTAATAATCAACCTATAGCCTTTAGCTGCGGCAACAAAAGCCACACCTACCCCTGTGTTTCCACTTGTAGGTTCAACAATTACTGAATTCTTATTCAAAATTCCTTTTTGCTCAGCATCTTCAATCATCGCCAACGCAATACGATCTTTTACACTCCCGGTAGGATTAAAACTTTCCAATTTCGCAACAATTGTAGCTTCGAGCCCTTTTGCAGTTTCGTAATTGGACAATTCTAAAAGTGGGGTATTACCAACCAATTCGGTTAGTTGTTTTGCTATTTTTGCCATATAATTTGAGTTTGTGTGAGTATTTTTATATTGAGGCAAAATTACACACTACATTTAGCACTTGAAATACCAATTATAAGTCATTTTAATACCTTCAGTTAGGTATATTTATTAATTTGTTATTTTAAAAAGAACATAGAAGTATTAAGCTGTTACTTTTTGAATATAACTTTAAACTTCTCAGATGGTTTGAATGCCGGAATTTCCCGAGCTGGAATGATAACCTTCGTTTGCCGCAAGATATTTCTGCCTATTTTTTGCTTCCTTTGTTTTACAACAAAACTGCCAAAGCCTCTCAGATACACATTTTCTTTCTCTGCTAATGTATTCTTTACTGTTGACATAAATGATTCGACGATTTGGAAAACGATTGATTCTTCCACTTGAGTCGTTCTGGAAATTTTTGTTACAAGGTCTGCTTTTGTCATGTTTGTAAGTTTATAAAAAATATCAATTATTGATTCTCAATACAGCTATTATTTTTGTTTCTGTTCAAGAATCAGCTTTAGGTCTTATAATAACTGATTAAAAGAAATAATGGAAAACAACATTCGCACAATAACATCACTAAAACGAAATATAGTTATCCTATCAATTAAAAGGAAGTAAACGACACTTCATCCAAAGTTGATATTATTATGTTACCTGTTGTTTCCATTCATTATGCTTTGATTTGAATTGCGATACAAAAATAATCTAAAACAGAATGCAGAAAAATACCGCAATCGGAGTATTCTAATACCCAAATTGCGGTAGAAAGAGACTATTTACACCGATTACACAAATAAAATAGTCCAATTTCGGATTCGCTTCAGTGCACTATTTATTAGTTCCTACTTGTTTCGACCTGTCGGAAATACTCGGAATCTTCGATGTAAGATGCATCTGAATCTGAATTGGCATATAAATAGTATACTGTTTTTTATAATACTTTTTCTTCCACAGCAACATTCTGTGGAATATCAGAGACTGTGACAGTTATTTTATCACCATCAAGTGATTCGTTTAGCTTAGTTGCCGTAAATAGCCAGTCAACACCGTTGGCTTGTAAAATAGCACTTCCATCTTCGACCAAACTACCGTCACCATTTACGATGTGTACCGTTATACTTTCGACAGTAAAATCATCAATAGCCCTAATCCTGATTGTGCTTCCTATTTGACCTGTATAAGCAGTAACATCAATTTCTTGAATGTTAGGTGCATTAAAGAAGTCGGCGACCGCTACATTGAAAGCCGATTGGCCTGCAGATGTTTTTTGAGCATACAATGCTTTCGTAGTTGGATCAGCCACAGCTGTTTTACCATAAATAATTGCTTGCTGAAACTTAGATTGTACAGCTTTTTGAGCCACCGTTGGTTCTCCCTCAAAAGCGGCCGGATGGCGCGCTACAAAAATTTTACCATCGGCTTTTCGACGGCGAAAAACTAAATTACCGACTTGACCACTTAGCCCTTCGGTTGCTAAATTGTTTTTTGACTCTCCCATTTTTCTGGTTTTTAAATGTTTATAAATTATTAATTGAGCACTTCTAATAGTAAACTTTTTTGCTGCGATACTGATAGTATACTCATCCTATACTCATCCTATACTCATGAACTGAGATTTTTTTAAAAACACAGCCGATCAAATTTCTTCAACCGGCTGAGTTTTTGTTTATTTGCAAATCTATTTTACGAATATGCACAAGCTTCTCGACCGGTCATTAAAATGATAATGACAACAACACATATACATGTACATAGATAATGAGTTCATAAAATACGATTTACAAGTTTCTTTACTTTCATCTTTGTTTTATTTGACTTTACAAAGATAGGTTGAATTTAAATCAAACTAAATACCTTATTATAGGCATTTAGGATACCTATTAAGGGGTATATTTTTTCATACTGCTATTACTTTATTTGTTCTGACCTTTAAAAGTCTCGGATGGTTTGAACACCGGGGCATTATGAGCCGAAATAATAACATTAGTACTTTGAGATATATTTCTTCCAATTTTTTGCTTTCGGTATTGTATCATAAAGCTGCCAAACTCCCTCAAATACACGTTTCCTTTTTGAGCCAGCGACTCTTTTACCGTTGCCAATAATGATTCAATAATGGGTAAAACGGTGGACTCTTCCACTTGAGTATTTCTTGAAATTTTTGTTATTAGGTCTGCTTTTGTCATTGTGCAAGATGTTAATTTTAATCACTGAATCATTTGTTTTGAGCTGGTAATCTGAATTTTGTAACATCAATTTCTTCCACCGCTATTTCGGAATGTGGAGTTCCTTGTGGAACCCAATCGTAAGGTATTGGTTGAGCTCTGTAAACAGTATTATTGAAAGATTTCTTTTCGCCTTCTTTTGTTTTGCTGATATATGGGCTCACGTACTCCCACACTATCTCTCCTTGTGGTGTTACCTGAAAAAAACGACCATTCATACCTTCGTTTATCAAAGTATTCCCATTGGGTAAGCGACGGGCACTACTAATATATGAACTAAAAAAAGAACGATCGGAATTCCCTGATAAGCTACCCTTATATTCCCATACAATTTGCAGAGTTATGGGATTTATTTCCAGTACCCTTGAAGTGGAACGAACGTCCACAGGCGGGTATCCGGCACTTCCCTGATTGTCAAACAGCAAGAGATTTCCTGCTCCGGGTAATCCTTCGGCAATGATGTGAGCATCGTGTTGTCCGGCAATCTGATCGACCGTACGTAATCCTTTATCTTTCGGAGTTATTATCTTAGTATCAGGAAAATTAGGTCCGAGTCTCCAAGTTATTTTTCCAGTTTGTTTATCAATAATAGCTACAAAATTAGCATTCCTCGAATCGAACACAATATTTGAAGGATTAAATCTTACGTCACCCGCTTTGAACCAATGATTATCGCCAATTACGTGCATATCATTGATGTGTAAATAGTCTAGTGATCGATTAGATTCGTTTGATTGAGCCAAACGCTTTTTAAGGTATTCAATTCCTTCGGGAGAAATACCAAATTCATTGATATGTTCGGACGCAATCCATTTCCAAACAATAGAGCCGGCGGGTGTAACTTCATAAATTACATCATCAGTTACATTGCTATATCCAAAAACCACACTTTTAATATGGGATAAAACAAGTGTATTGCCATTAACTAATCTATACCAGTCATGGTGTTGCTGTGCTTCTCCATCGGGAGCTTGTTTACCCCACTGCCAAACAATGTTATTATTCCAATCAACTTCCCCAATTTCTTTATTGTTAAAACTGCCAACTCCATTTTTGAGTTGTACAAGAACATGACCCAATTTACCGCCGGTTACGTTGGGATCGAGAAGTTCACTGGGTTGCCCCGGATAAGGCCACGAATGAACATCATTTCCATTCATGTCAATCAGATGTGTTATGTCATCGGCACCTGCAAAAAGCACATAGCTATTATAGGCTTTTGCTGGGTTATACAAAGTGACTCCTGTGGGAAATATTCTTGGCGAAGCTCCAACTAAAGAATAATAAAAGATTGATAGCACGAATGCTAGTAAGCGAATATGTAATTTCATATTTCTAAATTTAAAATTTGACTTGATATAATTCGGAATTATTTCGACTTTGTAGGTATTCGGAATTTAGTAATATCAATTTCCTCAACCGCAATTTCAGAATGTGGAGTACCTTCCGGAACCCAATTATAAGGAACCGGCTGCGCCCTGAAAATCCAATTGGTAAAAACACTTTTACTATCTTGCTGATACTTTGTAAAATATGGACTAACATACTCCCAAACTATTTCACCGTCTGCAGTTACTTGAAAAATGCGACCATTCATTCCTTCATCTATCAAAGTATTACCATTAGGCAAACGGCGGGCACTGGAAATATATGAACTGAAAAAATCCCAAACAGGCTGTTCTGAATCCAATGCAGTGTATTGCCATACAATTTCCTTTTTTATAGGGTCGATTTCAAGAATCCGCGATCCATGTTGCGTGCTAATCCGCGTTGGAGGATAACCTGAGGGACCTTCGTTGTCAAAAACCAACAAATTTCCTTCGCCCGGTAATCCTTTTGGAATAATATGAGCATCATGTTGTCCACTGGTTTGGTCAATAGGTCGAGGAACTTTATTACTAAGTGTCGGTCGTAACGATGGCGATGTTGCAAAATTTGCATTCACACCATTTGTTTCGGTTCCCTTACCATAATCGCCACCGATTCGCCAAACTATTTTTCCAGTTTTCTTTTCAATAATTGCTATAAAACTTGCTTCACGAGAATCAATTACAATATTATCCGGATCGAATCGTTTATCTCCTCCATCAAACCATTTGTTTGAACCAATAGGTTGCATATCGTTGATGGTAAGGAACCCATGACCTTTACCACCGTTTACATAAACTTTACGTAACAGCTCACGTCCTTCGGAATTGATTCCAAATTCGTCAATATGATCCCCTGCATTCCAGCTCCAGACTATTTTGCCGGCAGATGTGACTTCATAAATTGTTTGGTCTGCAATTGGTTTTTCACTCACTCCAGAAACGGTACGGTCTACTGTTACTACAAGCAAAGTATTACCATTAGTAAGTCTGTTCCAGTCATGATTTTGACGTGCTTCTCCGCCCGGAGCTTCTTTACCCCATTGCCAAACAACATTTCCATTCCAATCAACTTCACCCACTACTTTATTATTGAAAATTCCGCTGTTTCCACCAATTCCATTTTCAAGTTGAAGCATCACATGCCCTTTCTTACCTCCGGTTACTTTTGGATCGAGCAACTCGCTGGGAAAACCAATATAGTCCCATTTGTGAACTTCATTACCATTCATATCAATCAAGTGAGTTTTTGCGTCTGGCGACGAAAAGAGAACGTAGCTATTGTACGCTTTTGATGGATTATAAACTGTGACTCCTGTAGGATAAATCTTCGGTATAGCCATTAAAGAAAGCCCTGAAACAAGTTGAACCAACACCGTTGCAAGCAGAATCCTATTTGCTGTATTATTGAATACTTTTCTTTTCATTTTTTTAAAACTGAATAATAAACGCCTCAATATCTGATTGCAAACAGACTTTGAGGCGTTTACATAATTTGAAATACCAATTAAACATAGTAGAGATTTTATCTCTTTTTATCAGGCGTTATTTTCAGGTTTGCAAAATGACCATCTTTTATATCAACCCAAAGTCCGACTTTGCCTTTTCCATTTGGGGTAATACGTTCTACCGTTAATGCCGGCGACTTATTGTCATTTACAAAAACAAAAACTTGTTTTTCCGTTATTTGAATTTTAGCTTTGAACCAACCGTTCGCATCCACTACATTCGATACCGGTTTTTCATACGTCCACGGAGTCTCTTTACGCAACCTTTCCCAGGGATAATCTGGCCATGCAATGTATTGAACGGCACGTTTACGAAACAGTGAATCGGAAGCATTAAAATTGAATGGACGAAAATAAATCGCCTCGAAGTGTTTTTCATCCCTACCACTAAACGCTATGCCCAGAAAACTCTGTTGTCTTACATCTTTCCCTTTTAATTCTACCTCTATGATACCTGTAGAAAATTCAAGATTATTTACCCAAGCTATACCCAGATTACTTCCATTGCCAACTTCTTTTCCAATTGAAAATAGCTTTACAACATTTCGTTCGTCCTCGGAATAAACACTATCTGTTACATTCACAAGTGTCCAACGTATTTTATTTTCAATTTCGGAGATATTTGGTTTAATTACGGCTTGTCTTTTTTGAGAAAAGCTGGTTACTGCAATTAAAACACAATAAAGAATTAAATAACTGCGTTTCATACATTCATCTTTTAAATAGTTATTCATAGCCACTCCTAGGAGCATCTTGCAATTTACTTTCACGATATTTCTTCATGGTAACAGGCTCCTTACTCTCAAGTTCTCCAAAATCAACCACGCCAGTTTTATTGGCCCATTCAAAATACTTTTGCGACAGTTGACTTACAATGTCGTGATTTTGTGCAGCAACATTTTTTGTCTCGCCCCTATCTGTTTCAACATTATACAATTCCCAAGCATAACTTGGATAATGTGACTCCAGTTTCCACTTTCCCAATCGAACCGCCCGGTTTCCAGCTCGTTCCCAAAATAAAGGCTCAGTACGCTGCACTTCGGTTTGCTTTCCAAATAATACAGGCAATAAACTTTTACCTACCAACTCGTTGGGAGTTATATTTTTATATTTCTGAGGATATTTGGCTCCTGCCAATTCATAAAAAGTCGGAGCGATATCTATAATGTGACCTATACCTTTAGCAATAGTTCCTGCTTTAATTCTACTTGGTAACCAAGCTATAAAAGGGGAACTAATACCGCCTTCGTAAACATAATCCTTGAAATCTCTAAACGGAGTATTAGAAGCATATGACCAATTTTTACTTTGCGATTCGTATGAACCAATGGTGCCAACCGGCCCGGAATTACGTATAGCTCCATTGTGCCATTTCACTAAATCTTCGGCCGGAGCACCGTTATCAGAAATAAATACAATAAGCGTATTATCATCGATTTTGAGTTTCTTGAGTTGTTCCAATACCTTTCCAACTCCCTGATCCATTCTATCGACCATGGCTGCATACACCTCCATTTTACTGGCCCAGAGTTGCTTTTGATCGTACGACAACTTGCTCCAATTGTAAATATCTTCATTCTTTTGAGAGATATTGAAATCGGCATCAATAATACCCAATTGTTTCTGACGCTCGAACCGTTGTTTGCGAAGCTCATCCCAACCTATATTATATTTACCTTTATACTTGGCAATATCTTCGGGACGTGCATGCAAAGGCCAGTGTGGTGCTGTATAAGCCAAATAAAGGAAAAATGGTTTGTCATGTTTGCTTTCTTCATTAATGAACTGAACAGCTTTATCTGTAATGACATCGGTTTGGTAATATGATCCTGCTTCAAGAGGATATGGTTTACCATCCAAACGATACGGAATTTTTTTACTTTTGAATGGTTCAATAACATTATCCTCTTTTTTGTCATTTGTTTCAGCCACATAATCACCCTGATCGAAGTAACTACCATTGTTGGCATAAAGCGAACGATCAAAGCCACGCTGCCAGGGATTGCTGACTTCCTTTCCATCAACAACTCCAGAGACATGCCATTTTCCCGACGACAACGTTTTATATCCGGCTGTTTGGAGTACTTCGCCCAAGGTCAATGACTCTTGATTGAGATATCCCTGATAAGCAGGTAAACCAAGATTATCGGAGAAATAACCCACTCCGGCTTTGTGCTGATATTGTCCGGTGAGCAAGGATGCACGCGTTGGAGCACTAATAGAATTGTTATAAAACTCACGGAAACGGATTCCTTCCGAAGCCAGTTTATCCAGATTTGGTGTTTGAATTTCAGAGCCATAAGAACCCAAATCCGAATAACCCAAATCGTCAGCCAAAATAAGTATAATGTTTGGTTTTGAGGGCTTGGCAGCAAATACTGTAGCCGATGTAGCTAAAGCCAGTGGTAATATTATATTTTTCATTACTATGAATTTTAATGTTAGAAAATATCTCTTTTTTGAGACTGACTATTCAACTGGTTCACTACTTTAGGGCGAAGTTTATTGTAATCGACAACATCGTTTTTCTTTGCCCAATCGGCATATTTAGCTTTCAAATCGGCAACTATCTCAGGGTATTTATCAGCCACATTATTGTTTTCTGCACGGTCGCTTTCAATGTCATACAACTCATCCTTATTTTCGGGGAAAGCTGAAACATATTTCCATTTCCCTTCGCGAACGGCTTTGTTTCCACCCCGTTCCCAAAACAATGGTTCGCCACGTTGTACAATGTCATTTTTACCAGTAAGTACCGGAAGTAAGCTTTTTCCGGGCAATGCATTTGTTTTTACACCATGGTAAGTAGTTGGATATTTTGCACCTGCCAGCTCATAAAAAGTTGGGGCTAAATCAATGAGGTGTCCAATACCATCAGTAATTGTTCCTGCCTTTATTTTCCCTGGATACCAGGCAATAAACGGAGCACTGATTCCACCTTCGTATGGAGTTGCTTTATAGTTGCGAAATGGAGAATTTCCGGTTTGTGACCAGTTGCTATTTTGGGTTTCATATGAACCCGGTGAGCCAACCGGACCAGTATTACGTTGGGTATAAATGCTCATTCCATTTCCACCTTGTGCACCATTGTCAGAAATGAAAACAATCAGTGTATTGTCATCTTTCTTCAACTCTTTTAGTTTAGCCAGCACACGGCCAATTTCCTGATCTACCCGGTCAATCATGGCTGCATACACTTCCTGACGACGTTGCCAAAGTTGCTGTTCATCGTAAGTAAGTTTATTCCATGGCTTAACAGCATCGTCGTGACGAGTGAGTTTCTGATCAAAACTAACAACACCAAGTTTCTTAGCGTTTTCAAACCGTACCTGACGTAATGAGTCCCAGCCAATAGCATATTTGCCTTTATATTTTTCAATATCCTGAGGCAAAGCCTGCAAAGGCCAATGAGGGGCATTGAAAGCTAAATACAGGAAAAATGGTTTTTGCTCTTTGTTTTGTTCGTCGAGGAATTCGATGGCATTATTGGCAATCTCCTGAGTCAGATATTTACCCTGATCAAGCTGATACGGCTTATTGTTTTTTATCAATGCAACTTCATTTCGACCCTTTTCACCAATATTATAATAATTACTTGCACCACCAATAAAACCAAAAAACTTGTCGAATCCTCGTTGGTTTGGCCATTGATCCTGATCATCGCCCACATGCCACTTTCCTGAAAGTAACGTAGTGTATCCGGCTTCGTGAAGCACTTCACCAAAAGTCAACGACTCTTTATTTAAAAAACCCTGATAAGCAGGAAGCCCGAGATTCACATTAAAATAACCTACACCTGCTTTGTGCTGATATTGACCGGTAATAAGCGATGACCGGGTTGGAGCACTTATAGAATTATTGTAAAATTGTCGAAAGCGAATACCTTCCTTGGCCAACCTATCTATATTTGGTGTCTGGATTTCAGATGCACCATACGGACCAACATCTGAAAATCCTAAATCGTCTACCATAATCATAATGATATTTGGTTTTGATTCCTTTGGTGCAGCTGCCTGTGCATTAGCAGCTAATACTAATCCAGTTGTCAGCAATCCAGTTCTTCCGGTACTGAAGTAGTTTCTTATATTTTTTATTTTCATAACAATATGAATTAATAGTTCACCCAATCTGGGTTTTGCTTTAAATTAGGATTCAAATCAAGTTCTCGTTGGGGTATTGGAAAATGGATATGACGAGGTGCCGCATTTGTTTTTCCTGCAGCTTTAAGCGTCTTGACATAATAATCTGCTCCACGACGAACTAAATCAAACCAGCGTTGATATTCATAAACTAACTCTTTGCGTCGTTCTTGAAAAACTGAATCACGGAACTGATCAACAGTTAAACTAGGAGCAATATCCTTCAATTTTGCAATTCCTGCACGAAACCGAACTTGGTCTATTGCAGTATAGGCTGCATCAGTGGGAGCATTGTTTACTTCATTCGAAGCCTCTGCATAAATCAGAAGAACTTCTGCATAACGGATGATTGGTAGGTTTTTGGATGATTGTCCTTGATTCCCGACAACAGATGGATCATAGTATTTATTAATGTGAGGAATAAATGTATATAATTTCCCATCAGTAGGGCTTATCATTTGAGTTACAAAAGTGACGGCTTTTCTTTTATCAGTACTACTATAACTGGCATATAATCCTCCCGCAGCATGAATAGCATCTGCATAGTCGCCATTTATTCCTGGAGGTTCGTTTGGTGCTGATCTGGAGGCTAAACTATTTCCAACAAAATTAAAATTCCCTTTGAACTGAGCTGAAAAGATATGTTCTTTTCCATTTTTTGTAGCCACATTAAACACATCAGCGAAGTCGTTAAATAAACCGTACCAATTCGAATCTATTACCTCTTTACTTTTATCAGCTGCTTTCTGCCAATCCTTATGAGTTAGATAAACTTTTGCAAGTAAACTCTTTGCTGATCCTGCAGTAGCCCTACCAATGTCCGTGCTCGCATATTCACTGGGAGCCGGCAAATTTTCAGCATCTTTTAAATCTCGAATTATCTGAGCATAAACTGAGTCTTGTGGAGCATTTTTCACATAAATATTTTCAGGAGATAAAGAAGTAGTTTCATGCAAAACGATAGGAATATCACCAAACCATCTTACCAAGTTGAAATAATTCAAAGCTCTTAAAAATTTAGCTTCATTGATTGTCCTGTTTCGGATTTTATCAGAGATATTCGCTTTATCGATAAGTGCAATTCTATCAATTGCTATATTCGAACGATTGATCAGGTCATAACTTTGACTCCATAATGCTTGCATGCGGTCATTTGTTGCATCATGCGCTAAAATTGAAATTGCTCTCACATTTGCATTTCTGGCTCGTGGTCCGGCTTCGTAATCATCAGTTGCCATTTCGACTCCAATTTGAAGCAAGCTATTATAAAGGGTTTGTCCACTTGAATTTAGTCCACTATAAATTGCATTTACAGCAGCTATAGCATCAGTCTCAGTTTTGTAAAACTGCTGGGTTGTAAGACTTGATTGAGAAATTTCCGTCAAATCAGTACAAGAAAATAATGAAAATATCAAGAATGATATTAGATATATATTTTTTTTCATAATGAATTTCTTTAAATATTACTAATGAGGTTAGTTAGAATGTTATATTTACGCCTACATTAAAACTCTTTGATACTGGATAAATCCCTGAATCAGTCCCTTGTGAAACAGTATTATCTCCTGATGTTATTTCAGGATCAAATCCAGTATATTTTGTCCATGTTAATAAATTTGATCCTGAAACATAAACTTTTAAATTTGACAACTGAAGAAATTTAGTGATTTTCTTTGGAAAAGTATAACCTAAACTTGCACTTTTCAGTCTAACAAAAGATCCATCTTCAATATATCTGTCTGAAAAGACAGGGGCAGGATCCAGTTTAGCTCTTGGGATAGTATTGCTCGGATTTGTAGATGTCCAACGATCTAAGGCAGAAGCATCGGCATTTTGTTGTCCACTGAATAATTCCAAAGTTTGTTTATTCCCGTTGAGGATTTGATTTCCAATTGATCCTTGGAAAAACAATGAAAGATCAAATCCTTTCCATTCAAAATTATTGCTAAAACCAAAGATAAAATCTGGTTGTGCATTCCCTATAATGGCTCGGTCTGAAGTACTGTTGAAAGTTTTATCTCCGTTAACATCTTTGTATAGTCTATCTCCTGCTTTCGGTGTTGCATTACCCGTAAAGACACCTTTGTTTGCTACATCAGCGGTCTGTAATATACCATCTGTAACGCAACCATAAAAAGAACCTAATGGCTGTCCTACTTGCACAATATAATTTCCACTTATATATGAGTTAGCTAAACCTCCGATACTAAGAACTTTATTTCGATTAAATGATATATTGAAACCTGTATTCCATTTAAATTTTCCAACGAGATTTTGCGTATTTAAGGTCAGCTCTAAACCCTTGTTCTCAACAGATCCATAATTCTGCAAAGAGGTTGACTGTCCTGTAGTCCAAGGAATTTGAATGTTGAGTAATAAATCAACAGTCTTTTTCGAATACCCATCTATTATTAATGATATCCGATCTTTCAATAAGCTGATATCCAAACCGGCATCAGTTTGGTAAGTTGTTTCCCAACCTAGATTGTCATTTGAAATACGGGCAGGTGTAAATCCAGTAACTAAACTAGTTCCAAACAAATAGTTAGTACTGGTTAACGTAGATTGAGACTGGTAATTTCCTATTTCCTGATTTCCAGTTTTGCCATAACTAACTCTAAATTTCAGGTCATTAATAATGGGTAATACCGATTTAAAGAACTTCTCATTACTTATAAGCCATGATGCTCCTGCAGATGGAAAAATCCCCCATTTATTATTTTTTCCGAAGCGGGAAGAACCATCTTCACGAATACTTGCAGTTAAAAAATAGGTGTGTGCAAAATTGTAATTGATTCGACCCAAATATGAATTTAAAACCGAACTTTGAATATCTGAATACGGAGATGATATTACTGAACCACTTTGTAAACTATTATAAGTTAGATTATCTGACACAAAATTAGATGATCCTGTCCTAACAATTTCATCAGTTATTTTTTGCTGCGTATATCCAAGTAAGAAATCGAGGTTATGATTCTTCCAAATTTCTTTGCTATAAGTCAACGTATTTTCATTTAGCCATGTAGATGAACTTAATACTCCTATAGAAGCCTGTCCATTAACTAAAGAGCCTTCATAAATAGTTTTCGGAATATAGTTGCTTTCTTTATTATTGTTGATATTAGCTCCAAACAATGATTTAAACACAAGATCTTTAATAATTGTATATTCACCATATGCACTACCCAGCAACCGATAACTGGCTGATTTATTTATTTGTTCATTAATTGACGCGATTGGGTTTGAAAAGATATTCTCAAAAGGATTTCGAAGGGTATAACTACCATTAGGTTCATATACAGTTGCAGTTGCAGGCATTAACAATAAGTTTCCTACAATGCCTGATGGAGCTACATCTGCATCAGATTTACTTCCAGTGATATTTACTCCTATTTTAAATTTATCCGACACCTGTGAATCAATATTCACTCGCGAACTAAATCTTTTAAAATCAGTATTTTTAATGATTCCATCCTGACTAAAGTAGTTTCCTGAAATAGCATAATGTGTTTTTAGACTTCCACCAACAATAGAAATTTGATGATTTTGTGTAAATGCATTTCTAAATGCTTCATCTTGCCAGTCTGTTCCTTTACCTAATTTGTCAATTTCGGCTTGTGATAAATATTGATATTGACCTAACGTTGGGTTAGTATCATATAGAGCATCGTTTCGAAGAATGGCAAAATCATGTGCATTTAAAAGATCTATTTTCTTTCTTAATGATTGAACCCCAAAATTGCCTTCGTATGTTACTTGTGCTTTATCCCCTTTTCCTTTTTTGGTAGTGATTATAATTACTCCATTAGCACCGCGAGACCCGTAGATTGAAGTTGCAGATGCATCTTTCAATACGTTAATTGACTCAATATCTCCCGGATTGATTGCAGATAATGGATTTGTACTGGTTCCACTTATAACACCAGCTGTAGCTGTATTATTGTAGAAAGGGAAACCGTCAATAACATATAGAGGCTCATTTCCCCCTTGTATTGAACTTCCTCCTCTGATACGAATACTCACACTTCCTCCAGGTTCTCCTGAAGTTTGAGTAACTTGTACACCAGCAGCTTTTCCTTGCAACGCGTTGTCCAGAGAACTGATAGGTACTTGTTTATAGGAATCTGTTGAAATTGTTGCAATAGAGCCAACTAAATCACTTCTCTTTTGAGTTCCATATCCCACTACAACAATCGTACTTAGACGATTTTGATCTTCATCTAGATAGATTGTAGTTGGTTCAGCCTCGTAGACATCGATTTCCTGACTTTTGTACCCGACAGAAGAAACCAGTAATGTAACAGGGAGTGTTTTTACTTTGAGAGAGAAGTTTCCATCTCCATCAGAGGTAGTACCTCCGTTTAGTCCTTTCAACTTGACAACTGCGCCAACAACTGAAACTTTGGAGCTCTCTTCGAGAATTCGTCCTTTAATCTCCACTTGTTGAGCGTAAGCCGTAAGGGAAGTAAAAATTGCAAACAGGAACAAGATTCCGGATTTGCGTACGAGAAACTTAGGAAACGTTTTGACGCTTCCAAAAATAAATAGTAATTTTGTCATACAATTTTTTGAATTGTTACGAGTGTTCCCTCAATCAGTTTGCCGACGGAGAAGGGGGAACGCTCGTTTTGTTTATAAATTTAGTTGTTTTTTATTTCAAAGAAAGAAACTTATCAGTTAGTTTGTTAGTTTGTTCTGCTAACGCTTGCTTGTCTAAATTGAGAAATCCTTCTGCGTGATTAAATTTCTGACCGTCGGTTAATACCCATTTCAAAAAGTCCGACACTTCCTTCCGAGCAGTTTGTTGTGAGTAGATAAACCCTATTTTTTCTACTGGAATAGTTTCTACACGATTATTTTCCAATATACCTATCACAAAGTCCAGATTCCCTGTCAAAATCTCTTTAGTGTCTTTCTTAAGTTCAAGGGGCAATAAGGCAATTCCACTTTTAAGCTTCCGGGAGTTGACATCATACAAATAACCCAGATTATTATACGTTAAGCCAATAGTATCTTTTTTAATTGCTGAAAGAAGGTAAATATCATCCCCCAACACTTTTTTTCCTCTAATCTCTGAAGATTGATGGCCAAAGAATTCTGCTAATGCAGTTGAAGCGCAGGCACTATTGTCTCGGGAGTAGATGGTTGCCTGATATTTTGGCTTTTCTTTCACTGGCTCTTCATCGTAGTTGATTACTTCGAAGAACAGCTTATCAATTTCCTTCTTATTCAATCCTTTTTTAGCTGTTGTTGCCAAAAGTGGATTCTTCGTATTTGTTACCGGAAGTAAAGCATAGCGACCGGTATAAACAATCTGTTGACTTCCATTAAGTTCTTCCTTTGTTGGTTGATGAGCAATAATGTTCAAGTCAGCAGATTGTGAAGTTGCATTCTTTGCAACTAACTTGATATTTGCATCAGGTTTTACTTTGGCATATTCGACAATCCACTTTTCGATTAAGGGATACGTAAATTTAGTTCCCGAGATTGTTACGGGTTCTGCCGATTTGTTTTCAGCAGCAAACACTGAAGAAGTAATAAATAATGCAAATAGCACTTGATAAAAATAATTCGTTTTCATATCTGTAAATTATTAATTGAATATACTTATGGCAGTTCAAATCAGTTTGATCTGAAGTCTTATTATAAAAAAAATGATAAATTATATTTCCAAATCTTTAAACAAGTGTTGATTTGGGTGATAGAAAGCTGTTTTTGTGTAGATTAGCGCGAAGGGCAACAGCAGCACATTCGCATGGAGGAGTTAGAATTTGTTTCCTGAGAGAAAATAAGCCGAGCTAATGAAATAATCCGGTTGCTATCCGGCAACTGTTCACTTCGTTGTTTCGTAGCAGACAGAATGTTTTGATTAATGTAATAAATACCTGTTTTCATACTATACCTTTTTTTATTGAATATGAGGTTTCTCATTTACGATGCAAAAATAGATGATAACCGTAATGGCTGAAATACCGATTTAGGGTCATTTATATACCTCTTTTTAGGTATTTTATCACTAATAATACGGTTTTTGATTTAAATTCAATAAAAAAAGAAACAAATTGCAAATCAAATGTAAAATTCAGGAGTGCTTAATGGAGTAAGATTTAGTTGCATAAATATATTACAACGACTGTGTAATTTTTGAGATTGTTCAATCTTATTAAAAGGAACTTCTTGAAAACCCAGTTTTCTATAGAGTGAGATAGAAGCTTCCATTTTTGTATTTCCTTCAAGTGTTACCCGCTTAAATCCCCGTTGGCGAGCTTTTTCAATTAGAGCATTTCCAAGCATAAAACCAATGCCTATACCTTGCACTGACGGATCAACGACCATTTTGGCAAGCTCACAGGTATAAATGTCGTGAACTAGCAATGCACAACATCCTACCATACGTCCATCTTGGAGTGCTAAGAACACATTCCCGCCTTTATCCAAAATATATTTTTGGGGATTGCTTAAAATAAGTTTATCTGAATCTTCGAGCCTGAAGTATTTCGAAATCCATACTTCATTTAATTGCCTGAATTCTCGTTCGTAAGTCATAAACGTTGACCTGAAAATCAGTTGTATATCCATGATTATAAATTATAAATTACAAATTGATTTGTAGCTCTTTAAGCATCCAAATAGTACAGGCATGGTGACCCGAGTTTCCCAATGGTTCGTTCAAAAGTTTAAACCCCAAACTGCTATACATACCAATGGCTCGTTGTAGTTCAGGAAAACTTTCAAGATACAATTGCTTGTAACCATGACCTTTTGCCGTGTTAATGTTGACTTGCATAAGTAGTTTGCCAATTCCTGATCCGCGTGAATCTTCCGCTAAATAAAACTTCACTAATTCGGCACAACCATCGGGCAATCCGGTTGTTGGGAAAATACCGCAACCGCCGAGTAGTTTGCCGTTTTCTTCGGCCACCCAATAAAAAGACTTTTCAGTTTGAAATAGCTCAAACAGCTTATCTGTGGTCGGGTCATCATAAACCGTTCCGGTTTTATCTATGTTGAATTCACGGAACACCTTGCGGATAAGTTTTGCCAACGGCGCATTATCCTTCTTTTCTATTTGTCTTAATATAACCGGCATAAAGTGAAATTGACAGGACGACCAATGAGTCACCCCGTCAACGATTTTAGTTGTAAATAATATTTGACGCAAATTTAGCTACGCTGGCCTAAAGCGTTATTAGTTCTCGAGAATAATTATGAATTCTGCATTGTAATCCCTCTATTTATCAGGGAATTGGCTTATATTCCCAGCCCATCATTAAATGCACTAACAATCGCTTTAGATTGCATGATTTTTGATTCGGGGGGTATACTTGTAGTCAGCCAAACGTTACCACCAATGGTAGAATCGTGACCAATAGTAATTCTTCCCAAAATACTTGTATTAGCATAAATCACTACATTGTCCTCAATAATAGGATGTCGGGGTGTATTCAATGGGTTTCCATCTTCGTCGAGCGAGAAGCGTTTTGCCCCAAGCGTTACTCCCTGATACAGACGTACATGATTACCAATAATGCTTGTTTCACCAATTACTACACCGGTTCCATGGTCGATACTGAAATATTCGCCGATTTTTGCAGCCGGATGAATATCAATTCCGGTTTCGGAATGAGCCAGTTCGGTGAGAACACGAGGAATAACAGGTACGCCAAGTTTTAATAATTCATGTGAGATGCGATAATTAAACACTGCACGGATAGTTGGGTAACAGAAAATTACTTCTCCGTAGCTATTGGCTGCCGGGTCACTATCGAAAGTGGCTTTTATATCGGTAGCAACGATACGTTTCAATTCGGGCAGTTTGTTAATCAAAGCCTTAGCAATATCCGGTGCCAGTTTTTCCGATTCTATACATTGATCTTCGCTAGCTTCAAAGCACAAACCATTTTTGATCTGATCTCTTAAGAGTGAATATAAACGTTCAAGGTTCACTCCTAAGTGAAAGTTTAAAGTATCGGTATCGGTATATGTGTCACCGTAATAACCCGGAAAAATGACAGACCGAAACAAATCTACTATCTGTGAAAGCTTCTGCAACGATGGTAGTGGTTTGTCGTGCAATGGAATATATTTGTATTCATTAATATTATTACTTACTAAAAGCGTTATGTTTTTCTGAATAACATTGAGTATTGCAGGTTTCATAATTAGTTTATGTTAGTTGGCTTCGCCGATATTTTACTTCTTATAGTTATTTGTGCTTCGCACGTTATTATTTTCAAAGATATTTATTCACTTCGTTTACGATATTTACTTCGTGTTATTTGGCTTCGCCGTTATTTTATTTATAATATCAATCAAAAAGCCAAGTACTATCAATAACAGCAAAGCTGAATAACGTCACAGGCAAATAACTACATATAACATCCAAAGGATTAATAACTATAAATAACGCTCGAGGTGCTAATAACTCAGTAATTAAAAAACTTCAATGGGGATTTCTGTACTGATTCCATTCTGAATGTAGAATGCTTTTAAAACCGGAATTTCAGAGGCTAACGAAACAATCAGATACAGGATGTTCGGATCATAAGCTAATCGGATATCTTCAACCGAAGGACGCGAAGGCGTTTCGGGGTGACTGTGATAATTGGCTATGATTTCTAATCCTTCTGTACGTGCCGAACGGAATACCTGAAACTGCTCAGCTGGGTCGAACGAGAAGTGCTCCGGACTGTGGTCGATGTTGGTCAAAGCGTGCTGTTTTAGAACCTCACTTTCTTTACCCACCAATAATCCACAAGCTTCGTTTGGCAATTTGGCATAAGCCTGTGCCACTATTCCATCGTAAATAAATCTTGGGATACGTATCATTTTTGAATCACTACTTTATGAGTTCCTTTTACGTCAGCTTCGGTTATCGAAAGCACGGTAAATCCTTGTTCCGTTGAACTTCTTGGCACGTTTTCCAACGGTTCACCTTCGGTAAGCAACACTTCCAGCGTATCACCCGATTTCAGCTTAGAGAGTTCAATTTTTGTCTTTACAAAAGTCATTGGGCAATGCTCTTTTGTTATATCAAGTTTGTAGTTTGCCATCTTAATTATGAATTATCAATTGTGAATTAGGCATTAAATAAAGAGCGTTTGTCCTCCGTCAGCCAGTTTCAGGAATGTAGCCACCCCAAGCACATCTTTTACTTCGGGAATCAAATCGGATTTCTGAATACCGAGAATGTGCATAGCCATTTCGCAAGCGTAGAAGTTAACACCAAGCACTTTGGCTGCTTCTACAAGCTCTTCCAGAGTTGCCACATTGTTTTTGCGCATTAAGTAGCGGAAAATCTTTGGACTGATACCTCCAAAGTTCAACCGACTAACCGGAGCACTTTTCAGGCCTCCCATAAATACGCCAAACACTTTTGGTAAAAAGCCTTTACCCACGGCACTACGTCCTTGTTTTATTTTGATAGCATCTAAGCCCCAAAAGGTAAAAAACACATTTACTTCATAACCAACGGCAGCAGCACCTGTGGCTAATGTGAAAACTGCTACCAGCTTATCGAAATCGCCACTAAAGCCAATTAAAGAAAGCTTTTTGGTATTCGGATCAAGTTTTATTTCTGTTGCCATGATTATTTTATATTTACCCCTAACCCCTAAAGGGGGAACTGAGTTAGTTATGTCTAATAAATACTTAATTAAAGTGTCGTTTATTGTTTGTCTTCTTATTATCAACGGAATATAAAAATAAGACTTGCATAATTTCCCTTTAGGGGTTAGGGGTCATCTTATTTGTTTTTTTGTGACTTTCAATATCACAAACAGCTTGTTCATAGTCAACTAAGCCTGTAACTGTCGGGCGATCTCCACAAACCGGACAATTATAGTCTGGTTTTGATTTTATTGTTCTAAATTCCATGGTTTTTGCATTGAATGTAAGTAAACGATTGGTCAGCAAGTCACCCACTCCGGTCAGATACTTCAAAACTTCTGCTGCCTGAATGGTTCCTAGCATTCCGGCAATGGCTCCCAATACTCCTGCTTGTGAACAGGTTGGAACTGCATTTGGCGGTGGTGGCGAATGGAACAAACAACGGTAACAAGCCGAGCCTGGCACATATGTGAGCGTTTGTCCATCAAAACGGAGTATTCCACCGTGCGAGAATGGTTTCTTAGCAATCACACATGCATCATTTATTAGAAATTTTACAGGGAAATTATCCGTTCCGTCTACCACAAAATCGTAATCCTGTATTATTTCCAACACATTCTCTGCTGTCAGTAATTTTTGATAAGTAATAACTTTCACATCCGGATTTATCAGATTAATCTTTTCTTTTGCCGAAATTACCTTAGGCTTGTTTACATCCGGCGTAAAGTGAATTACCTGACGTTGCAGGTTGCTTAAATCAACCACATCGCCGTCGATAATCCCTATCGTCCCGACGCCTGCCGCAGCCAGATAAAGTGCAATAGGTGCACCAAGTCCACCAGCACCCACTATCAGCACTTTGCCGTTGTTTATCTTTTCTTGTCCTTCCACACCTACATCTTGTAGCAGTATATGACGACTATATCGTTGTATTTGTTCTTCTGTAAAATCCATGATTTTCTCTTGAGTCGTTTAATTGTTGGGTTGATTAACCAGTTACTATTAACTATTAATCCTTAACTGTCAACTGATAACTGCTTTGTCCTCCTCCCATAAAATAGAGGAAATCTAATTCGTCACCATCTGAAACATGCGTATCAGCAAAATCGTCACGGTTCACAAACTGTCCGTTTAGTTGGATGGAGACCATGCTCGGTTGAGCTACATTGTTCAATTTTATTAATTCGGCGATAGAAATCGGAGTTTCTAGTTCTTGTGCTTTACCGTTTACTGAAATTTTACTCATTTTGTTAGAATTTATCTTGTTTTTATTTTGAATACTAAATCTTTTTCTTTTCGTCTCAGTTCTAATATCTGTTTTAAACTTCATATTGATAAAGTGCAGTATTGCCAATAAACTCAGTAAGGTTATTTGCTATCTGTGCCATGATTATAAATTGTTGAATTTCACGATACAAAGATCAGGTTTGAAAACAAATCCTGAAATACCGTTTATCAGGCATTTTAGTACCCTATTTGTGGTATGCAAACAAGTGAATGAAATTAAAAAAGAAAATCGACATCACTTTCTATTACTTATTAGTGGAAAATATTTATCGTTTATACCCATTTAATGGAAAATATATATCTTCTAATGCTGTAATAATACTTTTAGTGGAAAATATTTATTTTGAACTAACCTATTTTAGTGGAAAATATTTTCCGAATACATGCTATTAATAGAAAATAATTTCTATATTTGCAGTTCAACGCTATAATGATGGAAAATATTTTACCAATACACCTTCAGGAAGTAATTTTCAGTTCACCGGAACCGAAAATTTCAAAACAACTTACCAAATTACGGGAAGAAGGCAAAATCAGAAAAATTGCAGCCCGTGTTTATACCTCCAATTTAATTGAACCGGCTGAGGATATAATAAAACGAAATCTCTTTATTATACTGGGAAAACTTTATCCGGGAGCATTATTAAGTCATCGGTCTGCCTTCGAATTTCAACCCACAAAAGCAGGTCAAATATATTTAACCTACAGCTATACAAAAAATGTAAAGCTTCCGGGTGTGACACTTTGTTTTCTGGAGGGGAGCAAACCTATTGACGGTGATAATGCCATTTCAGGAGAATTATATGTTTCTCAGAAATCGAGGGCATTTCTGGAAAACTTACAAGCAACTAAAAAAGTTGGTTCGACAACTAAATGTTTGACTTTGCCCGAACTCGAAGAAAAACTAGAGCAAATCATTAGGGTGAATGGTGATGACGAAATCAACAAGGTTAGGGACAACGCAAAGGAAATAGCGGAAAAACTCAATATGCAAAAAGAGTTTGAACAGCTGAATAAAATGATAAGTGCATTGCTTTCTACTCATACTTCAAAAATCCTTTCATCACCCATTGCAATTGCCCGGGCTTTTGGTTTTCCATACGACCCAATCAGACTAAATCTGTTTAAAACCGTTTTTCAGGAATTACAGCAACAGGAATTTAAAAACAGACCGGAAATAAACATTACCCCTAAGTCATTCCGTAATTTTGCTTTCTTTGAAAGTTATTTTTCCAACTACATAGAAGGTGCTGTATTTGAAATAGATGAAGCAAAACAGATTATTGAAACTAACAAACCATTAGCTGCCAGAAATCAAGATAGTCACGATGTGTTAGGCACTTATCAACTCGTTTCCAATAGACTAGAAATGTCGGTCACACCACAAACACCAGATGAGTTTTTACAAATTCTTTCTTATCGACATAGAATTTTACTCAGTGCCCGAGAGGATAAAAATCCAGGCCAGTTCAAAGACAAGAATAACTTTGCAGGAAGCACATCTTTTGTTGATTTTAATTTAGTGAAGGGTACGTTGATTCAGGCCTTCAATTTCTATAAGGTATTGGAACACCCTTTTTCAAAAGCAACTTACATGATGTTTATTCTAAGTGAAATTCACCCCTTTTTAGATGGCAATGGTAGGCTGGCCAGAATTATGATGAATGCAGAATTGGTAAAAGGAGGACAATCAAAGATTATCATTCCAACGGTTTTCAGAGATGACTATATTGGAACGTTAAAGAAACTCACAAAACAAGGTGATTGTATTCCATATATTCGTATGCTACAAAGAGCACATGAATTTAGTGCTACCATCTATGGAGATGACATTAACGAAATGCAAGACTTTCTGACACAGTGTAACGCCTTTTTGGAACATACCGAAGGACTGCTGAAAATTGTTCCAAGGTAAATTGCGCTCAATCAACAATGTTTCACAGTCACTTCACATTTACCCTTTTCCATTAAAAAACAAGAAACAATATGACCGAAAAGTTTGAACAACTAATTAAAAATTACAAGGAGGATTCAGTAAGCGTATATAATACTTGGTTTATAAATAACGATAACAGGTTGAAGGCCTTTCGTTCCATTCGCAGAGGAGTACAACAGGTTATAAATGACATCAAAGAAAATAAATTCCCTAATGATTTTAAAGGTAGTTCATTGGAATTTGTATTATCATGTATTGCGGAGCAAAAACAGGTTTTTGTGGGCGTGGCTCATCCTTTTTATTGGAAGCCCAAACTTAGAATACCGGATATTTACGAAAACGAACAAAATAAAAAAGCATTTGGACAGTTCTTGGAAAACTGTTTCGACTACAATACAAAAGAAGATACCATTATCAAAGAGATAATCAAACTGGATAATCTCAAAATCAAAGGCCTTGGCCCCGCAGTTGCAAGCATACTCTACTTCTTACATCCCACTATAATACCGCCTTTTAATACCGCCATTATAAATGGTTTTAACGCATTATTCAACGACAACAAAAAATTAGGTTCTTGGTCGGAATATCTCAAGCTTAGAGAAACATTAATGGAAATAAACGATAAATACAAATCGTTACTTTCAAATGACTTGGGGGCAATTGCAGGTTTGCTATTCGAAATAGGTTCAAAAAGCATAATCGTTGGTGATGGCGAATTTATTACCGAAGAGGATGTTGTAAGATTTGAGAAAAAAGTACAGAAAAGACGGAAAGAAGTGGAGAGTGAACAACAGGAAGAGGATTTACATACCGAAATGCAGTTTCGACTCCTAACCGTTGGCAAAGCATTAGGATACGATGTAATCAGTGCCTCAAATGATCGGTCTAAATCTCACAAAGGAACTAATTTTTCATTCCTAAGCTTGCCCGATTTCCCTAAACTGGACGTTAATAAAGAGACCTACAACACAATTTGTTTAATTGATATTGTTTGGTTCGAGAAAGGAACAAAAAAGCCTATTTGTGCATTCGAGGTAGAAAAAAGTACTTCAATCTATTCCGGGATTTTAAGATTGACTGATTTATCTTACTCATTTGCAGAAAGCGAGCAACATTTATACATTGTCTTACCTAACAATAGGGAAAAAGAAGTTGTTATGCAACTTTCCCGACCTTCAATTAAAAGCAGTCAGACAAAAATTCAATATATTTTATTTTCAGATTTAAGAGAACACTGCGACGCTCTTTGCAAATTTGGTGACAGTCATAACATACTCAAGAAAATAGCGAAAACAGTTTAAGTTCGAAAATCAAAGCATTTTTACAATTTGTTTTGCAATGAACAGACCATTAAATTGCTTGGTTGCTATCTAAATTAGCTGAAAAGCTTTACTAATAGGCCTTTCAGAAGAAATACACCGCAATCTAAATAAAAATTGCAACCCCAAATGAAATCAGTTTAGTTGCGGGGCTAAATTGCTATAGCCCTTTATGGTAAAGGCTTTAATGCCCTCCGCAACCGCAACTCCGCAACCAAGGGTTGTTTTCTGAAATTCAAATGTAGAAATCTATTTCAGTTGAGAAATAGGAATAAAATCAGACAGGAACGATACTGGATTTTTATTTCATTTTCAAACAATATCTAACTATCCATTATAGTTATCATACTGATTTTCTACTCAATTCATATTTCATTGGAAACTCACTGCCAAATTGTGTATTACCAATTATTGACGGAAACTGTCAGATTCTTTTTTACGAAAAAAACTGATTGGAAAAGCGAGTAAATTATACCCTTTCTCGTGTTCTACAAAATGATGATGACTTAAATAAATTGAATAAGAAAATAAAACTTTAGTTTGTGAAATGAATTAACGGTATTTTTAAAACTCCTCCAGATGATTCCATTCTTAATAGGTTTCATTCACGATTTGTGCAAGATTCTTTTTTTTCAGAATATCACAAAACTCAACTTTAAACTCACTCCAGTAGTTTATGGCTTTACAATCGTGAGTTGACCTTTCACAAAAGCTGCAATTGTTAATGCACTCTACAATATCAATCTCTTCAAAAGCAACGTAGATGTCAAACATAGTAATTTCTTCGATAGGTCGTGCTAACAAATACCCACTACCTCTTCCTTTCGAATTCACAATCAAACCCTTTAATTTGAGAGCTGATATAATTGAATCAAGGTATTTCAGCGAAATATTTTGATTCTTAGCAATGTCTTTTTGTAACTTGCCATTTTGCTCTGTTGAACTTGCAATTTCAATCAGAGTTCTCAAACCGTACCGAATTTTAGTATTTACTCTCACAATTAATGAAATTTTCCTACAAATATAAATTAAATTCGCCAATATTATTTCACAAATAGTATATTATTTGTAAATTTTCTTTTGTAGCAAATTATGAGAATGTATGATATTATAAACATTCGCATCTAGTTAAATTCATCTTTTTAAATCAAATATGCTTTTCATTACTGAGTTTTGGGTTCAAAATATATTATACGATAATAATCTGAAAGTTATTTGGTTATGTTTCATGTATATTAAATAGACAACAAAGGCATTTCAGAATAAACACAACATAACCAGAATGAAATTTTCTGAAAAATTAAAACCAATTTAATTACGAGTGAAAATAGCCACATCCATTTGCTGTAAAGGCTTTTTTGCGACTTCTCTACAATCAACCCTCCTGTTGGTTCTTCTGTCACACTTTTTGTAACCCATCCACAAAAGCAAAAAAAAAATCAGTTATTTCAGCAACCCGAAAATAATGCCCCGAAAACCACTTGTGACTTTTATGCGTTTCCTTTTTAATGGAAGCATAAAAGTCATAACTGGTTTTCCAATGGGGACAGCAGTCACAACCCATTTTTTTCTCGCCTGACACTTCGAGCCCCGGTATCCACTCAAAAAAAAGGCGTTGAGGTCGTGTTTGAGAATGTTGAAAAGTAAGAATAAGTTTTTGGGAATGATTCTTACTTTTTTTAGATACCGATACTGGAAAACTTATTTCCTGCTTTCCAACATTTAAAGATATACTGGGTTTATGTTTTATTGACTTGAAATAAATGCCCCAAAACAATATGCCTGTTTTTAAAGACTCAGTTTTTTGAAACAAAGAAAAAACAGGCAAACTATTTTGAATAGGGACAGCGGAAACTACATTTAGCGTTTAAGTTATTTGCTACCGCCTGAATAAAATAACTCATCCACAAAAAGAAGTTCTGGTTGTTTTAGCACTTCGTGCAATAGAATACACGTTTACACTTCGTGTGAGGGAAAAGAAGGTGTTTACGGTTTTCTGCACAATTAAGATAAATAGAAAAAATGTGTTGACGGGTGTGTTGACTCAATTTTATGTCAGCAAGATTTAATAATTTGTTTTGGTAATATTTTATTTCGATTTGTTGAATGACTGACATTATTTATTGTTGGCTTGTTGAAAATATTGATTGTTGATTTGTTGAACTGTTGACTTGATGACAATAGTTATTAAAACTAAGTTTTTCATTCGTTCGCCCATTCATCCAACTACTCATTCAACCACTTTAATTTTCATTCATCACTCCAGATGAATTGTTGACATATGTGTTGAAAATCAGTATCGTCGGCAAATGAAAACATTAAACAAGTCCCTTTTTTAAACAGTCTTAGCCTGACACAGAATGTCTCCGTTTGTCCTACATACAGCTATGGCACAATTCAGAAACAGAAACTAATTTTGCGCTATCATTTGTAAGCTCAATTCGATAATTTTCTATTCAGTCAATAAGACTAATTGTATTTGCACTTAACAAATGGCAAGTTGTATTTTGAGCTGCTTGAAATTCTTTCAGCAGCTCAAAATGACTTGCCCTTTCAGGGACAAAAACACCTCCGAAGTCGGTGTTTTAGAAGAATAATTTATGGAGCAAATAGCTCAAAAGTAAAATTCAAGCAATATGAATATTGTAGAGAATAAAGAAGAGAATAATTTGCCTCACAGACGTAAAACGGATAGGATACCTAAGATAGATCCTGCCTATTTCTGAACACTATAAGTTTTAATGAGGTACGAAACACAGTATAAAATGAAAGTCAAAGCTCATTTCGAAGCGAAATTATCAGTTTAGAGTATGCAGTATTTGCATCGACCGATATCAATACACACAAATAACAGACAAAATGGTTGCAAAAATAAGTTCAGGGAGTTCAATTTTTGGAGCACTTTCCTACAATCAGAAGAAGATAGATGAACAACATGCCTATGTACTTGTGACTAATCGGGTGATAGAACCGGCTGATGGAAAATATAAAATAGGTATTTGTATTCGTTCGTTTGAACCCTATCTGGCTGCGAATCAAAGAACAGAAAAACCAATTCTACATATTTCATTGAATCTCGACCCGAAAGATGTATTGACCGATGAGCAGTATTCTGAAATTGCACAAGAGTATATGCAAAAATTGGGTTATGGAGACCAGCCATATATTGTTTACAAGCACGAAGATATTGACCGTCATCATCTTCATTTCGTATCGGTTCGGGTGGACGAGAATGGCAAGAAGTTGGATCATAATTTTGAATATCGCAAATCAATGGAAATTTGTCGGAATCTGGAGAAGAATTACAACTTGGTAGCAGCTGATAAGAAAGATCAGCAAGTTGAACTTTCCATCAAACGGATACAATACGGTGAGGAAAATCTGAAAGCACATATAGCCAATGTCATTCGTCCTTTAGTAAAATCGTATCGATTTCAGAGCTTTGGAGAATACAAGGCTATATTATCACTTTACAACATTATTGTCGAAGAGATTAAAGGTGGAGTAGAGGGCAAACAATATAACGGTTTGGTTTATTCAGCTATCGATAACAAAGGAGAACGCATCGGCAAACCTTTCAAATCGTCTCTTTTTGGCAAATCGGTTGGTTATGAAGCTTTGCAACAACAAATGGTTCAATCAGGCGAAATCATTAAAGAGAAACAATTGAAAGGGAGAACCAAAGCTATAGTAACCAAAGCGATGCAATTAACTTTAAGTCGAGATGATTTTGAAAAATGTCTTGCTGCCAACGGTATGAGTGTAGTATTCCGGGTAAATGATGCAGGACGTATCTATGGAGTAACATTCATAGACCATCAAAATCAATGTGTGCTCAATGGTTCACGTTTGGGTAAAGAGTTTTCTGCAAACGTATTTAATGAGCTTTTCCCGTCGTCTAAGGGAGATAACGACATTCGATTACAACAACAATCCAGTAACAATATTGGATACGCTGACGAGCCTTATTTAAGCTCTCAAAAGAATGTCGATAACTCAGATACATCTCTCAATATTTTCAGCATGGAGACGAATAATGGTACTGATTCGGAAGAAGAAGCTTTTATCCTTAGAATGAGAAAAAAGGAAAGGCGCAAAATGTGAATAACTGGCGATTATAGGATTAAGTTTAACTCACTCTATCAAGCTCAAACCTTCAAAAAAAATAGAAACAGGAAAAATACTTATAGTATTTTTCCTGTTTCTAAAGTTACGAGCTAAAATAGCATTAACACAATGTGAAATTAATTTGTTATTCTAAATCCTGAACATTTTCTCGATTCCCTGTAATTTTCCTGCTAATGCCTGCATGTCATTACTGATTTTGCTATCGGTGATACGAGCGTAGATTTGTGTTGTCCGAATATTTGTATGACCAAGCATCTTGCTTACAGTCTCAATTGGAACGCCTTTTGCCAAAGTGATGGTGGTGGCGAAAGTGTGCCTCGCTAAGTGAAATGTTAGCTCTTTGTCTACTTCACATAAATCACCGACTTCTTTAAGATAGGCATTCATTTTCTGATTACTCAGAATCGGAAGTACTTGGTCATTAACTGACTTTCCCTTATATTTTTCAATAATCATTTTTGGAACATCTAATAGGAGTATGTTTGAATCAACTTTTGTTTTTTGTCTCTTAGTCATTATCCAAAGGTTTTTGTCAAATGAGGTTTTTATTTCTTTATTCGTTAGATTCTTTACATCTATATAAGAAAGCCCAGTAAAACAAGAAAATATAAAGATGTCGCGTACTAACTCCAGCCGTTTTATAACGAACTCTTTTTTCAATATCTTCTCAACATCCTCTTGGGTGAGGTAACCCCTATCAACACTAATTAAACGAATTTTGTATTTAGCAAAAGGGTCAGTGTCAATTAATCCATTATTACGAGCAATAAGGATGATGCGTTTGAAGAATTGCATAAATTTAGCGGTAGTGTTAGTGTTGCAAGCTGCCGTTGTTAGTAGATAAATCTCAAAATCTGTGACAAATAAATGTTTAACTTCTTTAAGAGATATGTCGGTAATCTGATATTTGAGTTGCATGAATTTTTGAAGATGCCTACGTGTGACTTCATATTTCTGATAGGTTCCGGCTGATTTGCTGACTCCGA
>Ga0209123_1000155_pt1 | contig 106018 bp, 101 predicted proteins | sample BarGraIncu00431A_FD_184500 | JGI IMG/M metagenome (GOLD analysis project Ga0209123, IMG submission 184500) | Arctic peat soil microbial communities from Barrow, Alaska, USA - Barrow Graham LP Incubations 004-31A (SPAdes) (version 2) | ecosystem: Environmental > Terrestrial > Soil > Wetlands >... | reverse complement strand
CTTGTTCGCTTCCGCTTCCTTGGCGGCCCAATAATACTTTTCCCTATTTGATTTCGCATATTTAATATCGTAATTATTTTTCAGAGCCATAGCAATACTATCATCTAATGATAGTTCAACTGGAGCGGCAAATGCTGATTGGCTCAAGATGAGTACCATGATCATAGTGTTAAGTGGGGTTAGACATCGTTGATAAATATTCATAAAAAAAATCCTCCTAAGTTGCTCTTTACTTCCCCAGAATAAGTTTTTTTGAGTTTCTCATTAGAACCCAAACCATCAGTGGTATTGATTTTCATCGATAGTCTGTCTCGTTTTTTCCCTCTTGACACCCCCATACAACACTGTTGCTAAACCAGTGATCACAATATCAACAATGGGCTGGGCACAAATAATACCTTGTAAACCAACAAGTTTGTTGGCAATAATTAAGATTGGAATAAACAGCAGGCCTTGTCTTGAAATCGATAGAAAAAGCGATGGCAGTCCCTTTCCCATAGCCTGAAAGGTATTAGTTAATAAAAACTGAATTCCTAAAAATGGAATAGATATAATGATCACTTTTAGAAAACTTTCACCCAAGGCAACAACAGTCAAATCAGCAATAAATATCTGTACAATACTTTCTCGTAGAAAATAGAACAAAGTAGTAAAGATAACCCCTATAGTTGTACCATAAATGGCTGTGACTTTCAGTACCCCGTTCATGCGTTTCCTATTATTGGCAGCATAGCTATAACCGATAAGTGGCTGTACACCTTGACATAAACCAAGTAATAGCATCACAGGAAGTAACGTAATGCGATTGACTATTCCCAATGCCGCAACAACATTGTCGCCATAACTTGCTGCAAAGTTGTTTAAGATAATATTCGCTGTACTCATCAAAATAGAGTTGAGAGAAGCGGGGATACCTATATATAAAATTTCCTTGATCATGACCTTATGTAAAGTAAGTTTTCTAATTGAAATTGAAAGCCGGCTATTTTTAGTGGTAAAGTAGTAGATGTAATAAATAACTGAAACAGTATTTGCAAAAACAGTAGCGACCGCTGCGCCTGCGACCCCCATTCCAGCCCATAAAATTAACATTGGATCAAGAACAATATTCACGATAGTGCCAATCATCATTCCAACCATTGCCTGCTTGGCTGCCCCCTCAGCATGAACAACTTGTCCCATGGAAAAGCTTAATATAATCACCGGAGAACCGATAGCAATAATCGTTAAATAGCTTTTAGCAAGCTCATAGGTGTCTACACTTGCTCCCGACAAATTTAAAATTGGCGACATAAAGGCTAAACCAAAAGCAGCACATACAAATCCTAAAGCAAGACTGCCGTAAAAAGAAAAGGAGGATACCTGTTTAGCAGCCTCATTTTTTTGCCTACCAAGAAGTCTAGATATATATGTGCCCCCACCTATGCCGAAGGTACTGCCAGCTGCCATAAGCAGCAAGAAGATCGGCATCGTAATCGTCACAGCAGCTACCTGATTTGTATCATTTAACTGGCCCACAAAAAAAGCATTTACGAAATTGTATATAACCATTACCAACATACCTACCATTGTTGGAAGTGCCAAACTACACACGGCCTTAGGTATCGACTGATTTTCAAAAACATCGTTCTGCATATTATTCTCCAATATTTAATTACCTTGAATTCTATCTATTTGTGTACAAAAAAACGTAGAATTACCATATACCTATCGACTGATTTTCAAAAACATCATTCTGCATATTATTCTCCAATATTTAATTACCTCGAGTTCTATCTATTTGTGCAAAAAAACATAGATGAATTATTAGTCTTCCATGTTTTTTACTACTTTAGTAAGAAGATATTTTAATGTTTCTATTTCATCTTCTGACAGGTCTTGGTAAAGGATGTTATTTATTGTCCTAAAAATATTAGTACCTATCCCCTGTAATTCCATACCTTTTTTAGTTAACTCAAACCGATAATTACGGCCATCATTTTCATCTTGCCTATGTGTAATAATATCATTTTTAACCATATTTTGTATTATACTAGTCACAGATGGTCCCGTTACTTCCATATACTCCTCTATCGTTTTTTGATTAATAGACTCATTATCTCTATTATGATAAAGGAAAGAAAGAACTACCGACTGTCGAAATGTTATTCCATACTTCTTTAACATATTATTGTGTTTTAAATAAATACTACGGTCAATTTTGTGAATAAGCGCACCAAGAGATTCCTTAATTATTTTTCGAAAAAGGTTATCATTTATTGTATTCACATGTTCACCTCCATTAAAAGGATATAATTCTTCATAAATATAATACATTGAATTCTATCTGTCAAGATATTTATGCAGTATAAATTCATTTAACTCCTCATGATGCCCCTACTTTTAGGCTATCCTAGGAGGTCACAATAGCCGAGCCATGTGCCCACGCGCGCATATGACTCGGCTATTATATCGACGGAAACCATCGCACTAAACCAGGATTGGGGGATAAACTTGAGTCGGACAGAGGGTTCGGCACGTGGAGGCGTGGCCTTGCAAATCCGCCTTTTTACTGTGATTTACCTTAATCCCCAATAGCTAGTTACTTTTTCTTTCCATACATAGCTATATTTTTCTACAAGGTCACGAGCACATAATGGTTTTCTACCAGTCAACTTCTCAACTGTATCTGTTTCAATTGCCATTAAACCATCTCTGATACTTGATTCGTTAGTTACCATGTCATTACTGCACCATGGCACAGGTGATTTTGAATAATCACCATGTGAATCACGGGGAATATATATTGAATCTAAATATTCATAAAATTCATCATTATTAAGTGTCACATATTCATAATTAATACCTGATGCTTTAACAATCATATTACAAATTTCACGCTGACTGATTAGTTCTCCACTTGTTACATCATAATCCTTATTATGTTCTCCTTTACCTAATAATAATGCAGCAGCAACGCGCCCGCTATCATCTTTAGCAATAAATGTTGCTTTTCCATCACCTGCTGTAGTAATCCATTTATTGTCACTTATATTCGCTAGCATAACAGAATTAGTTAAGTAATTTTCCATATAAAGGTTATTTCTCATAATATTATAATCTATACCAGTCTCACGTAAATACTTTTCTGTTTCGGTATGATCTGGCAATACATATTGAGTGTATTCTTCACGATTAGCACCTAGGAATGAAGTATATGTAATATGGCTTACTCCAACTGCAATCGCAGCATCAATTACATTTTTATGTTGCTCTACACGTTCTGGTCCAATAATAACCCCAGATACAATATAAATACGATCTCCACCTTCGAATGCTTCCATCATCTGAGCCTTGTTATCATAGTTTGCTTCTTTCACCGTAACGCCTTGTTTTTCCCAAGCCTCTACCTTCTCTTTTGGTAGTCGACTTAAAACTGGACATGTAAAAATCAATTGTTCTCCAGATACCTCACTGAGCATATTAGCGGCTACTCTTCCACCTAATTGCCCATCTGCTCCTGTAACAATATAACGCATATTTCGCTCCTCCTGCTTTTTTCTTTTATCTATTTCAAATTAACACGTTTTCCCTTGGAACGGAAATTGAAATATGTTATTATTAATAAGAAAATTCTATAAGTACTGGAAGGCAATCAACATGCATATTAAACAACTTGAATGTTTCGTACATCTAGCTGAAACGCTTAGTTTTTCTAGAACTGCAGAACTTATATATGTCACTCAACCTACTGTTACTCATCAGATTCATACTCTAGAAGATGAGCTTAAATTGAAATTATTTATTAGAACAAAGAGAAACGTAGAACTTACACCAGCAGGTATTTGCTTCTACAAGGATATAAAAGATATTCTAACAAGAACAAACATCGCAATAGCAAAGGCAAAAAACTATTCTCAAGCATTTGAATCTAATTTATCAATTGGTTATGACGGAAATGTAGAAGTAAAATACCTTCCAAATATATTAAGTATCTTCAAAATAAAATTTCCCCACATACATCTTTATTTGAAAATAGTTGACTACAAAGAGAAAAGACATCTATTTACTAATTCTAATTTCGATTTGATTTTTACTGTCAAAGAAACTATTGAAGATTTATCAGAGGTTGGTTACACAGAACTTTTTACCGGAAGATTCGTCTGTGTCTTACCTAAAGTCCATCCATTATCTTGCAAAACCATCATTAAAATTGCTGAATTGCAGAATCAATCCCTTATTCTATTAGATCCTTTAAAATGTCCATCCGAAATGGCACGTATACAAAAGGATATCCAGATTAAATGTCCTTATTCCACTGTTTATTTTAGTGACAGCGCCCTCATTAGTTATATTATGATTAAAGGTAGTATTGGCATAGCGGTGATGCCAAATTTTGTATGTCCGGAAGATCCGGAGCTTTCCATTATCCCCCTGGATGTAGAGGATTTAATTTCTTATGGAATTGCATGGAATAAGAATAATAAACGGAATGAAGTAAAAGGGTTCATTGAAATTACGAAGCAAATCTACAAAATTTGATGGTTCCGGTGCAATGTTTTCACAAAGTCAAAAATTGCGTCAGGTGTGACTCGTTTTTCTAAAAAACTAGTTGTGGTAGATAGAGTGCTTGTCCTTTCAGTTTATCTCAGTTACCAGTAGCAGACTGCTACTGGTTTTTTGTATTTTCATTGGAACGTCAACAAAACCATAAATAAAAAGTAATGGGACAAGTACAAGTTTGCATAAATATATATCACGCAAAAGTCTTTCGGAGGTGATTTTATTGTATGTCAAACTTACTAAGCTTGAAGACCTAGAAACTTTAGTAATTTGGCTTTCCTGCGCTGAGCAAGAAGATAAAAACATCCTCCAATTAATCGATAAATGCAAACAAAAAATGAATGTCATCATTTTTTTATCAGGCAATAAATATACCTTAAAAGAAACTATCGATACCTTAATTTCAAATTATCTCAAAAAACAACACCTTTAGAGTCGTAAAAGACTCGTATTTTTTTGTTTATTCTACATAAAATGTATATGCACAATCTGGCAATGCGGAGGTAATACTATGATCGGCGGCTATTTAAGACTATCAAGGGATGAAGATGCAGCTAACTATTCCTCTATCATTTCGCAAAAAAAAATAATCCAAGAGTATGCCGAAGGAAAAAAGCTAGGCAACATTTACAAGTATTATGAGGACGATAATTACAGTGGTTATACTTTTGAGCGACCAGCATTTATAGAAATGATGCGCGACTTAGCCAATGGCAAAATTGATCTTATTATAGCCAAGGACTTCTCTCGTTTAGGACGGCATAATGCTAAAATGCTACTATTAATTGAAAATATACGGGAACTTGGTAAACGTCTTATTTTAGTGGAAGAAGGCAGCGGTGGCTATGACACCTCGGAAGACGATGATGATATTATCGGTATTAAAACTTGGTACAACGAACGCTATATCAAAGATATTTCAAGAAAAATACGCAGTAGTTTCAGGGTGAAACAAAAGGATGGCACCCTTATTTTTCATGAATATTACGGTTATCGCAAGCACCCCTTAGAGAAACATCAATTAATTATTGATGAGGAATGTGCAGAGGTCGTAAAAATAATCTTTGATTTATATATAAAAGGTTATGGCTATTACAAAATTGTTGATTACCTAAATAAGCAAAATTTTTCTACGCCATCAATGGTCGTAAAAAAGCACTCGGAAGAAAAGGGAAAGGCTCTGAAGAGCGCTGTATCTACCCAGTGGCAAACCTATAATATTTCAAGGATTATCAAAGATGATATTTATGCAGGTACATTACGGTTAGGCAAAACTAAAAAGCTTACCATCAAGGGCAAGGCTTGTAAGACATCCCCCGATGAACAATATGTTTTTGTCGATCATCACGAACCAATCATCGACAAGCAGACCTTTGAACGGGCTCAGGAAATTAACCAAAAGAGAAATAATACACCTTATAGGGGCAACCCAAAGCATGATTATATCTTTTCAAAATTTGTATACTGCGGTCACTGTGGCTCCTATATGACGGGGCGGAACGTAAAAGGCTATCCCATCCATTACCTGTGTGGTGCTTATCAAAAGTATGGAAAGAAAAAATGCATTCACAATGTTTTACGAGAAAGTACCTTATTAGCCGCTTTCAAAGAATACCTAACAGCCCTACAACAGATCATGAAAACCTATATCGAGAGCATTACCTTTACTACGAACAAAAAAAATAGCCAGAGCTTGCTTAACAAGTTAGCCAAAGAGTTTGCGATTACCAACGCGGAACTTAAAATTTTGTTATCCCAAAAGATAAAAGACCTCATGAAGGAACTGAATATAGAGTACAGGGAAATACTCGAAAAAAATTATGATGAACTAGAATTAACGAAAAAGAAACGGATTTTGGAAATTTCCAAACAACTAGAAGAAATAAAAAAGCTGGATGATGTGAACTCCGAAAGCACGATCAAAACTTCTATGATAATTTTTGATGAGATCATCAATAAGGACAGACCAAGTAAAGAAGACCTACATTTTGTGTTAGAAAAAATAGTTTATAAGGATAAAGCACCTGTATTTTACCTGAAGAACGGTATTGATAAGTTTTTTAGCCCTGAATTATCCGATGGAATTGATACCTTAACACGACTGGCCAATCAATAATATTCACACCACAACGTCTTTGCACACTCCCCTGATAAGGCAACCGTAGCGCCTTTTTTTATCTCACGACAAAACAAGTATAAGGAAGTATCAACATCAGCCATTCCCGGAAAATCCCGTGACATCGTCGCTTGTGGTAAACTACCGGCTAACTCGGGAGTATCTAATATTATATTATGGTGACTCGTACCAAGGAACTGGGAAACACGGCGCACCCAAGGAGCATCTGCATTAGGTTGGAAGTTACTGGCCTTAAAATAAAGGTCATTATCAAGATAATCTACAGAATAAGTATGGACCTGCCCACGTTTTTCTTTTCTGTATGTATCACAAGCCAGAGCCGTCAATGCACTAGAATCCAGTCCCCCTGATAACAAGGTACAAACAGGTACATCCGCTACCAATTGTCGTTTTACAGTATCTTCGAGAAGTGCGCGCACCTTACCAACGGTCGTATGAAAATCATCCGTATGTGGCATACTTTGTAAAGCCCAATATTGATGGATTTTCATACCGTTACGACTATAAATCATGCTATAACCTGGCTTCAATTCTGATATGCCACGAAATACACCATGCCCTGGGGTACGAGCCGGGCCAATCATAAATATTTCAGCAAGTCCCTCTCCATCAACCTGTGGTTTGACCTCAGGATGTGCGAGTAAAGCCTTAATCTCTGATCCGAATAAAAAGCTACTACCACTTTCTTTATAAAATAAAGGTTTAACCCCGATGCGATCACGGGCTAAAAACAAAGTTTGTTCCTTTTCATCCCAAATAGCAAAAGCAAAAATGCCATTAAAGCGCTGTGTGCAAGCTGGCCCCCACTCTATATAGGCCGTTAACAGCACTTCTGTATCACAGTTCGTACGAAAGTTATAACCCCGAGCTTCTAAATCTTGGCGCAATTCGGGCGTATTGTAAAGTTCCCCATTGTATGTGATGACACAGGGTTGCTCCCCTTTATACCGAATCATGGGTTGAGCACCGTTTTGGGGATCAACGACACTCAAGCGACGATGACCAAGGGCAACATGAGTTGATAAATACCTACCTGATGCATCAGGACCGCGGGCTGCCAATGTTTCCACCATACGATCTAGAATAGGGCCCTCCTGCTCAAGATCTTTCTCCCAATTAATCCATCCTGTAATTCCACACATGATATCATCCATCTCCTTTGGAAAAATGAAGATAACCCACAAAGCCAAGAACTATAAGCTTTGTAGGCCTCATTGCCTCCTAATACATATTACATGATAGTATATGAACAACAGTACAATATGCCACTGCAGAAAATTATTATATTTGTGATTGTTATCACAGAAACAGGATATAGGAAAGGGTACAATAGGCCTAGATAAATAAATGAGAGGTCGTGTATCATCATGGAAAAGAAATTCATTAAAAATATAGACTTTAGCAAAACCCTGGAAATGGGTCATCTTGTAGAATACCAAGCCGGCCGAGTCGTCAGTCTTACCCTCGTCCAAAATGAAGGGCTGTCGCTGACACTTTTTGCTTTTGCCAAAGGCGAAGGTGTCAGCACTCACTCTACCCATGGAGATGCCATGGTGTATATTCTGGATGGAGAGGCTACCGTCACAATCGGCGATGAAACAATCATTGCCCGCACAGGTCAAACCGTTGTTATGCCCTCTGACATTCCTCACGGCGTAGATGCAGTCGAAAATTTTAAAATGATGCTCATTGTGGTGAAAAAATAGGAAAATCATGTTAAAATGAGTCTATATGTTTTTATAAGGAGACTCTATTCATGCAATGTAAGACTGTGACTAGCAACCGTATCTGGGAAATCGATTTTATCCGTGGTATTGCCATTATTTTAATGATTATCTTTCACCTGGTTGTTGACTTAAAAGATTTTTACGCATTTAACCTGGACTATTTCAGAGGCTTCTGGTACATAGAAGGTAAACTTTCTGCCATATTATTCATACTGATTTGTGGTGTCAGCAGTACACTAGGGCGTCGTAATATCCGACATGGCTGTAAGGTGTTTATATGGGCAATGATACTCACAGCAGTAACGTATATCTATAATGAGAGTTGTTATATTCTATTTGGTATTTTGCATTTCCTCGGTATTAGCCTACTGTCCGCCAACTTTGTACGTAGACTGCCAAGCGCCTGGTTACTCATTATAAGCTGCACAACCATTATGATTGGTCTACTCTTTTCTGCCCGGTTCGTAACGGCCCCCTACCTATTCCCTGTGGGATTAATGACCAGTACTTTTATCTCTATGGACTATTACCCACTTTTCCCTTGGTATGGCATTTTTTTATTTGGCATCATTTTGGGGAAAATAGTATATGCTAATAAGAAAAGACTTGGCCTACGCCAAGTCTCTTCTCTGCAACAAAAAAAACAAATTAGTATAATGCCTGTACACTTCCGTAAAAATATTATTTGGCTGGGACAACACTCTCTTGGAATTTATCTTATACACCAGCCTATCTTATTAGCACTGTTGTATGTAATGTTTAGGATATCAAGCCTATATATACTTTAATATCAATATCGTCAACGGCAAAATTAATTACAATTGTTTGTGGTACTGGCAACGTCGCTTTTCCGCCCTGACTAATCATAATCGTAGGAGGTGATATGTCTAGGCCCTCAATACCGACTTTACTAAACTGCGTACAAGCATTGGCGCAAACCATATTGCCCATTTCTGAAACGGCACTTTGTGCCAAGTCATCAAACTCCGCTACTTCCATACCCATCATCATCTTTGAAGCAAAACGTTTCGCAGAATCGAGATCCATACCAATCAAAATGACACCTTTTATTGCACCAACCACCGCAAGATTAACCAATACTCCATCATAATCAAAACTAGATCCTACTAATGAAATGCCTTTTTTCTCTGTTTTTTGAAAGCCAATTTGCGGAAGTATCTCCGTAAAAGCGGCCAATATTGGATTAATAAAATTTACATCCATAGCTTCGATCCTTTCTTAAATCCGACCCCTAAGAAGATACTACCAAAATCAGTTTCAGCTAGGGATCTTTGAATTTTCACACTAGGACTTATAATTTCTGCCGTATTACCATGAAATAAACTAGGTGGCGATACACGTAGTGCAAAAGCTTTATCTTTTTTATTCAGCATGGAACAGGCAATGCCAGCAATGATGTTGGCAAGTTCCGCTACCATGGCTAATACTTCTTCCCGGTTCTTGGAAGGACGGCGCAACATAGCTTCTGTTATTTTTTCTGCAGTCTCTGCTGATAAATCCATAATCATTGACCCTGTGGATTGACCAATAATACCAATAACCGTTGTAATCCCTTGGGATATATAAGGAGCATCACCATTCTCTACAGAAACGAATGTTACTGGCGTTTTAGCCATACGTATCACATTTTGAGCAAGAGCCTCTTTAAAAGTTTCAAGTCCTCTTTCTAATAATTGTTCAAACAGAGAGTCCGGTGACATGACATTTTTTATAACTTGAATCAAATTTTCTCCGTCTACCGGTTTTTGTACATAGCCAGAAACGCCAATCCGCTTGGCCTCCGCCTCCGACTCTTCGTCTTTCATGGAACTGACAAGTATGATCTTGGCTTTAGGATCATTCCGACGAAGCTCTCTACTGCATTCGAACCCATCAGCTCCCGGCATTGCAATGTCCATTGTTACAACGTCTGGCTTGCAATTATTATAGGTTTCAACCAATGTGTGCAGTGAATCTGCCTCACCAACAATTTCATAACCACTCTCTGCTAAAGCTTCTCCAATCATCATTCTTGAAAAGGGAGAATCATCGACAACCATAACTTTAATACCCATTTACAACACTCCTTAAAAATAATTAATCCACTGATGATGACTAGTTCCCATTTCGTAATTCCATTTTATATAAATTAACTTAAACATTTTCTAAATATTAGCATGATTATAACATATTTCTGTATTTTTTTTCAATATTATTCTCATAATATAGACCATTCTTTAATCAATTTCGCTATTTTTTTACATTTTGCATCATAACGCAACTTGGTTTACACCAAGTATTTTCTCACAGCGTTGAAAAGTATCCTCTTTTCTGTCCCAATAAAAATATTCGTTTGAATCATAAGATTCAAACGAATATTTTTACTTCAATGCTTTCTCTAAATTAACTAAATTCTCTTTCATAATGGATAAATAATTTTTCCCTTGCTTCATTTCCTCTTCTGTCAAATTTTCAGCCGGATTCAAGACCAATAATTCTGCGCCTGTTTCCTTAGCAATGGTTTGAGCTAACTTAGGACTGGCAAGGGTTTCAAAAAATATGTATTTCACGTTATGCTCACGACAAAACTTTGTAATTTCAGCCATTTTATCAGGAGTCGCTTCCGCATCAGGGGAAAGACCCATAATACCAACCTGATGTAATCCATAACGAGCCGCTAAATAGCCAAAAGCTTCATGGCTAGTAATAATATCTTTGCGGCTAATGGTGGTGAGCGTTGCTTTATATTGCTGATCCAGTTCCGCTAATTGCTTATTATATTTCTCAGCGTTTTCTTTGTAATATGCTGCATTTTTTTCATCAGCAGCAGACAATGCCTGGGCAATATTATTTACTTCTTGCTGGGCGGCTATAGGGTCTAGCCACATATGAGAGTCACCTTCATGACCATGCTTATCGTTTTTCTGGTTTTCAGCCTCATGGCTAACAGGCAACTGAGGTACACCTTTGCTGACTTCTACCGGCAGCGTAGTTCCTAGTACATCTTTGGTTAGTAGCTTCTCGATAGGCTCAAAACCTGCCCCATGATAAGCAAATACTGTTGCGCCCTTAATTCGAGCAATATCTTTGGCGGTCGGCTCCCAATCATGAGGCTCGGCACCAGGAGGAATGAGCATGACCACATCTACCTTATCGCCCCCCACCTGTTTAACAAACTCATACACCGGATATACAGTCGCAACCACTTTTATTTTGCCAGCACTATCTGGAGTTACTACTTTAGCCTGACCACCACAGCCAGCTAGTACAATCATAATGATGAGCGCTATACTCCCACTCACGATCATTTGCCATTGTCTTTTCATTTTCACGTCCCCTTAATAAGAATGTTATTAATTAAATATTATCATACAAGAGCAGGATAGTCCAGTCATTATAATTATTTATCAACAGCTATGGGTAATTATTTTGTATCATATGTACGTGTGAATTCTTTTTATGACAATAATGAGTGTTTTATGGGCTGCCCCCTTACCTTTTTATCTTCTCAGGTATATAATGAAAATAAAATAATATTCGGAGGCCTTTTAATTGGAAATTATTAGAAATATCATTAAAAAACATGCTAACTCCATTGTAGCCTTGCGGCGACATTTTCATACCTATCCAGAACTAAGTGCCCAGGAGTTTAACACGCAGCAAAAAATTATGGTTGAACTCCTAGCCCTTGGGCTCCAGCCCCGAAAAATAGCTGTTACAGGTGTGATTGCCGATTTACACGGAGCCTTGCCTGGCAAAACTGTGGCCATTCGTGCTGATATCGATGCCCTGGCCCTGCAAGACGAATGCGGTCAGCCTTATCAGTCACAAAATGTTGGTGTATGTCATGCGTGCGGCCACGATGGCCATACTGCTATGCTGATTGGCGTGGCTAAAGCTCTTGTTGAAGTGAAAGATACACTCACAGGCACTGTCCGCTTCTTATTTCAGCCTAGTGAAGAATGTTTCCCAGGCGGGGCATTAGCAATGGTTGCCGAGGGCGCTGTAACGGGTGTGGATGCCATTATCGGTACCCATCTCTGGCAAACAGTAAAAGTAGGGACCATTGGTCTCACCTATGGACCTATGATGGCTTCACCTGATGAATTCAGCATTAAGATCAAGGGCAAAGGTGGTCACGCCTCTATGCCTCATCAAACCGTAGATGCTCTACTGGTAGGGGCACAAATCGTTGTAGGCCTCAATACAATTGTCAGCCGCAATGTTGATCCTATGGAGCAAGCCGTAATATCTCTTGGTGTTTTTAAAGCAGGTGAGACCTTTAATATCATTGCCGATACTGCCATCCTCACTGGCACCGTCCGCTCATTTAATGAGAAGATGAGAGTGTTACTCTTTGATCGTATTGAGCAGGTTACCAAGGGAATTTGTGAGGCTGCAGGCGCCACCTTTACTTTTGAAAAGCAGTTAGGTTTTCCACCTGTCATTAACAATCCCGCCATTAGCGAAATTTTGGCCGAGGCAGGTGCCGAGACCCTGGGCGCAGAAAATGTCCTCACCATCAATCCCGTGATGGGTGGGGAAGATTTCTCCGTATACCTGGGAAAAGTACCTGGTGCCTTTATGTTTGTTGGTATTGGCAATGAAGAAGCAGGCATCATCTATCCCCAACATCATCCAAGATTCGATATGGATGAAAAAGCCCTGGCCTACGGAACGGAAATTATGACGCGGGCAGCCCTCACTCTGTTAAAATAAATAAATGAAAAAGGTACGCGAACAAGCATCATGCTTATTCACGTACCTTTTTCATTAACCATACCCCGCTGCCCATAAATAGGATTGTATAACCTAGCATGATAACTAAGGAAGATATTGGTACCTCCCCACCAGTGGCAATAGCCCTGAGGGCTAAACTAGCATGGGTGAGAGGCAATATGTGAATCATCCAGTTCAAAACGACGGGCAAATGATCTGGCACAAAAAAAGTGGCACATAAAAAGGACATGGGCACTAACACATAGGTATTAAAACTAGCCATATCTTCATGAGAATTCATGATCATAGCCGCCACGAGGGCCATAGAAGCAAAAACGAAGCAATTTAGCACTAAGGCTAGAAAAAACCAGGCATTTATCACCAGATGGGCACCAAAGGCATAAGCCAGAGCAATAATCAACACCGATGAAATCAAGCCACGCAAGGCCCCAGCCAGTACTTTACCAATGACAAAAGCCACTGAGCTAATGGGGGCGATTAAATATTCTTCTAGGGTTTTATGATATAACCGACTCATATTAAGAGGACTGCCCACTGAAGTGAAACTAATATTCATGGAGTTTAAGGCAATAATACCCGGCACAATAAAATCCAAATAACTGCCTTGATTGACCTGAATACTACGCCCTAAACCCCAGCCAAAGGCTACTAGGTATAACACGGGTGAAACCATGCGGGATAATATAAAACGACCAATGCGACGGCGTAATACTAACCATTCCCGCCAAAAGACTGTCCAAATATCATATAACATTAACCTACCACCTTTCGCCCCGTCAATTCCACGAAAGCATCTTCCAAATTAGTTTGCCGGAGGGTGGTAGTCGTCGTTAAAGTGGCAGCAAATTCTGCAGCCAAAACTCGCTCAGCAAAAAACTTAGTTTTGAAGCCATCGGGTTCATCCCACTCTACAACATAAGCGCCCAACCGCTGACAGAGAGCCGCCGGAGTATCTAGGGCTATCAGCTTGCCTTTTTCCAAGATCGCCACCCGCTGGCATAAGCTTTCGGCTTCTTCAATATAATGGGTCGTCAAGAGCACGGTAAGTCCCTCACCTTTCAAGCGACGAATGAGTTCCCACAGGCGCCTACGCACTTGAGGATCAAGTCCTACTGTCGGTTCATCCAAAAACAATACTTTAGGCTGATGGAGCAAAGCTCTAGCAATCATCAAGCGGCGTTTCATGCCGCCAGAAAACTTTTGCACCATATCGTGGGCACGATCACTAAGTTCTACGTATTCTAGTAGTTCAGCAATACGCTGACGGCGAACCTCTGCGGGCATATGGTGAAGTCGCCCGTGGAGTTCAAGATTTTCCCAAGCCGTCAATTCAATATCCAAATTGAAATGCTGGGGTACCACTCCAATCACAGCTTTAATACACTGCTCGCCATGATCACAGCCATCGATCATAATTGTGCCCGCTGTGGGCTTTGTCAATACGGTGAGCATCCGAATGGTCGTGGTCTTACCCGCTCCATTAGGGCCCAGGAGGCCAAATACTTCACCCTTAGCAATCTCGAGAGATAAACCATCCACTACCAAACGATCACCATATTTTTTAACTAAACCATCAATATGAATCATTATTTACCTTCTTTTTTTAGTTAAGCCAGTAATGAGTACAACTGGCCTCCCTACATTATCCATCCTAATCTCACTCTCAACCCCAAATACGGCTCGTAATGTATGGGGGGTAATAACCTCTTGGGGAGTTCCTATGGCAAAAATTTCCCCTTGCTGCAAAATGACAACACAATCTGAATAGCGGGCCGCATGATTAATATCGTGGAGTACCAAAACCACTGTCATGGTATGCTTTTGATTAAACTCTGCTAATAATTCCATAATCTCTAACTGATGACAAATATCAAGATATGTAGTGGGTTCATCTAACAGAAGAATCTCTGGTTTTTGCGCCAAGGCCATGGCAATCCATACTCGTTGACGCTCACCACCCGATAAGGTACTGACAATGCGGTCCGCCATCTCGGCAAGCCCCGTTTGCACTAGGGCCCAATCCACACACTGATCATCGTGGGTTGACCTAGCCTGCCACCAATTCTGATGAGGATAACGCCCGTATTCCACTAAATCTCTCACCGTTAAATCCTTGGGAGCTTCCGGTGATTGGGGCAGAACAGCCATTTTCCGGGCAATGACTTTAGCGCTCAACTCGGCCAAATTATTGCCATCCAAGTAGACCGTGCCTTGGTCTGGTTTTAAATTACGGGATAAGGCTTTAAGTAAGGTACTTTTCCCTGAACCATTGGGTCCGATTATGGAAATCATTTGGCCTTTTTCCACGGCGATGGTCAGACTTTTTAATACTGTTTTTCCAGAAAATTCGATTGATAGATTTTCTGCCTTCATGATGGTCATTAGGCATCCCTCCTTAGCAGGTATAAAAAGAAGGGTGCACCAACAAAGGCCATAATAATGCCCACTGGAATTTCAATGGGAGAAAAGGCTACTCTTGCTAGCGTATCACTCAAGGTCACAACGCCTACGCCTAAAATAGCCGAAGCTGGTAATAAATAGCGATAATCAGAACCCACCAGTAAGCGTGCGGCATGGGGCACGATGAGCCCCACAAAACCCAGTAACCCAACAACGCTCACCGCACTGGCCGCCAGTAGAGCGGCGACTGCGGTCATGGTTATTCTTGACACTTCCACATTCAGCCCCAACCCCCGAGCCATGTCATCGCCCAAATTCAAAAGATTAAGACGCCCGGCGCCCAGTAGTGCCAGGATACCACCCACTATGGTATAGGGCAAAATAATATCCAGATGAGGCCAACTGCGCGCCGATAGTCCACCCACCATCCACATGAGGGCCCCATGGACGCGATCACTATAAAACACCATCAAGGCTGAAATGCCTGAATTTAAAAATGCGGATACTGCCACCCCGGCTAAAATGATCCGTATGGGCCGAATACCACCTTTCCAGGCTAAGATATAAATAAAAAGGGCTGATAGCATGGCGCCCACAAAGGCTATGGGCGTTACGAGATACTCTTTATGGGGAAACAAAATCATAATGGTTACCCCAGCCAGACCCGCCCCTGATGAAATACCAATAATATGAGGATCTGCCAAGGGATTTTTCATGACCCCCTGGAGAATGGCCCCGGCCAAGGCTAAATTAATGCCGACCAAAGCCCCCACCAATGTTCGAGGCAGACGAATATTCCAAATGACCTGCCGATTAGCACCGGAATTATCCGAAAAAATCGCAGTTATAATATCATGCACGCTAATATCTAAAGCCCCTTTAGTCAAACTGAGAATAATACCACCAAGGGCGAGCAAGGTGAAAAGAACTAAGACAAAGGCTCGCCAGGCACCTCGCTCACGTAGACCGTCACATGAAAAAGTCTTTTTACTTAACATTGCCATAAACCTCTGGGTAGACTACTTTTGCCATATAGTCTACTGCTTCATGATAGCGAATCCCAGGATTCAGCTGAAACAATTCCGATGGTAGAAAAAACACTTGATCATTTTTTACAGCCCGCAGCCCCGCCCATGCTGGATTACTAGCAATATCCGTTTTCATTCTTGTTTGAATATCAGCCATATTACCCATAGTTACCACGAGAATAACATCAGCATCTCCTTCAACTAATTTTTCTAAGCTATAGGGGGTCATCTCAGGCTCACTGTCCATTGACTTACTGTGGGCTGCAATATTTTTGATTTTCAGCATGCTGGCAATATTACCAGCAATACTGCTTTCTAGCTCCACTGTGACATTCTTCGCAGTGGCATGGAGAATAACAACTTTTTTACTTTGGGCAGGTAGTTTAGCCATAATCTCATTAATTTTCATCTGCATCTTATCAATAATATTTTGGGCGATGACCTGTGTCCCTACAATATCCCCCAACAATTTTATTTTCGTCACAACATCATCATATGTTTTCATTTTAAGCATAATAACAGGTGTGTTACTGCTTTCTAAGATGGGAATTAGATTCTCATGAATGCCTTGAAACCCAATTACCAAATCAGGTTGCAGGGATAGCAATTGTTCCGTATTAATATTATACACAAACCCTACTTCACCTGCGATCTGGGATGCAGGAAACATGGCTGTTGTCTTTGAACTTGGTCTGCCGATAGCCTCGCCACCGACTCCATATAAAACATCTAAAAATGATGTAGACAACACGGCAATCCGTTGTGGTTTTTTCGGCAATGAAATGGTTCTTCCATCATCATCGCTAATTCGTAAATATTCTGCACTAGACTGAATGACGGGTTGCTCCTTAGGCTGAGGAGCACATCCCGAAAAAGCTATACTACTTATCATCAGTAAACATCCTAAATATAAAATTTTACGTTGCACAAAAACTCTCCTTCCACATATAAATATAAGACTTATAGTCTTATGAGAAAGGCCGGATACAAAGATCCGGCAAGAAATCGTCTTTTATTATATAGAATGCCCCATTCCATGATAAATGAGACAATATTAACCTAATTTCCGTTTCTTGGCCAAAATTGTCGTCAAGTAGTTAACCTGGGTTGCATCCACTTCTTCTAAATTATAACTTACCTGCTCCTCAGGTAGGCCACATTGACTAATCATCACCGCATTGTCGCCAAAACCATGTTGTTTTAAGTTTTTAACAACCTGAGCAAAATTTTTATAGACCTTCATTAATACAACATTATCGGCCAATGCCAATATTTTCTTCATTTCCTCTTCCTGCATGGTCGCCGGGATAATGCTCAACACATCAGTACCCTCGGCTAATGGTTGCCCAAGTTGACTGGCAATGGCACAAAAAGCCGGCACGCCAGGCACCGTTTCAATCCCATACCCAGAATCTTTGAGTAAGCGATAAATATACATATACGTACTATAGAACATGGGGTCACCTAATGTCAAAAACACCACTTTTTTTCCCGCTTGCAATTGGGCAAGAATACATTCCTTATTCTTTTCCCAAGCAGCACTTAACGTCGTTGCATGATTCACCATGGGAAAGACCAGTTTTAATATCTCAACATCAGCTTTTAAATAAGGGCGCGCAATGGATAAAGCCGTACTATCTTCTTTCTTCTCAGTTTTAGGCGCAATAATTACATCTGCTTGCCCAATTACCTTGACTGCTTTTAATGTAAGTAATTCTGGATCACCGGGACCAACACCAACGCCATAAAAAATTCCTGCCATAATTGCCTCCTTAAAACATTTATTACTGACTGATAACAACACGTAAAAAAATCCTCCGTTAACTGTAACCGGAAGATGTGGATATCTACAATTATAACAGTACGTTAATAATGAAATATCATTACACTACAGTGTTTTGATATAACATACAGTACAACTGTACGAATCCCCTCCCCATCTCTCGCGGGTCAATCGGCGATTGCTATATAGGCAGTTCTCCTGACTCTGGATCATCACGCGTCCATACCTTCCCAAGACATTCATCTCAGTGGTTTATACATGGATTTGTTCCCCATTACAGTGGCGGGACCGTGCCGGACTTTGACCGGACTTCCCTATTAAGCCCCCAAGGGCACCTATACCGTCAATATGTAATTTTTATACTCTTCTACACTACAACCTTATAATAAAGATTTTAACTTGTCAAGGATTTTTTGAATGCTAACAAGCCGTCAAACCCCCGTCCACACTCCAAACGGCACCATTAACAAAAGATGCTCCATCTGATGCCAGAAAACAGATGACATTGGCAATTTCTTGGGGCTGGGCAATCCGCCCAATAGGATAAAGAGAAGCCATATCACGTAGATATTCTTCAGGCTTGTCCACACCAGATAGTTGTTCCTGCAACATGGGAGTATCCACATCCCCTGGGCACACGCAATTAACGCGAATACCATAATGAATGGCTTCGAGAGACAAAGCCTTAGTAAAAGTAGTCACTGCGCCTTTCGAGGCACAATAGGTGGTACACAAACAATTGCCGTTAATCCCCGCATCAGACGACACATTGATAATGGCCCCACCACCCCCTTGGCGTAAATAAGGCAGAGCATATTTACACATAAAATAGGTACCTTTAATATTAATATTCATCATTTGATCAAATTCTTCTTCACTAACTTCATCAATTGCTTTTTCTCGATAAATACCAGCCGAGTTGATGACAATATCCAAACGGTCGAGTTTAGTTACCACCTGTTCAACGACTCCTTGACACTGACTGACTTGACTGATATCACCTTGGATGAAACATACCTTAGCACCATAGGTAGCTAATTCTGCTAAAATAGCCTGCCCCTTCTCCAGTTGACTGCCGATGAGAGCTACGGTCGCCCCTTGTGCTAAGAGTTTCCGCCCCGTCGCCAAACCAATACCTGATGTGCCCCCTGTAATAAGGGCCACTTTGCCGGCAAAGGAATCATTCTTCATAATATGGGTATTCCCCCTCAAAATTCAATACCTTGTTGTGCTTTTATGCCCTGTTTATAAGGATGTTTAATTTCTTTCATCTCCGTCACCAAATCAGCTATTTCAATAATTTCAGGATGGGCATCTCGCCCTGTGAGGACAAGGTGTAGAGGCTTGGGTTTTATATTTATCAATTCCAGTATGGTAGTCAAAGGCACCAAGCCAAATTTTATGGCATAATTGATTTCATCTAAGATAATCATATCCCACTTTCCACCTGTAATTTCATCCCTAGCTGTTTGCAAGGCTTCCTGAGCAGCACTTTGATGTTGTAACTTCTCATCATCCGTACAGTTTTTCACAAAACCTTCCCCCATTTGCCTGATGACAAAATCAGGTCCCATTCTCTCAGCAGCCTGTAATTCTCCATATTTCCAATTACCTTTTATAAATTGAAGCACTAACACTTTGAAGCCTTGCCCCCAAGCTCGCATTCCCAGACCTAAGGCCGCTGTTGTTTTACCTTTACCATTTCCCGTATTAACAAGAATCAAACCTTGTCTTGCTGACATTGTTATCACCCTCTCCATGCTGTATCAATACTATTTTATCATGAGTACCTTATAATAGGGATTGTAACTTGTCAAATAAGGCAAACTATTTTTGTTCTTGCTGTTTTACATACCCAATGAAATTCTGATAACAGTCATGATTTTGTTGCATAAATTTCACCAATAATTGTATGGAATGAATGGTCTCCCGGGACAAATAATGTTCCATGGCTTCAGCTTCAACCCCAATATCACAATCGGCACAAATGATGGTTAAAAATTCCTGTAATAGTCTATTTCTCTCTACGAGAAAATTTCCCATTTCCCGGCCCGTTGCCGTCAGATTAATAGCGCCATAAGGCTGATAATTAATATATTGCCTAGCTTTTAATTTACATAATGCTTTACTGACTGACGGCAAGGATACATGTAATTTTTGGCTGATATCAGTAACACGCACACTATCATGGGATAAAGAAAAACGATATAATTCTTCTAAATAATCTTCTAAACTAGGTGAGAGCATCAATACTACCCCCTAATAAGCTTTTTTATGAATTTTCTAAAGAATATCCAAATAATACATTGTTATAAATCCTTATTTAGTTTAAAATTAAATTACAATCTGTTTCCTATGGAAGTAGTATTATCTTAAATCTGAATTTACGTGAGGAGATGGAATCATGCGCAAAATAACTAAAATTGAAATCATTACAAGACCTAGCAAATTAGAGGAATTAAAAGAGGCCTTAAATGAAATTGGGGTCACTGGTATGACTGTCACCCAGGTCTATGGCTGTGGCTTAACAAAAGGGCATACGGAAGTATACCGGGGCAAAGAGTACACGGTTAATCTCTTGCCAAAAGTTAAGGTTGAAACTGTCGTCTGTGAAGTACCCGTGGAAAAAGTACTAGAAGCAGCAAAAAGAGTTCTGCGCACAGGTCAAATTGGTGATGGTAAAATTTTCGTCTATCCCATTGAAAATGCCGTTCGAATTCGCACTGGTGAAGAAGGGGATATCGCCATTATGGACCCTCTGGAAACAAAATAGATCCTTTGTCTTTTTTAAAAATTAACAACTACTTTTGGGGAAAGTAATCCGTTGTTTAGCCATTTTCTATGTGATAATAAAAAAAAATCTGTCAATGGAGCCAGGTTTGATACTTTAGCACAAGGGAGTGTGGCTAAGTTATTAGGCTTGGCTTTTTTTGTGGTTTTTTTTAAAAATCATGTATAATATTATACAAAAAAATTTTGGGCTTCAAAATGAATGGAAGTGACGATTCACTCTTTCGTAGCAGGACTATAAATTCATTAATCTCATTATTTTAGACTGATGACAATTGTATGTCATCAGTCTTTTCTTAGGCCATCAGAAAGTATAACACTTTCTAAGGTTCCAAGTAAGAATAACTAAAGCTTCTACTTGCGTCTGAAGACTTGATCAAAACCAAGTTTTTTCTTATCATCGTCACTTTAATAGTATGCGATTACAGCAAAAAAATACCTATTTTTCTCACAAAAATTATAAGAACAAGTACTCATTCGAGACAAAAAATGATATAATAATCTATCATTAGCCATTCTCATTTGTACGATGAAAAGGAGTTTCTATTGTGAGACAAATCAGTTTAGCCGACGTAATTCCAGGTATGATTTTAGCGCGAAACATATTAAGTAGTAAAGGGCGCGTATTATTAGTTGCTGGAATTATTTTTACTGAAGAATATATCCGTAAATTACGTAAAATGAAGTTGGATACTCTCTTCATTAAAGACGCCCAATACGCTGATATTACCACTCCTGAATATCTTTCAATGGAAACACAGCAGCGATCTTTATCCATATTAAATGCTACGATGGTTAAACTTCAGACCGAAGGAACTTTTTCCGTAGATGCAGTATCCGATGTTGCTTCCGATATCGTTGAAGAATTAGTAGCCCAGGCTGATGTCATTATTCATTTAACAGGAATTGCCATCTACGATAATTGTACCTTATCTCATTCCTTAAATTGTTCCATCTACTCAGCACTCCTTGCTCGTTATGCTGGTTTTTCAATTCCTCAAATAAAGGTCATTACCTGCGGTGCATTACTTCACGATATGGGGAAAATAGAAATTGATAAACAAATCCTTAATAAACCAGGCCGTTTAACCGATGATGAATTTACCGTCATGAAACAACATCCACTGCTTGGCTTTAACCTCCTAACTAAAAAACGCTTAGAACTATCTAGCCTGATTGCCCATATGGCCTGGCAGCATCATGAAAAAATTGACGGTTCAGGTTATCCTCGAGGGCTAAAAGGGGAAGAAATCCTCAGCCATGCCCGCCTACTCGCCATTACCGATGTATATGATGCCATCACCGCCAACCGTCCTTATCATCAAGCTATGCAACCAGAAGTTGCCTACAAAGTCATTCTGTCTGGACTAGGAACTTCTTTTGATGAAAAATTTGGAAGAATTTTTTTATCTAAAATAGCTTTGTATACCCCTGGAACCCAGATATTCTTAAATACAGGAGAACGGGCCATTGTCGTTTCTGTTCCGACAACAAATCCCCAACGCCCTAGAATTCGCCTTATCTCATATCCTGACGGAACACTCTATACGCCACCGCAAGATATCAATCTCCTAGAAAATCCCCATATGACAATTACACTTACTTATTAAGAAAAGACTTGGTTTCGACCAAGTCATCAGACGCAGGTAGAAGCCTTAGTCATTCTTACTTGGAACCTTAGAAAGTGGTATACTTTCTGATTCCGTAATAAAAGGTCTAATCCTTAAACCCAAGGATTAGACCTTTTTTTGTATACTACCATTCCATACCTTTTTGAATGGCTTGCATATTAACTTCATATAATTCTGGCTTTTTTGTGCCTACCACTGTTTCCATGGCCTTGTGTAGAATCTTCATGTCAATTAACTTTAGGTTGGGCATTAGTGCCCCTAAACATACCATATTGGCTAAGGAGGAGTTGCCTAATTCATTGGCAATAGCCGTCGCTGGTATGGCAATCATCTTAATATCATCCCGAACTTTATTATTTTGTACAATAGAACTATTCACCACCAGTAGGCCGCCTGGCTTAATCCGCGGTAAAAATTTTTCATAAGAAGGTTGATTGAGAACAATGGCAGCATCTGTTTGCTCAAGAACTGGTGAATTTATTTCTTCATCAGAAATGATGACGGAGCAGTTGGCTGTTCCACCCCGCATTTCAGGCCCATAGGACGGAATCCAACATACCTGCAAATCCCCAGCCATGGCGGCATAGGCCAATATCTTACCGATAAACATCACGCCCTGACCACCGAAACCCGAGAGTATAATTTGATCCATCATAATAATTGTACCCCCTCTGGAACTTTGAGCTCACCCATTTGATAAATAGGCAACATCTTTTCCTGCAACCATGTTAAGCTGTCAACAGGTGATAAACCCCAGTTCGTAGGACAGGTGGATAGAACACTCACAAGAGAAAATCCCAGTCCTAATTGTTGTACTTGAAAGGCCCGTTTGATGGCTTTTTTAGCGGCAAAAATATTTTTGGGGCAGTCAACGGATACTGATGCCACATAGACCGCACCATGGAGGGTGGCAATGGTTTTGGGCAAATCAATGGGCGCACCTGTCAAAACGCAATCCCGACCATAAGGACTGGTCGTTGTAATTTGTCCCCCCAGCGTGGTAGGCGCCATTTGTCCGCCCGTCATGCCAAACACAGCATTATTCACCATAATTGAGGTTATTTTTTCACCTCTAGCGGCCACATGGATGGCATGAGACATACCAATCGCCGTCATATCACCATCACCCTGGTAGGTAAACACCATCTTTTCTGGCAAGGAACGTTTCACACCTGTAGCCACCGCTTGAGCCCTCCCATGTGCTGCACCAACAAAGTCACAACTGAACATATCCAGGCAAAAACCGGCGCAGCCCACAGGGGCGATGCCAATGGTCTCTTCAATAATATTCAATTCCTCCAAAACTTCACCAATGATCCGATGAATAATACCATGAGTACAACCTGGACAATAATGAAAAGGAACTCCTGTTAACCCTGTTGTTCGTTTAAATATTTTTTCCATCTGCAATAACCTCCTCTGCCACGGGCCACGCAAAAACTTGTGCGGTAAACTTAAGTATTTCCTGTTCTCCAGGCATCATACCACCTTGTCGACTATACAAAAATACAGGCATCTTACATTCCACTGCCAATTTTACATCTTCAATCATTTGACCAGCATTTAGCTCCACCGTGACAATACCCTTAATTTTATTTTTATAGGAAGCAAAAGCCTTTTCAGGAAAGGGCCACAAGGTAATAGGCCTGATGAGTCCCAGCTTTATTCCTTGCTTACGCGCATGTAAGACCACACTTTTAGCAATCCGTCCACAGGTACCATAACCCACTAACAAATAGTCAGCATCCTCAGCCTGAAATTCTTCCCACCGTTGTTCATGGGCTGTAATGTCCTCGTACTTGGCCTGCCACTTAAGACAATGAGCCTCGCCAACTTCATTGCTGAGGGCATAGCTGACGATTTTACGTTTTTCCCGTCCACGACAACCATCAACAATCCAGTCTTGCTCCGGCAAAGAAACCGCTTGCCGTTTTTTAATTTCCACAGGTTCCATCATTTGCCCTAAAAATCCGTCCGCCAAAATGAGAACCGGATTACGATATTTATCCGCTAAATCAAAGGCTTCCATGGTAAAATCATATAACTCCTGACTTTTAGAAGGCGCCAAGACAATCAGACGATAATCTCCATGCCCACCCCCTTTGGTACATTGAAAGTAATCAGACTGGGCAGGCCCTAGACCACCTAGCCCTGGACCAGCACGATTCACATTCACAATGACAACTGGTAATTCAGCCGCCGCCAAATAGGATATACCTTCCTGCTTTAAACTGAAGCCAGGGCTAGAAGTAGCCGTCATCACCCGTGTTCCAGTAGCCGCAGCACCATAACACATGTAGATAGAAGCCACTTCATCCTCTCCCTGCAGTACTGTCCCGCCTGCTTTGGGCAGATGTTTGGCCAGATATTCTACAATTTCCGTAGAAGGTGTAATGGGATAACCAAAAAACATCTTACAGCCGGCTTGAATGGCTGCCTCAGCAATTGCTTCGTTGCCTTTGATCAATACCTTCTTCATCATCTCAACTCCTTTTCTTTCGAAATACTTCCAGTGCCACATCAGGACAAACAATGGCACACATGGCGCAGCTGATACATTTTGTATCATCCGTAACAACAACTGGATAATAGCCTTTTAGATTGGCCTTATCACCAATGGCCAGAACATGGTTAGGACAGACATTCACACAGAGTCCACAGCTTTTACAATACTCCCCTAAGACAACGACTTTAGGCATATCGTTTCCTCCTGTTTTTATACTTTTCGATTCACCAAACATGCCAAGGCAATGGAATTTAATTTTCCTTCAGGGGTTTCCGCCCGAGAGGTCATCACAATGGGGTGGGTGGCCCCTAATACAATACCTGCCATTTTACTGTTGGCAAAATATATTAAGGCTTTCCCTAATATATTACCAACCTCAATGGTCGGCACGAGCATCAAATCCACAGTACCTGATATTTTACTCTCAATTGCCTTGTGATTCATGGCCTCCGGACTGATGGCAACATCCAACGAAATAGGACCTTCCACAATGCCAGAGGGTAACTCGCCCCTACGGCTCATGGCGACCAAACTTTCCGCATCAACAGTAGCGGGCATTTTATGATTGACCACTTCATTCGCAGCCAACACGGCTACGTGAGGATTTTTTAAGCCCATAGAATGCAGCGCCAACATGGCATTGGTTACTATGCTTTTCTTATCCTGTAGTGTGGGAGCGATATTCATCCCTCCATCAGTAACAAAGATAAGTTTTTTCTGTCCTGGAACTTCAAAGGCTGCCAAATGACTGAGTAACCGCCCAGTACGTAGACCTTCTTTTTTATCCAATACTGCCCGTAAAAAGTCACTACTATTGATTAAACCTTTCATCAAGACTTGGGCCTGACCATTTTTCACGAGAGAAACAGCCTTTAACGCTGCCAGCCAAGTATCTGGCTCATGAATGATGGGAGTATCAGGCGCGAGTCCTACCTGCGTTAACATGGGTAAAATCAAAACAGCATCACCCACTAAAATAGCCTGGGCAATACCCATGTCCTGGGCCAGTTTTATGGCCTCCAGTACCTCTTTATCTTGGGCTACTGCCACACAAACCGTGACCTGCCCACCACTTTTGACTTCCGCCAGTATTTCACCATAATTGCAATACAAAAATACACCCTCCCAACCATGATGCTCTCCACATGAATCTTTATAGTGTGTACTTCAGCATTTTTTTTGATTCTTCCTGCTTTTAAAGTAAAGAAAACTTGGCTTCGGTCAAGCCTCAGCGCAGGCTGAAGCCTTAGTTGCCCTTACTTGGAATCGAGAAAGTGTTATAGTTTCTGATTCCGTAAGAAAAAAGAGACGGTTTATAAACCGCCTCCAGAGTCTGTTATTTTTTAGTTGCCGCCGCTAATGGTAGCTCACTTTTGTCAAAATCCAACGTAGCAAAATAATCTCCTAATGTTTCGGCCCGACGAATCATGGTCACATGACCGTCTGGCTGTAGCAAGAGTTCTGCGGAGCGCAATTTACCATTATAGTTAAAACCCATAGCATGACCATGAGCCCCTGTATCAAACATGACCAGAATATCACCAATGTCAATCTGCGGCAATGCTCGGTCAATACCAAACTTATCATTGTTCTCACACAATGATCCTGTCACATCATACACATGATCAAGAGGTAAATTTTCCTTCCCAACCACCGTCATATGATGATAAGAGCCATAGAGAGCTGGTCGCATTAGATTGGCCATACATGAATCAAGACCGACATAATTTTTATAAATTGCTTTCTTATGCAGGACCGTTGAGACAAGATATCCATAGGGTCCGGTGATCATCCGACCGCATTCCATGGTTATTTTCAACGGATGAAGCCCCTGTGGCACAATCTTTTCTTCATAAGCCTTGCGAATGCCTTCGCTCAAAACAGTAAGGTCAACTGCTTGTTCTTCTGGGCGGTACGGTATGCCAATGCCACCACCTAAATCAATCATTTCAATTCGAATGCCTAGTGTTTGATAAATTTCAATCACCAGATCAAACATCATCACTGCAGTGCCAACAAAGCTGTCTGGACTGAGTTCATTGGAAATTACCATGGTATGTAGGCCAAAGCGTTTGACCCCTTTACCTTGCATAATTTTATAAGCTTCGATAATTTGCGCTCTAGTCAGTCCATACTTAGCTTCTTCCGGAACGCCGATAATATCATTACCACCCTGTAATAAGGATCCTGGATTGTAGCGAAAAGAAATCATTTCGGGTAAACCAACATGTTGTTCTAAATAATCAATATGACTAATATCATCCAGATTGATGATAGCACCAAGCTTGTAGGCAGCTTGATAATCTTCCGCCGGTGTATCATTTGAAGAAAATATAATATTTTCTCCCACAATACCAGCTTGCTCTGATAACACCAGTTCCGCCAAGGAACTGCAATCAGCACCAATACCTTCTTCTTTTAGAATTTTTAAAATGGAAGGATTTGGTGTTGCTTTTACCGCAAAATATTCTTTAAAGCCCGGCGCCCAAGAAAAAGCTGCTAATAACTTCCGGGCATTTTCCCGAATGGCCTGTTCATCATAAATATGAAAAGGTGTAGGATATTTTTGGATAATGGAGTCAAGTTTTGTTTTGGTAAATGGTAACTTTTTTTCAGCCATAATAGATACCCCCTGAAATTATTTAACCTAGAAATAATAAAGGAAACCTTAGTTTTCTCACTTGGAACCGGAAAGTATAATACTTTCTAATTCCTCAATAAAAATAACAGTTTGCAGGAACTATCCCACAAACTGCTATAAGAAATCAGTGTATCTCATAATCAGTTATGCAGATAGCACTCCACCCAAAACCTTGGGTGACAGTTTTGTATTTATTCAATACAAAACCAACAAAAGGGCACTGGCTATCGCCCTTCTACTTCGGCGGTTATTCCTTTCTGTATCTGTCATCGCTAGCCACTCTAGATACATACTCTTAATATACCGCGCCTCTACCTCTCACTATTGACTTCATTATTTTTTTTATTATAGACCAATCTAGTTTGTCATGTCAACTGAATTTGTATTTTCCACAGCCAATCTAACGTGGTTTAACAAGTTTTTGAGGATCCATATACAAATTATAATCGGCTTCACTCACCCATCCTGTCTTCATAGCTGATTCTTTTAAGGTAATTCCCTCATGGGCTGCCTGTTTCGCAATGTCTGCCGCCTTATCATAACCAATCAGAGGTACCAGACCTGTAATCAATATTAAAGATTGATGTAAATAACCCTCAATTATGCCACGATTAGGCTCAATCCCAATAGCGCAATGCTGATTAAAGGAAGCCATCGCATCTGATAATAGTCTGATGGACTGAAGAAAATTGTAGATGATGACCGGCATAAAGACATTTAACTGAAAATTACCCTGACTGGCGGCAAAAGAAATGGTGGTATCATTACCAAACACCTGAGTGACAACCATGGTTAAGGCCTCAGCTTGGGTCGGATTGACTTTCGAAGGCATAATGGAACTACCAGGCTCATTGGCAGGTATTTTAATTTCACCAATGCCACACCGTGGGCCACTGGCCAGCCAACGAATATCATTGGCGATTTTCATCAAATCCGCGGCTAGTGCCTTCACCATACCATGTACTACCACTACCTCATCCTTACTGGTTAGAGAATGGAATTTATTGGGTGCTGCGCTAAACTTTTCCCCAGTCAGGCTACTGAGTTCCTCTGCCACCATCTGGCCAAATTGCTGCGGACAATTGATACCAGTACCAACGGCTGTCCCCCCCATGGCTAACTCTCGCATAAAGTTGATACCACTTGTCAGCATTTCCTTATTGCGTTCCAACATGCGCGCCCAGCCACTAATTTCCTGCCCCAAGGTCAAAGGAGTGGCATCCATTAAATGAGTTCTGCCAATTTTAATAATATCCGCGTATTCTACTGCCTTATTATGTAAGGTTTCTTGTAATAGAGTCAGAGCTGGTAATAGTTGTTTGGTTATCCCACTGACCCCCGCAACATGAATGGCTGTTGGAAAAATATCGTTGGAACTTTGGGAACAATTTACATGGTCATTAGGATGGACAAAAAGAGGCTCCGAACTGGTCGCTAAGATTTGCGTAGCGCGATGAGCTAGCACTTCATTAACATTCATATTAAATTGTGTGCCACTGCCAGTCTGCCACACGGAGAGAGGGAAATTACCCTCAAGCTTACCTGCCAAAAGTTCATTGCAAGCAGCTATAATGGCTTCCCCTCGCCGTTTATCAAGGACCCCAAGTTTTATATTAACATTGGCAGCTGCTTTTTTTAAGATGCCAAACACCCCGACTAATTCATAAGGGATTTTTTCGATACCAATACGAAAATTTTCATAACTTCGTTGAGTCTGGGCCCCCCACAGTTTATCCGCTGGTACTTTGATTTCACCCATTGAGTCTTTTTCAATACGATATTCCATTTATTACACCCCTTTTCTCTCTATTATAACATAGGACCATCTTCTTATACTTCTTATGTATAAATGCGGTTACCTATAATAGGCAACCGCATTGAGGAATGTTATTTAGTTGAATGATCCAATGGAACGGTATTGGCCGCATGCGCCATAACTGTAATGGTATAATCTTTACGCCCCAAGATTTTTTCGGCAATCAAAATAGCTTCTTCAATACTTGTTGCGGCAATCATGCCCGTTTTTTCAATAAATTCTTTATTTTGTGGCAAAGAAACCAAAATATGGGGAATTTCCTTCGCCATAAAACCCAATTTTAAGGCAATAAAACCCGGTACGGTAAAGCCGGCGCGCAAAGCTAATTCCCGATCATATAAGGATTCATAATTAAACCAATCACTAAAATCAGGGGGCTCCATCATATCGCGACATTCCAGTAGTAAAATAACCACACCACCCGGTTTGACCGCCATAAAGGCATTACCAATTGATTTAGATCCTTGATACAAATTAATATCTTTAGGAAAGCCTCCGGCCGAAGCGATGACCACATCGGCTTTACCATTAATAGTCACACCAAATATCTCTTGGGCCGTCTTGCACCCTGTTAGCCAAGCTTCATACCAATGTCCAGCAACAAAGCTAGCAAACTCCCCATTGGGTGTAAATACGGCGTTTAATAAAAATGCAGGTTTCAGTAATTTCGCCATTTCCACCAAATCTTCATGCATGGGATTATTCTCTATTTTACCAGCAATACATTCAGGGCTAACCCCCTGTCCTACCACATCATGAAGGCACAAGCTATGATTGGCTTGGATGGTTTTATAAGCAGCGACACCAGGCACAATCGACTTACGGCCACCACCAAAACCAGCCATCAAATGATGAACAATGCCCCCGGTCATAATGACCTTATCAGCATTGACCACATGTTTGTTCAGGGAAACTTCATTGCCACGAGAAGTTTTCCCAATATAGACAAATTCCTCAGTTTCAGGAGCATGACTTTGCACAATAGCAATTCTGTCCACAATTTGCTGACCATAAGTTAGGATATTTTCCTCAGCCGTGTGATGTCGATGAGCGCCCAAAGCCACAACCAATGAAATATCACCATCAGGAATACCGGCAGCATTTAGCTCATTCACTAAGGTTGGCAAGAACAAATCATGACGAACCCATTTACGAGTAATATCACTAGCAATAATGACAACCTTATCACCTTGTTGCACCACATCTCTAAGAGGAGGGGTGCCAATTGGCTGATTTACAGCTGCTTTAACAGCTGCTGCTACATCATGTACCGCTGTCACCGATTTACCATCAACGACGTTAATGACCCTTTCTGCGGGTAAATTAACAGTAATTTCTTCATCACCATAACCAAAACTATATTTTTTTAACATCTAACATCTCTCCTATGCAACTTCTTCAAAACTATTGTTGATTTTGATTTTCAAAGGCACATCAGGCTTAACTAGAAGCCATGCAATGATGCCAATGACAGCACTGCCTGCCGTCGCTAAAATGGCTGACTGCCAGCCATAATTCGTAGCAATCCACGCCGTAGCAGTGGGAGCGGCGATACCGCCAACATTGCCCCAAAAATTCATCCAGCCCGATACTGACCCAACAAACTTGCCGCCAATATCAATACAAGCCGCCCATGAAGCATTAAACGTAAAACCTAAAGACCCTAGTGATATTGTTAGCCATAATACATTGCGCCAAGGAACAGTAGCTACGGCGCCCAGATAAAGGGCTACGCAACAGACAACCAGTCCTCCAATACCAAATAGGGTCCGGGCCTTATGCTTAGATACACCAGTAGCCACTAATTTATCACTCATAACACCGCTGAACATTGTCACTAAACACAAGGCTGCCCAGGGAAAAGAAGCAGCAATTCCCATGCTTTTCATGGAAAAGTTCTGAGCTTCCATTAAGTAAAGGGGTAGCCATGCCAAAAAAACATACATGATATAATCAGTAATAAAATATTGAATACCAATGGCCCAAAACTGAGTTGATCCCAAGAACTCCCGCCACGGCGCCAATTCTTTCTTATCAACGGCGAGGCTCTGACCTTCTTCAATATAATCAGCTTCGGCAACATTGACAAACTTACTGTTACGTGGCGAATCCACAGCCAAATAATACCAAAGAGCAGCCAGCACCAGACCTGCAGCACCAAAAACAACAAATACGGAACGCCAACCAAAAGCCAGCATTAAAGCTACTGTAATGGATGGACCAACCACCGGTCCGAAAAATACACCGGCTAGCATAAAAGACGAGGCCCGTCCTTTTTCAGTCTGATTAAACCAACGATACATAAATCGACCCATGGACGGAGCCATGGGTCCTTCGCCCAAACCAAACATGGCGCGTACCCCAGCAAATGCGGTGAAACTATTACAAAATGCTGTTAATGCCGTGAACACCGACCACCAAATGGCCGAAACGGTCAGCACTCGACGATGTCCAAAATATTCTGCCATAATACCACCCGGTATCTGCATCAACGCATATCCAACAAAAAACGCTGTTTGTAGTAAACCCATATCCATTTTATCAAAACTCAATTCCTGCATAATGGTCGGGGTGGCTACTGATAAATTGACTCTATCCATATAGGAAATAAATGAAATAAAAAACATAAGTATTGCTAAGGACCATCGAAAATTTGTAGTTTCTTTGCTCATACAACAACCTCCTCTTCTATGTAATAATCCCCAACAGAAAATCGCCAATATAACGACCTTCCGCTGGGGATAGATCCATGGTGCAGCAGTTCAGTAAGCACCTGCATCATAATAGGATGCAGGTCCCTATCTTACTACCCGTCCTAAGTCCCAAGATACACTCGTTATGTATTTACGTCTTTCTTACGGAGACGATAACTATTACCATATATTATAATGTTGTTACCTTTACATGTCAACTTTTTGAAAATTCTCTTCCTTGGACCTAAAAATCATCCTTGACATATAAAACGTGGTCATGCTAGAATTGGCAATGGTAACTAAATAAGTTCATCAAGAGTTAGCTGAGGGATTGGCCCGTTGAAGCTACGGCAACCATTGCATGATGCAAAAAGGTGCCAATTCCAACAGGAATAAGTCCTGATAGATGAAGGTAACGATTCAACAAAACCTCTTCATCCTATGAAGAGGTTTTTTATTACCTATTAAAAAGGAGCATAACACCATGAACCACCATACAAAGCCTAATGAAAATGTCATCAAATACGCCTCAGAAAAAGCCAGTCGTTTCACTGAATCAGTCATCCGTGAAATGTCCCGTATCGCTACCAAACACAAGGCCATCAATTTAGCACAAGGGTTTCCCGATTTTCCAGCATGTGATGAAATTAAGCAAGCAGCCGTGGAAGCTATCCTTGACAACCATAACCAGTACGCCATTACCTGGGGTACTAAATCTCTTAGAGATGCCATCGCCGCCAAAAATAAGCGGGATTATGGTATTGAATTTGATCCTGAACGCCAGATAACGGTTTGTTGTGGTGCCACCGAAGCTATGGTCGCAACATTGCTGGCAACTGTTAATCCTGGTGACGAAGTCATTATCTTTCAACCCTTTTATGAAAACTATGGGCCTGATGCTATTTTGTGTGGCGCAACCCCCAAATACGTACAACTACATCCTCCTGAGTTTACTTTCAATGTGGAAGAACTAACAGCCGCTTTTTCAGAGCGCACCAAGGCCATTATTATTAACACACCCAATAATCCTACGGGCAAAGTTTTCACGCGAAAAGAACTGGAAATAATCGCAGAATTATGTATAAAATATGATGTTCTAGCAATCACTGACGAAATATATGAACACATTATCTATGATGATGCAGAGCATATCCCACTCTTTACCTTGCCCGATATGGCCGAGCGCTCCATTACAATTAACGGCATTTCCAAAACATATAGTGTAACGGGTTGGCGTATTGGTTATGTGCTGGCGTCCCCTGAAATCACCCAATCCATACGTAAAATGCATGATTTTCTGACGGTCGGTGCTGCCGCCCCCTTACAGGTCGCTGCGGCCCAAGCCCTGGGTTTTGCTGAGGATTATTATAAAAATCTGGCCAGTTTTTATACAAAGCGTCGGGATTTCATGTTAAAGGAGTTAACGGCCATTGGTTTTAATTGTATTAAGCCGGCTGGTGCCTACTATATTATGGCTGATTTCAGTTCCTTTAGTTCTAAAAATGATGTAGACTTTGCTCGCTATCTAGCCGAAGAAATTGGCGTTGCCGTAGTACCTGGTTCGAGTTTTTATAAAGAAAATGCTACCGACAAACATCGTTTCATCCGTTTCTGCTTTTGCAAACAATTTGCAACGCTGGAGGCCGCCATCGAAAAGTTGAAAAAACTAAAAAAATAAGCAATTTATTTTTAGTAAGGGTTATAATAATATAGGAGGGACCTACATGAAAAAATCGTTCAAAACATTAGGTATTATCTCAGCACTGATCTTCACTTTAGGCTTGTCAGCTGGTTGCGGTCAACAAAGTGCGCCAAAGGTCGAAAAACCACTTAAAGTTGGCGTTACCGCCGGCCCCCATGCCGAGATTATGGATGTAGTAAAAAAAGTGGCAGAAAAAAATGGTTTAAAAATTGAGGTAGTAGAATTTAATGACTACATTCAGCCCAATGTGGCATTAAGCCAAGGCGACATTGATATTAATAGTTTCCAACATCAGCCCTATCTTGATAATGTTATTAAAGACCGTAAATATGACCTGACATCAGTGGGCAAGACGGTAATTTTCCCGATGGGCATTTACTCAACAAAAATCAAGAATATCACCGACCTACCCCAAGGAGCCATTGTCGCTGTCCCCAATGATCCCACTAATGGTGGGCGCGCTTTGCTTTTGTTAGAAAAAGTCGGTTTAATTAAATTAAAACCAGGAGCTGGCCTAAAAGCTGCCGTCACTGATATTATTGAAAACCCTAAAAATATTGTCATTAAAGAATTAGATGCGGCTCAAATTCCCCGTTCCTTAGCTGATATCGACATTGCCGCCATCAATACCAACTATGCCATCACCGCTGGTTTAGTTCCAACTAAAGACGCCATTGCCATTGAAGATATTAACTCTCCCTATGCCAATATACTCGCTGTCCAAACAAAAGATAAAGAAAATCCCGCCGTGCAAAAGTTCATTAAAGCTTATCAATCCGAAGAAGTAAAAGCCTTTATCCAAGAACACTTTAAAGGTTCCGTAGCGGTCGGTTGGTAAACCCTTAATTAATGATTCACAATTATTATTGCAATCTCATTGCAGGATTTAAGAAATAAAAGGCGAAAATTGATATTAGCTCCAGATTTGAAATTTAAATTTGTCTTAAGGAGGATAATTATGTTCGCTTTGAATTTCCAGTTACCCCATCATGAAAAAATACTCCGTTCTCGCACAAAAAACTGTACTATCCGTTTAGGGGATATAAGAGATTCATATCCAGAGAGTTCAATCGTTGCCATTACTTTTGGAAAAATGTTTAAACCTAAAAGGAAACTCTATTCGGCAATTGTCGATAAAGTATATACCAAGAAATTTTCCCAACTGAATCACGCTGATTTGGATCATCAAAACCCTGACATCAAATCAGTGGATGAGCTCATCCTATTTTTCGAAAAAGCCGAAGAACGTAGCATCACTCTTGATGATATCGTAACTGTCATTTATTTTTCTGAAATAACAGAAGACTAATCCTTTATTTATAAAAAAGCTCGTGCCAATGCACGAGCTTTTTTATATTTGTTAAAGAGTAACACTATTCCTTCTTGCCTCATACAGTATAGTAAGTTTAAATCAATCTTTATTAACCATATAGGAGGTATATATCATATGAGTATTTTTTCAGAGATTCGTAATGAAGCCCTCGTTAGAGAATTAGAACGGGAACTTAATACTGATGTATTATTGTTTGGCTTTGATGGTTTTATCTATTTCGGCAATATCCAGGGAATTGATGATTGCCGTATCGCCTTGCTTTCCCCAGCAATAAAAGCTCAAACCCGAGATGTACAAATACTTAGTCCCGGCGGCGAGCTACGCTGCGTTGATTTCCTCCGCGTTGATCTATGGACCATCGTTGCTAAAGGTACTGCCATCGTGAATGACCCTCTTTATACTGCTACTGCTACTACTACTACTACTACTACTACAGCAACACAACGAGACGAAACTGAGGAACGGCAGGAAAGTCATTTGTTAATTCGTCAATTATGCCGCATGATTGGTGATAATGTGGTCATAACAACCCTTGGCGGCTTTCTGTTTGAAGGAACCCTTGGTGCCATTGAAGATGAATTAGCAATCATCAAAGTCGATAATATTTTTGGTCCTGCGACCAGTTCTGCTATTTCCGATGACGACGTCAGATCAGTCGTGGTGAATCTTGAAGCATTAACTTCCGTTTCCAGTTCCACTTGCTAAAGACGCCGCGGATCGTAAAAAGTGGGAAAGACCCGTGTAATTTTTACCGGGTCTTTTTTTACTGAGCATGATAAAACAGGGGGATTGATGACATGCTGATTGCCGTAGAATACCTTGGTAGCGTGGGAGTCGGCGCCACTAGTCCTCAGTTTTTTCGCGCTGATGATGACAACATTTATGTCGTTAAATTGCAAAATAACCGACTTGGCCCTAAGGTACTAGCCAATGAATTTGTGGCGGCCCGCTTAGGAAAACTCATGAACCTGTGTTTTCCAAGGAGTGACATCATCCAGATGAGTGAACAAGGGTTGAAAAAAAAGCAGGGCCCCATGACCCCCGCCATAAGTCCAGGGCGTCATTTCGCGTCTCTCTATCTAGACAATACGGAATATGTGGGAAAACACAATTTGCACCAAGCCATTAATAAGACGGAAATGGCTGGCGTGTTATTATTCGACCATCTATTTCATAACGCTGATCGTGCAAACAACAAGAAAAATCTTTTACTTCGCCGAGAAGAGACTGGATGTAAAATCTATGCTATTGATCATTCTCATCTCTTTCGGACTGGACGCTGGACACTGGAATCCTTGGCGGACCTGAGTTCCAGAATAAAGCCTTATTATCGTCATTCATTTGGAATACTCCTCAAAGATTATCTTTCGTCCCAAGATTTTCTTCCCTATGTGGAGAAAGTAGGAACAATTAACAACAAGGATATTGAAAAAATCATGGAAGAAATTCCCGAGGAATGGTTACCAAATCAGCTTGAACGGCAAGGGCTCACACATCACATCACACTACGGTGTGCCATGGCCCATAAAATTTTTGATATCCTATGTGACTATATCCCGCAAACACGAGGGGGATACCGTTGGTTATTTTAAAAAGCGAAATTCCCGTTTTTAAAGACAGGTATTTCCACTCCTGCTGCTGTAACTCCTATGATGGCAAGATCCTGGGTACCAATCATAAAATCTACATGAGTCAGGGAGTCGTTGACTTCTAATTGATCGAGTTCTTGCTTATTCATGTTCTTACCATCTTTTATGCAAACAGGGTAAGCCTTGCCAATTGCCAAATGACAAGATGCATTTTCGTCAAACAAGGTATTAAAATAAAGTATCTTGGCGTTGGAAATGGGAGAATCATAGGGAACTAGGGCCACTTCACCTAAATAATAGGAACCTTCATCCGTTTCGATGAGTTTCTTAAGAACCTCATAACCATGTACCGCCGTAAAATCGATAATCTTACCGGCTTTAAAAGTGAGGGTAAACTGTTCAATCAGGTTACCATTATAATTTAGAGGCATAGAACTCACGACAAAGCCGTTCACGCCCGTTTTCTTCGGCAACGTGAACACTTCCTCTGTTGGCATATTAGCAATGAACTCAACGCCTTCAGGCGTATATTCAGAACCACCAAGCCATATATGATTTTCGGGAAGCTCAATCTCCAAATCTGTACCCAGTGAATTTTTGTACCGAAGAAATTTAAATTGCTTGGCGTTTAAAAAATCGGCACTGACTTTTAACTTATTCTTATGTTGACTCCAAGCGGCAACAGGGTCCTGACCCTCAACTCGCACTGTCTTTAAAATAGCATCCCATAACTTTTCAAGAGCCTCATCGGCTGAAAGCCCAGGGAAAACTTTTGTCGCCCAAGACTTGGTGGGAATGGAGACAACACACCAAGCATTTTTATTGCTCATGAGCCGTTCTCGATATTCCTGTAATGCTACGTTACTGGCTTTTTGTACTTTGGCGACGCGATCAGCATTTACATTCTTTAGTAGTTCTGGATCAGAAGCAGCAATACTAATAAAAGCAGCCCCCTCCTTGACATAGGATAAATAAAATTCCTTTTGCCACTGGGGAAATTCGTCAAATACTTCATCAGGAGCTTGCAAAAATCGTACCTTAGAAAACAATTCATCTTTATAGTTCATCACTACATCCCGCGCGCCTGCCAAATAAGCAACTTCAGCAATCATTCTTGCAAAGGGCGCACACTCGATAGGGGATGAGATAACGAGGGTTTGTTTCTTCTGAAGATTTACACCTATTTTTACAATCAGTTCAGCATATTTTTCTAATAACATGGTATTCATCATTTATCCTTAATGCCCTTCCTATCCAACAAGATAGAAGCCACTAAGTTTCACTCCCTTCATATTTACAAATTATTAAGTTTCCACTATAAACTGTTCAAGATCCTTACTGTACCTCTTCAACAAGTATCACCAATATCCTGTAATAAAGGGCTTCCCCTCTCAGTAAAAAACCTCTTCATGGGGTTAGCTTAGCACACAATTATGTATTTTATCCAAAAAAAATGATCCTATTATTTATATTCACTTACCAACCCATGGAAAGCGAATAAAGAAAGTTGTACCTTGAGGACTGGTCACAAAATCTAAGGTGGCATTGTGCCTTTGAATAATACTATAACAGGTAGCGATTCCTAGACCTGTTCCACTCTCTTTGGTGGTAAAGAAAGGGGTACCAATCTTATGTTTTATTTCATCAGGTATACCTTGCCCCTGATCTTTGATGGACACCACAACCTTACCATTTTCCATAAAAGAATGAATGGAAATCTGGCCCTGATCCATGGATTGTAAGGCATTACTGACTAAATTCAGCAATACTTGACGTATTTCTTTACCATCAATTAAGATCATGGGTAATTCAGGAGATAATTCTAAGGTAATCTCACTGCCCGCCAGGGCCGCTTCAGCCTGAATCAAAGGGTAAATCGCCTTAATGATCTGATTCATATCTTTCAGTAGTAATTGATTATTTTTATTTTTAGCCAACGCTAAAAATTCTGTAATGATGGCATTAGCGCGATCTAATTCTTCAATCATGATCTGAAAGTCGCCTATCTCCTGCTCCTTAGAGCTTCGTCGCTTGAAGAGTTGCAAATATCCTCGCACTGTCGTCATGGGATTGCGGATCTCATGAGCAATCGCGGCGGCCATTTCCCCAATGAGATTTAAACGATCCAAACGCTGTAGTTCCTGCTCCAAACGTTTTTCATTGCTAATATCAATAATGGTCGTGTTATAGTAAACTCGTTGCTGATCTAGTAACACAAAAGGAATGCTGATTATCTGAACACAATAAGACGTACGAGAGTGGGATTTTATGATTATTTCGCTGCTGACTCTGTCGGTTGTACTTTTACAACGACGCAGATGCTCAAAAAAAAGTTTAGCATCTTGTTCGGCAACAAATACAGTAAAAGGCAGACCCATCAGATCTTTTTGCTGCATATCAAGCATGGTCGCAGCCGTCAAATTACCATCCATAATAAGACCTCGTGGATTAAGGATAATGTAACCCACAGGTGCATGGTCAAAAACAGCCGCATAACGACTCCGTGATTCTTCCAGCTCATTATTATATTCCTGGAGAACTTGGCATTGCTCCTCTAGATCCATAACCCTCGACAACAAAACCTCCTGGGACACTCCATTATAGCTTAACATCCCATCCTTGTCCTCTTTATGATTGATCCAACTATCAGTCATCCCACTTATCCCCCTTCAGACCATTGCTGCTACGTTGTCTTCACTAGTGACTTGTATACCCATCAAGACATTTGATCGCCAATAGAATGCGTTTTACTTGATCATGACCCACAAATAACCGGGCATTGACTTCCAAAAACTGTGGTTCATCTGTTGCCGAACCATATTCTAACTTGAAGTTTTTGACGGCAATATCATGATCAAGCACATTATTGAATAATCCTCGTAATGTAAGGCTCTGCCACTGTCCATTGCCAAATTTATCAAACTCATTAGCATTCATGCCAACGGGCTCGACTTGGAATACTTTATAAAAAGCACGGTTGGCCGATAAGACTTTCAATTCATGGTCAAGTATGGCAAAAGGTTCATGAATTGTTTCGATAATTGTCGCTGCATATTCATAAGCATCCTGGGCTAGTTTTAGACTGGTTTTTAAGGCATTGAGTTCACTAATATCAAAAAACAAAACAACAACACCATCAATACGATTATCTGAAGTCCGGTAAGGACGAATCTGCAAAGAATACCAACGTCCATCACTATCAGAGATTTCTGTTTCTCTAGCCACCAACGTCTCCATGACCTGATTAATGTCCTCCTCAAAATTCCCCAAATCCATTTTAGGTTTGATATCCGTCAGTGGCCGTCCAATATCGGTGGGAATAAAGCGAAACATTTTTTCTGTCCCAGCGTTAAAGCGCCGAATGCATAAATCCTTATCTAACATAATCACTGTCATATTGATACTGCGAAATAGATTCTGAATATCACCATTGACTTGGGCCAGCTGATCATTACGGGTTTGAAGCTCATCATTACTCGTCAACAGTTCTTCATTGGTGGATTGTACTTCCTCCTTAATGGTCTCTAGCTCTTCGTTGGTCGTTTGCAGTTCCTCATTGCTGGACTGAATTTCCTCATAGGCAGTGCGCAATCGATCATTAGCACCTTCATATTGTTCGACAACTGATCGTACATATTCTTGAGCCACAGCTAGCTCCTGTTTTTGCAAACGCACCGACTCAGGAACATACTGTTTTTTTTGTTTAGCCTGTTCACGGACTAACATCTCATCGGAGAATAATACGATAAAATATCGTTCTTGACTGAGATTGTCCTGGAACGGAATGATATCAATGCTCACGAAGGAATGACCACTATCATTATGCATCTGAATATTTTCTTTTTTTACGGGTACATTCATGGCGCGCGCTTGGTTTATGGCAGAGCCAGCAGCAAAAATCAAATCACTACCGAGCATTTTCATCATATTTAAACTAGCTTTCCCTGGCAGATGCTCAAGATATTTTCCTGTATGTCCACGAAATTCTAAAATTTCCAGTTCACTATTTACAATAATCCCCACTGCCCCATGGCGATTAAATGCATTATCATTTTCCTTATGTTCCATGGCTAAAGGGTTGGTTGCTAGGTCATTGAAATTCCCCCCGCCGTGAATATCCGTCTCAAAATCAATTAATTGTAACAATGCTAAATTTAAGGACATGGTATTATCTGCCTTTTTTTTTGCATATGTTTTGGTTTTTTTATCCACCAGTGAAAATAAATCTGATAAAGAGCCGATACTTTCAGAAATACCTAGTGCCAAAATCCCCCCGGCCAACAAGGCTTGATAGAACTTGGAAATAGCTTTTTTTTGGGCATCGAGACCAAAATAGATGAGTACATTCCGACAGATCACTAAGTCGATACGTGAAAAATAGGGATCATCCAAAATATTTTGGCGTGCGAATAAACAAAATTCCCGTATCCGACTATGAATTTTATAACCATCGGTCGTTTTCACAAAAAACCGTTGCAAACGCTCCCTTGATACATCGGCTACAATACTTTGAGAATACAGACCCGTGCGCGCTTTTTCAATAGATGCTAAACTAACATCCGTGGCAAATACTTGTATCTTCATATTTAAAGCTTGTTTTTCTAAAAATTCCACCAGGCTAATGACGACGGAGTAAGCTTCCTCACCAGTGGAACAACCCGCAATCCAGATGCGTACTGGTTCATCTGTGACATGATTTACAAGGATGCTTGGGAACACTTGGTTTTTTAGGGCCTCAAAAAATAAATCATCCCGAAAGAATTTCGTATAACCAATCAATACATCCCGCTGCAATGCGACTAATTCCTGACTATCCCGTTCTAATAATATCCGATATTGGACAAGTTTTTCCACACTATGCATGCGCATTCTTCTTAAAATGCGGCGATATACTGTTGGTTCTTTATACCCTTCTAGTTTTACGCCTCCATTTTTCTTCAGTAGTATATATATCTTCGCCAATTCATCTGGGGAGCTGATGAAAATATTATGACTTTGAATAGCCTTAGCACTGATCACATGATTGTTGGAGTGGCAAGCCAATTCCTGTACAATATCATCAATGCTAACTATATAGTCAACTTTACCCATAGCAATGGCACTACTCGGCATAACATCATAGGGTGCACCATCAACAAGTTGAGCAAAGGTCAAACCTTGAGCCGCCTTAATTCCCTGTATTCCCTTGGCACCATCACTGGATGTACCAGCTAATATAATTCCTATGGCACCACTTTTTTGGTCATTGGCTAAAGATTGAAAAAAAACATCCACTGGAAAACCTATCATATCAGGCTGCCCCACTGCAATAGGGAGCAAAATCCTTTGATTAATTGTCAATAGCGTGTCAGGAGTACTCACGTACACACAATTAGGCTCTGCCACAAGTTGGATATCAATTTCTCTTACTACCATATTCGTGGCGCTCTGCACAATCTGTAGCAAATCAGTTGCCCTATCCTCACTAAAATTGCTAATTATGACAAAAGACATGCCTATTCCAATTGGAATTTTCTTGAAAAGTAGAGCAAGTTCTTCTAAACCACCATCAGAAACACCAACACCAACGATAAAACATGGCTTCGCTGATTTTTCAGATTCAAGATCAAAGGGTCTTACCATATCTTCATCATGACAACTATTTTGTTGCAATCTATCTGCTGAAATATCAGTCATCTTATTACGCTCCTCCAAACAATGATATAGGCTAACATATTACAATAAATTCTATAACAGTTCTATAATAATTTAGTATAATCCTTTATTTGTAATAATAAACTTTATTTCCTAAAATGGAAATGACATTTGCCACTTCACAATGAAGTCGACAAATGCCAAAATTAAATCACCAATTATAGTAATACTTCTTGTACGCGACCAACAATGCCATCCGTCAACCGTACTTTAATGCCACGATGGTGAATGGCACTACTGGTCAGAATATCTTTTACCACACCTTCCGTTAGCTGACCTGTACGTTGATGGGGTTTTTGCACAATTTTCACCCGAATACCGGGTCTAATATTTTTACGTTCCGTTCCATTCATGATAAAACTCCTTACAATTCTATATTTTTTCCATACTTAACTCGCCACCAAGAGATGGCGCGCCGGGCATCAATATCCTGCTGGACAAGTGCCTCATCGGGCGGGGTAGTAACCTGCTGCCTAGGTATCTTTTCCTCAGCATGACTATCAATTTTGCCTACATAGTCATGAGTCATCCAAAATCCATAGTTAAAACCAAGGGAATTGCCTCGCGTCAAGCTATCGCCAAGAGAATGATAAACAAATCCGGGTGGGGCAATCAATTCTAACAAGGTGGGCGTAATATTAATATGACTACCTGCAACATTTTCTGGCAACGTCTGTTTAGTAATACCTTGCCCATAAACTATAAATGGAATGCCATACCGCTCATATAAACTGGGATTGGAATCAATATTGACCCGATCAGCATGATCTCCCACAATAATAAACAAGCTATCAGGATACTCCTGGCGAGTATTTTTTATAAACTCACTTAATATTTTGTCCGCATACCAAAAATGCCCCAATTTTTTGATGAGTTCTTTATCATTTTTTTGCTTTTCGGGCAAAGCGCTGATAACACTACTTTCATCAAAACCTTCTGCCTGCAAATCAACAGTATAGGGCGCATGATTAGAAATATTTAGCACAATATTAAAGCTCGGCACTTCTGCCTCGATGCCAGCGGCAACAGCCTTAAATAAATATTTATCATCACAACCCCACACATTGCCGGATAAACTGTCAATATCCCCCATGCCATAAAACTCGTCAAAACCTTGAGCTAAGGAAAAATCTTTTACTTTTTCCCAAGAATTCGGGCCCGCATACCAAAACCGGGCTTTATAGCCTAGTTGTTTCATTTGGGGAGCAATGGCGGTGGAATAAGGTTCTTTATAGGATTCTGGCAAGTAAGTAAGGTATAAATTGGCATCTGCCATCCCAGCTACAATCCCCATCACCCCGGAAATAGTACTCATACCATTGGGCAAAAAGCTTGATACATAGGCTGCATCCTTTTGCCTAATAATATCTTTTACCCCATTGGCAATATTGTAATCCTGATACTGTGGTAACAAGGGCCAATTGGCATAACTCTCACCAATAATTAAAAATATATGACGGGGTTTGGGCCTTGTCGTGCCTTGAGCCTGTTTTTCCATAAAATCATCGATATGATTTGAAGCAACCTCATGTCCTGCTACATAGGTACCATACTCCACCATTCGTTTCGGATCCATATCAAGCCCTGTGGATGACAACACTCGTTCATGCAAGGTGTAAGCTCGATACAAAGCCTGAACGTCATCTAAAATAGCTTCATTGAGGAATTCATCCTTCGTAACACCAGAATTCTCCCAATCAATATTATAGGCATAAGTCATGCTACCGCCAAAGCGGACAAAAATTATAAGATAATAAAGGATAACGAGGAAGGAGGCGCGAAAAGCAATATTTTGATACCACTTGGGAAAACGGGGTAAATGATATGTGGGAGTACCCAGCCATACCTTTAATAATTTACATAAAATAAAGGCGGTCACGGCAGTCATTAACAAACGGACAGGCAAGTTATACTGCTCCACCAGTGTATAGAAAATAGCATTCACATCATCATTAAAGGTATTAAAGAGTAACTGATTAAAACCAACATGAAATTGTTCATAATAGGGAATGCGGGCATAAAATAATAAGCTGAGAATACTAATATAGGCGCACCCCACCAAATAACGAACCCTTCTTATTGCTTTACTTCTCAGGGCAAAAGCCAGCAGTGTGCAAAAGACCAAGGATATAAGAACGATAATTCCCGTACTTTTTAAACTGATGCGGATCCCATAATACAAAGTAGTAACAATATCTTGCAGTCCTGTACCCTCACTGATATACGACTGCAAAACAACAATAAATCCAATACGAAATACACAAAAAACACCTAATACAAATAGATATAGTTTAAAATCTTGTTGGATATTCTTAAATAACTCTTCCCACTTTGACACTTTTAAAAAAAACACCCTTTCTATGGACTCTCTTCGTATCTTGATTCACTTCTACATTTCTCTACATTATCCTGCATCGTGGAACATGAGGATAACTACAAAGGCATAAAAATTGCCCCTTGTTTGGTGTCTGTATTGGATTCGTGTCTTGTTTTAAGGGCAATCGAAGAACAATCCCTATAAGCATTCCAACTAATTTTGTGAAAATTAGCTAGTTTTTACATTTTAGTCTCGCCAAGAATCAGGTTTTACTGTATTATTTTATATATAATTCATTTTTAAGACTGTGCTGAAAATTTTCTAAGCGAGGGGGATAATACAATGTTTAAAGTCAAAGTAGACCAACTAAAAATTGGAGACATTATTGCCGAACATATTATAAATTCTGAAAAACAAGTTTTACTATCCGCCGGCACCACCCTTTCGCATAAAACCATAACCTTGCTAAAATTATGGGAAATAAAAGAAATAAGATTGCGAGAAGAAACAGACACTGATGACGCCATACGCTTATCCTTACAATTCGATGAAATCGTACGCAACAACAGCCATCTGTTTGACAATCTTAAAAAAACCGAAAAAGTGATTGAGTCTACCAAAGTCCCAATCGTGCTGGCATCCATTATTAGTGAAAAATCTCTTAAAGAGTATGATGATATTACTCAAAAGATCTCCCAGCTCTTCGCTGACATACAGAAATCTAAAAATACAGAGGCACTCATAGCACTATCCACTATGGTATTCCAATATGTAACAACGACCCCCTGCGTACTGGGCTATACCTTAAAACGTGAACTTAAAAATATGCGTCATGAAAACTTGATCCACCATAGCATGTCCGTTGCTATTATTGCGGCAAGAGTTGCTAAGTTGCTAGCGTATCCCCCCGATATGGTGGAAGCAATTGTTCTGGGCGCCTTACTCCACGATATTGGTAAAACTCAGTTACCAGACAGAATCGCCAATCGAACTGGCAATATCAACCCTGAAGATGAAGTCCTCTATCAAAGCCATGTTCAAGTGGGATACGATTTGATTAAAAGCCTAAACCTCCCCCGCCTCGTTACCCTCATTCTCGTACAACATCACGAATACAATGATGGTAGCGGTTTTCCTCTACAATTAACAACAGCCAAAATCAACCCCGCCGCACAAATTGTTGCTTTCGCCGACATGTTCGATACCTTGGCCCACGAAAATGATGATCTACCTAATTTTTTTGATATTCGCAGTAAACTGATCACCAATGGGGCCAACAAAATTAATTCTACAATCATTGATGTTTTTGATTCTTATTTAAAAGATTTTATTTTTAATGTTAATGTGGAACTAAATGATGGTCGCACAGCCGAGGTGATTTTCACCCACCCGTCTTACATGTCCCTGGTTGTACGCACAACAGATGGTGATTTTGTGGATTTGAGTAAAAATAAAGATGTTTATATTAAGAAAACTTTTCTGTAGACGTACCGTAAAAAAAAGCAAAGGCCACACATCTTCATTCATGTGTGGCCTTTTTGCTCGGTATTTTTCTCAGCCGAGTATCCTATTATCTTTCGATAGGTTTACGTTTTTTGCCAAATACTCGTTTGTTGGGATCTTTTTCCGAGTATCGATTGGTTTTAGCATCTTTAGGTTTATTATGAAAGCTTCGTAGATTTTTGCCACCATGGCTGTCCACTTTTTTCTTCGCCGGCTTTTCACTGGACACTCCAGTATCTTCCTTCTTTTCCAAGGTCTTTTTAAAAAATTGTCCACCATCGGTCCGTGCCGGTGTCCGCTTATCTTTCGTAAGAAACCTGTGACCACTGACTTTGTGTTTCTCGATGGATACACTAATGCCTTCTTCTATCATCCGTACATAAGGCTGCTCATGAGGATCAATCAGCGTAATTGCCATCCCCTGTTCCCCAGCACGTCCTGTCCGCCCAATACGATGGATATAGCTATCCACATCACGAGGAATATCATAATTGAATACGTGGGTAACACCTTCTACATCAAGTCCACGAGCAGCAATGTCAGTGGCTACCAATATCTGAATCTTAGCATCACGGAAACGCCGCATGACCTGTTCACGTTGTGGCTGGGACAAATCTCCATGAAGTTCATCAGCATCATAACCTTTTTGCACAAGGGCGGCCGTAACTGCCGTCGCCCGTTTCTTCGTATGACAAAAGACAATGGCCAAATAGGGACGATATTCCTCCATTAGACTACATAATTTATCAAGTTTTTCTGGTTCAGGAATTTCTACCATAATCTGTTTAATCTCATCTAATGTGATATTTTGGGTGTGCACATGAATATCTGCCGGTTTGCGCATATAACGGGAAGCCAGTCCACGAATCTTCGATGGCATGGTTGCCGAAAATAACATGGTCTGACGTTTTGTTGATGTTTGCTTAACCAATGCTTCTACATCTTCCAAAAAGCCCATATGTAACATTTGATCAGCCTCATCCAGCACCAGCTGTGATACACCAGAAAGATAAATGGTCTTACGCCGTAGATGATCCATTAAACGACCAGGTGTACCCACGACAATTTGTGTACCACCTTTTAGCTTCTTAATCTGCCGATCCACATCTTGTCCACCATATACTGATAAAACATTAATGTTCAGCTTATCAGCCAGTTTTGTCACCTCATTGGTGATTTGCAACGCTAGTTCCCGCGTCGGTGTAATAATCAAAGCCTGTATCGTGGGTTTAGTACTATCGATTTTCTCCAAAATCGGCAAGACAAAAGCCAAGGTTTTACCTGTACCCGTTTGGGACTGACCCACAACATCCCTACCAGCCAAGATCATAGGTATAGCCTGAACTTGTATGGCTGTTGGCTGAGTAATGCCATTTTCTCGCAAAATATCATTTATTTCACGCCTTATGCCTAGGGCCGAAAAATCTGTCGCCATTAAAAAACACCTCTTTTTTATTGTTATCTATCATTGCCATTGTACCAGTTTGTTCATATATTAAGCAGGCTATGCCTGTCTAAAGTAGCTATGAGTATTAAAAAAAATGGTAAATTTTATTATATCATGTATCAATCCTTTTGTATATAGTCAAAAACCACCTGGACCATGTCCGGGTGGTTTGTTGATTAATGTAAATTGACTTTTTCTTTGTAAAGGACACCACCTGTTGCCTGATTGGTTGGCGTAACAGTGACTTCACAAATCTGAACATGGGGCGGGGCACTGGCCGCAAAAAAAACGATATTAGCAATATCTTCTGCTGTTAAAGGTTTGATACCCTCATATACCTGACCTGCTTTATCCTTATCACCATGGAATCTAGTAACACTAAAGTTGGTTTCTACCATACCAGGCTGAACATTGGTTACCCGTATGGGTTTATCAACTACATCCATTCTCAAGCCATCGCTGATAAACTTTACGGCTGCTTTCGTTGCACAATATACAGCACCATTAGGGTAAGCAGCAATACCTGCGATGGAACCAATGTTAATAACATGTCCATTGACTTGATTTTCCAGCATAAAAGGAACAATCTTGCGGGTAAGATACAATAAACCTTTAACATTTGTATCAATCATTGCATCCCAGTCATCCGTATCACCTTGATGCAATTTTTCTAGCCCCCGAGCGAGTCCTGCATTATTGACTAAAATATCAATTTTTCGCCAATTTTCCGGCAATGCATCAATGACTTCATTAACAGCTCGTTTATCTTGCACATCTAATTTGCAAGTCAATACTTCAATGTGATATTGGCTTTGCAGTTCACTAGCAATTTCTCTGACTTTTTCAATGCTTCTTGCACACAAAATCAAATGAGCTCCGGCACTGGCGAAGGCTTCAGCACAAGCTTTACCAATACCGCTACTCGCCCCACTAATAAAAACAATTTTATCTTTTACTATTTGCATAATTAAATACCCACCTTTTCTTATTTCCCTCTCAGAAAGTCAATTTTAAAAAATATATACTTTGATTGAACGACTCTTAATGACAATATAGCTATCACCTTCTTTAATGAACATTATATAAATACATTATTATGTAATACATTTTTTATTATCCATGGCCAACAAGCAGGTAAATGATATCTTTTGGCAAATCTAAACTAGATACATTAAATAAAGGAGCTGACTACCTATGAACTTCACTGTTGAATGCCCGGCCTGCAAAAAAAATTTTAATGTCAACTACAAAGAAGTTGCCGAAGATCCTTCCTCTCTTACATGTTGCGCATGTGGCACTACCCCTCCCCCTGATATCATGACGGCCTACCAAAATGTTGGTAGAACCATGATTGACCTCTATGGTTGTTGTGATTGCGACGATAAGAGCAAGGATAAGAAAGATTGGTTTCCAAAGTAAATGACTAACATCTAACACCCCTGTGGCGCGTCCATAGGGGTGTTATTTATTATCTTTTACCATCATCTTGCCAGTGCAACGGCGCTATCAACCTCTGCAAAGTTTTCGATAATCTTATCAGCCCGGGACAAATCCTGCTCCCCCGAATTAGGATTATAGAAACCAATACATAACATGCCTGCCGCCTTGGCTGCCATGACGCCATTGCGAGAATCTTCAAAAACCAAACATTCTTCCGGACAAATATTCAAACGTTCTGCAGCTAGCAAGAAAACATCAGGAGCCGGTTTCCCCTTTTCCACCTCTTCCCCACTGGCCTTGGCATCAAAGAATTGATTCATATCAAACATATCTAACACAATATTGATGACTTTCATAGTGGAAGAAGAGGCCACTGCTAGTTTTATTTTATTGTGATGGAGGTTTTTCACCAAAACATCCACCCCCAAAATTGGTTTTTCCCCTGTGCCAGCCAATAAATATCCAAGGATTTCGTCTTCATATTCCTTTATGATAGCTGTTAGATCCCCGGCAATATGATATTTTCCTTGCAGTGTCAAAAAGAGATGATGATTTGACGTTCCAATAAATTGACTGTATTCCTCATCAGAAATGGTCAGCCCAAATTTACTTTTTGCATAATTCATAAACACTTTGTAATGTAAGGGTTCACTATCAATAATAACTCCATCCATATCAAAGATTACAGCTTTTATCATAATCCATCTCCTCCTCAATCTAAACCATCAGTTCCCAACATACACATGATCCCTATTTTTCATTACCTAACTCTCCGTTCATTACTGATGAATGTAAAACTAATTTTTCTTGCCCTGTTTGTGGCCTTTTTATATTTTGCAATTGGGATAACAACATGCCGGCAAGCATAATGGCACATCCTAAAAGCTCCTGAACTCCTAGTTTTTCATTTAAGATCATCCAGCCACCAACGGCGGCAAAAACCGTCTCCATACTGAGGATAATGGCAGCGTGAGATGGTTGAGCATATTTTTGTCCAACAACCTGCAAGGTATAGGCAATACCAACAGAACAAATCCCCCCGTACAGAATAGGTACCAGACCTTGCCTTAGGGTTTCAATACTCATGGTTTCTATGAACCAAGCTGTCACTAAACTCAGCACGGAACAGGTAATAAACTGAACAAAGGATAAGCGGAGTACATCTACTTTGCGAGAAAAGTTATCAATGACTAAAATATGAATGGACCAAAAAACAGCCCCTATCAGTTCAAGAACTTCCCCGTAAGAAATAAAAAAACTTTCTTTCACACATAAAAGATACAATCCTACAATTGCCATAACACAACCAAGCCAAGTACTCATGGGAAGGTACTGTTTTAGAAGAATCCCCAGCATGGGCACAATAACAATATACAAGCAAGTAATAAAAGCAGCCTTGCCCGCTGTTGTATAGACTAGACCAATTTGTTGTAATGATGCTCCCAAAAAAAGCACTACCCCTGCGACAATACCTGCGCCCACAACACTTTTCTGGTTGTATGACCGATTAGCTATATTCTGAGATTTTTTTCTAAAAAAAATAATTAAGGGCAGCAACGAAAGGGCACCTAAGGCAAACCTTACACCATTGAAAGTAAAGGGCCCCACATATTCCATTCCGACCCTCTGTGCCACAAATGCAAACCCCCATATGGCCGCAGTTAATAGCAATAATAAGTTGCCTTTAAGTACACTCATTAGTAACGCTCTCTTTCTTAACAATGTGTTTTTTCTCTGTTTATATCTTTCGTTATAGATCCACAAATCTCCTGCTACTTAAAATTCTCCCCCCTAGGGCGGTCTACTATTCGACAGTTGTAGAAAGTACAATGTTTATAAAAGCCAAGTTTTAATTTACCATGAATTGCAATAGGGGAAATAAGAAATACTAATAAAAACCAAGAAAGGAGAAACGTCATGAAAAGAATATTAGCTAAATCCAAGACGTTGCCCCACAGGTATAAACGTTACGCTGCCGTCTTGGCAGGTGCAGCGATTATGGCAGGCACCGCATTACCTGGTATCCCCCCTTCTAAAGTGGCGGCATCTGAATCTCCTGCTACTTCTCCTCTTGTCACAACGGAGCAAAACGCATTAATTGATAACGATTATCAACCTCCAATTAAGCAACTGCTTGCAGATAAGACGGATTCAATCAGAATACTACGGGATAAACTAAATAATGGTTGGCATGAACATACGGACGGCTGGCCGAGCTCAGGAGATACTCAGGGCTGGGTTGAAAATGGACACACCTATTATCGCAACGACAACGATCGCGCTGATGAATACAATAATACGTTGAGTAGCCCTGTGGCATTTGTAACCCAATATGCGACCCTATATGGATTTGATCCTGACAAGGATATTTTTACACTCCTTAGGGAATCAAATATTGAGGCCACTGTCCAAGTCATAAAACATGACACTGGACAACGCTTCAAGATTGATTTAGAAAATCACCAGGATTGGCGAGTGCAGGATTGGAGAATTGTTGCCATTCGGGGAATCGGTGATAATACTCATCCAGCAACCTATCAGTCAACCCGGACCTTTTCACCTTAATTAATAAACCCATCCATCAATAAAAAACGCCTATTTCCTCACTTCGTTGAGGAAATAGGCGTTTTCGCTGAGTCTTCCCTAAAAATCCAAGGTCATGTACTTGACCTTTACACTGGGAATCCCCTGTAGCTCATTTTCCATGTTAGTGATGGCAAGATTATCGGCACACAAATGTAATATAATCATACCACTATTACTGCATTCATTTACAACCGCATCATGCAACCCCAAGCGCACTCGAATGTAACAACCATATTTGGTCAAAACATCTTGCACTCGAGTCGCTGACTCTACACGTTTTTCTTGTAAGATCGCCATAATAATTGAACTATTACTCGTCATGTTCCCCTCCATCTTACTTCATATTTCTTCACTTTTCACCATGCACTTTATCATTATCTTATGCATTTTCATTAAAAGCAACCATGTATCCTAAAAATTAACTAAATTTTCAACCACTTCTACTTAATAAATACTGTTCATACCATTCATTATCCTCCTTCTTAAGAGTGAATTATCTGAAAATAAATAAAGGTCTTTAGATATTTTTGCCGAATATTCTATATATTAGGAAGGAAGTGTTATTACGGATACTAAGGATCTACAACTACTAAAATCTTTTCATCAAAAAATAGAGCAAAATGCCTTTAGCGAAAAAGATATTTATTCTTTCTTAAATTTAATCAAAAAATCGGCGGCAAAAGATACCCCTGTTCTTGAACTAGGTGATTTTATTGCCCAGAGAGAAAAACATAGAGGTTATATTCATACCTATCTACTTGGCGTAAAGGCAAAGTTGGATAAAACAAAAGAAAAAATAACAATCGAGACAAAGCCCGTTTACTCTTTTGATGAAATAACCAACAACATTAATGATATGATGACACTATATAACTTATCTAGTTTTAAAGATGAAGTGCTTTGTGGGATTGTTTTATGCATCATCTCCCTATTACACGATGTAAAAATAACCAATAAAAAAGAACAAATTGGCAAGTTGGTATTTTCTATCCAAAATGACCAAATGGTACTAGTAGGCTTACTCCATGGGAAAAATAAAACCGACGTGACGGTTCCCCTCATCCAGGTTGAAAATATTTTTTGTAAGCTAGGGCATCAAACCAATGAACCCATTTTATTAAATGATGGCGTGAAAATAAAAAATGTCCATAATAAATTAATTGTAAATTTTAACTAAATATATCCTGTATTAAGAAAATCGCTACTTATTTGACTAGAATAACCTAGTCAAATAATAGCGATTTTTTAAATTTTATGTAGCTAACTTTGTCCTTATTTTTCGTCCCCAGAACCGACTAGGGGCAATGCTTTATCCACACTAAAAAAGACTAGATATAGATTATCATCGGTCTCACACTTGTTTTTTAGACAATGACGGCGAAGGGAGAATAGCAATTCACTATTTTTTTCTTCTTTTACTTTAGTAAGATAGATACGTTTACCAGTCATGGTACCAGTTTCAATAAATAAAAAGCAAGCATGGGGATTTAGCCCAATATTTTCATGAGTTTTACGTTCTCGCATAATAAAAGCAAGCAAGCCATCCTCAACGCTGTGGGGAGTAGCATATATAGCAGCATTCACTACTCCTTTATCATCAGCAGTAGATAATACACCGGTACCTTTTACAGATGCAAAATATTCTTTAAAGTCCATCAGAATACCTCCCTAACGATAAAATTATTTTATATTATTTATATTCTTGATATTATCTACAAATCCTTTTTATTTATTAATATTTACTACAAATTGCTAGTTGTATTCAATAAACATGCTTTTGAGTCACGGACGTAGGTGAAAAAAGATACTTATGGTTGATATTGGAAGTACCCCCTGTTGGCAGGGGGTACTTCCAATATCAACCATAATATGATTTTAATTTTAACCTTGCTTGAAACTTCCACAGTCCGTACACTCAACACTAACTGCCTTTTGAGAATGTTTTACTACCTGGATTTTGTCTAATGTACAGTAGTTATCATCTTTACAGTGATAGGTACATTCTGACACTGCGCAACCTATGCTTGAATTATGTTTCATATGATCTGCCTCCTTCTGTATTAATAGGGACATGATTATTTTGTACCAATTCGTGATCTTTATGCACAGTATTTTCTTATGATAAAAAAATATTCCTCTACCCCTATACACAGACTCTATTAGATCAGTCCTAGTTTACCCATTACAATAATAAATTTATCAATTTCAATGGGTTTCCAAGCATATGCCTCACAACCAGCATCATAAGCGTTTTTAATCGTCGTCTGATCATTTAACGCCGTCGTCATTATAATTTTTACCCGCGCTGCGCCTTCCATGCCTTTTTGCTGTTCAATATCCCGAATGGCGCGCAACGCCTTAAGGCCGTCTAGTTTGGGCATCATAATATCCAAACAAATGAGGTTATAAGGCCGTTCTTCTTTCAGTGCTCCTAAAAAAGCATCAAGGACCTCTAAGCCATTGACAGCGATATCACAATCTCCATATTTAGAAAGAAATTTTTTCATGAAAATCCGACTTGTTAAATCATCTTCGGCAATTAAAATCCTCATATTGTCCTACCTTTCATCATTATTATCGCCTATTTTAATGGAAGTTTAATATAAAACCTGGTTCCCCTTTTTTTATTTGTAGAAAAACCAACCTGCCCCTTCAAAAAAGTTTCCCCAAATAATTTCATACTGTAAGTGCCCAATCCCCGATCAGCCCCTTTCGTGGAAAAAGAACGCTGAAAAACACGATTTTGTACCCTCTGATCCATATAGGCATCATTATGTACCCAGAATATTATCCATTCATTCTGTTCTTTATCCATACTACAACCGAGGACAACAACATCCCCCTTATCACTAACTTCGAGAGCATTTTTCACCATATTCCCCAGTATTCTTCGGAGCAATCGTTGATCAGTGTGTAATTCCTTGTTGATACAAAACTCGTCGAGTGTGATGGTTTTATTGGTGGTAACATCATGTCCTTCATATAGCCGACTAACAGACTGCAATATATCAATCGTCTCCATACTCGTCATCTCTAACACCAGCTTATTATCCTCAGCATCCATCATATATTTTTGGGCTAAGATCTCCTCAACTAAGTATTTAAAATACTCTTCAACAAATTGCACTTCTGGCTTTACATTGTCGGATACATCCTCTTTTAATAGTCCAACTATTCCTTTTAGAGCACCAACCGTATTGATAATATCATGAAAAAACGTTCGCTCCATGATTCGTCTTTTCACAGAATCACTATTATCAGCCAAGGACACTACGTAAAAAATTTCGTCCTTAACAGGCAAGGGTGCTACGTGGATGGATAAGTTAATATTCTGTTCATAACCATGCATTGTATTTCTATTTGAAAATTCACCTGAGAATTCCTTTTTGGTTTCCATTGCATGCAATATGGCATTACCGCCACCACAATCCTTACAGACCTCAGCCGTGGAACAGCCATCTATTTCATCACAAGCATAAATACAATTGATAATCTCACCTGTCCGTTGTCCTACCAGTTCTACACTTCCCCCTCTATTCACCATGGCTAAAAATGCTTTGTTGGCAAACACAACTTGTCGACAAGTATTTAAAATCAAAATCATACTATTGGTTGCATCAAGCCCTTGTGTTAAATAGGGTAGTTCATCCAAATAAGCTACTTGCTTTTTTAAATGATCAGGGCTACAGCGCTCTCCTATAGCATGCAATGTCACAACATCATTGCTCTTCATTATTCATCCCCCATTGTCATTAACCGTTTTTACCAGCAATTAACCAGATACATCGAGTTGGCTTTATGCTTTTCCCAAAATAATGGAACAGAGTAGTTGTGGAATATTTTTCAATGTTGCCTGCTTGTTGACAGCCCCAATATCGTAGGCGACTTTGGGCATTCCGTAAACAACGCTGGATTGCTCATCTTGACCAATGGTCATGGCACCGACTTTTTTCATCTTCAGTAGTCCTTTGGCACCATCATACCCCATACCAGTTAAAATAACGCCGATAGCATGTGCACCCGCTTTATCGGCGACAGAATTAAACAATACATCAACTGACGGACAATGTCCATTTACTTTTTCACCTGTAAAACATTCCACACTGTACTGTCCACCCTTTTTGTTAATTCGCATATGACGATCTCCACCAGGAGCAATCAATACTTTCCCTGGTGTAATCAAATCACCACTTTGTGCTTCCTTAACTTCCATTTGGCAAGAATTATTAAGCCGCTTAGCATACATACCCGTAAATACAGCTGGCATATGCTGAACAACAACTATGCCAGGCATATCCCGAGGCAAGGCATGGATGATTTCATAGATGGCTTCCGTACCACCTGTTGATGCACCAATGGCGATGACCGGACTGTTACTCGACGTACCAATGGTTCCAGCAAGTTGGTCAGCCCTGTAATTTTTCTTTAAGTGACCAACTTTAGCCATGGAGGCAATTTTTATTTTGATAACTAATTCATTAATAAAGGAATCTAGGTTCCTCTGCCCTGTCATTTCTGGCTTGGTCACAAAATCAACAGCACCAGCATTTAAAGCATCAAACACATGGTCACTCACTGCGCTCACCATGACAACTGGCAGCGGATATTGAGGCATGAGTTTTTTCAAAAATTCAATGCCATTCATCCGTGGCATCTCTACATCAAGGGTTAAGACATCGGGTTCTAAATCCAATATCTTATCCCGTGCCATAAACACATCGGCAGCCGTTCCAACCACTTCAATCCCACTATCATTAGCAAGTCCTCTGGCTACCGTTTCTCTAAATAATAGGGAGTCATCAATCACTAATACTTTTATTTTTTTCCCCATGTCCACTCTCCCCCTACATTTTTTTTCGATACACTGCTGGCATAACATAGTTATAAGGTGTTTCATCCCTGCCAATGGACTCGGAATGACCGATAAAGAGGTAACCTCCTGGTTCAGTCATTTCATAAAATTTATTTATAAGTCGCATCTTTGTTACATGATCAAAATAGATCATCACATTTCTACAAAAGATAACGTGAAATTTCTGTTTAAAAGGAAATCTTTCATCCATTAAATTAAAGATCCTAAAGACAACTTCCTGTCTAATTTGATCGGAAATCTGATAATTTTCTGCATCCTTTTTTTTAAAATAATTTGCTTTCCACATGGGAGGAATGGTCTGTAACACGTCCCCAGAATATATGCCTTTTTCTCCTGTTTCCAAGGCCTGAACTGATATATCCGTTGCCAGTACTTTAGTATCCCACAACACCTTTTCCTTGCCAAAATAATCTGCCATAATCATGGCCAAGGTATAAGGTTCTTCACCCGTCGAGCAACCTGCACTCCAGATTCGTAAATCTTTTTTCTTACTTGTCCCTTGCAGATAAGGTAAAACCTGCTGCTCAAAATAAGTAAAATGAGCCGTCTCACGCATAAAGAAGGTATGATTGGTCGTAAGCTTGTTAACCAGAGTTGTAATTTCCATCTTAGTACCATCGGCAAAAACATACTGCAAATACTCAGAAAAATTATCAAACCCTTTTTCAATCAATAGATTATTCAATCGGCCTTCAATCAGATGCTTTTTCTGCGACAGATTGATACCATAATTACTTTTAATATATGCGATTACTTTTTTGAAATCAGCATCTGTTATTGCTATCATTTTATCTCCTATACAAAAAACTTAACTTGTACCAAGCCTGATTTGCCATGACTTGAAACCCCAAAAGGTATTATACGTTCTAATTTTGTAAGATAGACATAAGGCTAGGTGGTCTCCGATAGCCTTATATCCATTTTCATTACTGTTAATACTTCCCAAATTCCTTGTCACTCAAAGCAATTCGAGGTTTACTTTTTGTGGCAGCCACTTCAGAACGCCCGAATGAACTATTTCTGCCAGGTTTTTGTTTTTTTCGATCACCAGGATAGTCACTCACTTCATAACGAGCATACGATGTTGCGTCTTTTTGCAAACTGAATTTACTAATCATTTCTTTTAGCATATCGGCTTGACCCGACAGTTCTTCACTGGCCGCGGCACTTTCTTCGGCTGTTGCCGAATTGGTTTGTACAACCTGGGCAACTTGTTCAATGCCTTGATTAATTTGCGCAATAGCCGTTGCCTGCTCATTGGAAGCTTCCGCAATATTACCTACAAGATTGGCAGCTAATGTTACGCCACTAACAATTTCTTCTAAGGCTTTCGCCGTACCATTAGCCGTTTGTGTACCATCGACCACATTCTTGACGGATCCTTCAATCAGCGCAGTCGTTTCTTTCGCCGCATTAGCACTGCGAGCCGCTAAGTTCCTGACTTCCTCGGCCACAACGGCAAAGCCCTTACCATGTTGTCCCGCCCGTGCTGCCTCAACCGCCGCATTCAGGGCTAAGATATTGGTTTGGAAGGCAATTTCATCAATAACCTTGATAATCTTGGATATTTTAGAGGATGATTCATTGATTTCCTCCATAGACTTCAGCATCTTGTTCATCTGCCGATTCCCCTGTTCAGCATTTTCTTTGGCCTTTAGTGCTAATTCATTGGCTTTATTAGCATTCAAAGCATTATCTTTTGTTTGGTTTGCTACTTGGCTAATGGATACAGTCAATTGTTCAATAGAACTAGCTTGCTCGGTAGCCCCTTGGGATAGAGCCTGACTACCGTCGGATACTTGCCGGGAGCCGGAAGCAACCTGATCTGATGCATTATTAATATCTCCAAATACTTCATTAAATGATTTGATAATAAGATTTAGAGCGTCTTTAATGGCAGCAAAATCACCTTTATACTCATTATTAATGGATAGATCCAGATTAGAGTTTGCCATTTCATTAAGGACTTCAGCGATTTCACTGACGTAGGCCGAAAGGGCATCGAGGGTATCATTCATGGCATTCTTAATATCGGCATGATCGCCTTTATAGTCTCCTTGGACGCGCAGTTGAAGATTACCATTGGCCATTTCCGTCAATACCGTAGAAGCTTCTTTAATTGGTTCGATAACCGCATCGAGAGTTTTATTGACACCTTCTATTATTTTGCGATAGTCGCCGCCGTGTTTACTAGCATCAGCCCGGGTGTTTAATTTGCCATCTACAGCTGCCTGGACCAAAAGATCGGCATCGGTCACTAGCATGTTAATATTATCAATACAATTATTCAGATTATTCTTAATTTCATTGAAGTCACCATTATAATTATCTGTAATTTTCGGTGGAAGATCACCTTTGGAAATTCGTTCCACATACTCAGCGGCGACGTTCAGTGGCCCAATGACGGAATCTAAGGTTTTATTAACACCTTCTACGATCTTACGGTAGTCACCACTGTGTTTACTCGCATCAGCCCTAGTATCTAGCTTACCTCCTACCGCTGCTTCGACTAGTCGATTGGCATCAGTGACTAGTGCATTGATATTAATAATACATTGCTCTAAACTTTGCCCTAATACATCCTTATCTGATTGCACTTTAATCGTAACGGTCAAATTACCAGCAGCAATTTGCTGTGCCGCTTGCGCCGAACTACGAATATTGTTAGCCATCAGCGCAAAAGACTGAGACAGTATACCAATTTCATCCTTATTTATGGCTTCTATACTGATGTTTACGTCGCCCACAGCCAACTGATCAGCGCCTTCTACTAGTTTCTTAATGGGAATACAAATCATGCGCGCAATAAACCAGCCTAAACCGATGGCGAGCAACATGGCAACAACAATGAGAATCAGCATCGTCCGTGTTGCAGCCGCTGCTTGGGCGGCATTACTTTCGGCTGTCTGTTTAGCGGCCGCAATCTTTATATCAACCATTTTTTGCAAATTATTCTGATATGCGATTCTAACTTTGTCTCCTTCACTCCGTAATAAGACCCTCGCTCCAACAGAATTACCAGCGTTAGACATAGCGCTCACTTGATCTACAATTTGTCCATAGAGAACACGATTTCTTTGATAATCGGCATATTCATCTTTAAGTTCTTTCGTTACTATTGTTTTACCAAATTCATCAGAAAACTTGCCTAATTCACTACGACGCTCTGTTATGTTTTTATTCAAAACACTCCGTTCTTCAGCCGTTTCTGCCACCGTTAACTCTAGAAGATTATTGCGCAGTTGTTGGTAGTTATCCGTGATATCTTGCAACACCGCAATAGGAACTGTCATTTTTTCATAAAGAAGAGTATCACTATCGTCAATTTCCTTAATGTCCTTGATACCAATATAACCAATAAGACCAGCCAGTAAAGCTACTAATACAAACCCTGTCATCAATTTCGGCATAATTTTCATATTATTAAACCACTGCATTTTTTCTCCCCCTAATTTCATAATAAAATCTTAGTTTCAATCTTACTGAAAAGTTGAGCATCAGGTGTAACCTGTTCAAATAAGTAGGCCACTTCATTTGGCATTTTTTGGGTTTGTTCTGTGGCAAAAAAACCACCTGTAACTAGGGAACTATGAAACATTTTAATAACCTCTACCCGCTGAGCTGACTGAAGATGAAGTAGGACGTTCTTACAAAGAATTAAGGAAAATTTATTACCTACCGGACTCAGGGATAAGAGATCATGTTTTTGAAAACTGAGACGATTACGAATTTCTTCATCAATTTGAAAATGGCTACCATTATGGAGGGGTTTAAAATATTTATGTAGAATTTCTACAGGAATTCGTTCAACCTCTTCCCGCGGGTAAATTCCTTTGGCTATGATGTCACCAAACAGATTGCTACCATCAAGATCAGTGGCTTCAATCCTTAGATTACGAAATGAAAATCGTCCCATGGCTTCCGCTAAAATAAGCGCTAGAGTATAAGGTTCTTGCCCACTCGCGCAGCCTGCATCCCAAACACGTACGGACGAACGCCCCGCCGTACTGGGCACAAGATAATGAGCAACGTGCTCCAAGGTATGTAAATCTCGGAAAAAATATGTAAAGGCCATGAATACCTCCTTTTTAAAAAACGTTCCTACTCGACTGCGTTACTCAGAGCATCGATTTCTTCATCATTTAGTAGTTTGTCACAATCCAGTAAGAGTTTCACCTCAGTGCCAACCTTGCCGATGCCTTTAATATAGCGATTATGGAAACCAGTCTTAATGGCCGGTGGTGGCACAATATTTTCGGGGGGAATGACTAACACCTCGGCAACATGATCCACAATGAGTCCGATGGAAATATCGCGAATATCAATGACGACAATACATGTACGGTCATTGTATTCTCGAGGCTCTTTTTTAAACCTCAACCGCACATCCATGACAGGAATAATTTTCCCACGCAGGTTAATGATCCCTTTTACATAATTAGGCAATTCAGGTACCTCTGTTATGTCTTGGATACCAATAATTTCTGTCACATACTTAATCTCAAAGCCATAGGCTTCTTTACCGATGGAAAAAGTTAGAAATTTTCCTCGTTGTGTATCCTCCGCGGTTTCAATATAGTCACTCAACATTTCCGCCATTTTACTAGTCACATCCTTTCCTTTATGCTAATTGCCTTGCTAAAATACCGTGAGCATCAAGAATGAGGCTTATGCCACCATCACCTAATATGGTACAACCTGCAATGCCCTGCACTTTTTTTAGGTACCGGGGCAAGGCCTTTACAACAACTTGTTGTTCCCCTACCAGTTTATCCACAAACAAACAGGCTATTTTCGCATCACTTTCAATCATCACCATAATGCCGTCACCAATCCGCGTTACAGAATTTTTAATATTAAACATGCGATGAATGCGAAGGACGGGATAACATTGCCCCCGGATCATAATCATCTCATTACCATCCCCATCACTGGTCACATCTTTTTCATCAATGCGAAAGGATTCTCGAATGGAAATGGTGGGTATTGTGTACCGGGACTTTCCAACACCCACCTCGATGCCATCAATAATGGCTAAGGTCAAGGGTATTTTTACGAAGATCTCTGTTCCTTTGCCACAGACGCTCTCAATTGCCAGACTGCCACCAATTTTTTCAATATTTTTAGTGACAACATCCATCCCCACACCACGTCCTGAGAACTCCGTCACCTGCTCATTTGTGGAAAAACCCGCCAGAAGAATATAGGAAAATACTTCTTTATCCGTCAGCTCATTTTCTGCTTTATGTACCAATCCCCGTTCCCTAGCTTTATTTAGAATTTTATCGCGGTTGAGTCCCTTACCATCATCCCGTACAATGATGAGCACATCACCGCCAGAATTTTTAGCTTCTAAAGTTATTTTACCTGCTGATGGTTTACCAGCTGCCATCCGATCATCCTTGCTTTCCAGCCCATGATCCATGGCATTCCTGATGAGATGCATTAAGGGGTCGGACAGATGATCAATGATATTTTTGTCGACTTCCGTATTTTCACCGATGATTTCCAGATTAACTTCTTTGTCTAACCTTTTACTCATATCCCGTACAATTCTGTTCATCTTGTGAAAGACCATGGATACTGGCACCATGCGAATGGACATGACAATATCTTGGAGTTCATCTGTCAGTTTGCGCAGTTGCCGGGCCGCCTTACTGAAACCTTCTAATTGTAATCCTGCTAAATCTGGATTTTTAGTGACCATGGCTTCTGAAATAACAATTTCACCCACAATATCCATCAGCATGTCCAATTTGGCAACGGAAACGCTAATAATATTTTGTTGCCGATTATTCCCCGGGCCCGCATCTACGTCCTTACTTGTTTCTACGGTTTCAAGCTGGGGGCGAAAATCAACTTCGGCGGGTATATCATCTAATCGAATCTCTTTTCTACGATGTAAGGCTTTGATTTCATCCGGATACTGATCGACTTGATCAATTTCCATCTTCCGTAGAAAAGCCGTCTCATTGAGGGCACTTTCAACTTCTGCATAGGAAACTGCTGTACTAAAGCAAATTAAAAATCCATTTTCCCGTATAACGATAGCACTTTCCTCATTATCAATCACATCGACGGGAAGATAATATATTTCCTCTACAATATCTTCTAAATTATTAACAACCAAATAAGCCCTAATATTCTCCATTTTGCAATCTTCTTCAAAGAAGACTTTCACACAATATTTAGTATTTTCCGTTTTTTTATCAGGGGAAGGCTGATAAGAGCTAATATAATATTTGGGAGTTGCTTCGTTTGCCACAGGATCGGCAACAACGGCAGGAAGGGTACTTTCATCTTCATAGGATTTTTTCATTTTTGTGAGTTGGGTTTTGATTTCAGCAATCAGCTCATCACCTAAGCCATCTGCAACTTTTCCCTGTTCAATTTTATTCATTTCGGCTTTTATAAAATCAATCCCCGCTAATACCATATCTGATAATCCCACAAAATCAACTTGAACATTCTGATTTGCTCTGATAAAGAAAAATAGATCTTCCATAGAATGGGCGACTAACGCAATTTGATTAAACATCATCATAGCTGATGAGCCTTTAATCGTATGCATGATTCTAAAAATCTCGTTAATAGCCCCCATCTCAAACTTTTTATCTTTTTCGCATTTAATAATGATCTCTTCCAGCTGTTCTACTAGTTGTTCTCCTTCAAAAAGATACATTTCTAACATTGGTTCTTTGCTTATTCCATCGTCCGACATAATCATCCCCCTTTATTAGCACAATCTTTCGGATTTTATAGGAGATTAATAAACTTATACTTTACTTAATACTTTTATAACGCTCTCTTCCGTGAAAGGTTTGACAATAAAATTCTTCGCCCCCGCCATGACGGCATTTCTAATCATGACCTCTTGGCCCATGGCACTGACCATAACCACCTTAGCCTGACCATCAATCGCTCTGATTTGCCGTAAGGCCTCAAGACCATCAACTACGGGCATGGTAATGTCCATTGTTACAATATCAGGGTGAAGCTCTTGATATTTTTCTACAGCGATGGCACCATTTGCCGCTTCACCAATGACGTTAAAGCCATTTTTTTCTAGCATCGTTTTAAGACTGAGCCTCATAAACATGGTATCATCAACAATTAATACATTTTTCATAAATATGAACACCTTCTTTTTTGAAAAATATCAATAACTTGCCCTTTTGTAAGCAAGCAATATCAGAGAAGTTCTAGCAACCTAAAATGATTTCAACAGCCTTGAGTATTCTATTTTTTAAATCAAAAACACACCCGCCCATTTGCCAGAGATAGGTGGTTGACCATATCACACCAAATAGTGCATCCGTCAAAGCTTGTTTATCAATATCGGCGGGAAAGTCTTGATTCTCAGTACCTTTTGTTACAAGATCAAGCAGTACTTTCCACCTTTCACTTACAATATGATTCATTTTTCCCAGCAAATCCACATCATACCTGAACATATCAAAAGAAAACATGGCAGTGGTTATTTGAGGATAGTTTTGATAATACTCCCCATATACTGTAGCAAAATACATTATCCCCTCTTTTCCCATAAATTTATTATCAATGATTGTATTTTTAATTAGCTCATCAAAGCTGGCACAACGATCCAAAATAGCCATCACAATATCCTTTTTACTGCCAAACTGCTTATATATGGCAGGTTCGGTTATATTCTGCCTTTTGGCAATTTCTTTTGTCGTGAGACCATTAATGCCGGCCTCATCAAATAAATCAATGGCCGTGATAATTATTTTTTCTTTTCTTTTCAAAATATCATGATACATAAGCACCTCATAGTATGGTTAGTCCTAACTCACCTTAAATATATATAAAAATGCATATTTTGTCAATTATTTTTTTAATTTTATGTAGAAAAAAGTCTTATAACGTAGTCTTTTTGTCATTTAAAGACGGACAGTAAGGACAGTGTCATTGTCTTCTATGGTTTATCATGCTTATATAAAAGCATGAGATCATTCTACTTACGATAAATTGTCCTACGCAGGTCCTACTCTGATAGCCTAAGGGTAAAATGAAAAAGAGAATTTGAATCCATAATTGTTGTAAACAATAGGCATTCAAATTCTCTTCTCAAATAATAGTCTCTACTCATCGTCCACAGCAGGCAACGCCCAAACAGACACACTGCCTCCATTTACAGGAAAAGTTGCAAAACCATCTTTGGCAATGATAATTTCATCTTCTCTATTTTTGGTCAAATCTACCCATCTTTCCCCGGCCCGATCTACACCAACAAACATGTGTTTTTCGCCCTCATCACCATTGGTAATAACAACAGCACAACCTGAACCGTCTATCTCCCTTTCTCCCCGACGAACCCACCCAATCGTATTGGGATGGTCAAAATAATCTTCTTGTTCGCCATAAGCTTTGTGATAACGAGCATATAGCAAAGGATTAAGAGCTTCTTTCTTTCCTTCAATAGGCTCTTTCCCACCAATACCAAAATAATCACCATAAAAGACACAAGGATATCCCCCTTGGCGGAGAAGAATCAAGGCATACGCACTTTGTTTAAAACAATCTTCGACCCAGGATTCAAGTGACTGATGAGGTTGGGAGTCATGATTGTCAACAAAGGTCACAGCGTTACGGGGATGGGATTGAACCAATGTTGCATCAAAAATAGTACTGAGATCAAAATCTCTGCCCCCCTGAGACGCCGCCTGCAATTTATAATGAAGAGGCACATCAAATATATCGATATTATAATCAACGGTATCTAAAAAGCTCTGACAATTTTCTAAGTCAGGATTCCAGAATTCCCCCACAATATAAAATTCATCACCGCGTTCCTGTTTCAGTTGTGCAACAAAGTCTCTAATAAATTCATAACTAATATGTTTAATGGCATCCAAGCGAAAACCATTACACTGTAAGGTTTCAGCAAGCCATTTACCCCAGAAAATCATTTCTTCTTTTACTGCAGGATGATTATAATGAAGATTAGCAAACATTAAGTAGTCATAGTTTCCGAATTCATCATCCACATAATCATTCCAATTTTTATGTTCACCAACGATACGGTAACATCCTGAGCGCTCTTCTCGGGCATCGTAGTCCGTGCCATTAAAATGTTCAAAATTCCACTTAAAAGAAGAATATTGATTCCCTCGACCAGGGAATGTGAATTTTGTCCAGCCTTCAATATCAAAAGCCTCTGAAATGTCTTCCGTCCGGTTTTCTGGATTGACTTCAATGACCTGAAATACCTCGGTCTCATCGGCCCCCGCTTTATGATTCATGACTAAATCCACATAAACAGCAATCTCCTGTTCTTTGCAAGTAACAATAGCCCCTAATAATTCGTCTTTTGTTCCATATTTGGTCCGAACCGTTCCTTTTTGGTCAAATTCGCCTAAATCATAAAGATCATATACCCCATAGCCAGTATCCTCTACGGATTGACCTTTGGTTACTGGGGGAATCCATACAGAATCAATACCCCACTTTTTAAGTTTTGGTGCCAGGTTTTTCAATGAATTCCAATGACTACCATCAGATGGTACATACCATTCGAAAAATTGCATCATTGTATGATTCCGTTTCATTCTTATTCCCCTCTTTCATCGTTATAAGTTAAGTTAACTCTTCTTACTGACCATCCCTGCCCTATATCCCCCATCCCCAGCAGACTAATACTAAAGATGATAAGGTCTTAATACATTCTAACGATTAGAAAAAAGAGGTCGTTGCAATCTAGGCAACTACCTCTTTTCTGCAAGATCAGAAAGTATATCACTTTCTAAGGTTCCAATCGTCTTTACTTTCTAGGCAGAGTTTCAATGGAATGTAACTCGCTACCATCAAAAGTCAGTTTCTGTGTACCATAGATCCAAACTGAACGATTTTTTTCAACACGGGCTGGTTTTCCCCAGCTAAGATGTACTTGCTCTTTAGTCATACCGTTTTCTATACTACCTGCTTCAATTTGAGTCCAAACATCCTGGGCCCCACCTAAGGTACTTCTTGGATCTTCCATAAATAAAGCGTCTTTCCAAGGAGCATCTTGCTCCCAAGTTTTAATTGGACTATTGGTCAAACTGTAGGTTATTGGCAAAACTGCCTTTTGTCCATTCACTGAAACAACTAACACAATAGGTTCTTGAGATTGGTTACCTAGTGCTACATCAACCACGGTCACTGGACTACCAATTTTAAGTGGTACTGCAGCTGGCATTGGTGATTCAGGGACATATAACCCGGATAGTTCTCTAAACTTAGGGTAAACAGTTTTTCCAATAAATTGTTCCCGAGCATTAGCCAAATCCGATGTTAATACCAAACCTGCTAATTGTCCGCGCATACTATGACCAACTAATTTTTCGCCGGTGTCATTGACCGTCATGTGAACCACATACTCTTGTTGTTTGTCGATAACTTCCTTAGCCACCACATCATTAATGGTCACTTCTTTTCCTACATGGCTAGCATAAGGAATCCGAACTGAACGATCGCCTTGAAATCCTTTAGCACTTTGTTCTTCTGTAAAGATTTCGTAGCCAGGAGCTTGCGTCGCAGCCAGAGGAAGAAATGTGAACGTATGCCCTTTCCAATTTTGGATTTTTACATTTTCCGGTCCACTAGCGGCCTCTACCCCAACGGAACTAGCTGTTCCCAATCCTAATAGTAAACTCAAAACCAATAAAATACGTAAGCTAAATAGTTTCATTTTTTATATCTCCCCATTGTTTATACTTTCATTTCCATATCTTTGCCATATTTTTCCTTTGGTGAAGTCAGTTTTTCTTTTACTTCTTCCACCTTTTCCTTGGCCTTCTCCAAAACTTCCTTAGCTTTTCCCGGAAGTTCCTTGGCAACATTGGCAAGTTCTTCTCGGGTTTCCTTACCTGACTGGGGTGTTAGCAGCGCGCCAGCAACTGCTCCGACCGCGAGTCCTAGAGCCGCTCCGAGCACGGGATTCTTTACATCTTTTTTGCCGTGTTTTTTGCTGACGATTTTTTTGCCTTTTTCAATGAAATCCATAATGGACATATTTCCACCTCCTTTTGGGGTCATAGGCTTAAAATTTAAAAGTAGCGCCTAAACTGGTCCGGTTACTATTGCCACCTTGGTCGGGCATAAAGGAACGGTAGTTCAAATTTACGTCAAAATTGCTAGTTAGGTTGTAGTTGACCCCTACTTGCAGTTCTGCAAAATCATTAGCGCCAATCAGGGAAGCGTAGCCATCCAAAGAAGGAGCTATCGGCGTATTCACTGCGGCTCCAATGTAGATTTGTGAGCTGGAATTATAATCTCTGCTACCAAGAATGGCTCGCAGGTTATTGCCTACATTAACCTGTCCGTAAATATCATCTTTTTGAAATCCCAGGGTGATATTGTCAGATATCTTGTGCTCAAGATAAAAAGAGTCATCGCTGACACCAATAGCAGTCTGGCCTTTATTCAGATTGTTAATCGGAGAGGCAAAACAGGTGCCAACACCAAGAGCCAGTATGGAAACCACAGTAAGTACAACTTTTTTCATGATAACTCCTCCTGCATTTTTTTTAATAAGGGACAACACATTCACACGTCCTCAGTATCTATGGTAGATGGAATACCCTCTTACATTTCACTACGCCCCTTTGCTTTTGCCATGCTAATGCAATGAACTCCAAGAAATTGCTCTACCTATTAGTTATGCAAGAAACGCGCCAACCTCAAAGTCCTCGTGCACCAACAAAGAAGCGATGATTGTTAAAATAGAATGAACCGAATTGTACAACTCTCTCGCACAGTATTGTACTTAATCACACAAGTCGGTCCATTGATTGTTCATTAACCTTCTGCAATCGTTGCAATGGAATGTAGCACCTCCCCATCAAAAGTGAGTTTCTTCGTGCCATAAATCCATACTGTTGCATTTGCTTCCATACGTAAGGGTTTACCCCAACTAAGATGTACTTGCGCTTTCGTCATACCTTCTTCTACATTACCCTTTTGAATTTGATTCCATAATTCTTGAGATCCGCCCAAACTCATTCTTGGATCGTCCGCAAACAAAACCTCTTGCCACGGAGCAGTCTGGCGCCAAGATTCCACTGGAAGATTCGTCCAGCTATAAGCCATGGGTAAAATAGCTTTTTCCCCATTCACTGTCACAATCAGCCAAATAGGTTCTTGCGTTTGATTGCCCGCATATACGTCAACCACTGTAACTGGACCACCAATTGTCGTAGAAACGGCTTGGGATGTTGTCCCTGTCAACTCTCTAAACTTAGGGTAAATTGTTTTTCCTAAAAACTGTTGTCGCGCATCCGTGAGATCCACGGTTTGTACTAAACCTGCCACTTGGCCGCGCATGCTACGCCCCAGTAATTTTTCCCCTGTGTCATTTACCGTCATGTGAACCATATATTCTTGTTGGTCAGCACCAGCTGCAAAGGGCACAATATCAGTCACTGTGACTTGTTTTCCAACATGTCCAGAATAGGGAATGTTAACTGAGCTATCGCCTTGAAAGCCCTGAGTGGCTTGATCTTCTGTAAAGATTTCATAGCCCACCGCTTGTTTATCTGCAGCCATAGTAAGAAACGTGAAACTATGCCCTGTCCATTCTTGGATTTTCACATTCGTCTGGGGTATATCACTCGCAGCCTCCACCCCAACTGGACCAGCAGTCCCAAATCCTAGTACTAAGCTCAACAGCATGAGAATTCGCAAACTTAATTTTTTCATTTTTTACACCCTTTCTTTTTTCAATTCCTAGTTGCTGTTACCTCTTTACCACGCACACTCCGTGATTTCTTTACTTTCCCGGAGTAATGCATGATGGGCGACAATCCTATCTGTAATCACGGCCAAATCAATCACGTTAATGGGTTTTAGTAAATAATCATACGCCCCTTCCCGTAATATCTGTATAGCAACGCCTCGATCATTATAATGAGTCAACAGAACTACTTCTGCTTCTTCACCAGGCAAGGCCATTATGCGATGGAGCAAATCTTTCCCCAGCACCGCTGGCATTTTTATATCGGCTAACACCATGGAAAAAGCACCTGCCAGATAGGTCGTATAGGCTTCTTCAACATCGCTTGATTCAGTGACATGATGCCCCATTTCCCGCAAAAATCCTGCAATTCCTGCTCGACTATCTGTATCATAATCAACAAGTAAAATGTTCATACTCCACGCCTTTCTCCTACTGAATATTCCAAACTTGCATATTCTTAATGGCAATCATGGAGGATGGGATAGATGCAACTTATCTCACTATGCAACCTCGTTGTTACTGGGAAAAATGTCGTTCAATCCCTTCTTTCCCCCTGCGTAATATGAGACTGGCAACTTCAGCAGAAGATTTTCCCGTCTTGTTTTTTGCCCATACTAACACTCTCAACAGATGTTGAAACTTTTCCTGTTCGTCGGGTCGCCGCACAAAACCGTTAACATTGTTTTTCACCCTCATCATCCCCCCTTATTTACTTTTATAAATTGTTAAGTACTTAAATTCCATAGTTATCCCTCGTCTTGATGATTGTATTTTCTTAAGACAAAAAATACCTTACGTAAGATTCGTACATGAATTAGAGGTACACGTGAAAGAGTCCATCTCTACCAATTACATATGCACAAAATATGCCAATGCCTTTTGTACCCCATAATCCTATCATTCCATGGAGGAAATGGCGGTTATGATCAGCGCTTCTTATTTACCATTGTCCTTTTTCGCACTACGCAAACGCACATTATTGTACCAATCAGTTCGCCCTTGCTCATGGCGTCACATCTAAGAAAAGACTTTCCTTCGACCAATTCCTCAGACGCAGATAGATGCCTTATTCCGTCTTATTTAGAACCTTAGAAATTGCCCAGTTTTACAAATTTTTATAATATCCGTCGAATATCCCCAATTAATAAAGGTATTCGACTTAATGTGCGGAAGTAACACAGTACAGTATTTAATCCATGTTTATTTTTTATCATTAGACTCAAAAAAGGAGGGGTTCTTGACATGAATGAATCCAGTGGTTCTTCCAAATTTTCCAGCATTCTTTCCGAAATACGGAAGCTTGCTGACGAAGCCCTTGAATTATCTGAGGCTCGTCGACTCCAGGAACGCACTTTGTCTGATGAGGTCATCCTACTATCGGAGACACGACGGCTAATCGAACGGGCAAATTCCGATCAAGCGTTGGGCGTGGCTGAAGAAGCCTTTGGCATATCTGAAAAACGTCGATTAACGGAACGTGATCATTCCGACCAAGCTTTCACCCTTGAGGAAAAACGCCGCACAACCGAACGCAGTCAATCAGCAGAAGCCTTTCATTTACATCAGGAACAGAGTAGCTTCGAGGTGTCTTTAGCTCATCAAGAAATTGATAAATTAAACCGACAAATTATTCAAATTTTAGAAAGTATGCATGAGACCTGTCTCTTTTTCTATGACTATCGTTTAATCTATGTTAATACCAAAGCGCGAAATCTATATTGGCCAACGGAAAACATCATTGGCAAAACCCTCAGCCAATTACTTCCTAAAGATATTAGCGATATTTTCCTTCAGACCTATCGGGAAGAGAAAACACCCACGCCCCTCATTCGCTTTGAAAGCAATGATTTTCAGCCTAATAAATGTTTTCAGTTCTTTTTTTATCCTTCCGAATCTGGTTTTCTCGTCTGCTTCAACGATATTACCCGCTCCAAGCAGATTGAAGCCGAATTAATGCGCATTGATAATCTTAAAACATCCAAAGAATCGTTATAATCATTCCCCTTAAATAACATAACAAAAACGCCCTGTTCGGGCGTTTTTGTTATGTTATTTAATTTTATATACCACTTGGTGACACATAGAGAGGTAAGTCAATACAAAACAACACTTGTTGGTCAACGTTCGAAACATGAATTGTACCATTATGGGCATTCACAATGGACTTTACTATGGCCAGTCCCATACCCAAGCTAGCATCAGACTTTGAATAGGAAAAAAACGGTTCAAATATTTTCCCCATAATGTCATCCGGCACCGCCGGACCATTATTACTAATCTGGATTATGGCTCTATTCTCCACCGCTAAGGTGGTAACAACAATTTTCCTCCTCGCCTGGTCATCACCAGCAAGAGATTCAATGGCATTGACCAAAATAATGATCACGACTTCTTCTAGCCGTCTCACATCTCCCCACACCATAGGGGATGTTGCACAAAGATGTGAATGCAATTCAACGCGATGAGCCTTTACTCTTTCTTGAACCATATTTAGTGATTGCTTAACCATTTTGTTGACATCAACTTCCTGGGGGGTATCAGACCACGACCGGTTCACCGAGTCCTGCATCCATTCCACAATAGCAGTTATATAACCTGCCTGTACCGAAATGCGCCGACAATTCTCAATAACCTTTTTCATACTGGTTTCTTTTCCCTTATCAAACCAATAAATCATACCATCGGCCATAATCTTCAACGCTTGCAAGGGTTGATTGATCTCGTGAGCCACCCCTGTAGCCAAAGCACCTAACGAGGCCACTTTTTCGATTAGTGCCACTTGTCGTTGGTTCTCACTTTTTATGGCTTCCGCTTTTTTTTGTTCCGTAATATCCTCTAGAATGCTAGCCACATGTCCTTCCTCTGGACTATAGGCAGAGATTCTGTACCAAGTATCCGTTTTTTCTAAGTATTGTTCCAAAACAACGGGTTGCCTGGTGAGTGCCACGTCACCTAATATTTGAATCCAATATGCGTTATCAATGCCATGGTTAGCTACTGGTAACCGTTTGCCGATAACATCAGCGATTTTAAGACCCGTCCGTTTTTCAAAAGCAGGGTTCACTTCCTCAAATTCCAGATCAATGGGCCGCCCATTCTCATCCGCTATCACCCGGTGGTATTCAAAAATATTATGCATATGATCCAATAACCCTCGATAACGGGACTGGCTTGTATTAAGTTCATTATTTCTTTCTCGCAGCGCGCTCGCATACTGATCGACCTTTTCCGCGTGTCGTTTTTTTTCGGTAATATCTTCCATAATGGAAACAACATACCCCCGCTGTGGGCTGTACGCCGACAAGGAATACCATTTATCGGCGTGATCAAAGTATTGTGAAAAGGCCACTGGTTCCCCAAATAATGCCACATCCATATACTTGTCGATCCATTGAGCGCTGGCTTTCGTCAATTGGGGGAAAATTTCAGTCACACGTTTGCCAATCAGCTGGGCAACTGAAAAGCCCATATTTTCTTCATAGGCAGAATTAACTTTCATATAGATAAGGTCAACAGGATTTCCTTTTTCATCAAATAAGACCTTATAATATGCACAACCATTGGGCATATTATCAAATAAAGCCTTATATCCCACCTGACTAATAACCACTTCTACCTCTTCCATATCAATACCATCATGTACAAAATGAGGAGGATTCTGCTTTTCCTGGGTATCTTCGATCTTATCTTCTACCTCTTGATTTGTTACTTTCATTTTTTTTATATGTGTATTCACCTAATCATCGTCTCCCTTTGCGCCCTGTTGGGGTGTTATCAGCTATTTACTTTTATCAGCTCTTAGTTTCCAATAATCCCCTTCATCAACCAAGAAAGCTGTAACTCATAGATTATAGCAAGAACGAGAATTAAGTTTTCTATTTTTTATAACCAATTAAATACATTTCTACTTGTATACATCTTAATTACATTCGACATTTTTTTTAATTAACCTACTTTTTCCATTCACTATTTTATAAAAATTCTCCATATCTCATTGCAACAACAAGCCAACGCTTATCCCCTTGGGCATAGAAAAAAGCCGCAATTTCTGCGACTTTAACAAGACTCCAACATTACACTTTGTCCTGAGATAAGGACTCTCTGCTAAGTATAACTTGGATCATAGTTTAGAAAGTAAAATAATCATTTTATTTTAAAGGTGGGAATCACCACATTCACAGAATCCATTGGTGACTCCAGGTTTTTTTTGCTGGCCTTCTTTCGTTCCAAACGACAGTAAAAGGAACGTCGAGAAATTCCTAAATGTTTAGCGGCCTCTGTTTTATTACCATGGCACAGTTCTAAGGACTGATGGACGATCCTATCGATAAATTCTTCCAAATCTATCCCCGTTGATGGTAAAAAAAAGTGCTTAGGATCAAGTACTTGGGAATTCACATGTATATTTGCAGGGGGTATCATCAATTTCTGAACAATATTAAGATTCAGATGCATGGGTTTGAGTTCTATATCATCATACATAAGCACTGCTAATTCTAAGGTATTCCTGAGTTCGCGTACATTACCGGGCCAATTATAAGTCAACAATAAATCAATCGCACTGGGACTAATCCGACGAAAATGCTTACCTTTTTCCTCAGCAAACTGCCTTAGAAACATTTCAGCTAAAGGAATAATATCATCCGTGCGCTCACGTAGGGGAAGAATGACTAAATGGCCTACTTTTAACCGAAAAAACAGATCTCTACGAAAAGTCCCCTGTTCTACTCTTTGCTCCAAATCAGCATTTGTCGCACAGATAATCCGCACATCAGTTTTTATTTTCTTTAATCCACCAACGCGGTAAAATTCCTTTTCCTGTATGACGCGTAGCAATTTACCCTGTAACTCCAACGGTATTTCGCCCACTTCGTCTAGTAACAAGGTACCGCCTTGCGCCATATCAAGTTTGCCTTTCTGTCCCTTAGTCAGACCGCCAGTAAAAGATCCGGGTTCATAACCAAATAATTCACTTTCAAATAAATTGGCGGTCAGAGCTGCACAATTCAAATCAATAAAGGGTTCATGGGTGCCCATATCCCCATAATGAATTAATCTTGAGATAATTTCCTTACCCGTTCCTGTCTCTCCTTCGACAAGCACCGGCATGGATCGATCTTCGTGAAACTTCTTAGCTAATCCCATAATATGATTCATTGCTTCGGAAAAAAAACCGATATTATCCAGTCCCGCCGTTTGGGATAAGGCCTGTCTGAGCCGTGATACTTCACGTCGCGTCTCTGCTGTTGCCGCTTGCACCTCTTCACCAAAACGTTCCGTAAGGACCTTATTCTCACGGAGCAATGAATGATGCTCAACAATTCTCTCCGTAATGGCTGCCAGTTCAATCACATTAACGGGTTTTAGGAGATAATCATAAGCCCCTTCCCGCAAGACCTCAACAGCTACCCCTCGATCATCATAATTGGTAAATAAAACTACATCGGCTTTTTCTCCCGGCAAAGCCGTAATGCGATGGAGCAAATCTTTCCCTAACATGGCTGGCATTTTTATATCCGTTAACACCATGGAAAAAAAACCTGCAGTATAGATAGCATACGCTTCTTCAACATCGCTTGACTCAGTGACATGATGGCCCATTTCCCGCAAGAATTCTGCAATTCCCGATCGGCTATCTGTATCATAATCAACAAGTAAAATATTCACACTACACGCCTTTCTCCTGCCGTCCGCTCTCTGCGACAGGAATCATAATTAGAAATATATGTATATTCAGTCCTATACAACGCAAAACACTCCATAAAAATATATATTTCGCTCATGTAATACAATATCCTTCTAAATGTCTTCCTTTCTTACACCGATTCCGCTATTTGGATAATTACATTATGTAATAGAATTAGGAATGAGTCAAGAAACCCTTCCCTAACTCATTTAGAATCTTAGTTAATTTAATTAATTAAGATTCTAAAAAAACAAGGATTTTTCAATATGAAGATAGAATTATCTATTTATTAACCATTAACCAAAATTTATATTGGAGGCAGATGTATGAAATCGTTTATGAATGAAAATTTTCTCTTAACTAACAAAACTGCAGAAAGGCTTTACCATGATTACGCAAAAGATATGCCAATCTTTGATTATCACTGTCATCTAAGTCCCAAAGAAATTAAAGACAATAAGCGCTATCGTAATATCACTGAAATATGGTTGGGTGGCGATCATTACAAATGGCGAGCCATGCGTAGCAATGGTGTTGATGAAAAATTCATTACGGGTGATGCCCCTGATAAGGACAAATTTATGAAATGGGCTGAAACAATGCCTCATTGCATTGGCAATCCTTTGTATCATTGGACTCATCTAGAACTGAAAAGATTCTTTGGCATTGATGAACTGCTTTCACCACAAACTGCTGAAGCCATCTGGACAAAGTGTAATGAACTGCTAGCGAAGGATGAGTTTACGGCGCGTGGGCTCATCAAGAGTTCCAATGTAAAGGTTATTTGTACGACGGATGACCCTGCAGATTCTCTTGAAGACCATATTGCATTAGCTAAGGATCAAACTTTTGATGTGAAGGTGCTACCAGCCTTTAGACCCGATAAGAGTTTTAACATTGATAAAGCAGGTTTCGTCGAGTGGATTGGAAAACTGAATACGGTTGTTGGTCACCAGGTCCAAACTTTTGCCCAACTGAAAGACGCTTTGAAAGAACGGTTGGAATTTTTCCACGAAGTTGGTTGCCGCGTTTCCGATCACGCCTTAGACCCCATTGTGTTTGAAGAGGGTAGCGACGAGGAAATTACTGTTATTCTGCAAAAAGCCTTAAATAACGAACAGCTGACACCATCTGAAATTAAAAAATACAAAACACAGGTCATGGTCTATTTGGGGAAACAATATGCCCGTTTAAATTGGACCATGCAGATTCACATCGGTACAATTCGAAATAATAGCACACGAATGATGAGACTACTCGGGCCGGATACGGGCTTTGATGCCACTGCTGATTATACTTTTGCTGAGGCCCTTGCAAAGTTCCTTGATAAGTTGGATGATACGGATGAACTACCTAAGACTATCTTATATTGCTTGAATCCTCGCGATAATGATGTACTGGGTACGATCATCGGTTGCTTCCAAGGCGGGGGAATTCCCGGCAAGATTCAGGTTGGTTCTGCTTGGTGGTTTAGTGATCAAAAAGATGGCATGACAAAACAAATTATATCATTATCAAATCTTGGACTGTTAAGTAGATTTGTTGGTATGCTAACTGATTCAAGAAGTTTTCTTTCCTATACAAGGCACGAATATTTCCGCCGGATCTTGTGTAACATCATTGGTGAATGGGTAGAAGCCGGCGAAGCACCTCATGATTTTGAGCTTCTCGGTTCAATGGTGCAAAATATTTGCTTTACCAATGCCAAAGAGTATTTTGGTATTGAATTTTAACAAATCTCAAGAAAAGCTCCTGCTGACTTTTGAAAAGTCAGCAGGAGCTTTTTTTTACGGAATCAGAAAGTATTTTTCTTTCATGATGGAGAATGCCATGACTTACCTAATACTTTCTCAACAAAAATTCTGGCAATTTCAGGTTCAAACTGAGTACCAGCATTTTTTCGGATTTCATCTAACACAATATCTTCACTCAAAGCCTGTCGGTAGGCACGTTCGCTCGTCATTGCATCATAACTGTCAGCCAGTGAAATAATACTTGCCAGTCTTGGAATCATTTCACCTTTTAAGCCTTTGGGATAACCTGTACCATCCCAGTTCTCATGATGAGCCAATATGCACTCTGCTAGTTCTAGCATTTCGTAAGATGAGCTTAATATCCTATATCCGATTTCAGGGTGACGTTTTATATCATCGCACTCCTGCGCCGTAAGTTTTCCTGGTTTATTCAAGATATCTTCTTCGATTGCAATTTTACCGATATCATGAAGTAACCCCACAACTTTAAGTTTGTTGACCTCAATTTCTAATAGCCCCATTGCTTTTCCTATTTCTTGACATATTTCGCTAACTCTTTTTGAATGCTTTTCTTCCCGGGGATTTTTTTCATGCAGTGTCTTAATAATCGTATTGATCATATTGCTTCTGACACTTTCATTTTCAAGAATCTTATAGCGATACATGTAGTTTTCAGCATTTCTTAATATTTGTACCAACTCTTCATCCATCTTTTCTTTTGTATCCCAACCAAAGGATATGCTGACAGTAATAGCGCTAGCATTTTTCTCCGAATACCGATCTTTTATTTTTTGAACAATGTCTCCTATTTCTTCTTTCTGCGTGCGTGGCAACAGAATAATAAATTCATCTCCACCCCAACGCGCAGCGATATCCCCCGCCCGGCAAATGCCTTGGATGGCGGTTGCTGCTGCTTGCAAAAATTTATCCCCTTGATCATGACCAAAAGTGTCATTGACAAGCTTTAAGCCATTAATATCGCCCATAATGATGGAGATGGGAAGATTTCTTTCTGTATCCATGATTCGAATTTGTTCTTCGTAAAATCTACGATTATAAAGGCCTGTTAAAAAATCATGATAACTTAAATAAAAAATCCCCTCATTTCTTTTCATTAATTCGATTGCATTTTTAGCCTTCAAAGGCAAAGAAATTTTCATTGCCTCAGCACTGAGGGGCTTTGAAAAATAATCATAGGCACCTAGGGTTAATGCTTTTTCAATCGCCTGCTTATCTTCGATGCCGGTGCAAACAATAACCGGTATATCCATAACCGCAGAGTCTGCCTTTATATCCATTAATACCTGATATCCATCCTTAATCGGCATCATTATATCCAAAATACACAACCGTATCTTCTTTGACACTAGCTTTTCATTCAGATTCACCCCCCCTTCAGCTTCAAACACTGTAATATTAGGGAGTCTATTTTCAAGAATCTGTCTGATAATTTTTCGGTCAATCGGAGAGTCGTCAATAATCATTATATTATTGGTCATGATTGGATTCCTCTCTTTCTACGGTTGCTCATTAAGCCCTTTATTTGCCCTTCTATCCCATCCAATAACTTAGTAAGCCTTTCAATATCCATCATTCTCATTGCTTCTTCAGCTTCCAACGCTTGTTTTGCTATTTCTTTCGCCCGTACATTACCCGCAGAACCTTTTAATTGATGCAAAAAAATTCTAGCATCTGTAAGGTTATTTTCAGCCATATGCTTTTTTATTTCCCTGAGCAGCCCTACGCTTTGTCCACAAAACTCATCGAGAATTGCTTCACTAATTTCTTGTTTTAAACCTGAGGCCTCCATGAGGGCCGACACAATTTCAGCAAATTCCTTATTTCCCTCTACTTTTTCACTCTCTTTATTGACTACCCTGACATGCTTCTCAATCAGCTCCATAGCCTGATTAAGACTAATGGGTTTACTAATATAATCGTCCATCCCTACTGCCAAGCACTTTTCTCTATCACCCTTGAGAGCATAGGCAGTCATTGCGATAATGGGCGTACGATAATTCATAGTTTTTTCTTTCCCTCGAATGCTAATTGTCGCTGAATAGCCATCCATATGCGGCATATTGACATCCATTAAAATTACGTCAAATTTGTTCTTTTCAAAAGCAGCAATAGCTTCTAGTCCATTTTCTACCCCAATCACCTCAAAGCCTCTTTGCTTTAACATAATCGTGACCATATTTCGACTGACTGCGTCATCTTCAGCAAGTAATACTTTTTTATTATTTCCATTGGGATAAGAAATTAGCTCATTTCCAGTACTCTTTTCTGTTTTAAGCTTTTGAACCTCCTGCTCTAAAAGTCCAAATACCGCTGTAAAGAAGAAACTGCTTCCTGAATTGTCTGTGCTTTCGACGTCAATCTCCCCACCCATGATTTCAATTAATTTCTTAGAAATGGCAAGTCCCAGACCCGTTCCGCCAAATTGCCTGGTATTGGAATCATCAACTTGACTAAATCTTTTAAATAACTTGTCTAGTTTATCTTCTGGAATTCCAATTCCCGTATCTGTTACAATAAATTTCAATTTGACTTGTTTGTTTGACTGTTCCACAACGTCCACATTGACAGAGACTTGACCTTCATATGTAAATTTAATGCCATTCCCCACTAAGTTAGAAATAACTTGACGCAATCTAATGGAATCACCAATGATATAATTTGGCACTCTCTTTTCAATCTGTAAAGTAAGGCTGAGTCCTTTTTGTCGTGCGCCAATGTCAAATAAATCGATCACTTCATTCATTGTCTGTTGAAGATCAAAAGGCCATTTTTCCAATTCAATCTTACCAGCCTCTATTTTTGAATAGTCCAAAATATCATTTAATACGCGGAGGAGTGAGATTGTGGATGACTTTACAAGAGTGAGATATTCTCTTTGTTCTTCTTGTAAATCCGTCATCAAGGTTAAATCTGTCATTCCGATAATGCCGTTCATGGGAGTTCTTATTTCATGGGACATATTGGCAAGAAATTGACCTTTTGCAAGGTTTGCGTGCTCGGCTTTTTCCAAAGCTAAAATCATCTCTTCCTTGACTTTTTTGCGCTCAGCAATATCAAGTCCAATGCCTGCAAAGTAGGTTTTTCCATCAAAACTTAAGGGAACTGCTGTCAAGTAGGCTACGATCTTTGTACCATCTTTCCTTTGTAGATCAGCCTCAGCGTCGGCGAACCCGTCCCGCATTGCTCTTTTTACCGCATTGGTAATATGTTTAGTGGTCTCTTTGTCCCCCTTATACCAGGCAAGGAGGTCCATGCCCGCTAATTCCTGGCCCGAATACCCTGTCATTTCTTCATGTTTCTTGTTCCATCGCACTAGCTTGCCTTGATCATCATACAGATAAAGCAGTCCCGGAACGCTATCAAATAAGGCATCCGTCAATAGTTGCTCACGATGTAATGCCTCCTGGGTTTCCTGTAGATTTTCAAACTGGGTCCTAAGTTCCTCTTCCGTTGCTTTCAGTTCTTGGTAAGCGGCGAATAATTCCGACGTTCTTTCTTCCACACGTTCTTCCAAGCTTTCGTTCACGACAAGAAGCTCTTCATTCATGGCCCTGATTTCTTCATTTAGGGCATTCATTTCCTCATTGGCTTCCGACAATTCGTTGGTTCGTTTTGCCACTTTTCCTTCCAGTTGGCCATTCATTGCCTGTAAATCCACTTCTAATTGAACGACTCTACGAAAAATAATAACGGTTAACAATATGCCCATCCCAAAGCTAATCAATAGCATTTGGATGGTTCTTTCCCGTGTCTCTTGGGCCCCATTATTAAAAACAATCGCCTTATTCTGAGCAAAATCCTGCAGAACGTCTACTTTACTGTCTACTTCGTCTATTTTCTGAATTGCTGTATCTTGCATAATAGCAATGGCTTCTAGCCTTTTGCCCTCAAGGGTGAGGGTAATTTCCTTTTCCCTAATCGGCTTCCATCGCAAAAAGGCCTGCCGTGCTTCTTGCACGCTCTTTGGTTCGCCGAGAAATCGTTCCTCTACTAACTGAAAGTCAGTCAGCGCCTTAGCTTCAGCCTGATCAATGATTGTTTTGTACTTTTTGATGTCTTCTGGCGTCGTTGCCATCACTAACTCTTTCATGTTAAGGTGCATGGTAATCACATTGGCCTTTATACGAAGCACGGCTGTCGATACCGTGTATGGATGGTCATATAATTCAGTTGTCAAATCTGCTACTTTATTGACTGCTGCATAGCCGATACACCCCAGTATCAACAAAATAATTGCCAACAGTAGTACTAAATATGGCATTCTTCTTTTTCCCAACACAACCATCATTAACTCCACCTTTACCGTATGCTGAACTTCTATCGCCAAGTTCTTGATTATCATGGGTACTAATAAACGTATTTGTATTTTAAAACATATATTTATATATAAAAAGGTAAAATCCTCTTTATTATTATTGTTTTTTGTCGAATAGTTTTATAACGTGTCGATTAATAAAATTTCACTTGTTATTTATTCAAAAAAAATAAGAGAAACTCGGTTTCAATCAAGTCTTCAGACGAAGGTCAAAGCCTTAGTTATTCTTACTTGGAACCTGAGAAGGTGTTATACTTTCTGGTTACGTAAAAAAACCATTAGCTTTTATCGCTAATGGTGATTGAGGAGGGAATTCTTAACTAAGATGAAAGAGTATACCACTTATAAAAGGTATTAACCATACGAGCCAAACAATAAAGCTATAACGGTGGAACTTCTTTATCCACCCTTCTTTCTTGTTAACGATAATCATCGTCGCCCAACATACATGGAGTACCATTAAGGCAAGAGCCATAAAACCAGTTAGACTATGAAATTCTTTATAGTTAGAGAGAAAAGGAAATATCGTTGGTACAACACTATTAACATTATTTTGGGCCAGCGTCTCCATGGCTGATGTCCCTAGAACATCACATAATACTCCCAACCAAAATAGGAACAAATGCCCTGTTTTTAATTCACCTTGTATTTTTTCACTCCAAACTCCTACTGTATATAATACAAAGGCTAAATTTATAAATACAATTCCTTGTAACATGTTGACTCCCTATTTCCTTCTGCATTCGTTAGACTCAATGGATCAGCATCTCTGAATGAGTGAGATCCTGCAAGTTTATGAAAAACTTGCAGGATCTCACTCCATCCCTTACTACGATGGGCTTTAGATAACAATTCCATGGAATATTTCAGCCTCTAATTAGATATTCCAAGAGTACTTTTACATCATCCGGCTCCGAAGCAACAATTTCGATTTCATCAATTTTCGCTTCACTAAATATTTTAGATAAAGCAACATACTGACACAATTTTGATCGTAAGTTTAGGCGATCACCTTCGGATGTAACTAATTCAATTTTCCCTTTGCACTGATCCAGTACTTCCAGAAACCGAGTTACATTTGTAATCCCAATTATTTTCATAGAATATCCCTCCAATTCATTACTCCAACTTTGTGGAACAAAGTACCATGATTAGCTGTTCGTCACTGCTCCATTTTTTTCCTGCATCCTGTGATTAATAGTTCGAATACCTCTCCAATATTATCTAGCCCCTTACTTCTTGATATTCTTGCCCTACTTACTAGACTTCACTCTTATTGTTTAATGAGTTTATATTATCCAATGTATAACTTTTTTTATTATTGTTACTTATACTATTCTTAGTCTCTTTCTCTTTTATTATTGTTCCCCTGTCAATCACATGAAAATAATGGAACAAGATGACTTGGGACACAAAATTTAATACGATGGTAACAACCAAAAAATAAATTATCATTTCAATGTTAAATGACCCAAAAGCATCCCAGGAAAAGGTGAAATTCCCCTGCCCATCGTTAAATGCCGTTATATTATGGTATGGAAATAAACTTTGCCAAGGTCCTGAAATCGTTACCAACTGCCTTTTTAATAGCAACTGAAGATTATTGCTGACTAAACTCCAAAGGGCTGTTATAAAATAAAGGTTAGAAAATGCTTTGATCAAAAAACCAGTATTCGCAATGCTCGGATAGAGAGAAAATTGCATCACTCTTAGCAGCTTTAATTGATTAAAAACAACCCTCAGAAACAGCAAAATACAAATCACATTCGTAAGAATCGTCAATAGTCCCCACCAGCAATTTCTATATAATTCCTCCATATTCGTCACAGCAGTCAGCTGCCCCTCTTCTGTCGCCGTCCACCATATGTATGTTCCATAAACACTTTGGAGCATCTGGAAACATACAACACAAGCAACGGCTAAACAACTATAAAGAAAAAACGTTGCCAGCCCCTTACCATCTACTATTTTATTGATAATGCGATCAATTATATTCCCTTGCCTCATAGCCCGTGTAATCATCTTGCACCTCCGCCGTAAATTGTCCCCACACCTAATCGTCTTTTATTATAATAATCTAATCCTTATTCCCAATGGCAGTGGGCTCATCGAATCTTTTATATTATTATATTTACTATGTTATATGGTATGTACGATAAAAGTACTAAAGTTCCTGCCAAAAATTACAAATATAGTGCCGGATTTTTTTTATAAAGAATCCGCCTATGAGTCAGGTGCCTATTCTTCCACTTATTATCGCCCCTAGCGCAAGGGCGGCATGATCTTATGATCCGACCGTTTTCTTGACTTTTTCAAGATCATTAATTTTTATTGAAGCACGATAAAATTCAATCATCCCCTCATCTCTCATCCGTCCCATTTCTCTTGATAAAGCTGTCCTCGAGACGTTTAAAAAATCTGCCAGGTCATTACGACTCAAGGTTAGATTAAAAACCTTGTTCCCTGTTAGGTTGTACTGTTCGAGAAGATATGTACTGATCTTTGCCCGCATACTGCTGATTGTAAGGTATTCGACTTTCCGATTTAAGAGCAAAGCTTTTTCCGATAATATGGATAACATATTTTTTATAAGTTGCGTATGGCTAGCACAAGCATGAGCACAATTTCCTACAATTTTATCAGGCGGCAAAAAGATAACAGAGCAAGGGGTTTGAGCAAATACGCTGGCAGGCCAAGCCTGTTTGCCAGAAAAGGCAATCATTTCGCCAAAAATAGTCCCGGCCTTGAGGACTGTCATAATATTTCGATTGCCAACTAGGTCTTCTTTTATGACGGTGGCTTCTCCCGTCAATAAAAGACCTAAGCCGATAAAAGGCTCGCCACCAATGGCAATATAGCTGTTCTTTTGATACATACATACTTTGGGTTGTAGACAATGAACCATAATGTCCAAATCCTTACCTGAAATATGGGCAAACAAAGATGATCCCATCAAGATTTTCGATAAATTACTACACAAATTAATCTCCGCCTTATTTTTGGTAGCCATAGCTACCGTCTTTTTGCTTATATTGTATTACAATGAGATAGAAATACAATATAAATCGCATAGGAGGAATTGATATGTTTCGAGAAATTGTAAAGATAGATGAAGAAAAATGTATAGGTTGTGGGCTTTGCACCTCAGCTTGTCAAGAGGGGGCCCTACAACTGGTCGATGGCAAAGCAAAGTTGCTATCAGATTCATACTGTGACGGTCTTGGAATTTGCTTGCCCAACTGTCCTGTCGGAGCCATTACAATTGAAAAGCGCACCGCAACTCCTTTTGACAAAGAAGTAGCGCCGAAGCATCTTGCAGCAAAACATGAATTATCTACACCAGTTAACACGAGGGGCGGATGTCCTGGCAGTCATGCTACCATCATTGAAAGAAAGCAAACCAGTCACCAGTCAGTAGAAAGTGCCACACCTGCTGAGTCCCAATTAAGTCAATGGCCATGCCAGATCAAGCTTGTTCCTGTCGACGCTCCCTATTTTGACAATGCTCATCTATTGATCGCTGCTGATTGTACGGCTTTCGCTTATGCCAATATCCATAATGATTTCATGCGAAATAAGATTACCATCATTGGTTGTCCAAAATTAGATAACATCAATTATGCTGAAAAGTTGACCGAAATACTAAAAGCCCATCAGCTTAAAAGTATTACTGTCCTACGAATGGAAAAGCCTTGTTGCGGTGGCATTGTTAATGCTGTCAAAGAAGCTTTACTCAACAGTGGTAATATGGTTCCCTGGCATGCTGTGATCATTGGTACTGACGGAAATCTTGTGGAGGATTAACTTATCTAATACCTGTCGTCAGTTTTTATGGAATTAACCTGGAGTGCCTATATTCTCAGTACTATGAGATATTCCTCCTACACTTTTAATTTATATTCATTATGACAAGTTATTATTTTCTTTGATACAATTTTTCTCAATAAATCCTGCTACAATTCATTCTCCTACCAATAGTAAACTCCTGCAAGCTTATGGAAGACTCGCAGGAGTTTACTTTATTTGTTTCCAGTATGAGTCAATCATCCTCCCCTTGACTCATACAACCAATATAAACTAAATTTGTAAAATTAATAGCAGGTTTTGTCAGTTACCTTGACGAATGAAACCATGTAAGTCTATCTGTTTACACCTTCATAAGGAGATGAGAACTTGATATTACATAGATTGTCATTCAGGAATAAATTACTACTGTTTATCATGCCAACTTTGCTCATTGGGCTCCTAAGTGTTAGTGTGGGAGCTTATTGGTATATCAATAATGTAATCCAAACAGAATTAACAACAAGTATGCTTGCCATGACAGGCAAAACGGCGGAAGGAATCAATACATGGTGCCAAACTCTGATCTTTGAGCCAGAAACCATTGCCGCAACACCAGCTGCCAAAGCAATTAATACTGATTTTAGTAAAATAGATATGCAAAATATAAATCGATATAAAAGCCTCCATAAAAAATATCCTGATATTTTTCTTGATATTTATGCCGCTAATAAAGATGGTGTCTACCATACCGTCAACAAACAAGATGAAAATTATTCATTTTTCGAAGGCAACATCAATACACGGGAATACTTCCAATCCATCATGGACGGTGGCCCGTCCCAGATCACCTTACCCCTAATATCACGTACCACGGGTATTACAACCATGTTTGTTGTGGCGCCCATTACAGATGAAGAAGGAATAACTCAAGGTCTGATTGGTACTGGAATTTCCTTAGCTTATGTACAAAAACTCGCTGAAAATTTAAAGATTGGCGAAACAGGTTATGGAATTGTTATTGCTCAAGATGGAACCTTCATATACCATCCCAACAAAGAATTGATGATCGGGACAAAAATAACAGAGCTCCCCGATCCCACAGTCGTCGAACTAGGGAAACTTATGCTGTCTGGCGGATCAGGAATCTTTCACTATGTAGCATACGGCCAAGAAAAAATTGCCTTCTACCAACCCATCCCTTTTACTGGCTGGTCGGTAGCGACAACGGTACCTGAAAAAGAATTATTTGCGCCTGTCATTCAAATGATCAAAGCCTTAGCCATAATAACTTTTATTACATTATTACTCATTATCATGACGATCTGGCATGTAACAAAGCGGTTATCACATCCTCTGCAAAAACTAGCTCATCACGCCCAGGAAATTACTGCTGGTAATTTTCAAGTAGAACCCTTAATTGTAACATCTCAGGATGAAATTGGCTTACTTACGAACATTTTTAATGTCATGACTACAACGCTGCGTACCATGATGAGTCAATTAGAATCCAATAATGTTTCCCTCAAAATAGAAGTACACGAGCGGATAAAGACCGAAGAAGCCTTGCAACATGCCCATGACAATTTAGAAGATATGGTGACAGAAAAAACCCAGGAAATTTCTGCCGCAAACCAAGAGCTAACAGCCATGAATGAGGAAATTCGTGCCATGAATGAAACACTTGAAAGTACCAATCAACGTTTGCACGATGAGATTCAGGTACGGCGCCATGTTGAAGAAGATCTGTTGATCCGTGAACGACAATATCGAGCCACGACTAGCCTACTCACTGGTCCGATTGACGAAGTTGACCACTGCTTACAGTCTATTCTAGAAAATGCCCTCCAACTCATCAAAGCACCTAATGGATTTATTGGCCTATATGATGATACTGGAAATACATTTTTTATGCACCATGGAATTGGCATTGACGAAAGTCGCGTCATGGAGCCAATTGCAGGTACCGTTGGTATGCAAGGCCATGTACATACAACTGGTGAAATGCTATATGTGGAAAATTATGCTACATATCCCCATCGGTTACCCGATAAGCGTCTCGATGGCTTACGCAGCATGATCGTACTCCCGTTAAAACAGGAAAAAATTGTTCGAGGAATATTAGCTGCTAGTTGGACCGATCACGTGCATCCTATAAACGAAGATGAGGTAAGGATTTTACAACAATTTGCCGACTTGGCATCGGTAGCCCTAGAGCGCTCAAATGTTCATGAAAAAAGTTCTTATTTAGCATTCCATGATGAACTCACAGGTCTACCAAACCGTGCAAGTCTTAACAGATATCTTAACGCCGAAATGGCCAAAACTGGCAGTAATCAATCGGAAGGAATCATCTTATTCATTGATATGGATGATCTTAAATCAGTCAATGATAATTTTGGCCATTCCAACGGTGATCTTATCATTATTGCAGCTAGCAAACATATTCAAGAGGCAATGGGCGAAAATGCCTTTATTGCTCGCCTCGGCGGCGATGAATTTATTGCCATTCTCCCTACTGAAAACAGTCACGATATTTTCCCTGAAGTTGCCAATAACGTGATTGCCGCCCTCCGCCAGGAATATGACGTTGCCGGTGAAAAATTAAATATGTCGGCAAGCATTGGTGTCGTTGTATATCCGACGAACGGTGATATCCCCGAAGATCTTCTTAAAAAAGCCGATAGCGCCATGTATGCTGCCAAAAGAGCCGGTCGCAATTGTTGGCGCTCCTATGAACCAATTTTACAACAAGAATCCTATGAGAAAATTATGCTAACCAACAGTTTGCACCATGTATTACAACGCACCGAACTCTTTCTCGAATATCAACCACAATTGACGCTAGATGGGTTTAGTGTATCAGGTTTTGAGGCACTTTTACGCTGGAACAGCCCCGACTATGGATTGGTTTCACCCCTGCGTTTTATTCCCTTGGCAGAGCAAAGTGGCTTGATCTTGCCCATTGGAAAATGGGTATTAGAAGAAGCTTGTAAATTTGCTCGTCACCTGGCTGATATGGGAAAAAGTGACGTACATGTCGCAGTCAATATTTCACCAAAGCAGTTACATGCTGACGATTTCGTGGCAAGTGTGTGTACCATAATAACCAAAACGGGCATTAGACCACAACAGATCACCATTGAAGTAACGGAAAGTGTGCTGATTGAGTCAATGGAAGATAGTATTGCTAAACTTAGACAACTGCGGGAGTTTGGCGTTTCCTTGGCCCTTGATGACTTTGGTACGGGTTATTCATCATTAACCTATTTAAAAAGTCTGCCTGTGAATATTCTAAAAATTGATAAATCCTTTATTGACAAAAGCACTTCAAATGACACACAGTTACAGGTCGTCGGCTCCATCATTAATCTAGGACATACCCTTGGTTTAACAATCGTGGCGGAGGGCGTAGAAACCGAATCCCAGCTAGAACTACTAAAAGAGTATGGATGTGATTGCGTTCAGGGATATATTTTCAGTCGCCCTATTTCCCGAGACAATGCCATAACCTTTTTGTCTAAAGGTGCTCATCATCACCTGCTCATTCCCCAAGGATAAATTCTGCGGAAATAGCAATTAATGATGTATTCTGGTTAATATATGTATATGCCACATCAAATTCATAAGGTTGTCCAATTTGCGCCAACAACCCCGTATAAAATTCTAAATTAGTCCTGGATAGAAGTTCCTCAGTATCGATTAATACTTTACCCCCATCTACATAGCCAAATTCAATGACATTACTAATTCGAACGGTGCTTTTATCCTGATATACTTGCCACGTTATTAAATGTCTGAACGTTTGATTGCCTCCTAAGCGGCAAAGTATCTTGGCAATCGTAAGTAAAATCATGATAAATAATTTAAAATTACCAAAACATTTTATTATAGTCTGGCCAACTTCAATATGGTATCGCTTATTAGTATTAGTTTCTATGAGGTGCTTATTTAAATGCCCAACAATGTCTTGTAATACAAACTCCTCCATAACTACGGGTATGGTCTGAAAATAATCCATAGTTATCTCCCGTACTAACTGTAATTTCAGTAGTCCTTTAGAATTAGCCACAGCCTCTTTGTTGGTAAACTCATCTTCCAAACCAGTGAGGATGATCAGCAAGAATTTTTTCAAATAACCTACATTCCCTTGATTCTTGGAAAACTTTTCCTCCAGGGTGTGTAGCATTTTCTTATACGCAATATTTCTTTGTTGTAATGACCTTTCCAATTCTTGTTTATCACGTCGCAAATTATAATATTCAATACCTTGCTGGACCGCAAACAATAAATCGGCTTCCATATTCCAAGGCTTGGTGATAAATCTGAAAATATCCCCTTGATTAATAGCCGCCAGTACTTGTGACAATTGGGTATGCCCTGACAAAATCATGCGGACCGTCATTGGATAGAGTAATGTTGCCTCTTTAAGTAAAGATAATCCATCCATTTCCGGCATGATCATATCAGTAATCAGAACACTAATCTCATGTTTTTTCATTAACGCCAAAGCTTCTGCACCACTATTGGCAAATAATGCTGTAAAGTCTTGGTCAATTAGTGCACGTTTTATGGAATGCAGAATATTATCCTCATCATCAACAAATAAAACAATATTTTTTACTATATGAAGGACCTCCTAACATTACCTTTTTAACGACTCTTCTACGATCGCAATTCCTGCACTGGCACCGATTCGACTTGCGCCCGCTAGGATCATACTCTTTGTACTTTCTAAATTTCTTATTCCGCCTGAAGCTTTAACCCCTATGGAGATTCCTACGGTTTTTCTCATCAGTGCAACATCCTCGACTGTTGCTCCTCCTGTACTAAATCCTGTCGATGTTTTGACAAAGTCAGCATCGGCTTGTACAGCCAGCTTACAAGCTTGAATAATTTCTTCTTTTGTTAATAAACAGGTCTCAATGATCACTTTCACCAAAGCTTGACCTTTTGACTTTTCTACGACGGCTCTTATATCGTCAAGGACAATATGATACTTTTTATTTTTCAATGCTCCAATATTTATGACCATATCCACTTCTTCCGCACCATTTTTAATGGCATCTTCTGCTTCAAACCCTTTCACTGCTGTGGAACTGGCTCCCAAGGGAAAACCAACGACGATGCAAGTTTTCACCGTACTCCCCTGAAGTTGAGCTTTCACCAATGATGCATAATAAGGATTTACACATACGGAGGCAAATCCATATTCTTTGGCTTCCTTACATATTTTTATTACTTGTTCTTCCGTTGCTTCTGGTTTTAGCAAGGTATGATCGATATACTTTTGAATTTCCATTTTATCTTCCCCTATCTACTCTTCATATGCCTTATTAAATAACATGACATAATCATTTTTTGTTATTTTTCTTGGATAACACCACTCATTATATGCAGTAAAAAAATACAATTTACATTACAATACTCTATTAACGATTGGAAGGTAAATTCCTGCACAGTTTATCTACTTTACAGGTTTTTCTGTTTTTTTCAATTATGGGCTTGCCAAAAGCCGCCACTAATAAAATAAACCATGGAATTGAGACGCAAAAAATCCACCCCTATCACTTTTTTGATAGGGGTGGATTTTATTCAAACTTCATCTAAAATTTAATTGTTCGGGATTCACCTTGCATATTACGCAACGTCCCTTCTGCATCTTTAATATAAAAAACTTCAAAGATGGAATCATCAACACTGTACATTCTGCTCAGAGATGGCGAAGCTTCTATTGCCGCTTGCTTAGATTGCTTGTTCGTATTGAAAACAGCCTCGCCTTTTAACCGTAGCCACTCACCTTTTGGGGACGCTGTTGACACTTCAAAATAAGGATTTGCTTGGAGTTGTTTATATATAGGCTTCTGATTACTAGTACAAAAATATAGTTTACCTTCATAATTCATAACAAATCCGAAGGGACGTACTTTGGGTATAGTACCCTCAACAGTGGCAATATAAAAAATCTGATTATCCTTGAGAAATTTTAAGACTTCATCCATAATAATCACTCCTTTTTTATTTATTATACTTCCCTATTCAGCCATGCGTCTATACTTAAATGGTAACAATTGTTATTTTTAGATATAAACGACAGCATTATTAAGATCATGAAAGATCTCTTCATAGCGTGTTTATTTATCCCCAATAATTATTATCATCAGGGACATGAAGAGCCCATCGGATCAAGAAATTTCTTGAACGAGATGGGCTCTTTTTAATCTTTTTTAGACACATTAATCGAATACCTGCTGATAGTTTTCTAATATTCTTCTAACTGTCGATAAACTGCATTTTACTTGATGTCAATGAATTCTAGTGCTACTCCTTCTGTTCTTAACTTAAAAATCGATTCTTTTACATCGTGAGAAATCGTTTGTGGTCTGCCAACCTTGCTTTGTTCTTTTTGGGCAATCAAAATATTATTTGCTAGCGCTAAGTATTCATGGCTAAATTGATTATTCGCTAATGCTAATCCCACATTCAATAACGGAACTTTGCCAGCTTTATATGACATCAGCAAGTCTAGAAATTCTTTATCTGTCATAACAATCACCTCCAGTAGATTTGTCTCTACGGTATCACAATAATTATGATTGTTCAATAATAATTATTATGATATACCATATATAATATCCCTATAAATCTCCCCTACTTAAGAATCATCTCCTTTTATCCCAAAATCTAGTGTATTATATATAATAAGGTCTTTTTTTACAACTTTGGCGTAAGCACTATTTATAAGCGTAAGTACCAAACATAGAAATAAGACCATTTTGCAATTTTATTCCTGTATTTCTAGTTATAGCGCATCCAACTTCAGCAATATCATTCTATTGCTGAACATTAATCATCAACTGAGGTGGGAGAATCCTATGAAAGTTAATCATTTTATAATTTTACTGATTATTGTTACCTTATTATTGAGTTTTACCTTACTATCAAATTCTGACCTAACATCCAGCGCTGACCTAGCTCAAGGCAATAAAATATATCTTGCGTGGGAAAATAGGGAAGATGTTGTGGCTTATGAAATGGAGGTAATGACCAAACCTTATAAACCAAATGATTCAGTACCAGCAGAAGATATGGTCTACCATACCGTAGATATTTTTACTCCTGGCATTGAATTAGATTTGAAGCAGCTTACGATTCAGCATATTGATAAAACATACTATCGAGTTAGACCCTTGGATTTAGACAGGAAACCTCTCGCGATTTTTTCTGAACCTATAACCTTATCAAGTGGGCAATTAAATCCTACAAAACCCCAGCCCACAGCTCTTTTTAATACAAATCGGCCAATACCCCTTTACCCCACATATTCTTGGATCCCAGTACTCGGAGCCAAGCATTATGTTGTTGAGGTTACTATAGGTGCTCCTGAAAACCCTAATGGAATTAGCCCCTCAAAAAAACGAGTACGTAGTTACACCGTGGACGACGGGTTTGATTGTTATGACGAACACGCTTACGTAGAAGAGGGTACCTATTACTGGAGAGTCATTGCACTTAATAGCGACTCTTACCCTATAGGTACTTACTCGAATGCTATTCCTTTTCATGTTTCTGTAAAGCATTATACGTGGGCAGTTTTTGGTGACAGTATTACTCATGGTGGAGGAGCTATCTCTAATCCACCTTCAGATATTAGATTTGATTACTCATCGTACATTCCCTATGAAATTAAAAACTTGGGTAAAAGCGGTGATAGTGTTGAATCATTGGTGGAGCGTTTCAATAGTGATGTTTTGCCATTTCAACCAAAGTATCTTTTTATACTCGGAGGTGGTAACAGTATCAGAGGCGGAACGAAGGCTGAGGATGTCATTGAACAATTCCAACGGCTAATCAACAAATGTGAGCAAAATGACATTACTCCAATTTTTTTAACCATTCCACCTATCAATCCCAACAGAATTGAGCGAGTCTTTAATAAGCCATCTGCTAACGATTGGCAGAGTCAAACCGATATGGTCAATACTTTCCTAAAAAAGCAACAATATGTAATTGATGTTAACCTTTTATTAAGGGATAATGAAGGCTTTTTGCCAACTATGTATTCACAAGATGGTTTACATCCTGATATCTCAGGCAAAAAGATAATAGCTGATGCTGTAATTAGATTCCTTCGCACTTTTGATAGAATTTGAAACGTAGCTTAAAACTATATTTGTTGCCATCAATCAGTTTATCAGGCGATACTTTTCTCTTTATGACTCCCATCTTGAAAAGGATTTTACTAAGTAGTGATCCAAATATCAATTTAAACTTTATACGCCCCGTTTTCTACCCTTAATGGCGCGATACGCGTCCATCAGACGGGACATCTTGTATGATAAGCCATGGTTTATCATTTTCCCCTTTGCCACTACCTTCAGAAATATATCTTTGAATTTTATTTTCATACCACCCAGTATTCCGTTGGGACATAAAAAGAACCACCTTTCTGGAATCTCATTCTACTTTGAGATTCCATGAAGTGGTTTTTTATTCAATAAACTTTTCTACCTCAATAACCGCATCAGACGCATACCATTTAATGTTACCAAGATCGATGATCCCATATCTGCCAATACAGCCAACCATAGATCAACAAAACCCGCAAAAGTTAGAATTACAAAGATGATTTTAATAAAAATCGAGAATCCAATATTTTGTTTAATAATAGCTATCGTTTTTCGACTAAGTTTAATAACATACGCCAGTTTTCCTAAATCATCAGCCATAAGAGCAATATCTGCAGTTTCCAGGGCAGTATCTGATCCGGCTACCCCCATGGCTACACCTATATCGGCCGCCGCCATCGCAGGAGCGTCATTTACACCATCACCAACCATAATGACACTACCATACTCATTACTTAATTTTTTAACTGTGGCTACTTTGTCTTCCGGCAGCAGTTCACTATAAAAAGCATCAAGACCAATTTCTTTAGCGATAGCTCCGGCTGCGCGGTTATTGTCACCTGTCAGCATTGCGATATATTTCACTCCTGCATCGCGCAGGGCCTGCACAGCTTCTTTACTGTTATCCCGCAGAGTGTCGGCTACCGCAATCCCACCATAAACGCTTTCTTTGGTACCCATAAGCATCACTGTCTTACCTTGATTTTCAAGGTTACTCAGTGTTGCTTCATATTGTGCCAGGTTATGACCCAATTCTTCAAACAAACGACGTTTGCCAATATATATTGTCTGACCATCCATATCGGCTTGAGCACCGCGACCGATCAATGCTTTAAATTTAGTCACCGGTTTCAATTCAAATCCTGTTGCTTTCTTCACAATAGCCGCAGCCAGCGGATGCTCTGACCACCGTTCAATAGCCGCCGCAGTGACTATAAAATCATTTTCACTGATGCCATTCATGAGTACAACATCAGTTACCTCGGGACGACCACGGGTTAATGTTCCCGTTTTATCAAAAGCAATAGCCCCAATAGTGCCCATTTGTTCTAAATAGGCTCCGCCTTTAATAAGCACTCCTTGGCGGGAAGAGTTACCGATAGCCGAAACAATCGCTACCGGTGTGGAAATCACTAGAGCACAAGGACAAGAAATAACCAGCAATACTAATCCTTTATAAAACCAAGGAGCAAACGGCTCACCAAAAGCCAGCCAGGGGATAACCATGATGCCAGTGGCAAGTAATAATACCGTCGGAGTATAATACTTGGCAAATACATCGACAAGCTGCTGGGAAGGAGCCTTTTGATCCTGAGCCTCTTCTACTAGCTGCATGATCTTGGCTAAAGTGGAATCAGCCGAAATCTTTGTGACTTCAATCTCCATCACCCCATGCTCATTAACTGTACCTGAAAAAACACTATCTCCGACCACTTTTTCGACTGGTATAGATTCACCAGTAATGGTTGCTTGATTAACGGCTGACGAACCATTCATTACCACTCCATCCATAGCAATTCGTTCACCAGGCTTCACGATTATGATGTCACCCACCACAATCTCTTCCACTGGAAGTTTCAGTTCCTCACCGTTACGCGAAACAAGGGCTTCTGGCGGTGCTAACTCCATTAACGCCTGAATGGATTGTCTCGTTTTATCCATGGTATAAGTCTGTAGCATATTGCCAAAGGAGAAGAGAAAAGCTACAGTGGCGCCCTCACTCCACTCTCCAATGGACGCTGCACCAATAACAGCAACAGTCATGAGGAAATTCATATCTAGCGATAGTGAACGAAGTCCGTATAATCCGCTTTTGGCCACATGATAACCGCCAAGAATAGCTGTTACTACATACATTGGAATGACGATATCCTGATTGGTACCTATCCAATCCAGAATAGTAGCAACGGTTAGTATTAGACCCGACATCATTGTCATTTGAGTACGGATATTTCTCCACCACACTGTTTTTACTTGGGTCTTACGTCCTGTCTTATCCTCTAGTTCGGCCTTATAGCCAGTCTGTTGCACTACTTGAATAATAGTAGTATCGCTAATTGTATGTTCTACGGTCATTTTTGCCGTAGCAAAATTCACATTGACCGAAAGCACACCGTCCAAGCCAGCAATTCTTTTTTCCAATGTTGCGGAACAATCAGCACAATCTAAACCCAAAATAGAGTAGACTGCTGTTTTCAGTCCCTGCTGATTACCTGGAGCATTTATTAAGGTAGCCTGATAGCCAAAACCACTAACCGCTTTAATGATATCAGCAGGCTGTAATAATAATTTATCATAATTCACTTTCATTTTAGCGGAAGAAAATTTAACTTTAACATCCACTACACCTTTCATACGACGAATGCCTTTTTCTAACTTGGCAGCGCAATCGGAGCAATCGAACCCATCTATACTAAATGTACAATCCACTAAAGCACTGCCATCTACAACCGTAATAACTTCTTGTTGATCTTGGACAGCCTCCTGGTCGCCTAAGCAACATCCATTACTGAAACAGCTAGGAGAAAATTCTCCCCCATGAGCATGAGAGCAACAATCCTTTTGGCAAGCTTCATGTTCCATCTCTTTTTCAAACTTAGTATGACTCCCCATTCCACTCACTCCTATCAATCCTTAATATGCTCTATTCCTTGCTTGATTAATGTGGTAATATGGTCGTCATCCAAAGAATACCATACCATTTTGCCCTCTTTGCGATATTTTACCAGTCGGGCACTGCGTAATAGACGTAACTGGTGAGAAATAGCAGATTGGCCCATTTGAGTAACCGCAGCAATATCGCACACGCAGAGTTCCCGCTTAGAAAGAATTTGTAAAATTTTTACCCTTGTAGTATCTCCTAAGATTTTAAAAATTTCTGCTACTTGTTGCGCGTCGTCATTGGAAATTATCTCGGCCTTAGCCAAACAAATCGTTTGTGGATGCTCACATAGCATTTCGCACATGTCACATTCTTGTTCGTTCATACTACACCACCTACATATGAATATATGTTCATATGTGTAGTATATAATTTCCTTTTCACGTTGTCAAGAACATCCTATAATATTTTATGTATAGATAATGGGTTACTTAAGTAATCGCGACGGCTGATAATTTGCCACCAACAGAAGAAATAGAAACATTACCTTGTATGCTTATACGATCATCTGTATAATCATAAGGAATGGTAGGTTTCCTTGTCAATTCCTTCACTTCAAGGTCAGCCTTAACCACATCACAGTAACAGGAGTGTGATCTATTGCATAAACAGGGACAGTTCTCTATCTCCGTAGTTTGTATTATTTTAGGGATTATGCTGGCTATTCAGTTCCGCACCACTCAGGACATCCGCTCTTCCGCCCAATACGAGCGAGCCGACGACCTGATGAAACGAATAATGCAAGTGGAAAAAGAGCGCACTGCGCTAGAGGATCAGGTACATGACCTTCGCCAACCTCCCGGAGATGATGCCGCCGCTAAAGACCTGGAACGAATTAAAATTGGAGCCGGGCTAGTACCGTTGCAAGGTACAGGCATCATTATCACGATAGATAACACAAAACAAGCCCTTTCTCCCAGCAATAAAAACCCTAATTTATCTCAGATAAGAGATGAAGACATCTTAAAAATTCTTAACGAACTGCGGGCCGCTGGTGCAGAAGCCATTGCCATCAACAATCAACGCCTGATCGCAACATCGGAAGTCCGCACTGCCGGATCATTTATATCGATCAACAACAAGAACTTTGCTACACCATTTGAAATTAAAGCCATTGGCGATCCGGTGGCACTAGAAAATGCGTTAAAAATACGCGGCGGAATCATCGAAACGATACAATTCTGGGGAATTCAGGTTGTTATAAAGCAATCTACGGTAGTAGAACTTCCAGCTTTTAAGGGAACGTTCCGCTTCCAGTACGCCCATCCGGATCAGAACGGAGGGAAATGACGATGTTTTTACCTATTATTGGACTTATGATTGGACTTCTCATTGGCAAATTTTTACCGATTAGTATGCCAATAGAGTATGCTAAATATATGTCTGTAGCCTTGCTCGCTTCCCTTGACTCAGTGTTTGGTGGCTTACGAGCGGGATCAGAAGGAAAATTTGATAATCTGGTTTTCATGACAGGTTTCTTCACAAATGCATTCATGGCCGCTGGACTCGTCTATATCGGAGAACGGATCGGCATTGATTTGTATTATGTAGCCCTTCTAACATTTGGCCTTAGAGTATTTCAAAACCTGGCTATCATTCGCCACTATTTTTTGAAGCGTTAACCTCTACTATCATTAAGAACTTCATATAGGTACTCGATACTTTTATCCAAACTATAACCCCCATTCCAGATGCGTCTCTTTAGACGTGTCCGAAAAGGGGGTTATTTTACATTACGTCATTATTTTGTTTAAAAAACTTTGAACAAAATGATAGCGTATTTCTAAATTATGTTATAGTTGTTTATAACAGTTTGAGCATAAATAACCTTTTTTTATTTGTATAATTTCACTTTATCTACTGCATTAAATAAATCCATCTTAAATTCAATCACTTCACGTGCTGCTAATATACATGGCGGATAAATTGAGTTTGGCTCATACCAAGCTTCATTTTCTTTTAAAACTTCACGTACTTTTTTATAATAAGCAGCTTTTACATCACTAGAAATGTTTATTTTTGAAATTCCGATTTTTACTGATTCTGCAATCTCTTCATCAGCGTTTGATGAACCTCCATGTAAAACTAATGGAACGTTAACAACATTTCTGATTTCTTTTAATAAATCCAACTTAAGTTTTGGCTTCATCCCTTTAGGGTAAATACCATGAGCCGTTCCAATAGCAACTGCTAATGTATCAATTCCGGTTTTTTCAACAAAATCCTTCGCTAATTTAGAGTCAGTATATATAATTTCACTTGTTCCAGTTTCTCCAGAAGTTCCAGTCGTACCAATTGTTCCCAATTCTGCTTCTACTGAAATATTAATTGGATGCGCTACACCTACAATTTTTTTTGTTATTGCAATATTATCTTCATATGCTAATGTTGAACCATCAATCATTACTGAAGTAAAACCACATTTAATTGCGCGCATAACTTGTTCAAAAGTTCCACCATGGTCTAAATGAATAACCATTGGTACTTTACTAGCGTTAGCTTCTGCTATACATGATTCGATAAAACTATCCCCTAAAAATGATAATTCATCTGGATGAATTGCTAAAATTACTGGTGATTGCATTTTTTCTGCACTTTGAACAACTGCTTTTAGAATTTGTCCACTACCGATATTAAAGGCAGGTACTGCAAACTGATTCTTTTGAGCTACTTCGAGCAAATCCTTCATATTAATTAACATATCTATCTCTCCTCATATTTTATATTGATTTATCCTTTGATCCTGATAATCGAATGTAATATCTAACTTTTTCAATACTATCTTCTTCAACTTTATGAATTAAGTCAAAGTAATTGATATCTGGATTTTCTCTTAATTGGGCTTTAGTACTTTCTGTACAGGCATTTAGAAAATCGCATCCAACATTTATCTTATTGATTCCACACTGAACGACCTTCAAAATATTTTCTTGACCAGATCCTGATCCTCCATGTAAAACGAGAGGCATCTTCGTAACATCTTTAATTGCTTTCAAGCGCTGAAAGTCAAATTTTGGTATGATTCCATCTGGATAATTTCCATGAGATGATCCAAAGGATATCGCTAAAGCATCAACTCCCGTTGCATTCGCGAAGAGTTTTGCCTCGTCAGGGTCTGAATACATCACCTCTTGTGTAACAGAGCCATCTTCATTAGCGCCCATGCATCCAATTTCCCCCTCAACACTTACATTATATTCTTTGGCGAATTCTACAACTTTTTTGCTTAACTCAATATTTCCCATTAAATCATACCTAGAAGCATCAACCATCACAGAAGAAAACCCATTTCTAATTGCCTCTGTTAAATACTCATACTCTGTACCATGATCAAAATTCAAAGCAACTTCTACATTGGATCTTACCGCTAACGTTTTCACAATTGGAGTAATTAATTCACTATCACAATGTTTTAATAAATGTTCCTGTACTATATTTACGATGATTGGTGCTTTTTCAAGTTCTGCTGCAGTAATGACTGCTCTCACCGTTTCTATATTGAAACAATTAATTGCCATCACTGCATAATTCTCTTCATTGGCTTTTTTAAGCATTTCTTTCATTGAAGTGTACATTTTTCACCCCCTTTATCTAACTTGATCTGTGATTGTAATTTCTGATAAATCTACGCTTTCATCTTCCTCATCAAAGAATTCATCATTGATCGCTTTTTTCTTAGTTAAAACCAATATCGTAGCAGTTATTACTGTGCCAATCGATAAGGCTGCTAAAAATCCTATTGGATTAGTCATGGCAGGCACTATAAACATACCTCCTGAAGGTACAGCACTTCCTACATTCCAAAGCATTGAAAACCCACCACCAATGGATGCACCTATTGAACAAGCAGCGATAACACGAATTGGATCTCTGGCTGCAATCGGAATAACGCCTTCAGTAATCATCGCAATACCCATTGGAAATGCAATTTTAATATTTTCTGCCTCTTCTTTTGAATATTTTTTCTTTGCTATGATCCATGATAATGCAACGCCAAATGGTGGAACCATTGATGCAAGAATTTTAACAGCTTCTGGCCCATATATTCCTTCTACTAATAAACCATCTGCAAATAATGAAGCAACTTTATTTACAGGCCCCCCAAAGTCAAATGCTGCCATGGCCCCCATTCCCAAACCGAAGATAAATCTTGAACTACCTTGCAAGCCCTTTAATACCTCTGTAAGTTTTATTGTTAACCAAACGATTGGAGTACCAATGACGTAGAACATGAGCAAACCTACAACCATCGTTGAAATTAGCGGTAAAATCATCATTGGCATTAAACCTTGAGCCCATACCGGTACTTTTAAGTTATTTTTTAAATATGATACAAAATAGCCAACAATATATCCACCTAACATACCACCTAGAAAACCAGCGCCAATTGCATTTGCAATTAACCCCATCATTAAACCAGGAGCAATACCTGGACGATCAGCAATGGAGTAACTGATTGCACCGGCTATTACAGGAACAATCATCCCCATACCAAATACACCCAGAGAAACGAGTGCATCTGCAATTGAATATGCTTCTTTGTAATTTTTTACTACTGATCCTCCCGAGAGATTCCCAATAGCAATAAGGAGACCTGCGGTTACAACAAGTGGCAACATATAGGAAATACCTGTCATTGCATGTTTTTTGAGTTGTAAATTTCTTAACACAATATCTCTCCTCCTTAATTTTTCATGTATACTTAGAGTCCTAAATCTGTTTGGATTTTTTTCATTATCGATTTTGGTGATTTAATGGCAATACTAGTTGGAATATTTATAATTTTTTTTCCTACAAACCGTTCTTTACCACCAACATTAATATCAGCTGCTACTATTACTATGTCAGCATTTTTAATATCAAGCTCCTGTAATTCATCTTCGGTGCCGATTGTGCCCTGAGTTTCAATATGAATCTCATGACCTAACTCTTGAGCTGCTTTCATCAATTTTGCTTTCGCAATATAAGTGTGCGCAATTCCTGAAGTGCAGGCTGCAATTCCTACGATTTTCATAATACCCCTCCTTTCTCTTTTAATTATTCTCCTGAAAATATATCTAAAATTTCTTCAGGCGATTTCGCTTTTAGTAAATTGGCACAAATTTCATCATCTCCTAAATTACTAGCTACTTTTGATAATATCTTGATATGAGTGGTATTTTTATCTTCTTCAGTAACAGCAAATAAAATAATAAAACGAACCGGTTGCTCATCCAAACTTTCCCACTCAATATCACTTTTAGTTCTCCCAATAGCAAGTGATGTTTTGTTAACAAATTTTGATTTTCCATGAGGGATGGCAATGCCATTACCGATCCCGGTTGTTCCTATTGATTCCCTATAAAACACATCTTTTAAGAAGTTCTCTTTGTTTGAGATGGCATTTACTTTAAGTAATAATTCAGTTAATTCTTCTAAGACTTCTTCTTTAGTAGTGGCTTCCATATCTAATTTAATTGTTTCACGTCTGATCACTTTTGCTAAATCCATAATATTACACCTTTCCCTTCATTTCTTCATTAATAATTGTTTTACATTGATGGTACGATTGCATTCTAATAGATAATTCATTTCATTTTTTGCTTTGTATAAATGATATATTTCTATTACTATAATTTTGAAATGTTCATAATCATTATTAAGGATATAAAATGTAATACCATTATTCTCTTCTTTATTGTTCACTATCTGTATGGCAAGACGTTTAACCTGTGCATTCTCAGCGAAAATAATTTGCATTTTTTTACCAAAATTAATTTTATAAAATAATAATTTTTGTCCATTACTGCTCTCTAGGTCCTTAATAACGGTTTCATTTTCAGTATTGATATAAATATCAGTCTCAGAAATTAAATTATCAATATTTTTTAGCCGCAAATCATGCTTACTATTTTCAAATGTTTTTTCAATTAACATGCTTTTAATATTTTTAATATTTCTTTCATTTAATAAGGCTGAAACAAGCATGTATGGTTTTTCTTTTATCGTCAAATGAACAGTTGAAATAATAAAGTCGATATCATCTAAATTTATCGTATTCAATTTATGATCTGAGATTACATCACCAATCTGCCACTGAGGGAATGCCCTTTTCAACCGAGTTGTTAATAACTGTGATGTACCATATCCACTATGGCAAACGACAATTACTTTTTTATAACTGAGTCCTCTTTCAATAGCTGCTTGAAAATAGGTTACTAAGTATCCAATTTCATCAATACTAATATGATTTAGATTATATTTTTGAGTAATTAAGTACACTGCTACCTGACATATATTTAGGATTTCACTAAATTCCTCTTGGATTTCTTTTAGTAATGGATTTTTTATTTCAATATTATATTTAAGACGATTTAACATAGGCCGAATATGCAATATTAATCCATCACGAAATAAGGGGTCTTGTGTTAAATCAAATTCTAAAATATCCGACACATTTTTTATTAGGCAATTAGTTATGTCAATATAATTTACTTCATTATTGGTTGCAATCATTAATGATTTTCCTAGTAATTCTTGACCTAATCCACATGAAACTAAATATTGATAAATATAATAAATTTCTGAATCATTAATATTGATTTTATATTTATCATAAATTTTCAGAGCTAAATTAGTCGCATTTTCATATATAATATCATCAGGCGCTAGGACTTTTACGCTATTATGCTTCTCTTCTTGAATTTGATTGCCTTCATTTACTCTTTTTATGCAGATAAGGATATGTGTCAACATATTAATAAAATAGGGATCGCCAATGATATACTCCAATGTTTTCTCTAAATCAATCAATATTTTTTCAATATATAATATCAACTCGATATCAAATATTTTTGCTAGTCCATTAATTGTCTGCGAGTCAAGCCGATACATATACCCGCGCTCCAAACTATCGTTATTATCATTTACTAACTCATTGGTAATTGACGCAATTGCTTTTCGTATATTTACTTCCGAGCCATTGATTTTTGTACCTTCTACACTTCTATTCAGTGTAATATCATAATTATGTAACCAATCACCTATGAACTTTAAATCGTTTGTAATCGATGATTTGCTAACATAATAAGTATCTGCTAATTTTTGTATTGATGTATTCTGATTTGATTTTGTAAGTAGTAATTTTAGCGTTTCTGTTCTTCGATTTTTAATTGATAATGGATCAAATGCCTCTGAATTCGCATTAATATCGTTTAGTAAATCTATTCTTTGATTATTGGTAATCCGTATTTGTATTCCGATACCAGTTTTTCTTAAAATTTGAATATTTCTATTTTTCAAACAATTTTCGATAAAATTTATATCCTTTGATAGGGTTTTATCAGTTACTTTAAGAATTTCAGAATAGTATTTAATTGGCTTAAAATCATTTTCGACAATAAGTAGTCTGATTAATTCTTTTTGTCGCAAAGTTAATTTAACCACTTATTATTCCTCCTTATTACTACTCATACTATCTACCTCGTTTTTATAGTAACATACGTATTATTATTTTAAAATACTAAAAGTCTTCCGTTATGATGCAGAAGTATTAATACCTAACTACATAAGTTATCCTCCCACCTCATCGCTAAATTCCAAAGTCATGGCATGATTTCGCTCTAGATCCGAAAGAAAATCATGCTAATGCCTTTTTAAGTGTTTTTTTAAATACATACGAAACCATAAAGTGACCAAGAGTATTAAAAGATCTTAATTGAATATTTCGGTGTGACGAAGGCTCTACTTTGAATTTTACCCAACTTATTCAGAGTTAATTGATCCAATAAGACAACATTGCGCCTTAAACCCCAAATTCCGGAAGTGTTTTACGTTTTTTCTGTCTTGAGTTTAAAAATAGTTCAAGGTGTGGCTTAGCGTCAGTGATTACTCTTGAAACGAAAAATCGTATCCGATAAAATTGCTATTAATATAAATAGGGCATCTACAGCACATAGCAAAATAGATGCCCTATTTTTAACTTTTTAAACTTCATGATTCTTAAATTTTCCTAATAATCGGATTTTTTTATCTGCAACTATCAATGCTGTCCACAAAATTATATAGTGCGAATATTCTAGTTTTTCCCTAAAAATCCTCCTAATTGTTATTAAAAATCGCTAATAAGATGTATTCAAAAATCGAAATGTCGGCTGACGATTAGTTCGTCAGCCGACATTTCACACCACCATAGCCTCTCGGCATTTAAGACAAATAATATTTTTTGTTGTCTCATGATTATCCACTTGGTGCATTCCACAGTTAGCTGGAAAAGACCTTATGATAAAGTAGACATGGGAGTTGTTGATGCTAGCATTGTCACAACTCATATGATGCTTCAAGTTACGGACTTAGGATTAGGTAGCACACTCCCTTAGCGTATGGGAAAACGGCTTTATTCCTGATGGCAATTCCTTAGCGTACTTTTTGCGCGTTTTGCTGGTACTACCCCCTATTAAACTATAACCCCCATTCCAGATACGTCTTTTTAGACGTGTCCGAAAAGGGGGTTATTTTACATGTTGAAAGAAATCATTCTGTTCAAACTATTTTACAACACTACACGTAAATATTTTTCCATTATTTTCCTATTCCACTGTTACACTTTTAGCAAGATTGCGTGGTTTATCAACATCGCAACCTCTCGTCACAGCAGCATAATAAGCCAATAGCTGCAAAGGAATGACGGCCAATATTGGCGCCAAATATTTGTCAGCTTGGGGTATGAAAATCGTGTGATCCACATATTTATCGATTTGATCATCGCCTTCGAGAGCTATGCCGATGACAACTGCATCACGAGCTTTGACTTCTTTGATATTGCTCAGGGTTTTTTCGTATACATCTTTTTGAGTAGCTAAGGCTATTACAGGGATGCCTTCGATAATGAGGGCTAGTGTACCGTGTTTCAATTCACCAGCAGCATAAGCTTCGGCATGGATATAAGAAATTTCTTTCAGCTTAAGAGCACCTTCGAGGGCTACAGCGTAGTCCAAGGAGCGACCGATGAAAAATACATCTTCGTTGAAGCCATATTTTTGCGCAAATGTTTTGATGGGCTCAACGTCTTCTAATATATGCTGAACTTGACTTGGCAAATTGCGTAGTCCGGCAATCAGTTCTTGGGTGCGTTCGGTGGAAATGGTCTCACGTAGTCCTGCCATATAGATAGCAAGCATGGCCATACTAATCAGCTGAGTGGTATACGCTTTAGTGGAAGCTACAGCAATTTCTGGGCCAGCCCAGGTATATAACACTTGGTCAGCTTCACGAGAAATAGAGGAGCCTACTACATTGGTAATAGCCACGGTTTTAGCGCCTAAACGTTTAGCTTCTTTCAAAGCTGCCAAGGTATCTAGCGTTTCACCCGATTGGCTGACAACAATGGCTAGTGTCTTGTCATCTACTAGTGGAAAACGATAACGGAATTCAGAAGCCACATCCACTTCCACCGGAATACGAGCTAAGCTTTCAATATAGTATTTACCAACAATGGCAGCATGATAAGCAGTGCCGCAGGCGACGACAACGATTTTCGTAACGGCTGCCATTTCAGCTTTGTTCCATTTCAATTCTTCAAAGATAATATGACTATTATCTTTAGCAAGACGGCTTGTCATTGTTTCACGAATTGCTTTAGGCTGTTCATAGATTTCTTTGATCATGAAATGTTCATAACCACCTTTTTCGGCGGCTTCAGCATCCCAATTCACTTCGAATACTTTTTTAGTGATTGGCACACCTTGACGATTGGTG